>LXNJ01000891.1_pt1 | contig 19085 bp, 18 predicted proteins | sample 809081 | NCBI WGS metagenome assembly LXNJ01 (sample SAMN04870510, study PRJNA318959) | sponge metagenome | biome: sponge; feature: marine sponge reef; material: water | host: Petrosia ficiformis | place: Greece: Milos, Mediterranean Sea | collected 2013-05-29 | depth 5-7 m
CAAGAAGGGTTAGTAGATGACTGCAGATGTGCCGCGGGATCGCTATACGCATGGGCACCATGAGTCCGTGGTGCAGAACCACGCGCGGCGTCGCGCGGAGGGTGAAGCGTGGTTCCTGCTCCCACACCTGAAGGCCGGAATGCGCCTGCTTGACGTGGGATGCGGCCCGGGGACGATCACCGCCGGTCTGGCACGGGCAGTCGCTCCGGGCGAGACCATCGGCATCGACCTCTCAGAAGAGATATTGGTTCAGGCACGCGACCACGCTGCGTCTGAAGGCGTGGACAACGTGACGTTTACTGCTGGCGACGTGTACCAACTCAACTACGAAGATGAGACGTTCGATGTCGTGTATGCCAATCAGGTCCTACAACACCTGACCGATCAGCCACTAGCCCTGAGAGAGATGCGACGGGTGCTCAAGCCGGGCGGTCTGCTAAGTGTGCGAGAAACGGACTACGCCACGATGACGCCGTCACCAAAGTTCCCGGAATTCGAGGAATGGAGTCGACTGTACCACGCCGTGGCGTATCGCAATGGAGCGGAGCCGGATGCGGGCCGCTATCTCGCCCGGTGGGTGCGGGAGGCGGGATTCCCGGAGTATGAGATTCACCCAAATGTGGTGGTGATGGACGGCGACGACGCGCGTTTCTGGGGCGGCATGTGGTCGCAGAGAATCCTACATTCCAACGTGGGGACTGACGCGCTGGCTTACGGACTGGCAGAGCAGGCCGACCTTGACCGGATTTCAGCGGCGTGGACGCGATTTGCAGAGTCCGAGTGGCCTTTCTATATGTATGCGCAGATAGGCGTGTTGGCGCGACGCCAGGGAGCGGGTGAATGAAAGCCGCAATCCTCAACGACATCAATCAACCAATGACGGTGGAGGACCTGCCGACGCCGTCGCCCCGCACAGGAGAAATCCTGCTCAGGATCGCCGCAACCGGTGTGTGCCATACGGATCTCCATGTGATGAAAGGGGAGGTCGCGTTCCCAACGCCGTGTGTCCTTGGCCATGAGACATCCGGCACGGTGGAGGCCATCGGCGACGGCGTAACGAATGTTGCCGTTGGAGATCGCGTCGTGTGCAGCTTCATCATGCCGTGCGGATCGTGCGCGTACTGCCGTCGCGGCAGGGATGATATGTGTGAGACGTTCTTCGCTTACAACCGCCTAAAGGGCCAGCTCTACGACGGCACGACACGGTTGGTGCGTCCCGACGGTTCCCCTGTCTGGATGTACAGCATGGGGGCGCTCGCAGAGTACGCGGTCACGCCGGCGTCGTCCGTATTTCGCCTGCCGGACGGTCTCTCGCTGCAGGAGTCGGCCATCATCGGCTGCAGCGTGTTCACGGCATTTGGAGCGATCCGCAACCAGGCCGAGCTTCGAATGGGCGAGAGCGCCGCGGTATTTGCTGTGGGCGGGGTCGGTACAAACGTCGTGCAGATTGCCGCAGCCGTGGGTGCATCGCCACTCATCGCGGTCGACCTCAACGACGACAAGCTGGAGCTCGCAAAGTCGTTCGGCGCGACACACACGGTGAACGCCGGCAATGAAGACGCGGCGGAACGAATTCGTGAGATCACGGGCGGGCAGGGGGTCGATGCCGCGTTCGAGGCGCTGGGCAGGCCGCAGACCGTGCAGCAGGCGTTTCAATCCGTGGCGGACGGCGGGTGTGTCGTGATGATTGGCATCGCCTCAGCCGGAGAGACGGTGCCGCTTGAAATTACTCGGATCGTGCGGCGCGGCATCCGGATTATGGGGTCGTACGGTGCGCGGGCGGGGACGGACATGCCGCAGATCCTGAACCTGGTGGAGCGGGGCGTGGTGGACGTCAGCCCGAAAATCATTACGCGCCGCTACAGCATTGAGCAAGTCAACGATGCCTACGACGCGCTTGGACGCGGCGAGGTCGTGGGACGAGCGCTGATTGAGTTCTAGCCCGCTTGACCACGAACGCGCGTTCTGATACCGTGCTCCCAAGGTTGTAGGGGGCATGTGCAATGCTGCGACGGCTGACCATCGAGAACATCGGTGTCATCGACCGGCTGGAAATCCTGTTTGATGACGGATTCACCGTGCTGACCGGCGAGACGGGCGCGGGAAAGTCGATCATCGTCAATTGCATCGCATTGATTCTTGGCGCAAAGGCGGACGGATCCATGGTTCGATCCGGAGCGCAGCGGGCACGGATCGAGGCCGTCTTTGAGCAGGATGGGGCCTACGGCACCCTACCAACCGCGCTACTGGAAGAACTCGGCATCAAGGATGAGGAACATCCGCTGACGATTCACGTATCTCGTGAATTTGATGACACGGGCCGCGGCGACTGCCGGGTGAACGGGCGCAAGATTGCCCTCAAGACGTTGCAAAAGGCCGGGCGAATTCTCGCGGAGTCGCACGGGCAGCGTCAGACTTTGGCGCTGTTGGGACAGGTTGAGCAGAGAGAAATGCTCGACCGCTATGGCGATCTGGAGGGCGATCAGGAGTCTCTTGCGGAGTTGGTCGGGCAACTCAAGAAGGTTCGCTCCGGTATTGGGCGGCTGCGGCGCGAAGACGCAAAGGCGACGGCGCGGCGTGAGGAACTGCAATTTGAATTGGCCGCGTACCGGGACGTCGCGCCTGTTCCCGGCGAAGACACGGCGCTTGGACGTGAGCGATCCCGCCTGGCACACGCGGAGCAGTTGGGTACGCTAACAGGAGCCGTGCGATCGCTCTTGATTGATACATCTCGAGGCGAGAACGGGGTGGCGGATTCGCTGGCGGAGATCAGCCAGAACATGAGTGATGCCGCGATCCTGGACGCAGACCTGCGAGGTGCCTCGGAGACGGCGGCAGCTATCGCCGAACAGGCGCAGGAGCTTGCACTCTCCCTGGCGCGGTATCTGGAAGGGCTTGAGGCGGACCCGAACCGTCTGGATGCCGTGGAAGAACGCATGGCGGCATTGGATGACCTCAAACGGAGGCATGGCGGTTCGCTTGAAGATGTACTCGCATGGGCTGAGCGCACTGAGAACGAAGTTGCCGGGCTGGAAAAGGCATCAACCCGTCTGGAAGAGTTGCTCGCCGAGGAAAGTCGGCTGAACCAGCAAGTCATCAAAGAGGCACGGTCTCTGTCCACCGAGCGCTCCCACGCAGCCGCGCGGCTTGGACGGGCGCTGGAAGCAGAGGTCGAGACGCTTGCGCTGGCGGGGACGCGAGTCGTAGTGGACGTGCGCTCCGCTCTCACAACCCCGGAAGTCATTGATACGGACGCCAAGCCCGGACAATCCGTGGACGCGCTCAGCTGGTGTGATGAGTCGGGCAGCGATGAGGTGGAGATTCTCATTGCGCCGAACGAGGGCGAGCCCTTGAGGCCGCTGTCCGCAATTGCGTCCGGTGGTGAGATGGCGCGCGTGATGCTGGCCGTGAAGACGGTGCTGGCGCGCGGTGATGCGCGGACGCTGGCATTTGATGAGATAGATGTAGGTGTGGGCGGCCATGTGGGCGGAACGATCGGGAGCAAGCTGGCCGGGCTGGGAATAAGGCAGCAGGTGATCTGTGTGACGCACCTGCCGCAAGTGGCTGCTCATGCCGATCAGCATGTCCGTGTGTACAAGCGCACTCAGGACGGCCGGACAGTAACGCGAATTGAACAACTGCGAGATCATGACTCACGCGCCGACGAGCTTTCCAAGATGATCGGCTCCGGCACTGTGGCAGGGCGGCAAAGTATGAGCGAACTGCTGGACGCGGCGCGAGGGCAAGGCGGTACAGGAGACAAGGATTCCGGGGTTGTCTTGCGTCTGCTGGAGGCTGTCGGTTAAACGTCCGAATTGACATTGGCGGCGATGATGCCAATCATGGGTACGTTTGCGCAGAGTGGTGGAGGTCTGCGCTCAACCGGCTGGCAGGTAATCCAGAATCAGGGGAACGATGTCTTCTTACCCAACACGAGTAGAGCGCAGCGTGTCTGCGCGTATTCCCACAGCCCACGGTGAATTCCGGCTCGATTATTTTTCCAACGATTCCGATGGCAAGGAGCACCTTGCGCTCGTCTATGGAGATGTCCAGGGGCGGGAGGATGTACTCACCCGTGTTCATTCCGAGTGCCTGACGGGCGAGGTCTTTGGTTCACAGCGGTGCGACTGCGCGTCTCAGCTGGATTCTGCGATTGAGGCGGTGGCGCGAGAGGGCGCAGGAGTAATCGTCTACCTGCGGCAAGAGGGGCGCGGCATCGGCCTGCTGGAAAAGCTCCGCGCATACAACCTGCAGGACCAGGGGCTCGATACTGTAGATGCCAACCTGCAGTTGGGACATCAAGCGGATGAGCGCAGTTACGACGTGGCGGCTCTAATCCTGCAAGAGCTGGGCGCGCGATCCATCAGGCTGATGACCAACAATCCTGCGAAGGTTGAGGAACTGCGCGGACTGGGAATTCGGGTTGCGGGGAGGGTGCCCGTGCCGGGCCCTGTCACCACGCAGAACGTCGACTATCTGACTGCCAAGGTGAATCGCATGGGGCACATGCTGGACATCGCGCCGCCGGAATCGGACGAGGTCTCAAGCCCGTTCGTGCCCGCAGTCGAGAAACATGCCGTAGCGGATGCCAACCGTCGGCCGTTCGTGACGCTGACGTATGCGCAGAGTCTTGACGGCTCGATTGCCGACGCCGATTCCTTGCCGCTCCACCTCAGCGGTTCAAAGTCCTCTGAGATGACCCATCTGCTCCGCTCGTCCAACGACGCCATTCTCGTCGGTATCGGAACGGTTATCGCGGATGATCCGCGCCTGACGGTTCGACTGGCGGACGGAAAAGACCCACAGCCAATCGTCCTGGACAGTAGGCTCCGCTTTCCTCTGAACGCGAGCCTGCTGGAGGACTATCGAACGATGCCGTGGCTAGCGACGCTGGAGGACGCGCCGGTTGATAGACAAGTGGAACTTGAGGCGGCGGGCGCGCGCGTGCTAAGGCTGCCGGCAAGAGAGTCGGATGGCCTTGTGGATCTTCGGGCGCTGATGGCCACGCTCTATGAGGATGGTGTGCGAAGCCTGATGGTCGAGGGTGGCGCGCGGGTTATCACGGAGCTGCTGGAAGCGCGATTCGTCGATCACGTGGTCATCACTATTGCGCCGACGCTCGTGGGAGGACTGCACGCGGTCTCAAGCACGAACGGCGCAACGAGCGAGGCGTTCCCGCGACTACAGGGTCTTGGTTACCGGCGGGAGGGCGACGACCTGATTGTGTGGGGCAGGCCGGCATGGCCGCCGGACTAACGAACAGCGCGGTAACGTTTGTCGGCCCGCGCCGTGTTGAGGTTCAGCACGACGAGGTGGGCGGCCCGAGGCCGCGACGTGTGCTGGTTCGCACTCGGCAGTCCGCGATCAGCGCGGGGACTGAACTGCTTGTGTACCGGGGGGAGACACCCTCTGAGATGGCGGCGGACGAATCCATCGCCGCATTGCAGGGCAACCTGTCATTTCCTCTTCCTTATGGCTATGCAGCGTCTGGCGACGTGATTCAAGTTGGAGTGGGCGTTGATGCCGACCTGACTGGCCGGCGCGTATTTGCTTTCAATCCGCACGAGTCGGTGTTCGAGGCTAAGCCGGAGTCGCTAATGGAGATTCCGGCAGGGATATCATATGAGGACGCAGTGATGCTGCCGTCCATGGAAACCGCGGTGAACTTCGCTATGGACGGCGCTCCGCTGGTGGGAGAGAACGTCCTGGTTATCGGGCAAGGCGTCATCGGACTTCTGACGACGGCGCTGCTGGCGCAAATGCCCCTCGCCTCTCTCGTCACGCTGGACACCGTTGAAGCGCGGCGAGAGGCATCGCTGCAACTTGGGGCGTCGTCGGCCCTGAATCCGGAGACGCCCGGCATGATGGACGAAATTGCCGAGGCGTTCGGCGGCCACGGGGCGGATCTGGTCTACGAGTTGTCCGGCAGGCCGGAAGCGCTGGATACGGCTATTGCTGCGACCGGTTACGGAGGCCGCATCGTCATCGGCTCCTGGTATGGAACCAAACGTGCGCCGGTTGATCTGGGCGGCAGCTTTCATCGCAGCCGCATCAAGCTCATCAGCAGCCAGGTGACGACAATTGCGCCGGAACTGTCCGGTCGATGGGATAAGCTGCGGCGATTTGCGACGGCGTGGCGAATGGTGGAGCTCCTCAAGCCGTCACAGCTTGTCACACATCGCTTTCCGGTTGAGGAAGCGGCAGATGCCTATCGGCTGCTGGATGAGTCTCCCGGCGATGCGCTCCAGGTTCTGCTGACGTACGATAGTTCCTAGCTACTGAAGGCTGTACGCCGGAATGGGAGAAGCGCATGTACACCGTTTCCGTTTCCCATGAATTCACAGCTTGGCACTACCTCATCGGCGGCGATTGGGGCCCCGAAAACGAACTCAACGCCCACCCGTACAAGGTGGAGGCGCTGGTTGAGGGCCCGGGTCTGGACAGGCACGGCTACCTGGTAGACATCATCGCGGTGGAACAAGCAATGGCTGCCATCGATACCCGTTATGCCGGCAAGACACTCAACGAGCTTCCAGAATTCGAAGGACTGAACCCCAGCGTGGAGCACTTTGCCCGCATCCTCTGGGATTTCATCGTAGAGCGCATTCCGACCGAGCCGCTTGCCTACATGACAATCCGCGTCTGGGAAGGGGATGATGCCTGGGCGTCCTATCGGCGGGAGATTCGGCGTTGAGGGTCGGCCTCATCATCTATGGCAGCCTGGATACTCTGTCCGGCGGCTATCTGTATGACCGCAGGCTGGTTGAGACACTGGAGCGCGCCGGGGATACCGTCCGGATTATCGGGATTCCGTGGCGCAATTACGGTCGTCACCTAACGGACGCCTGGTCGAGCGGGCTGCGCCGGGATCTGAAGTCCGCAAACGTGGACGTCATGCTGCAGGATGAACTGAATCATCCGTCACTGTGGCGCGTTAATGGCGCGGTTCGCGGTCAGTGGCCAATCATCTCTATCGTTCATCATCTGCGTATGAGCGAGAAGCGTGCGGCCTGGAAGAACCGCGCCTATGGCGTGATTGAGCGCCGTTATCTCCGCTCCGTTGACGGATTCGTGTTCAATAGCGAGACAACGAAAAGGGCCGTCCACGATCAGATCAGGACGGAGAAGCCGAACGTCCTGGCATTCCCCGCAGGCAACCGCTTTGATGTTTCTATGACGGAACAGGATGTCACGGAACGGGCGAACGCGGACGGCCCGTTGCGGATACTGTTCCTGGGGAACGTGATTGAGCGCAAGCAGTTGCACGTGCTCATAGAAGCTCTTGGCCTGACGGGAAACGTGGGCATCCGGGTTGATGTGGTCGGTGGCCTTGAGGTGGAGCCGGAGTACGCGAACAGAGTGCGTCAGCAGGTTGAGAACGACGGCCTTGGAGATCGAGTGACATTCCACGGACCTCTGGCGGATGATGCTCTCCGCGCGCATTTCGAGCAGGCGCACGTCCTCGTTGTTCCGTCCTCATATGAGGGATTCGGCATCGTCTACCTGGAGGGGATGGCGTTCGGGATGCCGGCGATTGCAACGGACTCAGGGGCGGCGCATGAGATCATCACGAACCGCCGTGACGGTTTCCTGGTCCCCTCAGGCTCAGCGCCGGAACTCTCCATGCGGCTACGCGATCTTGCAACTGATCGAAAGCGTCTGGCACGCATGGGGGCGCAGGCGCTCAAGCGATTCGCCCGCCACCCCACGTGGGAACAGTCCATGACATCTGTCCGTGAATTCCTGCTGGAGACTGTGGAGAAAGCCGATGCCGGGACCTGAACATTACAACACTGTTCGCTACCTGAAGGCGAAGGCTGTTGTTGATGACGATGCGTTGAACGCGCGCGTGTACGACGCGCTGGCGCAGGGCCTCTTTGACATGGGGGGCCGACCTGTTCGTGTCATCGAACTTGGCGCGGGTGTCGGCAGCACGTTCAGGCGGCTGTTTGAGCGGGGGCTGCTATCAAGCGGCGAGTACACAATGGTAGACCTTGATCCCGAGAGCCTTGAAGAGGCGTCCCGGGCTGCCGACGTGATTCTCGATTCAAGCGGTGGAACCGAATTGTCGGTGAATACAGTTGTTGGGGATGCCGCCGCATATCTGCAGGGCGAGGCTGAGGCGGGTCGATTAGCCGACGTGATTATCGCGCAGGCGCTCGTAGACCTCCTGAACGTGCCGGAGTTTCTTGGAGCTGCCGCCAACGCGCTCCGTCCGGGTGGCCTGCTGTATCTACCAATCACGTTTGATGGAGAGACTGTATTTGAACCAACTGCAAATGCTGTGCTCAATGCACGTGTTATCGACAGCTATCACCGCGCGATGGATGAGCGAAGGACGCCGAACGGTCTGCCAACCGGCGGGCGCAGGGCGGGCAGGGCACTGTTGACCGAAATACCGCAAGCGGGCCTTGAGATAGCGGCGGCTGGCTCGTCAGATTGGGTGGTGTACCCGCAGGACGGCGGCTATCCGGAGGACGTGGCGTATTTCCTGCATCACATCATCAACTTCGTGTGGGAAACGCTCAGCGAAAACGCCATCGTGTTCAGCGCGGGGCTTGAGGAGTGGGTCGCCGGACGTCACAGGCAGATTGAGATCGGAGAACTCGTCTACATTGCCCACCAGCTTGACGTGCTGGCACGCAAACCCGGCTAACGATAGTGCCTAGTCGTCGTCCGGGTTCGGCTCGTCGTCCAGGATGATAAATTCCCCTGCGCCCCGGGCGTAAAGCGAGTCCAGTAGCCGCTTTCCGATTTCTTCCGACTCCGTGGCGGCGTCCGTGGTGATGGACTCACGCAACACGACCGTTCCATCCGGCGTGGCTGCCATCGCCTCAACGGAAAGCTCGCTATTCTGCACAGTGGCGTAGCAAGCGAGGGGCGTGCGGCAGAATCCGCCAACCGCTCGTAGAAATGAACGCTCGGCTTCGGCGGCGATTCTGTGGTCGCGTTCTTCGGTGAGCGCGGCGACGGCGCATGCCTCTACGTTGGTCTCAAGACACTCGATGCCGATCGCGCCCTGTCCGACGGCGGGGAGCATAACATCCGGCTCGAGAAATTCCGTGATGACGTCGTCCATGCCGAGACGCTGGAGACCAACGGCGGCCAGCACTGCTGCCTCTGCCTCGATCTCGCGACCATCACCTGTCACCTTGCGCACGCGGGTATCCACGTTGCCTCTCAGCAGCACAATTTCAAGATCAGGCCGGTGAGCCAGCACTTGCGCCGCACGGCGGATGCTGCCGGTCCCGACGCGCGCGCCTGCGGGAAGTTCGTTCAATAGCTGACCGTCTCGCGAGACGAGAACGTCGCGCGGATCATTGCGAGGCATGACTGCGGCCAACGTGTGGCCGGGCGGGAGGCGCGTAGGCAGGTCCTTGAGGCTGTGGACGGCGAAATCAATCTCTCTGTTGGCAAGCGCGATCTGGATTTCCTTGACGAACACGCCCTGCCCAAGATCCGGGATCGGCGTTGTTGGTTGTCTCTCGGCTGTCGTTGTGATGCCAACGACCTCGAACTCAAGTGAGGGCTCTTTCGCCAGCACGGCCTGCATGAACAGCTCCGTCTGGATCATCGCAAGCGGGCTTCGTCGCGTGCCGACACGCAGCACACGGCGGCCATTCCCGGAAGCCATCAGTCGCTCCCCGCCCACGCAAGCGCGGCGTCAACAAGGCCATCAGCCGTGTGCTCAGTCGCCTCCTGTGTAACACGCAGGCCAACGTCCTCTGCGCCGCGAGACGTGGTGGGACCGGCGGAGATGACGGGAATCCCGTCCAGTAGTGAACGGTCATCGCCGAGCGCATCAACGAGGTTTCGCGCCGTAGACGGACTCGTGAGCAGGACGGCGTCGATGCCCCGTTCCATGGCCGCCTGTGCCCGTTCTGCGAGGCCAGGCCCGGGCAGGGTCATATAGACCACGATGGGGGTTGGCGCAAGGCCATGCTCCCTGAGCGCGGCGGGCAGGGCATCATCGGCAAGGTTGCCGCGCGGGAGCAGCACGGTGTCTCCCTGTGCGCATTCCGCCGCGATCGCGTCCGCCAATGCGCCGGTGGTGAATCGACCCGGGACAAGATCGGCGTTCAGGCCATGGCGATTGAGGGCCGCCGCCGTTGCCGGGCCGATGGCCGCAATTCGCGCCGCTGCCAGAGACCGCGCGTCTCGCCCGCTCCCAAGCAGTCGGCTCATGAAGAAATCAACGCCGTTGACGCTTGTAAAGGCAATCACCCGAAAGTCTGCCAGCCTCTCTATAGCTGAATCCGGCTCAGTCCAGTCCTCCACGCCGTCGAATGCGACTGCGGGCACGTGGACGACCTCTGCCCCGGCGTCATCCAGCAACGTGATCAGCTCCGCGGCGCGTGTCTCTCCGCGCAGCACCATGAGGCGGTGGCCGAAAAGAGGCTTCTTCTCCAACCAACCGATGCTGTCGCGGAGCCCGACAACGCTGCCACAGATAAAGATGGCGGGGGGACGGATTCCGACCTCAGCAGACGTACCAACAATCGTCTTAAGCGTGGCCGTCGTCGTCCGCTGGCGGGATGTTGTGGCGTGTTCAATAACTGCCGCAGGCGTGTCTTCGGGCCAGCCTGCCATCAGCATTGCCCTGACCGTATTGGCAAGGGTGCGTACACCCATAAGGACGATTGACGTCTGGTTAGTCGGGTTCAACGGCTGAGCGTTGCGCGATTGCTGTCCTGTATAGATACGAACGGCGGAGGCAAGATTGCGGTCCGTCGCCGGGATTCCCGCATAAGCAGGCCCCGCCAGCGCGGACGTGACGCCGGGAACAACGTCAAAGCTAACGCCCGCCTCGGCAAGCGCCGCTGCCTCCTCGCCGCCACGTCCAAAGAGGAACGGGTCGCCGCCCTTGAGCCGCACGACACGTGCTCCACCCCGCGCCCTCTCAATGAGCAGCTCGTTGATCTCCTCTTGCAGGTGCTCGCCTCCGCGTGACGGGTGCTTGCCGACATCGACCATTTCCGCCTCGGGCCGTGCCTCAGCCAGCAGGGAGGGATTCACAAGCCTGTCGTAAACAATGACATCGGCGCGGCGGAGCAGTCTCGCGCCCCGCACCGTGATTAACCCGGGATCGCCGGGTCCCGCGCCCACAAGGTGGACGATGCCGCCGCTAGTCACCGTCCTCTTCCGTCAGAAGCGCAACGATGTGTTCGCGTAGGGCGGCCGCGTTGTCCGCGTCGATCATCGCCTTAGTCTCGCCGTCATTCAGCGCCGTTTGCCAGAGTCGGGACGGCGGCCGTTTACCATCGCGCCGCAACTCCTCCCGCACATCGGCCAGAACGTCGAGCAACATGCCGTAACCCTCAGGCAGTGCGGCATCAATCTCGCGGCGCAGGAATGACGCCATCGCGGGGCTGCGGCCGTTTGTCGAGATGGCAACTGTTGCGTCGCCACGCTTCACAAGGGCAGGGTAGATCCATGTACAGAGATCAGTGATGTCCACGATGTTCAGCAGGCACTTTTCTCGCTCGGCCTCTTCGCGTATCTGCTCGCTGAGGGGGCGGTCATGCGTCGTTGCGGATATGGCCAGGAACGCATCCGCAAGGTCGCCTGGCTGATAGCTGCGGGAGTGCAGCGTGATGTCTCCCCGCTCCGCCATCTCAGCGAAACGAGGGCGTTCTTCGGGGGAAATAACGGTCACGACTGCGCCCGCTTCGACAAGTGAGCCCGCCTTCATCTGCGCCTCGTCGTCGTCGCCAATGACGACGCATCGGCGTCCGCGCAGGTCAAGATAGACGGGAAAGTAGCCCATGCACGTCTCGCTCGTTGGTGAAAGGCGGCCTATGTCCCCGTGGCGGCGGCTGCGTGCGACGGGACGGAGTCTTGTGCGTTCAGATAATCCGCGAGGGCGAGCACCAACGGCCCCATCTTGGGATTGACGGGCTCGACGTGCGGTTCAACGCCGTGATCGCGCAGCGCCCGCGTGCAGACGGGGCCAACGGACGCCACGATGATTCCCGAGGACAGCGCTTCGCGAAGCTCGTCGGCAAGCCCAACCTGCTCCGCGATGCGGAAGAGATTATGGGCCTGCGATTGCGTTGTCAGCATGAGGGCATCCACGTCCTGCGCGAGCATGAGCGCGATAGCATCGACGACAGGGCGCGTGTCTTCCGGGAGTTGCCACGAATAGAGAGACACTTCGAGAACGTCCGCCCCCAACGCCTCAAGCTCACCCCGAAGCCAGGCGTTCACCTCGCCATAATGCTGAAGCGAGACACGCTTGCCGCTCAGATCGATGTCGGATGCCTTGAGCGCCGCCAACAAATCTTCGGAGGTGTAGGGAGACGGTGAGACGAGCGCGATGGGCACTTGCAGCGGCTTGAGGACGGCCACCGGCTTTGGGCCACGGCAAATGACCGTCGTCTCGCGCAGGGCGTCAAGGAACTCATCCTTGCGGCCAAGCTCATCGGCGGCGTTGATCAGGGCGCGCGCGCCGACTCCCGTGAGGAAGACAGCCGCCTGGATGGTGTGGGCGCAGATGCCGTCGATAACGTCACGCACGTCCTGCCGCATCGGGAGCGCCGCCTCGCGCAGTGCGGGAGCGCTGATGGCCTCACCGCCATGGCGGGCCACAAGGTTGCCGAGTTCAGAGGGCATCCGCGCCTCAAGGACAACGATGCGCCGTCCTCCAAGGTCAGCCATATATGCCCCGCTTTCTCAGTCGATTCCGATCACTCAGCGGCTTGCGTTGTTCGACTCTACGTCGCGCACTCGCCCTCGCCGCGCTCCATGACGTACAACACGGACTTGTCGTAGTCGATGTAGTGATCGAGGTTCGCCTTGTTGAGCGGACCGACGTCCTGGTAATCCTTGATGATGTCCTCGAACGGCTCGCGACCCAGCCGGTGCGCGAAGTCCTTGAACAACTCGCCGTCCTCGCGGTTGTCCCTGTAGTAGCGGAGGAGGTGGAATACGGCCTCCGTCACCTTCTTGGCGGGAATCTTGCCGCGAGGCCGCACGCCGAAGCGCATGTCCGCGTTCTCATGGCTGCCGCCCAGGAAGACCTCATAGGCCGGAATCTGTCCGCCGCCGGGGCCCTTGATGAACGCGCCGTGGAAGCCGATATCGGAGACGTGATGGCGTCCGCAGCCGTTCGGGCAGCCGCTCATCTTGATGTGCATCTGCTTGATGAGGGGGTCTTCCAGCAGATTCGTGTGGCCGTTGGGGTTGCGAACCGCATCCGCGACCGCCTTGTTGAGACCCATGGAGGATGTGATGCCCAGCTTGCAGCTGTCCGTGCCGGGGCAGGACGTCACGTCCGTGATCTGGTTCATTCCGCCTTCATGCAGCTCCAGCGCCACGAGCTCCTGGTACACGTCGTACAGATACGCATTCGGCACCCAGCGGAGCATCATGTTCTGCTCCGGCGTGGTGCGGATGCGGTAGCTCGCGTACTTGCGGGAAATCTCGGACGTTCCGTAGTACTGCTCCGGTGAGAGGTCGCCGCGCGTCACAGTGATGCCGACGAAGCTGTAGCCGTCCGCCTCTTGCGGGATGACGTTGGACTTTTTCCACGCCTGGAAGGCCGCGTCGTCCTCGCCGCGCGGCTCAACGCCGGTTGGCAGTGCGGGGATGTCCGCCGCTTCGTCGTCGTGGAAGAGCAGGTAGTCCTTGTCCTCGTAGTCCTGCGCCCAGTCCTGCTGCAGTTCTTCTTCGACCTGCTCGCGGAATGAGTCGATGCCCTCGGTGTGGATGAGGACCTTGATGCGAGCCTTCATCTTGTTGCGGCGCAGCCACGCCGTCCGGTTGAAGACGCGCAGCATGGCCTCCGAGACGCGGAGGAACTCATCGACGGGCACGAACTCATAGATGGTCTCTGCAATCAGCGGCTGGATCGACGTGCCGCCGCCGACCGTGATCTTGAATCCCTTGACCTGCTCGCCGTCGATCTCCCTGACCCGGGCGACGAATCCGATGTCATGCATTCCCACCGTCGCGCAGTCATGGTCGCCGCAGGAGAACGCGGGCTTGACCTTGCGCGGCATGTGGAACGTGAAATCGCGCCGCACAAAGTTGCGGGCAAACGCGCCCATGTAGGGCAGGATGTCAAAAGCCTGTTGGGGGTCGATGCCCGCCATCGGGCACGCCGTGATATTGCGAACCGAGTTGCCGCAGGCCTCCTTTGTGCTCAGGCCAACGCTCTGGAGAAGGTGCATGGCCTTCGCCGCGTCCTCAAGCAAGAGGTGGTGGAGTTGGACGTTCTCGCGTGTGGTGATGTGTCCCTTGCGGAGCGGCGCCCACTGCTCGGCAATCTGGCCGATGGCGTCCCACTGGTCTGCGTGTGCAAGGCCGCCGGGAATCTTGATCCTGAACATCTGCGCATCAGGCTGCCTCTGGCCGTAAACGCCGAGACGCAACCGGAAGGACATGAATTCGTCCTCCGGGATTTCTCCTGCGCGAAACTCCTTGACCTTGCCTTCGTAGTCGGCAATCTCCTCATCCAGGTACTGGATGATCGAGGGTCGGGCGGAACGTTGTCCCGTTTCCGTTGTCGTAGCCACGTGATCCTCCCTCCGGATAGCTCCCTACAGGGTACGCCCGCAGGCGCTCCAACTCAAATTATTTTCTCGGTTCGCGATAAAGTCTGGTTTGCCTATTCGCTTAGCGTTCCGCGTTCCGGCTTGGGTGGCCGCGTGAATGATGGCGGAGAGGCTATCCCTTCGCCGCCTCAATCAGGATCTGCGCCACCTCAGGCCGCGTGAACTCCATGGGCGGTACCTCGCCGCGCGACAGCATGTCACGCACTTGCGTGCCGCTCAGGAACACACGCTGCTCCGGCCCGTGCGGACACGTCTTCATTGAGGCCATGCCTTCACAGCGGTTGCAGTAGAAGGAGTGGTCGAAGTACAGGGGCGTGATGCCGAGGTCTTCGGCCGGGATGCTGCGGAGCAGGTCCTGCGCATCGTATGTGCCGTAGTAGTTGCCGACGCCCGCGTGGTCTCGCCCGACGATGAAGTGCGTGCAGCCATAGTTCTTGCGAACGAGGGCATGGAACACGGCCTCACGCGGCCCTGCGTAGCGCATTGCCGCAGGCAGCACCGACAAATGGACGCGATCCTCGGGGTAGTACCCCTCGATCAACGCCTCGTAGCAGCGCATTCGCACGTCTGCGGGAATGTCATCCGGCTTGGTCTCGCCCACCAACGGGTGGAGGAGCAGGCCATCAACGATTTCCAGCGCGGCCTTCTGGATGTACTCATGGGCGCGGTGCACAGGGTTGCGTGTCTGGAAACCGACGATTGTCCGCCAATGCCGTTCCGCAAACGCGGCGCGAGTCTGCGCCGGGTCCTCGCGGTAGGGCCGCAGCTCCGGCTCCAGGTTCTCACGCTCGATGACCGTGACGGAGCCGCCGATGAGCATCTCATGCTGGCCATAAACGGAAGCGACGCCGGGATGGGCCTCCTCCGTCGTTGCGAAGACGTGCTGCGCCTCAACTTCCTTGTCGTAGTCGTACACCTCATCCACTGAGAGGATGGCGAGGTGGCGGCCGGTGGCGTCCACCAGCACGACCTCCTGCCCACTCTTTAGGCCGCGCGCAGTGTCCGCGGGGGCCGAAAGGGTGATGGGCAGGCTCCAGAGCGTGCCGTCTGCAAGACGCATCTCGCGCACCGTGCGCGAGTAGTCCGCCTGGTTCATAAATCCCGTCAGCGGGCTCATTGCGCCCACGGAGATGAGGTCAAGGTCGGCAGTCTCGCGCATGCTCAGAGTGATGTGGGTCAGCCCCGGCGCGCGCTCCCGGATCTCCGTTGCCTGGTCAGGCGACGCAAATCGGTCGACAAGTGTGCCGCCGTGCGGGGCGATCGTTTCTTCCACGTCCGCGTGGGGCGCGGTGGCGTGAGTATTAAGCGTGGTCGTTGTCATGATCTAGGTTGCCGCCCCCGCCAACTCCCTGCTCGCGCCGGACGGGATGATGCCCCGCTCCTCAAGCGCGCCCAGCACCTTGCCCAGGCTCTCCTCGACCTCTTCCTGCTCCGTGTCGACAAGAACCTCGGGTGTCAGCGGCTCCTCGTAGGGGTCAGAGACGCCGGTGAAGTTCTGAATCTCGCCCTTGAGCGCCTTCTCATACAGGCCTTTGACGTCACGCTTGACGAGCTCATCAAGCGAGGCGTGGACGTGGACTTCAATGAAATCGCCGATCTGCTCCCGCACCTCGTCCCGAACCTCGCGATACGGAGAGATGGCGGACACGATGCTAACGACGCCGTTGCGTGTCAGCAGGTCGCTGACAAAGCCGATGCGGCGGATGTTGGTGTCACGGTCTTCCTTGCTGAACCCAAGTCCCTTGCTGAGGTTCGTGCGAACGACATCGCCGTCCAGCAGCTCGGACTTGATGCCCTGGTCTCGCAGAACCGCCAGCAGTCGCTCTGCAATGGTGCTCTTGCCGGCGCCCGAAAGCCCGGTGAACCAAACGGTCACTCCATTGTGGTTGGTGGTCACTCTCAAATTCCTCCTGTGAGTTTTCCTTGCCGTTATCGGCGTTCTCGCGTGTTGTGTGATGTAGCGGCAGGGCCGCGTCAGTTCGCCGCTGTGGTTGAAACGACCTTGCCCGTCTCAGGGTCGATGTGGATGCCGCATTCGACCTTGTCCTCGAAATCGGACCAACGGCCTGCGCGCGGATCCTCGCCGGGCTCCACCGGGCGCGTGCAATTTGTGCAACCGATGCTCGGGTAGCCCTGCTCGTGCAGCGCGTTGTATGGGACGTTGTTCTCGCGGATATAGTCCCAAACATCATCCTCAGACCAGTTGGCCAGGGGATTGATCTTGATCAGGTCGAACTTGGTGTCCCACGCGACAATCGCGACATCCTTGCGAGTGTCACCCTGGTCGCGGCGCAGACCGGCGATCCATGCCTTCTGTCCGACAAGCGCCTGCTCATTCGGCGCAACCTTGCGAATCTCGCAGCAGAGGTCGGGATCAACCTTCCACAGCTCAGGCCCGTGCAGGGCGGCCTGCTGCGCGACGGTCACGTCCGTCTTGAAACCGATGGGCTGGATGCCGTAACGACGCCCCACCTTGTCCTTGAGGCTATGCGTCTCAGGGAACAGGAAATCCGTGTCCACGTAGAAGACGGAGACCTCCGGGTTGATCTTCATGGCCATATCAAGCAGGACCATGCCGGACACGCCGCCGAAGCTGCACGCAAGAGTGATGTCCGGGAAGAAGTTCTCAACTGCCCAGCGAACGATTTCGCCCGGGTGCGCGTCTTCAAGCTGAGCGCTCACCTCTGCCAGCCGCTCCTCCGTCCATTCCGTCCGAAGTGCTTCCAGTGTTGCCATTTGCTCCGGTTCCCCCTCGATTCCCTCTGCGATTGTGTACTGTGGTCGCTCTGTCATTCAGAGATAAAAAAACCGCCCCTTCTGTTGTGGGGCGGTTGATGCGCTTGTTCCTGTGTTGCCAGAGATTCAGCGCTGCTCTGTCCTTGAGGCCTGCTATTGCTAGCGCGCGGCCTCCCGCCCCGGGACGGTCATGTAACACGAGCAGGTCACCGCGGCGCGGCGCGCCACTGCGGCAACTGATGGACTATGTGTATTTGCGAAGGTGTTCATCGTTCTTGCGATTTACTTATGGGCACTATAAGCGTACTCCTATCTGCTGTCAATACGCTTGTGATAGATGTCACTAACGGCGCCTATTCCTCCAGCTCGCTCACGTTCGCGCGCATGGCCTCCGCCTCTTCAAGCAGGCGGGCGAATAGCGGCCAGATATCCTCGTCCGTCGGGTCCATAGATGAGATGGACATGACGCGATGTAGTACGCCGCTGCTGACGCCGACCGTCTCAGAATCACCGACGTCCGGCAGGGCGATACCCAATGCCCGCGCCACAAGTTGCGCCTGCGTTCGCCCCAAGTCGTCGTTGGGGCAGATGACCATCGCGTTGCCGTCATGGAGTAGTCGTGTTTCGGCCTCGCCGCGCGACAGTGTCACTTCGATGCGGCGCTGAGGTCGGGCGAGTAGTTCCTCGGCGTAGTCCCAGGCCTCGTCTTGTGGGGAGGTCATGGTGTTATTCGGCGGGGACGTATGGAGTTGTCTTGTCGAGGAGGAGGCACGGCTCGCCGGTCTGGGCAGGGTCATCCAGGCTCCATGGGCTGTCGGAATCAAGGGGACGCGTGCGGATGCCGTCGTCGCCGCCAAAGATGAGCAGGGCGTGTCCCTCGCCGGAGTCCTCGACGATGGCGGCGTAGGCGGGGCAGGGGCCGTCCTCACCCCAGCCAATAACCTCCACCATCGCCAACTCGCCGCGGATGCCGGGGGCTTCCACGCGCACGACCTCTTTCGGCTCTTCAACAACGCTGAAGATGCGGTGTAGGGAGAAGTCGCAGTTATTGCCTGCTTCCACCTCTACCTCAATGAACCTGGGTCTGGTCACATGTGCCTCCTTCGGGTGTGGCAACTATTGTAACTGCGTCAGGAGGCCGCCAACGCCGGAACGCGGAAGCGAATCCCCCGGCCAACCAACGATGACCTCGAATCAAGAAAATAGATGAATGGCCGCCAAAGCCGGAACGCGGAAGCCGAACTTCTTTGGCCAACCGTCAATGATCGCGAACTTCAAAAAAGTGGAGGCGGGGGGGAGTTGAACCCCCCGTCCAAAGGCGGCTCCAGGTGCGGCGCTACAGGCTTAGTCGGTCATTAGGTTCTCGTCGCTCACGGCCCCGGCCGACAGGAATCACGAGCAACCAGCCGGCGATAGTCTTTCGCCGCGCGTCACCGGCTGACGTGCGGCGGCACCCCGCTAAAATGTCGCTCCGAACCGTCCGCAGGGGTAACGATCCGGAACGTCGCTACCTAAATCTTAGGCTGCGAGTGCGAGTTGCTTGTTGTTGCCAGCTACTCTTTGTGCCGCGGGATTAACGAGGTCACGGCGCCTCGGCCTGCTCACACACCCTCGCAGACCCCTGTCGAATCCGCGCGCCCCCACGTTGTGGCTTGTGTGTCGCGGCCACTCCCTGCGAGTAGCGGCCGCATTTACAAGTATACGCGCGTACACATGAGAGCGCCCTTCGACAAGCTCCGGGTGAACGGGGTGGTCAGTGGCGGGGGGCGAGCGCCCGCGCCATTTCAAGGTCGG
>LXNJ01000892.1_pt1 | contig 19080 bp, 16 predicted proteins | sample 809081 | NCBI WGS metagenome assembly LXNJ01 (sample SAMN04870510, study PRJNA318959) | sponge metagenome | biome: sponge; feature: marine sponge reef; material: water | host: Petrosia ficiformis | place: Greece: Milos, Mediterranean Sea | collected 2013-05-29 | depth 5-7 m
CGATGCCGCAATAGGAGAGTTGGAGCGGTTTGACTGGCTTGTATTCGCCAGCGGAAACGCGATTGAGCGCTTCTTCAGACGGGTACGATCGTTGCAAGGCAACCTTGAAGGGTTGGCGGGCGTCAGGGTTGCCGTGGTCGGTCGGAAATCCGCGGAGAAGGTCCGGAGTTACGGCCTGCACGTGGATCTGTGCCCGCGCCGGCACACGGCCGCCGACCTTGCAGAGCAGTTCGCCGAAGTAGACATGTCCGGGCTGCGCGTGCTGATTCCCCGGGGAGAAAAAGGTCGAAGAACATTACCTGATGCGCTGCGCGCGCTGGGGGCGCGTGTGCGGGAGGTCATTGTTTACCGAACTGTGAGACCCCCGGACATTTCAGGTCAGGTCAAGGGACGCCTTCAGCGGAGGGAGGTCGACCTGGTCGTTTTCTCAAGTCCCTCTGCCGCAACAAATTGTATGGAATTATTCAACCAGTTCGGAAACCCTGAGCTTACGCGGACACTCCCCGCCGCCTGTATAGGGCCCACAACGGCCGAGACGGCTCGGAATCTGGGCTTTTCCGTTGTCGCGCAAGCTGCGGACCGGGAAGTCGGCATCGCCGGTCTCGTCGATTCGATTCAGGATTTTCTCAGCAATCTGCAGCGGGGCAGCGAGTAGACGGCCGCCTTGCGGGGTGGTGGGCTGAGGGGGCCGTGCGGAAGCAGGTCCGCCCGGAGGCGCGGAGCGCTTTGACGATTCATCGACCGACGCAGGGTGCGGGTGATTATGCGTTTCGCCGCCCCGGAAACTGTTTCGGGCGAATGGATTTTTTTCACCGGGATCACCATAATTGTGTGTTGACACGAGGCGGTGTACCACGTAAGTTTAATGTATAAGGCTTCATTTCGAGGTTTTTCTCATCTCCGATAAGGAGGGGTTTATGCGCAAGATTCCCGTTTTTCTGGCGCTTGTACTGGCGGGGTCCGTGTCTGCCGGAGAAATGACCGATGGATTGACCATTACCGGCGGTCAGAACTCGTTGGTTCGCCTGACGCTGGAGCGGGCGGACGCACCGGACACGGAAGCGGGTGTGCTGAAATTGCATGTTTCACTTGTTCGGGCCGAAAACCTGAAGGGGTACGGATTCTCACTGATCTACGACGAGGGAAAATACGAATTTATCGAAGCCAGGGAACTCGATGGCAATCTGCTCTCGTCCAGGTCTGAACGGAGTACACTCTTCCTGTCCTCCAACCGGACGCCCGGAAAACTGGATATCGGCGCCATGAAGGTCGACGGCGAGGGCGCCAGCGGCGACGGCAGTCTCGTCGAACTCGTCTTCAAGACGACAGAGACCCCGCTGCCAACGGATTTCCAGGTCGCTGAAGGCGTTCTGGTCGGGCTCGATGGTAATATCGATCTGCTCACACAAATAGAAATCGGGAATCTGAAACCGCTGCCCGACCGAACGTCCCTGAGCCAGAATATGCCGAATCCGTTCAACCCCGCCACAACAATCGAGTATCAACTCGCGGAGGCCGGACAGGTCAGGCTGGCCATCTATAATCTCCTTGGCCAGGAGGTTCGCATTCTGGTGGACGTGCGCAACGAAGCGGGCCACTATACGGCAACCTGGGATGGCAAGGACCAGCTGGGCAGGCAGGTCGCCAGCGGGATCTACCTGTATCGGCTGCAGGCCGCCAATTTCTCGGCGTCCAGGCGGATGATGCTGTTGAAATAACGTCCTGGGTGTGGCGCTGCAATGTAAGGGTCGTCTCTATGCCGGAGGCGGCCTTTCTTGTTCTGCGTCATGCGTGACAATTGTCGGGCGGGAAGGCTGTCAGGACGCGATGATTCACGCTGCAAGCCTGCTATTTCCGGAATCCCTGCCGCCGGCTTGCGGCAGGTTCCTGACTCTTGTGCATGGCGCCTGACTGCGACGGCCGGCACGAAGGAGTAGCGGTCATTATGAATGCTTCCGCGTTGCGGGGGATTTGCGGTCCCGTGCTGGTGGGCCTGTTGCCGTGGCTTCCCGGGACGGTTGCCAGCGTTTCAGCAAGCGGGGACGTGCGGGCTCCCGCGGGCGATGCCGGGAGCCGCATAAAGGTCGAATTGTTCGTGATGGCGCACTGCCCTTACGGAATGCGGGCGGAAGCAGCGCTTGCGCCAACGGTCAAGGCATTTGGCGACGGCATCGATTTCCGACTGCATTTCATCGCTCAGGAGGCCGGAAAGGAAACCGTGCCCGCCGGTCCGCTCAGGCCGCTCCGGAGTCAGAGTGAATCCTGCGAATCCAGCGCCGTATCCGGATCCGGACGATTCCTGAGCCTGCACGGCGACGCCGAAGTGGAGGAGGGAATCCGGCAGGTCGTGATGATGCATCTGTATCCCGACCGATTCTATGACTATATTCTGGACAGAAATGAAAACATGGAATCTCCGGATTGGCAGGCCAGCGCCAGGCGGGTGGGAATCAATCCGGAACGGGTGGCGGAAAAAGCCTCCGGCGCAGAAGGCGAGGCACTCTTCGGCGAAAATATCCGGAGGGCGAATCAACTGGGCGTAGGGGCGTCTCCGACCCTTTACGTGGACGGCGTGGAAGTTAAGGGAGGCGTCGAGACGCAGGGCCTGGCCCGCCGCATTTGTTGGTTGGACAGTCTGGCGGGGCCCTGCGCTTCCGTGCCGGTTTGCGGAACGGACCGCGACTGTGTTTCGGAGGGCAGGGTGGGTGTCTGTGCCGATGCCGGGAAGCCCTCGGCGTTTTGCAGGTTCAGCGACCCGGTTGTGTTCACGATGACGGTCCTGAACGATACTGATTGCGACCTGTGCGACCCGTCGCTCTTCGTCCGTTCCACGCGAGAATTGTTTCCCGGCGTCGGGGTTCAAAAGCTCAGCTTGCATTCCCGCCGGGGCAGGAGGTTTGCGGACCGGTTTCAGGTTGACCGGGTGCCGGCGTTTATCCTCGACGTCAACTTTGCGAAGACAGCCCGATTTCACCGATTTGCAAAGGCCGTTTACCCGATACGCGGAAGTTACATGCCAAAGCCCGTGCTCGTTCCGGTATCCCGGGTGATGGGCAGGCGGGCGGATCCGGGCCGAATGGACTTCTATTTTGCGGGGTCGTCGCCGGCGACGGTACGTATCACCGGCAACCTGCAGTCGTGGCTGGACGCCGTTGATGCCCCTGAACGTCTGCGCCTCCATCCGATGGGGCAGGGTGAAGAGGCGTTCCCCAGCTTGTGTATAAGGCATGTCTATCCCGAACGGTACAGGGCCTTTGCGATGTGCGTGTTCCGGGGCGTTTCGAAACGCGGAGTCCCGGATCCTTACGCCGTCTGTCTGAAACAGCAGGAGATCGACGCCGAACGTATCGGGCGCTGCGCCGAAGCCGATGGCGCTGCTCTGGCTGCTCGATCCCGGGTTTCGGCGGGTAAAGCGGGAATCGACCTTTCGATGAATCCTTCGTTAGTGCTCAACGGCCGATTCGTTGTCACGAGCAGGATGCTTCCTCAGGCCCGCAAATTGTTCTACAGGCTGAACCCGGAGCTCCTGGATCGAGACAAGGCGTATATGGAGAACAGGAAAAAATGATCCCCCTGGAGGCCGTAGACCATGCATCGCTTACGCGGCGCCGCATTGTCCGTGCTATGGCTGGCGCTCTGCGCCGGATGTAGTGCAGATTCGACCGACGGAAGGAAGGTGTCGGCGGATGAGGAGGCGCGGTTTCTCATTATGCGCAAGAGGATGGTAAGAATACAGATAGAGCGTCGCGGGATCAGGGAACGGCGCGTGTTGAATGCGTTGCTCGGAGTTCCGCGACACCTGTTCGTGCGCGAACACCTCAAGGAACGCGCATACGACGATGGCGCGCTGCCTATCGGCGAAGACCAGACGATATCACAGCCGTACATTGTGGCGAAGATGACTGAATTGCTGGACCTGAAGGGCGACGAGGCTGTGCTGGAGGTGGGAACCGGATCGGGCTATCAGGCGGCCGTTCTGGCAAAGCTCGTGCGCGAGGTATATTCCATTGAAATCGTGCCGTCGCTTGCCCGGCAGGCCGAAGAGCGACTGAGACGCATGGGATACGACAACATCAGCGTGCGCCTCGGCGACGGGTACCGCGGTTGGGAGGAACATGCGCCCTTCGACGCCGTCATCGTGACAGCGGCGCCCGACCACATTCCGCCAATGCTCGTCGAACAGCTACGGGAAGGCGGGCGCATGGTGATACCCGTCGGCACCGATAATCAATACCTGACGCTACTCGTCAAGGAGAATGATGGCGTGAGAGAAGAACGTGTCATTCCCGTCCAGTTTGTACCGATGACCGGTGAGGCGCAGGTGAAGGAGTAAGGAGGGCTTTTCTTGATCACAATCTGGGGTCTCGGTATTTCGCTGGTGTTCCTGGTGTGTTATCTTGGCCAGTCCGTCTCATCCGGTATGGAAGGAGGCCGGGCGAAACTGCTTCAGTGGGCATGCTGGCTGGTGGCGAGCACCACGATGCTTTTCTGTTATCTGCTCACCCGGTCGGTTACGCAATGAAATTTCGGGAGATCAAGCGGCATCTGGACAAACCGGATGCCGTCTTCAATTGCGAGCCCGTCGTGCGCGCCGGCAATTACGTGGTACTCAGATATGTGAATGCGCGCCCCGGTCGGGTGGGGGATCAGGAGATACACACCGGATCCGTAACGTACGGATACTACCGGCACGGGGCGGGTTATGTATTGTGGAAGATGCACGATCCGGAAGGCAGGCTGCTGGGACATCTCTTTCACATATGCAGGAATCTGCAGGTTGGCGATTGCCACGTGGATTACGTCGACCTCATGCTGGACCTCTGGTTCGATCCAGCCGGTCGGCTTACGGTTCTCGATCGGGAAGAGCTGGATACTTACAGGCGGCGTAACGATCTGAGCAGACAGGACATGGAGTGGATCGCCCGGCAGGAACGTGCCATTGCCGACCACGTCGACGAGATTCTGGAAGACTTCAACGGCATTCTTGCCCTGGCGCAGGTCGGCTCAGCCCCCTTGTAAATTCTTGGCGCCTGAGGATAGCGCCAGGCAGGTTCTTTTCAGATATTCCTGGAAGGATTCGCCCACAACGGGGTGAGCTAAGGCAAACGAAACGGTCGTCTGAAGATACGAAAGCAGGTCGCCAACCGTGTGCCAGTCCCCTTCGACCGCACACGCGTAAACCGGGCGGGATTGAATCATCAGTTGAATGGCGTCGGTGAGTTGGTACTCGCCGCTGTCCGCCGGGGTGATGCGATTCAGAAAATCAAAGATATCGGGCTCGAAGATATACCGGCCGAGGCATGCGAGATTCGAGGGCGCCCGTAAGGGATCAGGCTTTTCCACAAGGCCCCTGACACGGTGTGCCCCGTCGATTTTTTCAGCCCGGACCACGCCGTAGCTCCCGATGTGTTCCCTTGCCACTTCTTTCACAGCCAGAATCGGCGCCGCGAATCTGGAATATCGGTCCATCAGCTGCCCGATGCACGGCGTTTCCGACACGACCAGGTCGTCGCCGAATAAAACGGCGAACGGCTCGTCGCCCACGTGTCTGCGGGCTTTGAGGACGGCGTGGCCGGTTCCCAGAAGTTCCCGCTGTCGAAGATAGTGGATGTCGGCAAGTTGCTCGATGCGTTCAAGGGTTGCCAGCATCGAGCGGTCGTCACGTTTCGCCAGGGCGTCGTGGACCTCGACATTGCGGTCGAAGTGGTCTTCTATCGCCCGTTTTCCCCTGCCCGTGATGATCAGAATGTCCTCGATGCCGGCTTCGACCAGCTCTTCAACAATGTACTGTATGGCCGGTTTATCTACGACGGGCATCATCTCTTTGGGCAGGGCTTTGGTGGCCGGCAACATCCGGCTGCCGTGGCCGGCAGCCGCGATCACCGCCTTGCGGATCTTCAAAGGCAACCTCCAATGTGGTGCGACAGATGAGTAAGTGCTTAACATATATCGGTTTAAATAAGGAATGTTGTCGCATTTTTGTCAAGTGGATTTTGCCTTTCTCACCACCGGAACCTGGCCTGCAAAGCGCTTGACATCCGGCGGGCAATGGCTTATTTTGGTTTGGTCGAGTTACTTGTCTCCCCGTCCTGCCGCCGTTCCTGCCGGTGGGTGACTTCCCGCTATACTACATCTCCCCGCCGAATTATCTGTTGCAGAGTCAGCCATCGGAATGAATCCCCGTGTTGCAATGTGGAACAGCGAACCCGTTCGGAGAGAATGCCGCGTACTGCTTGGGTGTACTCGCTTCGGGGGGAGGGACCAATCTGCAGGCAATTCTCAACCGGAGCGCTTCGGGACGGCTCCCGGCGCGCGTGGGTGTTGTCATCGGCAACAATAGCAAATCCGGCGCGCTTGTCCGTGCCAGGCGGGCGGGGGTTCCCGCGATTCATCTCAGCGGGAGGACGCACCCGCAACCCGGTTCGCTCGACCGTGCGATCTCTGAAACGCTCAGGTCCCACGGCGTCAACCTGGTGGTTCTTGCCGGTTACATGAAGAAACTGGGCCCGGCGACCCTCGAATCGTACAGAAACCGCATTGTCAATATACACCCCGCGCTTCTTCCGGCATTCGGTGGCAAGGGTATGTTTGGGAAGCGCGTCCACGAAGCCGTCGTGCAAAGCGGCGCGCAGGTTTCCGGAGCGACCGTACATCTCGTAGACGAAGAATACGACACCGGTCCGATCATCCTGCAGCGCAGGATCCGCGTTGCGCCCGAAGATACGCCCGATTCGCTGGCAGGCAAGGTACTTGCCGTCGAGCACGAGTTGTATGCCGAAGCGATCCGTCTGTTCGCGGAGGGAAAAATCAGGGTCGATGGCAGGAACGTTCGAATTTTAAGCGAGAGGAGGTAATACGCCGATGGCGACGGCGTTGACTGAGACGTGGTTGGACGGCGTGCCCCTGTTCGCAAGGGGCAATCTGGCCGGATCCGGATGGAAAGATTACACAGGGACCGGCGCCGTATGCGGGGTGCAGCTTCCCGACGGCCTGCAGGAGTCCAGCCGGCTGGACCAGCCCGTCTTTACCCCGGCCACAAGAGCTGAAACCGGACACGATGAAAACATATCTTTCCAACAGATGTGCGAGGTCGTGGACCGCGGCCTTGCGACCCGGCTGCGGGATTTGACGTTGGAAATTAACGACGCCGCCAGCGCCGGAGTTGCCAGACGAGATTGTCGAGCAAACCCCGGATAAGTATCGCGACGTTCGAGATCGATTGCTCGCCTGACAGCCCGTTGAAAACGTGCATCCGGGCTACGTCCGGCCATTGTGGCCGAACACCTGCGTTGCGCTCCCTTCCCGAATCCCCCGATTCGCCGCGGTCGCGCGCCTTGTCTTCGGCCTCGCCTGCAGAGCGACTTTATCAACGGACTGCTAACCCGTTAGGGAACGAACCGCCATGGCATTTTTCTTTTCCAGATTGCTGTCCAACGACATTGGTATCGATCTGGGTACGGCCAATACCCTGGTTTACGTCAAAGGACAGAATATCGTGGTCGACGAGCCTTCAGTGGTGGCGCTGGATCGCAATTCCCACAAACCACTTGCCATAGGATCTCATGCCAAGCAGATGATGGGGCGCCAGAACCCCGATATCGACGTTATACGTCCACTGCGGAACGGGGTCATTGCCGATTTCGACGTGACGGAAGAAATGCTTCGGCATTTTATCCGAATGGTTCAGAAAAACAGGCTTCTCGTACGTCCGCGGATCGTGATCTGCGTGCCTTCGGGGGTGACTGCCGTCGAAATGCGTGCGGTGAGGGAGTCCGCAGAGCGCGCGGGCGCCCGGGATGTGTATATCATCAAGGAGCCGATGGCCGCAGCTATCGGTATCGGCCTTCCCGTCGAAGAGGCAGTAGGGTCCATGGTCATCGATATCGGTGGCGGTACCACCGAAATCGCAGTGATTGCCCTCTCGGGTATCGTGACCTCGAGGTCGATCAAGATTGCTGGCGACGGGATGAATCAGGCCATCATCAGAATGCTGAGACGAAAACACAACCTCCTCGTCGGGGAGCGGAGCGCGGAGCAGATTAAATGTGAAATCGGTTCTGCCGGCGAACTGGACAGTGAATTCCAGCATCCTTGCCGGGGTCTGGATACAGTCAGTTTTATCCCGAAAACCATTATCGTTGATTCGGTGGAAATTCGGGATGCGCTGAATGGTACGGTGAATTCCATTCTGGAAGCGGTACGGCAGACTCTGGAGCATACACCGCCTGAACTGGCTGCCGATATTTTGGACCGGGGCATCATCATGACCGGTGGCGGGGCATTGCTGCGCGGATTGGACCACAGGCTGATGGAGGAAACCGGCCTGCCCGTTATCGTGGCGGACGATCCGCTCACCTGTGTTGTCCGCGGTACAGGACGGGTTCTTGAGAACATCGACCAGTTTCAAAAAATGCTATTGTAGTCGAAAATGGCTTGGATGACCGATGCAGTGGCTGTTTGGTATTATACGCGGGCACCGTGCCTATGTCGTGTTGGGCGTGGCCGTCCTTCTGTCATTTAGCCTCATGGCGCTTGGCCGATCCGATGGCGTGGCGTTGGCAAGGGGCATCGCCGCCGGACTGATGAGAGCGGGGCACGGGTTGTTCACATGGCCAATGGAACTGTCCAGGCTTCGCCATGAGAATCGTGCTCTGCGTGATCAGAATCTTCGCATCTCGCTCGAATTGCTTGAACTCCGCGAAGCGCGGATGGAGAATCTTCGGCTTCGCGCGTTACTCGATTTTCGTACAAAGGCGGAAGGCACTTATCAGGTGGCAAGGGTGGTCGCGCGGGATCCGAACCGCGTGCTGAACACGGTCCTCCTGGATATGGGTACGGCGGACGGGGTGGGGAAGCGCATGCCGGTGGTAACCGCGGACGGGCTCGTCGGACGCGTGCTGGAGGTCCATCCGCGGACTGCCGTGGTTCAGTTGTTGTTGGATCGCAATTGCAGGGTGAGCGCGATCGTGCAGCGCGATGAACGGACCTCGGGTATCGTAACGTGCGAAGACGGGAGTTTTTTTCTGAGGCACGTATCGGTGCGCAGCGACGTGTCCGAGGGCGACAGGATCATCTCTTCGGGTCTGGGGGGTGTGTTTCCCAAGGGCCTTCTCATTGGCATGGTATCACGGGTGGGTGAACCCGATCAGGCGCTCTTCAGGGAAGTCCAGTTGATTCCCAGCGTGGATTTCTTCAATCTGGAGGAAGTCTTCGTACTGAAATCCGTGGATGCGGTGGATGGCAGTCCGGGTTGAGCGCGCCTGGCGCGGCGCTACCGCGCGGCGCGCCGCTTTACCCTTGCCAGGAACGGACGGCCTTCTTAATTTCCCTGAGGCGTTTGGCTTCAGGGGTTTTTTTGTAGTGTGCATCCAGTGGAAAACAGCCCGATATCAATCCGTTTCTCGGCGCGGTCGTGCAGTCGCTGAACGTCCGACAGATAACCCGGGTGTTTAATTCCCCTTTCCTGAGGACGTCCATCGGAAGCTGCGGATAGGAGAGGGCCATCCTGCCCAGACCGATAAAGTCGACCTGTTTTTCACGTACGAGCGCTTGAGCGACGTGCGGCAGAAATTCCTGAAGGTAAGAATAGCCCGTACCCACCACAATCAGGTTGGGATGCCGCGCCTTGATCCGCCGAACGACGTCAACCTGGCGGGCGACGCCAACGAGGGGATCTTCAGGAGGCTGGTATCCGTCTGAAGGCGGATAATACGCGGGGCGCTGGATGTGGGGATTGTAATACGGGCTGCCGGCCGAAAGATTGACCAGCCGTATTTCCAGAGTTTCGAGCAAATCGAGAAACTGGTGGGGTTCGGTGAGGTCCGGAACCACGGGATTGGTCGGGCTGGCGCCAAACCCGAATGCGTAGGGCAGACAGTGGTCGAAGTCTTCCGGTATGCCGGGACCCGTTTTGCGACCGTCAGACCGTATCGGATCCGGCCGGAACGGAACAAAGTCAAAAGCGCTGAGTCGCACGCCGATCACGAGATCCGGAGCAACGGCCCGTATACCCTGTACAACCTCCCGGAGAAATCGGGTCCGGTTTTCCAACGTGCCTCCATAGGGACCGTCGCGTGTGACGGCGCTCAGGAATTCGTGCCCCAGATAACCATGGCAATGTTTGATATCCACGAACTGGTAGCCCAGATCAGCCGCCATTCGTGCGGCCTTCACGTAATCGTCTATAACGGATCGTATCTCCGCGTCTGACATCACGGGGTGCTTCGGATCTACGCCGAATTTGGCGTCGAGGATGGGATGTCTGTACAGGATTCTGGGTTCCATCCCTCGCTCGTGCGTGGGCCGGCAGAACCGTCCCGAGTGCGTGAGTTGGAGCCCGACCACAAGGTCGTCCGTGCCGCCAACGTGTTGTCGGTGGGTTGCTCGAAGGATTTCCAGCAGTTCGGCGAGGCCGCGCCGGGTGTGGTCCGCCGCGTACAGCTGGTTGGGGTTTGCGCGGGCCTCGGGTCGAACGGCAACTGCCTCCCCTCCCCAGATCAGCTTTGCTCCGCTGAGTCCGAAATGGCGCCACCGGCGCCGGGTGTAATCCGATGGATTGCCGTCGGTGAGCCCGTCCCATCCTTCCATCGGATGGATTGCAAACCGGTTGCCGATGGATCCCGGGCCGAAGGGAAACGGGTGTGCGAGCGGAGTTTCGGGCGCTGTGAGGATTTCCTTGTCGCTTGGCAACGCCAGACGAAGGGCCTCAAGGCGATTCTGAAAGGCCTCGATGGTCTTCAGGTGTCCAATGCGGACGATGTCTTTCCCTGGCATGGGTTCATCCCTGCTGCGGGTCCAGCGTAGAATCGTTTCGCCGGAGCCCGGCTTCCCCGCGTTGCATCGGCGTCGTACCCGCTGTTTTTGCGAAATGCAGCCTGCACAGTCCAATGCGCGCGACGGTTCGCGGGGTTCAATTTACCGGCCGGCAGGGGTGTCGGAATCCGTGCGGATGCGCCCCTGTTGTCTTCGGAGCGTGCGGGTTGCCAAATATAGTGAATCGCCAATGACGGCGCAAATCACCAATTGTAAAGGGAGGCGGGCATGACGTTGGCGCACGGCACCAGAGTCTGGCGCTCCCACCTTGACTTCGTGGCGTGTACAGGAAGGAGAATCTCCGTACCGGAAAACACCGTCCGGCTCAGGCGGGGGGTTACGCTCGCGGACGAAATGGGCAACTGCAGTACGAACGATCGGGAGGAGGTGTTCGGGTTGCGGCAGGCCCGAAAGACATTTTTCGTCCGGTCAACGGGCGGGTCCCGCGCGCTGCTGTGCCCGTACCTCCTTTGCGACAGAGACGGCGGCGAGTTGGAGATCGTGGTTAACGGTCATTCAATGAGCATCGCATGGTCCGGCGACCGTACATATTGGGAGGACCGTTGGCGGCCGGTAGAAATTCCAGCCCACTGGCTACGTTCTGGCAGGAATGAAGTGATTTTCAGATCTGTAGGCGATGCGGCGTGGACACTGCTGGTGGAAGAGAGCGTTCAGCCGAAGCGAAGCGCCGTCAGTGATGACGGCGGTCAGACCTGGCGTTCGGAGGAAATGGGTGTAAACCACCGCGCCTGCGGAGAATATATGGTTCGGCTCTGGCTGGATCAATATGCGGAGGCGGGCGAGATCTGTTCCACAGCCGTGGACCTGCTGGGTCTTGTCTCCACTGGCGGAATCGCGGCCGCGGGCAGCGTGGCCAATTTCCGGTTGTCGGCCGACGTCCGGACGCCGGGAGAATGCACAACGGACTTGCAGTGGCGGGGCGGGCCTGGTCCGGCTTACAGCCCGGAGACCTGGACGGCGTGGGCGCCGGCATCCGAATCGATTGAACCGGCCAACGCCCTCCGGTTCCTGCAATGGCGCATTGTCATGCGGTCAGGGAAGCCATCGATGACGCCGGAGGTGAAGAAAGTGTCGCTGTCGGTAACCGCACGGGCTACACTGCCGGCGGCAGACGTCGTCGATTCCGCCAACCCGCCGCTGGTCCGGAGTTCCTACCGGTTTTCTCATCTCCCCGCAGACTCAAAACGTGGGCAGATCCTGCGGGAGCGGTGGAGACTGGACGATGTGATCCGGCCCGCAAAGTCTGAGTTCGAGGCGTTCCTGCACCTGCGACAGTGGGTGAGGGAGCAGTGGGAGGACGGCTGGAAAATGGGTGACATCGAATTCTGCCCTCCCTGGGACGCCATGGTCATACTGAGTCTGGCGAGCCGCAAGCTCAGCCTTGGAATGTGTACGCACTATGCGACCGTGATGTCACATTGCACTGCCGCGCTGGGATTTACGGCTCGAACGCAAATCATGCGTTCCCATTGCATCAACGAAGTCTGGTCGAACCAGTACGGCAAATGGGTGGCCATGGACGTCGGCGGAGATGCCAACGACGAGACGAAATTTACGTACCATTTCGAACGCCGGGGGATGCCGCTCTCAGCGCTGGACGCGCACCGCGCATGGGTGGAGAAGGATTTCGCAGACGTGAAAATCGTCCCGGAGCCGCCGCCATCGATTGCCGAGAGGTTTCAGGTGGCCGGGCGCTTGAAGTTGTTCGAACGATTTATGATTTCCCTTCGGAACGACGAACTGGAGACGATGGGGCCGGGAGAGCCGGAACATGGAAAGATCTCCTACCATTTCAACAGATATCTGTTCTGGCAGGACCCGGACACGGCCCCGTTGCCATGGTTTTCCGAACACACGGAACGTCCCGGCGACCTCTACTGGACTCCGAATCGGGCCGAGATTCATCTTCAACAGGCGGACGAACCGGATACGCTTCGCGTTTTGCTGGATACGGAAACCGCGAATTTGAGAGGGTTCGAGATCCGGATCGACGACGGCGTGTGGCAGGAAAAGCCGGAGGCGGCCTTCGAATGGCGCCTGAATCCGGAGCTGAACAGGTTGTCTGTCAGGCCCGTCAATGCATTCGGACGGCGCGGAGCGGAGAGTTCTGTCAATGTCCTGGATATCGCCGGTTCGGATTGATCGGTCCCGATAGGACGGAGGCTGAATGGACAAAAGTGCGATGGAGAATTACGGGACGTCCATGGTGCGCCCGGAAGAATTCGATGCATTCTGGGACGACGTGCTGGCCACTGCGGACCGGATACCCCTGAACGCGTCTATGGCGCGCAGCCCGCTCAGGTCGACGCCCGACGTGGATGTCTTCGACGTCCATTTTGACAGTATCGACGGCGTCAGGATTGCGGGTTGGTATTGTCTGCCCGCGTCGAGGGCGGGGAAGTTGCCATCAATCCTGCGGGTGCCGGGATATATTGGCGAACCCCAATTGCCAAAACAGGAGGCAAAAGGGGGCTACGCGGTATTCAGCGTTGCCCCGCGTGGAAAACTCAGAAGCAACGGGCAGTTTAACCCCGGTTATCCCGGATTGTTGACGCACAATATCGTGGATCGGAATACCTATTCCTACCGCGGGTTCTATATTGATGCCGTGCGCGCGTTCGACTTTCTGGCTGGCAGGGAGGAGGTGGATGCGGAGCGGATCGGTGTAACGGGCAGCAGCCAGGGAGGTGGATTGACGTTCGTGGTGGCCGCGCTCCGGGATCCAAGGGCCGGGGCCGCGGGAGCGCCCTATCTGTGCGGATTCATGGATGCAATCCAGCTCACACATACCTACCCATATCAGGAAATCCGAGACTACCTGAGGCTCTATCCCGAGCGGGAGGCCGCTGTGAGAGAAACGCTTGCGTATTTCGACGGGATTCACTTCGGCCCGCGGATTTCGTGTCCGATTATCGTCAACGTGGGTCTTCAGGACAATATCTGTCCGCCAGAAACTGGATACGCGGCATTTCGGGCAATCGCGTCGAATGACAAGCGAATGTATGCATATGACGGCCACGCCCACGACGCCGGCGCCGTAGAGCACGATAAGGTCAAAGAAGCGTTCTTTGCGAAACACTTGAAAAACCAGCCTTGATTTCGATCTGCGGGGGCAAGGCCGCAGCCGCCCCCACGTCGCCGGGAGAAACTTTCAATGCCGGTCCCATATCGGCCGACGACCACCAGGCCCGAAGACTTCGACGCGTACTGGAATTGTACGATGAAAGCACTGGACGCCACGCCGATGGCGCCCGAAGAGGAATTGATGCCGATTCGGTCGACAGCGTATTCCACGACGTACGGAGTGCGTTTCACGAGCGTCGGCCCGTACCGGCTTTTCGGCTATCTGAGCATTCCCCATGGGGAGGGTCCGTTTCCAACGTTGGTTTATCTTACGCGCCTTCAGAGCGTGGTGGAGCCGTTGCCGCAGGGCGATGCAGTCGAGAAGCTCGGCCAGTTCCTGGTCTTCGCCATGGCCGCGAGGGGGCAACGCAATGCCGACAGACCCTATGCTGCATCCTTTCCGGGCCTGTTTATGGACGGAATCGAGGACCCCGCAGGATATGTCATGCGCGGCATCGTGGCCGATTGCTGCCGTGCGGTGGACTATGTACTCACCCGACCTGAAGCCGATCATCGCCGCATGGTCGGGATCGGGCAGAACGAGATGCCGTTGCTGGCGGCGGCGCTCCGGGGGGGACTGACGCACCTCGTTGCTTCTCCGTCTTTCTACTACGGCACGTTGGATCGGGCGGCGGGCACCGAAAGCTATCCGCTGGAAGAGGTGAACGAATATTTGCGCCAGTTCCCGGACCGCCGCACGATGGTCGCTCGCACGGTCTCCTATTTCGACCCCCTGTTCTTTGCGCCACGGATCACAGTGCCGACCCTGTTATGGGGCAGCCGCCCGGTACTTGGAGCGATGGTCGAATCCATGCCGGGCCGCGCGGAGGTCCGTGCATCGGAACACTCCCGCTATAGGGATGGGGTTTTTCAGGAGCGATGGGTCGCACGCCAACTGGGATTGAAGGACGTCATATTGCCCGCTCACTGGCGCTAGCGTCCTGTCCCAAAAATACCTCACCATTCTTCCGGCGATTCATCCCGTCTCGCTACGTTGGACCGATCTTGCCCACGTCGGAGGTGCAGGGTCCTGAGTCTGTCCATGGATGCGAGCCGGGCGACTCGACGGCCGAATTCAGGCAACTTGCTTCCTGCACAGGTCAAAGTAGCGGAGATTCGAAGAAGAAGACCACGAACGCGAAACCCGGTTGGTGGGATCGGCATCGGGCGCTTTTGTCCGGACTGCCGTGTACGCCTGGGGCGCAGATAAATGGATATCGCGAAGATCAGGGCGGATTTTCCGCCCCTGGAGAATTTCGTCTGGTTCCAGAACGGAGGCGTGAGCATCACCCCTGCGCCGGTGGCCGAGACGCACAGCGGGTTGATGCGGGAATTGTTCGAGCGCGGTCCGATGCACATCGCATTTCCCGACGAGGAGATTCCGCGTCGGAGACGGACCAAGGAGCGCCTGGGGCGGTTTTTTGGCGTAGGGGCGGGTGATCTGGCATTGATGCGCGGCGTGAGCGAAGCGTTCCAGACCGTCGTCAGGGGCATAGACTGGGAGGCCGGAGACCGAATCCTGATTACCGAGGAGGAGGAAGTGGCGCTGCTGTTGCCCTGCCTCCATTTGCGTGATCTGTACGGCGTTTTAGTAGACAGGGCGCCCCTGGTAGACGACGCGGACGGGCAGGTCGAGGCGGTGGTCGACCGCATCACGGGGCGTACCCGGCTGATCGGGCTGAGCCATGTCAATACAGACTCAGGGTATCGATTGCCGGCTGAACGGATCTGTGCCGCCGCGAGAGAACGGGGAATCATCACCTTTCTGGACACGGCGCATTCCGCCGGATTGTACCGGATGGACCTGAATGAACTGGGGTGCGATTTTGCGGGAATCCTCTCCTACAAGTGGATGTATTCGCCCTATGCCGCGGGTGCGCTGTTCGCGCGTCGGGAGAGCAGGGACAGAATCCGCGTAACCTATGCGGGTGGGCGGGCGCAGGCGTGGGTGGACTTCAGGAATGGCCGTTTCGGTCTCAAGGAAGACGCCGAGAGGTTTGAATTCGGGCCCTGGTCGTGGCCGCTGGTGCACGCATGGGCGTCTGCGGCGGAATATCTGGCCGCCATTGGACTGGACGCGATCTGGGCGCGCACCGTGGCGCTGACGACGCGATTGAAGCAGGGGTTGATCGAGATTCCGGGTGTCCGGGTGTTCACCCCTCTGTCCGCCGAACTGTCCGCCGCCCTCGTCGGATTCGATATGGCAGGCTGGCGGCCTCCCGATGTGCGGGATGCGCTCAGGAGGCGCTGGCGGATCGTCCTGAAGGCGTTCGAAACGACGCGGCCCGGTCTGCGTGCCAGCGTACCTTTCTTCCTCGAGGAACATGAAATCGACCTGCTGCTCGAAGCATTGGCCACATTGGCCGCTGAAGGTCCGGGCTGTCTGCCGGAATCCGGACAGGGTTGATATTAAAGGTCCGAGCCGCGCCCCTGTCGTCCGGTTTGGAAACACTGGAGGTTCTGGAAATGGAAGAGGGAACTGTCAGGATGGTGGTTCCGGGAGACGAACCCCTGATGATCGCCGGGTCTCCGCATCTGGATCGCCTCGCGCCGTACGGGCAGGTGGTTCTGTTCGACTCGAGGCCGGAGTCGGCCGCTGAGAAAGTCGAGCGCGCACAGGGCGCCGGCGTCATCATAAACACGCGAGGGGTCGTATCCTGGGGACGGGACGAGTTCGAACGGTTGCCCGATCTGCGGATGATAACGAGTTGCTCGATAGGCACCGACATGTTCGACCTGGAAGCCGCCCGCGAGCACGGGATTGTGATCTGCAACCAGCCGGGACGGACGGCGCCGGTGGTGGCCGAGCATATGTTCGGACTGATGTTCGCCGCGGCGAAACGCGCAGCGTTTTTCACGAAACGTATGCAGGCGGGCGAATGGCCCAGGATGGATGGCATCTTCCTCCAGGGCAAGGTTCTGGGCATCGTGGGTGCGGGGAACAGCGGGTCCGAAATGGCAAGGCTCGGGCGCGCGATCGGGATGGAAGTCATTGCGTGGACGTACCATCCGTCTCCGGAACGGGCCGAGAGGCTGGGTGTGCGTTTCGTATCGCTGGACGAATTGCTTTCGGTGGCCGACGTCGTCAGCATGCACGTGGCGCTTACCGAAGACAGCCGCGGTATGATCGGCTCGCGGGAGTTCGGACTGATGAAAGAAGGCGCAATCCTGGTGAATGGTGCACGCGGACCGGTCGTCGACACGGACGCGCTGGTTACCGCGCTCCGTTCCGGACGTCTGGGCGGAGCGGCCATCGACGTGTACGACGAGGAGCCGGTGCCGCCGTCCCATCCGTTGCTGTCCTGCGAGCAGGCGGTATTGACGCCTCACTGCGCCGATATGACCCCGGAAGGGGTCGATCTGCTCAACGGCGGCGCCGTGGACAATGTCATTGCATTTCTGGAGGGTCGCCCGCGCAACCGGGTGACATAGAATCGCTGGATCGTATCGGCGAGGGGGAATGCGGCATGGATGCGTACGAACCGTTGAATCTGTCCGGTATCTGCAACGCGGGACCGGAGCTTCCGGGCGAGAGATCGGGAGTCACTGCCGGCGTCCGGCACTACCAGGGTCTGCCTTTCCTGATCGGCAGGGACGACGCGAAAGCATCGCCCTGTCTGCTGGGTTTCGGCAACGGTTTTCCGGATCAGCCGGAATCCATCCCGGTCCGGAAGACGGCGCTGCGGGTCATCGTCGCGCACCGGCTGCTCGACTCGCGGATTCCGGATAACGGGCCAATCGGCGAGGGTGTCGCGGAATACCGCTTTCATCTCGAAGGCGGCGCCGTGGTTTCGGCGCCCATCCGGGACCGTTTCGAGATCGACGCCGTACCGGCGTCCGCGGGGCTTCCGTTCGTGGCGGTTCAGGATCGGACCGACGGCATGCTTCCTCGATACGAAGGACGGTGGGGAGACGCCGGACGCCGGCAGACTGAGGCGATCCAGGGGCGATCGCGGGATTTTACGCTCTGGGTCTGGGAGAACCCGCACCCGGATTGCGTGGTTGAACGGCTCGAGGTGATCCCCGCGGGTCCCCGGTTTGTCATTGGCGGCATCACGCTGGGCCATGCAGACGAGCATCCGTTTTCACGGGAGGCGCCGCGGGAGGTGCTGATCACGCTGCCGGAGCGCAAGGACGCTGAAAAACCGTTTGATCTCGCCGTGACAGTGGACCGGGGCATTGCCACGTACCCCTTTCCACTGCCGGCACGGTCGTCGGAGGATTTCCTTACGGACAGCAGGAAGGGCTGGGGGGAACCGCAGAATCCGTCGAGCAGCCCCGCCTACGTCGAGGTGGCCGCGATTCCTTCGGCAACGGTTACGGTAACGCAAGGTCCCGATACCCTCGGCGCCGTCCAATGGGGGGAGTTGGAGAAACAGGGAAAGATCGAGACCCCGGCGTTGCAGGTTGAGATCGTCAATCGCGGTCGCAACTGGGTACACACCCGCGTGGTAGACGACGAGACGGGGAAACCCTTACCCTGCCGGGTGCACTTCCGGTCGCCCGAGGGGATACCCTACGCGCCGCACGGTCACCATCCGCATGTGAATTCCAACCTGGACACCTGGCATATCGACGTGGGCGGCGACGTCCGGCTGGGTCAGATTACGTACGCGTACACGGACGGCACCTGTCAGGGCTGGCTGCCGAGGGGAAAGGTCATCGTGGACGTGGCGCGTGGATTCGAGTACGAACCGTTACGCACCGCGGTGGAGATCAGACCCGGACAACGGGAACTGGAACTGCGGCTGAAACGCTGGTGCCGCATGAATGACGAGCGGTGGTTCAGCGGGGATTCGCACGTCCACTTTCTCTCCACGCAGGGAAGCCACACCGAGGCCCAGGGAGAGGACCTCAACGTTGTCAATCTGTTGCCTTCGCAGTGGGGCAACCTCTTTACCAGCACCGAGGAGTTTACCGGCAGAGCGAGCGTGTCGCCGGACGGGAGCAGCATTGTCTATGTCGGATCTGAAAACCGGCAGCATTTCCTGGGGCATCTGATTCTGCTCGGCCTTAAAGAGACCGTGATGCCCTGGTGTTCCGACGGCCCGGGAGAAGCGGAGATGGGCGGAACGCTGGAGGTGACCATGTCGGATTGGGCGGACCGATGTCACGCTCAGGGCG
>LXNJ01000893.1_pt1 | contig 19068 bp, 18 predicted proteins | sample 809081 | NCBI WGS metagenome assembly LXNJ01 (sample SAMN04870510, study PRJNA318959) | sponge metagenome | biome: sponge; feature: marine sponge reef; material: water | host: Petrosia ficiformis | place: Greece: Milos, Mediterranean Sea | collected 2013-05-29 | depth 5-7 m
AGGATGGCGCCGTAGATCAGCGGCCGCATCGTATCCAGGCCGAGCCCGCGCAGCACGATCTCGTTGATGACGGTCAGCACGACGACGCCGAGGATCGGGCCGTGGAAGGTCGCCGTGCCGCCGACGATCGCCCAGACCAGGACGTAGACCATCTGGTCGACGCCGAAGCGCGTCGGGTTCACCGCCCCGACATAGTGGCCGTAAAGGCCGCCGGCGATGCCGGCGAAGAAGGAGGCGATGACGAAGGCCAGCGTGCGGTAGCGGAAGGTGTCGACGCCGACGGACTCGGCCAGCCTGTCCTGCCAGTGGATCGCATGAAAGGTCAGCCCGATGCGCGACCGCTCGATCCGGTAGAGCACGAACAGCGACGCCGAAACCACGACCAGCGCCAGGAAGTAGTAGTTGACCGGCTCGTAGAAATCGATCGACAGGAAACCGGTTTCGATATCGGGAAAGGCATCGATGCGCTTGAGGCCCTTGGGCCCGCCGAACGGGTCGGTAAAGCGTTTCCAGATCAGGCGGATGATCTCGCCGGCGGCGAAGGAGCCGATCAGGAAATAGAAACCCTTCATGCGGAACAGCGGGAAGCTCAGAAGCGCCGCCGTCCCCGCCGCCGTGCAGGCGCCGATCAAGATGGAGAGCGGCACCGGCACGCCGAGGCGCTTGGAAAGCAATGCGCTGGCATAGGCGCCGACGCCCATGATGACGACGTGGCCGAGCGACCATTCGCCGGTGAGGGTCAGCAGACGGTAGCTGCAGACCAGCAGGACGTTGATGACCAGCAGGACGGCAATTTCCTGCTGGGAATAGCTCAGCAGGTAGGGCAGGACCGCCAATGCCGCGAACAGGAAGACGAACTTCAGCCGCCCGGCGGCCCGCCAAGCGGTATTGTCCGGATTCGCCGCGCCCGCCGGCTCAGGCACGTTCCTTCGCTCCGAACAGGCCGGTCGGCCGCACCACCAGCACGGCGAGCATCAGGGCCAGGCCGACAATGTTGGCGATCACGCCGTCGAAGAAGGTCGTGACGAAAGTGTGGACGAAGGCGTAGAGCACCGCCGCGATCACCGCGCCCTCGAGGCTGCCGATGCCGCCGACGATGATGATGATGAAGGCGGTGACGATGATCGAATGGCCGATATAGGGCGTCGGGCTGACCAGCGGCGCGGTCAGCGCCCCGGCAACCCCGGCAAGCGCGGCGCCGATGAACATGGCGATGCGCGCCGTCTGGTTCATCGAGATGCCCTGGAGGGACGCGGCCTCGGCATCCTGGGCGCAGGCGCGCAAAGCCCAGCCGAATTTCGAGCGTTTCAGGAAGGCCCACAAAGCGGCCAGCAGCAAGATGGCGACGACGATCACGAACAGCCGCTGATAGGTCAGGATCGCGCCGAAAATCTCGATCTTGCCCTGGGTCGAGGGCGGAACGTGGCCCATGCGCCGGCCGAAGCCGAGCACGGCCAGGGTTTGCAGGATGAGAAGGAATCCGATCGACGCAATGAGGCCGCCGAGCGGATTTTCCCGCAGCGGCCGGAACAGCGCCCGTTCCATCAGGAGGCCGACGATCCCGACGAAGACGAGGCCGCCGGCGACCGCAAGCAGAAAGGGGAATTTCTCCTGGGCGTAGAGGAAGACGACGCAATAGGCGCCGGCCATATAGAGCTCGCCATGGGCGAAGTTGATCACGCCCATGACGCCGAAAATCATGACCAGCCCGACGGCGATCAGCGCCATATAGCTGGCGGCATACATGGCGTTGATGGCGGTCTGCCACAGCAGGTCCATCACCGGGCCTCGACGGCTGGGGCGAGAAAACGATGCCGGGGCCGGGAAAGGCCCGGCCCCGGCGGATTATACACGCACGGCAGAGGCGCCATGCGGATTGCGGCGATTTATCAGCGCTGATTCCACATCTGGCCCAGGGCCGTCATGTGCTTGATCATCAGCTTGCTGTGCTTCTCCCACCAGGCGGGAATCGACTTGAAGGCCTTGATCCTGGCCTTGCCGCCCTCGATCACCACGACCGGCCAGTTGCCGACCAGGGCGTTGTCGATGCCGAACAGCTCCTTGCCCCACCATTTGGCGTCGCCGAAGGCGTGCTTGCCGGTGCCGCCGGCCTTCATCGCCTTCAGGACGGGGCCCGGTTCGGCGCTGCCCGCCTTGGCGGCGGCGTCGGCCCACAGGTCCATGATCGAGGCATATTCCCAGGACACCGCGCCCCATTCCTTGGCGCCGTAGCGCTTGGCGTATTCGGCATAGAACTCGTTCGGATTGACGAAGTTCACTTCCTTGGCGTTGAGCGCCGGATCGTCGAAATCCGGGAACTGGAAGACGAAGCCTTCCATGAAGTCCTTCGACGTCTTCTCGACGATCTTCTGGTAGAAGTCGGCGGTGCAGGAAATGATCTGCCCCTTGTAGCCCTGCTGGAACGCCTGCTCGCACAGCGGGTGGACATAGTCGGCGTAGCAGGTGTCCAGGCACAGGATATCCGGCTTTTTGGCCAGCAGCTTGGTCATCACCGGCGCAAAGTCGGTCGTCGCCGGATCGAAGAACAGCGGCACGTCGACCATCTTGATGCCGGCCGCCTCGAAGGCCGCCAGGTAGGTTGCCACCGAAGGTTTGCCCAGGGCATCGTCCTGGGCGCAGATCACGGCGGTCTTGAGATTCTTCTTGTTCTCCGCCAGCCATTCGACGCCGGTGACATTATAGATCGGATGCACTTCGCACGGCGCCACGAGAGTCTTCGTGTCCGGCGACAGATCGCTCGGCAGCAACGTCGAGAACAGCATGCCCTCGCGCGCCGCGATCTTCTCCACGCCCGGCCAGGGATCTCCGCCCAGCATCATGATGAATTTGACGCCGTCTTCCTTGATCAGCTTGGTCGCGCCGGTCCGCGCCTTGCCGGCATCGTATTCGTTGTCGTAGCCGACGAACTCGATCTTGTACGACTTGTCGCCGATCTTGACGCCGCCCTTGGCGTTGACCCAGTCCGCCCAGATCAGGCAGCCGTCCAGGCCGGGCTTGCCCCAGGCGGAGACCGGGCCGGTGAGCGGCGCCAGGAAGCCGATCTTGATGGTGTGGCCGGCAGCGAAGGAAACGCGCGACAGGCCGGCGCCCGTCGCGGCCAGCGCCGCCCCCGAAGCGGCCGTGGTCCCGAGGAATTTTCGCCTGCTCAGTTTACGGTCGAGTGTTTTGCGTATCATACCTGCCTCCCAGAATTGATGCGCTTGAATTGATGCGCCAGCGCCTGTACCCCTCGTCCGGCGGCTTTCTCGAAGGCCACTCGGGAGCCCAGCGGCACACCGAAAGGCCCGCGCGACCGAATCCGCAAGGCGGCTGATGCAAGCTATTACCAATTCAGACCAATTAGCCGGCAAGCCGCCCGTATTCCGCGCGGTCACGGTCCATCCGGTACAGCATGACAATTTAGGGGCTTTATGCAAGCGAAATATGCACTATTGTACCATTTCCAGGCGAAAGCGCAATGCTGCGTCGGGCCGGTTGACCGAAAGCAACCGAAAATACCAGTGACCAAATTGGTATATATTGGTAAAGATTGGTTTCGGTCGCGGTCGGTGAATTTGCAACAGTACCGGCGCTTTGGGCCTTGCCGGGCCGCCGGAGAGGACAGTGAGTGAGACCATGGGCAAACGTGTTGCTGTGATCGGCGCGGGGCCGTCGGGCCTCGCCCAGCTAAGGGCCTTCCAGTCGGCGCAAGTCGGCGGAGCGGAGATTCCGGAGATCGTCTGCTACGAGAAGCAGGACGACTGGGGCGGCCTCTGGAACTACACCTGGCGCACCGGGCTGGACGAATTCGGCGATCCGGTCCATTGCTCCATGTACCGCTATTTGTGGTCGAACGGCCCGAAGGAGGGGCTGGAATTCGCCGACTATTCCTTCGAGGAGCATTTCGGCAAGCAGATCGCCTCCTATCCGCCGCGCGAGGTTCTGTTCGACTATATCGAAGGCCGGGTGAAGAAGGCGGGCGTGCGCGACTGGATCCGCTTCCGCTCGCCGGTCCGCCGGGTCGACTTCGACACAGCAACCGGCCTGTTCGCGGTCACCGCCCACGATCTGGCGAACGACGAAGAGAGCACCGAAAGCTTCGACCATGTCGTCGTCGCGACCGGCCATTTCTCGACGCCCAACGTGCCCCATTTCGACGGTCTCGACCGGTTCAACGGCCGTGTCCTGCACGCCCACGATTTCCGCGATGCCGTGGAGTTCGCGGATAAGGACATCCTGATCATCGGCACCAGCTATTCCGCCGAGGACATCGGCTCCCAGTGCTGGAAATACGGCTGCAAGTCCGTCACCGTCAGCCACCGCACCGCGGCCATGGGCTATGACTGGCCGGACAACTGGAAAGAGGTGCCGCTGCTTCAGAAGGTCGAGGGCAACACCTGCACCTTCAAGGACGGCTCGACGGCGGACGTCGACGCCATCATCCTGTGCACCGGCTATCTGCACCACTTCCCATTCATGGCGCCGGAACTGTGCCTGAAAACCGCCAACCGGCTGGCGGCGGCGGACCTCTACAAGGGCGTCGTCTGGGTCGACAATCCGAAGCTGTTCTATCTGGGCATGCAGGACCAGTGGTACACCTTCAACATGTTCGACGGCCAGGCCTGGTATGTCCGCGACGTCATCATGGGCCGGATCCAGGTGCCGGACCGGGAGGCCCGGGCGGCCGACGTTGCCGAACGGGAGGCCAGGGAGGACGCGCTCGAGGACGACTATGGCGCGATCCGCTATCAGGGCGACTACGTCAAGGAATTGATCGCGGAGACCGACTATCCGAGCTTCGACGTGGACGGCGCCAACGAAGCCTTCTTCCAGTGGAAGAAGCACAAGAAGCAGAACATCATGACCTTCCGCGACAACTGCTACAGATCGGTCATGACCGGATCCATGGCGCCGGTTCACCATACACCGTGGGTCGAAGCGATGGACGATTCGATGGAAAGCTATCTCCTGAACGAATAGCGCCGCCGGACCGTCCGGACATGGGCAACGCAACGGCCGAATGGGAGTGGGACGCCTTCTCGGCCGCCGCGCTGGAGGCGTATCGCGCCGCGCGGCGGGAGGAGGCCGTCCATCTGTGGCGGCAGGCCGGCGCCCTGGCGGTGGCGTTCCCGGCCGGCGACCCGCGCCGCGCCGCCAGCGAGAACAACGGCGCGATCGCTTTCCTGATCGACCAGGACCACAAGGGCGCAGCGGCGGCCCTTTCGTCGGCGCTCGACGCCTGGGAAGCGGCGCTGGCCTGGACGGGCGGCATGACGGTTTCGTCGGTCGCGCGCAGCTCCCTGTTCCATCAGCGCATGGAGCAGCGCCATGTCGAGACCTATGGCGACGTCCGGCGCGCCCGGCACCGGGAGTTTCTGACCGGCGCGGCCGCCCTGACCCGCTTCAACCTGGCGGTCGCCCGGCTCTTTCTGGACGAGGACGAGGCGGCCGACCGGCTGCTTGAAACCGCGCTCGAAGAGCGGGAGCGGGCCTTCGGCCCCAACAATCCGGAAGTCGCGGAAATCGCCAGGGTGCTTGCCGGCAAGGCGGATGCCGGCGAGGACGACGAACGGATGGCGCGGTTCGACGAGAAGATCCGGACCGTCGCCGAGAATCGCTCGACCGACGTGCTGGACGCCTGGCGCCGGGAGCAGCCGCTGGACATGACCGATACCCGCCGCCTGCTCGCCGCGACCTATCTCACGGCCATCGTCCACGAGCGGGATTTCATGTAATCGGGCGCCTTAGCGGCCCGCCGTCCGGCGTGGCCGTCCGCCTTTCCGGCCATTCTTCCGTGCGGCCGCCGACTTGGCAGCCGATCTCGCCTTGCCGCCTGCCGCACCCATTTGTGCAGCCATCCAGCTACGGGAACCGAAGACACCCTGCAACAGGGCGGGAACATAGAGGTCGGCGTCGAGACGCGGCCAGTGGAGACCCAATCCGGTCGGGCTGATCTCGATTTTCGCCAGGTCGTCGGGCGAGGCGCCGGCCAGCCCTTCCGCCATTTCCGCGGGAAAAGTCAGTTCGACGCCGGTGTTCAGTTACAGAATCACGCGCCGCCTGCGCCGGTCGTACCGGGCCGAGCGAACATAGCCGGCCTGCCGTTCTTTCTGCGCCCGCGCCTCGGCACGCTCGAACTCCACCTCAGTCACCGCCATGGCCGAAAGCCTCTATTCGTTGGATTCGGGGCCTGCCGTCTCGTCGGCGATCCATTGCAGGAATTCGGGATTGCCGCCCTCGATCGGCACGGCGACGACGCAGGGGCAGTCGTAGCTGTGGAATTCCCGGACATGCGCGGTCAGGGCGTCGACCAGTTCGGTGCGCGTCTTGGCGATCAGGACGGCCTCCTCGTCGGTCTGCACGCTGCCCTCCCAGCGGTATTGCGAGAGCATGCCCGGCAGGATGTTGATGCAGGCCGCGAGCCGCCGCTCGACCAGGCTGGCGCCGACGGCCCGCGCTTCCGCCACCGTACCGGCGGTCATGTAAACCAGCGTCGCAGTCATTTCTCCCCCGCCCCGCCCGCTGCGCATGCAGCGCATTGAGGGTCCGCGGGCGGCACCTTGTCAATGACAATGGGCGGCGGCGCGCCTATCTTCCGCCCGGCCCGTCCCGCAAGAGCCTGCGTGCATGTCCGCCAGCCGAAGCCATTTCCTGTTCCTCAATGTCGGCCATTTCGCCGACCACCTGTTCATGCTGATCTTCGCCAAGGCGGCGTTCAGCGCAGGGCTGGCGTTCGGCCTGGCCGAGAACGGCGCCTATGCGGAAATGCTGCCCTACGGCATCCCGGCGATGGTGCTGTTCGCCGCCTGCGCCCCGCTGGCCGCCCATCTGGCCGACAAATGGCGCCGCAACGCCATGATGGCGGTGTTCTTCATCGGCATCGGACTGGCTTCGATCGCCACGAGCCTCGCACAGTCGCCGCTTCACATCGGCATCGGGCTGGCGATCATCGGCGTGTTCGCCGCAATCTACCATCCGGTCGGCATCTCCATGGTGATCCAGGGCGGCGGCAATGTCGGCTGGCGCCTCGGTGTCAACGGCGTCTGGGGCAATATGGGCGTGGCCGGCGCACCCCTTCTCACCGGGTTCATCCTGTCCTTCATCGACTGGCGCGCCGCCTTCTACGTTCCGGGCGCCTTGTCGGTCGGGCTCGGCCTCGCCTATGTCGGCATGATCCGCGCCGGCCGGGCCGGTCCGGCGCTAGGCACGCCCGAGGAGCGCGCCCATGTGTCCTTCGCTGCAGGCTGGCGGCGGGCGCTGGTGGCGCTTGCCCTGGTCACCGGCGCCGGCGGGTTCGTCTTCGGCGCCATGACGTTCCTGGTGCCGCGCCTGTTCGACGTGCGCATGACCGGCATCACGGACGACATCGCGGTCACCGGCGCACTCGCCGCGGTCGTCTACGCCGCGGCCGCCTTTTCGCAACTCGCCGTCGGCCGGCTCATCGATCGCCACCCCATCAGGCGGGTGCTGGTGCCCGTTGCTCTTGCGCAGCCGGTGTTCCTCGCCGCGATGGCTCTGGAGACCGATTATGCGCTGTTCGCCGCCGCTCTGCTCGCCATGGCATTCGTGTTCGGCCAGATCCCGATCACCGACGCCGTACTCGCCCGCTATGTGCCGGACCAGTGGCGCACCAAGGTGCTGTCGGTCAAATTCCTGCTCAATCTCGGGGTCGGGGCCCTGGCGATCATAACCGCCCGCTGGGTGCTGGCGAATGACGGCTCTTTCGAAACCGTCATGCTGATCGTTGCCGGCGCAGCGATTTTGGTGATCGCCGCCGCCCTGATGCTGCCGTCACGCTCCGGTGCGGAACTGGGCGCCGTCGCGCCGGCGGAGTAGCCCGGCCGGCCTCGGCGCGTTCGGCTTCCACAGTTCGGCAACTGACCGGTTGTATCGAACTTCCGGTAAAGAGGTGCGTCAGAAGCGATGCCCTTCGTGAATCGATCCCGGCAGTTCGGCCAGGGGCACCCGCTCGATCTGCTTCCGGCGTTCGACGATACGCGCCATCGCCTCCCGCGCCTGTTCGAGGCCGCTCGCCACCGGAACCAACCGGGCGACCGGCCTGCCCTGCCGGGTAATCGTCAGGCTTTCGCCCCGAGCGACCCGATCGAGCAGCCGGTGGAAATAAGTCCTGGCTTCATAAGCTCCAACGGTTTCCATACCAGTTTCCTGAATGAAAATCCGGCAGCTTCCCGGATCGCGGCCAGGACCGCTACCGCGCGAGCAGAACGGCGAGAATGACGACCGGGATGGCGACGAAACAGGCGAGCGCGATCCAGGGCGACAGCTGGTAGGCCAAACGGCGCCCGCCCTCCGGCTGGCTGTCCGCTTCCGCGCCAGCGACCTCGTCACCGGGGTGCGCCGGGGACCGGGCGAGGTTTTCCGCGATCCGTCCGGCGATCTGGCCGCGCCGCTGTTTCGATCTGGTCAAGAACCCCCCGTCCCTTCCGGAAGTCCGCCATCGTCGGCACGGTTCGTCATAGGACAGATCGGACCGTCTCTCAATGTCACGCCATGCCGGGTCTGCGAAGCGCGGCGACCCGGAGGCGAATAGAGACTCGCAGTCTTCTCGGGAACGCGCTTATTCTCCGATCACCGTCTCGCGGTCGGCAACGAACGAAGCGGCCATGTTCGAAGGTTTCTCCAGGACCCGGATCGAGGTCTCGTCGGTCGGCATCAATCTGGTGCATGGCGGCGAGGGTCCGCCGCTGCTGCTGCTGCACGGCTACCCGCAGACCCACGCGATGTGGCACAAGGTGGCGCCGCGGTTTGCCGAACATTACACGGTCGTGGCGCCCGACCTGCGCGGTTACGGCGACAGCGGCAAGCCGGCCTCCGACGACCTGAACGACTTCTGCAAGCGCACGTCGGCGCAGGACCAGGTCGAGGTCATGGCGGCGCTGGGCATCGACCGCTTCCATGTCGTGGGCCATGACCGCGGCGCCCGGGTCGGCCATCGCATGGCGCTCGATCATCCCGAGCGGGTCCGCAGCTTCACCTCGCTCGACGTGGTGGCGTCCCAGGCCGCCTTCGACAACATGAACCGCGACCTGGCCTATTCCTGGTTTCACTGGCACCTGATGCGCCAGCCCTCCCCGTTCCCGGAGACGCTGATCGGCAACAGCGTCAAATTCTATCTGGATTTCCTGCTCGGCCAGTGGACGGCGGTGGACGGCGCGATTACCGACGAGGCGTACGCCGAATATCTCCGTTGTTTCAGCAACCCCGAAACGATCCGTACGACCTGCATGGACTACCGCGCCATCGCAATCGACCTGATCCACGACGAGGCCGACCGGGGCCGGAAAATCTCCTGCCCGATGCTGGTGCTGTGGGCGGGCAACATGGCCCGGCGACCGGGCTGGCAGACCGGCGGCAAGCTGGACATGATCGGGAGCTGGCAGGAGCGGGCCGGGAATGTCCGCGGCCGCGCCCTCGACTGCGGCCATTTCCTGGCCGAGGAGGCGCCCGACGAGACGGCCCGGGATATCCTCGCCTTTCTGTCCGACTGCTGAGGCAGCTGCCGGCCGGACTATTCGGCGACTCGGGAAAGCGCCGTACCGTTACGCGGCGCCTTCGAGCGAATCAGGCGCTGAGCCGCATGCCGACCCGGTTCATGTCCGGTTCCTTGTGGAACTTGCCGTCCTGCATGATGGCGACCAGCCGGGACTGGTCCTGCAGCACCTTGATGTTGGTCAGCGGGTCACCGTCGACCAGCAGGAGATCGGCCAGACAGCCTTCGCGGATCATGCCCAGTTCGTCGCCCATACCCATGATCTGGCCGCCATACATGGTGCCGGCCTTGATCGCCTCCATCGGCGAGAAGCCGACCATGTCGACGAAATACTCGAAGTCCTTGGCATTGGTGCCGTGGGGCGTCCAGGCGAAGCCGTAATCGCCGCCCACCAGCACGCGGATGCCGCGCTTGTGCATCGCCAGCATGGTCGCGCAGGCATTCTCCAGTTCGCGCTCGTAACGGTCCGTGATCGGCGTGCCGGGCTTGATGCCCCATTCGGCGGCGTTTCGGGCCACATTGATCAGCCAGGCCAGGCCGGGCGCCACGAAATGCTTGTCCTTGTTGGCCTCCAGCAGGTCCAGCGTCTCCTCGTCGGAGAAGGAGGCGTGGTAGATGATCTCGATGCCGTGCTTCACGCAGCGCTGGATCGATTCCTTCGAGCGCGCATGGGCGGCAAGGCGGCGGCCACGCCCCTTGGCCTCGGCGACGGCGACAGCGACCTCCTCGTCGGTGAACTGGTTCTCCTCCGCGGCGAATTGGGTGATCTCTTCGCCCGACAGGTTGATCTTGATGGTATCGACGCCCCACTTCATGAGCGTGCGGACCTCGCGGCGCATCTCTTCGACGCCGGAGACGACGATGCCGAGATTGAGCGCCTTGTGGTCGATATGCGGCAGCGTGGCGTCGCCGAGGCCGCCGACCGCCGTCAGCTCAGGTCCCGCCGCGGTATAGCGCGGGCCGGGCACCTTGCCCTCCTTGATCGCGTCGCGGATCACCACGTCCAGCCTGGGCTTGGCCGCCGCCGCGCCGTAGCCCGCCGTGAAGCCGGCGTCGATCAGCAGCTTCGCCATGTAGACGCAGTTGAGCGTGTGCTCTTCGAGCGGCATGAGCTGGATCGGGTCGATGCCCGGCGCGTTGTTCCAGCTCAGATGCAGATGGGCGTCGACCATGCCGGGCATCAGCGTCATGCCCCGCCCGTCGATCCTGTAGGTGCCGTTCTGCGGCCCCCATCCGCCGTTACCGATCCCGCCGCCATATCCGCCGCCGGCGCGGGAGATCGACTTGATCCGGTTGCCCGAAACTGTCACGTCGCCCGAATAGGGCGCTTCGCCCGTGCCGTCGAGAATGCGGACATTGGAGAACACGATCTCCGGGTCGGGGCGCCCGTCGCCGTTGGTGCCGGCCCAGCCGCCGTAAGCGATTTCCGCCATGGTCTTCCTCCCTGCCGTGCCGCGCTACGCCGCGGCCCTGTCCAGATGCGCCCTAAGCAATTCCGCCGACCGCGCAGGCGCCTCGATCGTCATCCAGTGGCCCGTATCGGGCAGAATCTCGAGTTCCGCTCCTGAAATACGGTTTTTCAACGCTTCGGCCATAGCCGCTGGCGCGACCGGATCCCTTTCTCCCGCGATCAGCAGCGTCGGGCAGCGGATCGCCGTATGGTCCGCCGCCGCCGCCGTCGCCAGCGCCCTGCAATGCGCTGCGTATCCGGCCGTGTCCTGGCGCATCAGGCTCTCCCGGACGAAGGCCGGCGCGATCGGATTATTTCTGCGCGACGCCTCCGCAATGCTCGCGGTCGAAACACTGTCTGCGATCCCGGCCATGCCGCCGCGCCGGGCCGTCTCGGCCCGTTCCCTCAGCGCCTGGCGTGCTGCCGGCGCCGGCTCCAGAATGGGCCCGAACAGCGCAAGACTCAAGACCGCTTCGGGCAAATCCGCAGCGAGATGCTGGCAGATCAGCGTGCCCATCGAATGGCCGGCAAAATGGGCATGCTCGATCCCGGCGGCCCGGACCGCATCGCAGACCGCCGCCGCCAGCCCTTTCAGTCCGGGCCGGCCGGGGCGCAGGGCGGAACGGCCGGATCCCGGCAGATCGGGGCGCAGTACACGACAACCGTCGAGCGCGCCCATCAGGGGCGTGAACGTGTTCGAATCGCCGCCCAGGCCGTGGATCAGGACGACGGCCGGCCCGGACCCGCCGCTGTCTTCCGTCACCATGCTGCCAAGGCGCAGGTCGGCCATCGCTCAGACCTCCTCGACCGGGTTTTCGAGGACTCCGATGCCGCCGATCTCGACGGCCACCCGGTCGCCGGCCCTGAGATATTTCGGCGGATCGAAGCCGATACCGACCCCGGCCGGCGTGCCCGTCGCGATGACGTCGCCGGGCAGCAGCGTGATCCCGTTGGAAATGGCGGCGATTATGGCCGGCACGTCGAAGATCATCAGCGCCGTGTTCGAATCCTGGCGCAGTTCGCCGTTGACCCGGCACCGGACGGGCGTGTCGGCCAGATCGATCTCCTCCGCCGTGACGGCAGCCGGCCCCATGGGACAGAAAGTGTCCTGGGATTTGCCGATCAGCCACTGGCTGTGCCGGCTCTGCAGGTCGCGCGCAGTCACGTCGTTGACGATGGTGTAGCCCCAGACGTGGCGCATCGCTTCCCGTGCAGAAATATTCCGGCCCGCCGTCCCGACCACGACCGCCAGTTCCGCCTCGTAATCCACCGCTTCGGTCACACCGGGATCCAGGCAGATTTCCACGCCGTGGGGAATGACCGATTCCGGCAGTTTGGAAAAGACGATGGGGGCGTCCGGCACGACACCCTTCGGAGCGGAGCTGTCGAAGCCGGATTGCGCGAATTCCTTCGCATGCTCGTGGTAGTTCTTGCCGACGCAGAAGATGTTGCGCCGCGGCCGGGGAATCGGCGCCTGGACGGATAATTCGGCCATGGCAATCGCCCGATCCGTCGCCGGCATATCCCGGCCGATCAGCGCCGCAACGCCATCGTTGTCGGCAGCGCCGTCGGGCAGGACGAACCGATCGACGGTATCGCCGCTCTCGGCGACCCGGCCGACATGCCGGCCGCCCTGCCAGTCGAACACGACGAGCTTCAGGATTCCGCCTCCCCTTGCTCCGCCGGGATCAGGACGGTTGAGCCGGTCGTCGCACGGTTTTCCAGCGCGCGATGGGCATCGGCGGCCTTCTCCAAGGCGAACCGCTGCCCGATCTCGACGGTCACGATGCGCCGTTCGATGGCGTCGAACAGCCGCTCTGCACTGGCCCCGAATTTCTCGGGCGTGTCCGTGTAGTGGACGTAATTCGGCCGCGACAGGGTGGCCGAGCAGCCGGCGAGCACAGAAATATCCTGCGAACCGATGTCGCCGGAGGCCTGGCCGAAACTGACCAGATGCCCGCGCACGGCGAGCGCGGCGACCGAGTGGGCGAAACTGTCCCGGCCGACCGCGTCGTAGATCACGTCGGCGCCGCGGCCATCGGTCAGGTCGCGGACCTGCTCCTCGAGGCTCTTCTCGCCCGGCACGATGACATGATGGGCTCCGGCCGCGCGCGCAACCCGGGCCTTCTCGTCGGTTGAGGTCGCGCCGATCACCGTCGCGCCGAAGCGGTTCGCCCACTGGCACAGAATCCGCCCGACCCCGCCGGCTGGCGCGTAAACCAGCACGGTTTCGCCTGACGCTACGGCATGGACGCGATGGAGCAGGAACTCTGCCGTCACGCCCTTGAGCAGCGCGGCGGCGGCTGTCTCCTCGTCGATATGATCCGGCAGCGGCATCACAGGGCTTGCGTCCATGGTCCGGACGCTCGCATAGGCGCCCAGCGGCGGGCAGGCATAAGCCACGCGCTGGCCCGGCGTCAGATGGCGGACGCCCGGGCCGACATCCACGACGGTGCCGGCCGCTTCCAGCCCGGGAATGCCGGGCGTGTCGAGCAGTTCGAAATAGCCGGTCCGGCAATAGACATCGATAAAGTTGACGCCGATCGCCGTCTGGCGCAGCCGGACCTGGCCCGGCCCCGGCGGCGGCGCTTCGGTTCGCGCAGATCGCAGCTCTTCCGCGCCGCCGTGGCGGTCGATGACGATGGCGGTGCCGGCGATGGCGGCGCCTTCGATGGCCGCGCCCCCGGCCGGACGGACGGCCGGGGCGCCCCGGGCCGCCTCCCGCCTTTGCCGTTCGCCGGCAGACGGCCGTTCGACCCGGCTTCGGACCGCCGCAAAGCCGGCCTCGTAGACCTCCGTCGCAACCAGCGCCGCAAGCTCCTGTTCCTGACCGGGCGGCGTGTTGAAAGCCGAGGACCAGCGCCAGAAAGTACGGTCGCCGTCGGTCACCGGCTTCAACTCGACCTCGGCGACATAGTCGTGCAGCGGGATATCCGCATCGACGATGGTGTAGCGGAAGCGGCGGTCCCGGTCGGACAGGGTGAGCAGACGCTCGCGGACATTGGCGCCGTCCTGCAGGTCGAAGTTGCGCACGCAGCCGACCTGGTCGGTGCGTCTCGACTCCTCGAGGAAGCTGCGCCGGACGATCGGGTGCCAGCGGTCATGGCCGTTAAAATCGCGCAGGATTTCCCACACCGCCGCGATGGGGGCGTCGATTACCGTGCTGCGGACCACCCGAATCATGGCCGGACCATGGCGTCAGGACCCGAAGCGGGCCTTGAGCGCGTCGAAAGCGGCCTGGAAGACATCGTTGCCGATGGCAGCGACAAGCTCGGCCTCCGCCGCCGGATCGCAATCGAATTCCGCTATCCATTCGGCGAAGGTCCGGTCGCCGTCGGTGACCGGCACGAGCTTCAACGTCGCGATATAGTTTTCCACACCCATCGGGCTTTCGAGAATCGAATAGGTGACGCTGTAGTCGTAATCCGACAGCGCCAGCAGCCGCTCGCGCAGGAAGCCGCCGTCCTGCAATCGGAAGGCCCGGACGCAACCGACCTGGTCGGAGGGCTGGCCGCCCTCGATCCGGCTTTCGCGCACCGCCGGCACCCAGTCCGGCAGGGCGTTGAAATCGCGGACGGTCTGCCAGATCCGGTCGGCCGGCGCGCCGATCACCGAGGAGATGTAGACCCGGGCCATGATCTAGCCGTCCCCTTCTTTCTTTTCCTCTGCATCTTTCGCCAGGCTGGCGGCGTCGCGCGCGGAACGGAATACGTCGCCGAGGCGCGCCACGTTGGCGTTCTCGATACCGATCTCCTTCATCATCTCGTCGATCAGCGGGCTTTGCACCCGGTAGCGCAACACGCTCTCGACGACCTCGTCGGTCGGGCTGCGCCCGCTGCCGCCCCCGCCGCCGGCCAGGCCGTCGATGTGCAGGATCTTGATCCCCTCGATATTCTCCATCGGCCGGACGCTTTCGCGGATGATGCCTTCCAGCCGGTCCAGCAGCCGGACCCGGAGCCGTCCGGCGCGGGCGTCCTCGGTCAGCAGGTTTTCCGCCTCGTTGCGCAGGCGCTCGGCCTCGGCGGCGACGGCGGCCGTTACCCGGTCGGCCTCGGCGGCGATCTTCGCCGTGTCCGCGTCCTTGTTCGCAACGATCCGGTCGATGGCGGCGATCCGGCCGGCAATTTCGGTCTCGCGGACGGTCGCGACCTTCTCCTCGGCCTCCGCCGCGTCGGCGCGCACCGATTCCGTCGCCACCCGGGCTTCCGCTTCCTCGGAGGTCTTTTTCAGGATTTCGATTTGCCGTTCGATTTCGGCGAGCTCGACCGCCATTTCCCGCTCGACTTCGAGGCGACGAAGGTCGCGCTGCTGAACGATGCGGGCCTCCTCGATGCCGCGGTCCGACAGGATGCGCGACCGCTCGACTTCCTCGCGGGCGGCGATCTCGGCCTCCTCGACGGCCCGGCGCTGGTCGATCTGGTGCGCCTGGAGCTGCCGGTCGCGTTCGATACGCGCCTTGTCGAGCGTCTGGTCCTGGTCGATGCGCGCGGTCTCCACCGCCTTCTGGGCCTCGATGCGCGCGGTCTCGGTCTGCTGGTTGCGCGAGATATCGCGGGCTTCGGTTTCCGCCTCGGCCAGAATCTGCGCCTCGCGCAACTGGCGCTGGGAGGCGATGCGCGCCCGCTCCAGATCCTCGTTGGCGGCAATCTCGGCATTCTCCAGGTCGTGGCGCTGGCGGATCTGCTCCTGACGGACGAGACGCTCGCGCTCGATGCGCGCGGTTTCCAGCGCCTGTTCCTGGGCGATGCGCGCCCGCTCCACTTCCTCCTGAGCCCGGATTTCGGTCTCTTCAAGGGTCCGGCGGCGCTCGATCTCGAAGCCGCGGGTCTCCTGCTGGCCGGCGATCCGAGCCTGCTCGGCCTCGCTCTCCTTGGCGGCCTGAATGCGGGCCACCTCCGCCCGCTGTTCGGCGCGCAGGTTCTCCAGGGCGCGCTGCTGGTTGAGGCGGGCGTCCTCGCTCTCCTGCTCCAGCTTGAGGGTCTGCTTCTCCGCTTCGAGATTCTGGCTGCGGATCGCGACCATGGACGACTGCTCGATATCGTTGCGCAGCTTGCGGCGCGCCTCGATGGTCTCGATCAGCTGGGTCAGGCCCTCGGCGTCGAAGCGGTTCGACGGATTGAAGAATTCGAGATTGGTCTGATCGAGGTCGGTGATTGCGACCGATTCGAGCTCCAGGCCGTTCTGCGCTAGGGCGAGCGCCGCCCGCTCCGCGACCTCGGCGACGAAATCGCCGCGCCGTTCGTGCATCTCGTCGAGTGTGCGTTCGGCGGCGACAGACCGCAGGGCGCCGACGAATTTACCGGACAGGAGCTCCGCCAGCCGGTCCGCCTCCAGTGTGCGCCGGCCGAGAGTCGAGGCCGCGGCCCCGACTGCCTTCTTCTCCTGCAGCACCCGCACGAAGAACTCGGCCTCGATATCGACGCGCACCCGGTCGCCGGTGATGACAGCGTCTTCCCGGGTTCGGGCGATGGGTATGCGCACCACGTTCAGGTTGACCGGCGTCACCTCGTGAACGATCGGCAGGACCAGCGCCCCGCCGTTGATCACCACCTTTTCGCCGCCGAAACCGGTGCGCACGAAGGCGACCTCCTTGGTCGAGCGGTGATACAGCCAGTTGAGCAGATAGACGATCACCACGATGGCAATGATCGCCACGATGAGCCACAGGATGATGCTCCCGATCAGGCTTCCCGTCATGTTCCGGCCCTCCCTATTTTCCGATCCTGACCGCCTTGAAGGCCTTCGTCTGTTCGGTCAGGGCTGTTTCCGTCGGCAGGCGCTCCATGGACGATGCACCATAGAAGCCGTGACAGTTTTCGGTTTCGTTCAGAATATATTGCGCATCCTCCGGCATGGAGACCGGCCCGCCGTGCACCAGCACGACGATTTCCGGATCGACGCGCATCGCGGCGGCGGCCCAGGCGTCAACCAGCGCCGGGCAGTCCTCCAGCTTCAGGGCGGTTTCCGCGCCGATCGAACCGCCGGTGGTCAGGCCGAGATGGCAGACGACGATGTCGGCGCCGGCCCTGGCCATGGCCTCGGCCTCCTCCTCGCAGAAGACGTAGGGCGTGGTCAGCATGTCCTTCTCATGGGCCATACGGATCATATCGACCTCAAGGCCGTAGGACATACCGGTCTCCTCGAGGTTGGCCCGGAATACCCCGTCCATCAGCCCGACCGTGGGAAAATTCTGCACGCCGGAGAATCCCAACTCGGAAAGCCGGTCCAGGTAGGCGTCGAAGATACAGAACGGGTCCGTGCCGTTGACACCGGCGAGGACGGGCGTGTTGCGCACGACGGGCAGCACCTCGTGCGCCATTTCCAACACCACGTCGTTGGCGTTGCCGTAGGCCAGCAGGCCGGACATGGAGCCCCGGCCCGCCATGCGGTAGCGGCCGGAATTGTAGATGACGATCAGGTCGATGCCGCCGGCCTCCTCGCATTTGGCCGACAGGCCGGTGCCCGCGCCGCCGCCGATGATCGGGACGCGATCGGCCTTCATCGACTGAAATTTCTCGACCAGGGCCTGTCGTTCAAACCGTGGCATGGCGGGCGGTCCTCGGAATCTGGCTGATTTCCTCAAGTGCGGCGGCGGTGGCCCGGGCGAAGGCCGGGTCGTTGATATGGTGCGGCAGGCGGATCAGGCGCCGGGTCGGCGTTTCCCGAAGCGTGCCGGCGATAGCATCGAACAGCGCGGCATCGGCCTCCGGGGCGTGGAAGGGCTGGCCGGGCGCATCCAGCGCCGAGACGCCGCCTTCGGGAATCAGAAACCGGACCGGGCCGGCCATCCGGTTCAGGCGCTCCGCGATCCATGTGCCCATGCGCGCATTCTCCTCCGGCGTGGTGCGCATCAGCGTGACCTGGGGATTGTGCTCGACGAAGACACGGCTGCGGTAGTGCTCCGGCACCGTGTCGCGCGGCCCGAAATTCACCATGTCCAAGGCGCCGACGGAGCCGACATAGGGCAGGCGCGAGCGGATGAAGGCGCCGAAGCGGTCTTCCGTCGCCGGGAACACGCCGCCCATCATCAGGTCGCAGACCTCCGTCGTGGTGAGGTCGACGGCGGCGGCCAGCATCCCGGAGTCCGCCAGCTTTTCCATCGAGCGGCCGCCGGTGCCGGTGGCGTGGAACACCAGGCAGTCGTAGCGGTCTTCGAGCAGGCCGGTGATCTGTTGCACCGCGGTTGTGGTGACGCCGAACATGGTGAGGCCCAGGCACGGCTTGTCTTCCTGCTGCGGCTCGGGCTTGCGTCGCTCGGCGAGCATGCCGGCGAGCGCGCTCGCGCCGTTGGCCAGCACGGTGCGGCTGATCGGGTTCAGGCCCTGCACATCGGTAACCGAATACATCATCATGATGTCGGCCGCGCCGACATACCGCCCGACCTCGCCGGAAGCCACCGTCGAAATCATCACCTTGGGAATGCCGACGGGCAGGGCCTGCATGGCCGGCGTGGCGAGCGCGGTCCCGCCCGAGCCGCCGGCCGCGATGATGCCGGCAACGTCGGGCTGGCGGACCAGCCAGGCCTCGAACGCCTCGGCCATGGCGCCGACCGCCTCGCCACGGTCGCCGGCGAACACGCCCGACGCGCCGCGCGGATGGGAGGCAGCCACGACGTGGGGCGGCACATTTGCCGAGGACGTCTTGCCGGAGGTTGAGAGGTCGACGGTCTTCACCGCGACGCCAAGGGCGATCAGCCGGTCACGGATGAAGCCGAGCTCCGCGCCCTTGGTATCGAACGTGCCGGCCAGATAGACGCTGCCGCCCGATCCTGCGTCGCGGTGCGCCGCGGGTTCCCGGAACAGCGGCTCCGGTCTGGCATCGAAGGGCCGCTCTCCGCCTTCCGCCGCCCCGGCGCCGGTGTCGCGCCAGGTTGCGCCCGACCAACGGGTCGGCGGCACATAGATCAGATCGCCGGTCTCGGGCCTGCCCGGCTGGGCCGCCGCACCGTCTTCCGCTGCCGCCTCGTCGGCAGGCGCCGCTTCTTCGAGAAGCGCAGGCTCGTCGGCGGCGGCGTCGGCGGCCGGATCGTCGTCTTCCAGATCAAGATCGTCGTGGGAATGGCGGCCGACACCCAGCAGTCGCTCCTGGAGCAGCCTGTCGGCGGCCA
>LXNJ01000894.1_pt1 | contig 19060 bp, 14 predicted proteins | sample 809081 | NCBI WGS metagenome assembly LXNJ01 (sample SAMN04870510, study PRJNA318959) | sponge metagenome | biome: sponge; feature: marine sponge reef; material: water | host: Petrosia ficiformis | place: Greece: Milos, Mediterranean Sea | collected 2013-05-29 | depth 5-7 m
ATTCACAAAGAAGCGAACCTCGACGCTCTCGCGTTCCTGCAGACCCTCCGACCCCGGCATGGGGACCGCGGTATGCAATGTCGGGCAGAAGATCTCGCCATCCGCCGGATGCGAGTCGTAGGTCGTGAACACCAGCGCCTCATCGCGGATCATCGCGGAATAGTAATTCCACCGCTGCCCAGCATTGGGTTTGCAGTAGTGGGCGTTGAACGGTTTGGGCTTGGCGTTGGGATTCAGGTCGTATTCGAGATCATCGCAGTCGATCGACGTGCGGTCGCACACGGCCAGCGGAAAGCGCGCCAAGGGCTCGGGTGAGACCGACCGCCAAATATTGATGCCGAGGACTCGTCGGTCCGTCGGCATGCCTTGGACCTCAGAGAATTTCTTGGTGACCGTGCCGTCCTCGCCGATGAAGTCGGCATAGTCGTTGTGAACCGCGGCGGCGCAGGGACCGTACTGAACGCCCTGCTCCCAATAGTGCTCCTTGATCTGCTCATTGCGGTAGGTGTGACTGCGGGCTGGCGGAACCTCGGCGGCGGGTAGCAGCCTCCGCAACAGGGCGCGCGACTCCTCGTAGTAGACGGCGGCCACCTCTGCGATGTCCGTCCAGTCGCTGACAGCGGACGGTGCATGAACCAGCAGGAAACCGGCACCGTCGGCCAGCAGCGAGGTGGAGTCGACGGGTTCTTCCATTACGCCCACCGAAGCGCGCGCGTCATGGATCGGCGTTGGTCGACCAAGCCGTGCCGCGCCAAATGCTCTTCGCTGTTCGTCGGTGCCCCGGTTCTGTCCGACCGGGTTGGCGAAGTTCAGGCTGCCTACGAAATCCAATGGTATTCCCCTTCGTGGCGACACGTGTATGGTCCAACAACGCGGTTCGCGCGGTTCTTGGTCGGGACTCGGCCAGCGAGTATAGTCCGGGCAGTGTCGCGAGCGCTTGTTCGATCGATTCGGTCAAGGAGGTCGTCGTGTCAATGACTGGATTACGGCTGCCGCCAACCGCGGCAAAACGAATCAGCTCAATGCGTGCCCATAACTGCAGACACCGGGCGGATCGGAACGCAGGCTCGATCGGTCGCAATCAAACACCCCGGAAATGCGTCGTACTCGTCGTTTGCGCCGTGATTGCCAGCACGGCCTGGGCCAAGACGCCCGTCCAACAGATCGACATCGCGGCGGACTCACTGGACGCACCGATCGAGATCACCGAACCTGACGTCGTCGGCGAATTCAACATCTGGAACGGCCCCGGTGTCCGGGGAGTCAACGGGAAACCCGTTCATTTGGATCCGGCAAATCAAAAGGGATACTTCATCAACTGGCCGAAGGGCACCACCGAACCACCCGATCAAGCCTCGATGTTCGACGTGACGTTCCGACTCGGGCAACCCGACTCGGACCCGCGCGAATGGTCCGAATATCCAGTGACCTACGCGTTCGGGGTTGGCGACGCCGGGGGTTACATCTATCTCCCGAAACACAGCAAGGGTTCCGGCTTGATCTTCCACGGCGTGGAAGGCCACTGGTTTCACTCCACGGGTGCGTGGGAGACGCTTGTACGGCCGATCATTGAGCGCGAGCTTAGAGCTGCCAGCGAGTAACTCGGACGTGACACTGTCACCAAGAGCGCGGGACGGGCGCTAGGCGACACTTGGTCGAGCGACGCTACGCCGCAACGGATTCCCGATCGGCCTGGTTTCGCCGATGGACGGGACAAGCCCGTCCCTACGAGCACTGGCCGATGCCGTGCCTGTCCGTCAACGTCCCGCCGCGCGCATTTCCTCCACAGTACGGGTCTTCAGGCGTACCGCACCGTCGTTTCGGTTCCGGGCGAGCGACGGTCCGGTAGCGAGGCGCTTCTGCGCATCGTCGATCCGGCCGGCGTACTGAGGCAGCCATTCGGCCTGAGCGACGAGCATTTCGTCCACCATTTGCCACACCTCGGGAGGGTTGCACACCGCGCCCACCAGCGGGTCCAGCAGGATGGCCTGTTTCAGCAGCTCCACGTCGGCGGTCATGGCGGCCCGCGTTGCCATTCGCTGCACCTGGATCGAGTTGTTGCAGATTGCTGCCGCGCCGAGCGGCAGTTCGCCGACCCCCGGGATGGCGATTCCGTTTCGGTCGACGTAGCCCGGCACCTCGACGATGGCGTCGGCCGGCAGGTTCGGGATCACGGCGTTGTTGCGGACGTTGAAATGGCCCCGGTACACGCGTCCCGTTTCCATCGCCTCGATGATCCAGGAGCCGTGCTCGTCGCTGCGCCCCCCGGGATCGATGACCGTGGGTTCGGCTTCCAGCCACTTCGCGTAGTCGGTTTCGAACCAGTTGCGATTCTCCGTGCAGACGCGCAGGTAGCCGCCGGTTTCGCCATGGATCCAGGCGTCGGTGGAGACCCATGACGGAATCTCGTCGGGACGCTTGCGGTACCAGGACAGGTATTCCGACAGGTGCCCGTTGGACTCGGTGCTGAAGTAGCCGAACCGACGGATGATGTCGATGCGAACCTTCTCGCGCTCGCGGATGACCTCGTCCGCCTCGAACAGTTCGAGCAGGTCACGCGCCCAGTCCCGACCCTCGAACCGGACCTTCATGTACCAGGTCTGGTGGTTGATGCCGGCAGCGACGATGTCCACATCGGCCTTGGAAACGCGCCGATAGCCAGGATCGTCCGGCCCCCGGCCGTCGTTGACGTGGCGTTCGAAGAGATGGGCGAGCAGGCGATGTCCGCCCTGTACCCCATGGCACAGGCCGATGGTGTTGACCGGTGATGCGTCGAGGGCGGCCCAGGTGTTCATGGCCATGGGGTTGGCGTAGTTCAGGAGCGTCGTCGTGGCCCCCGCGTACCGTTCGATCTGTCGTGTGAGTTCCACGATCATCGGCACGGTTCGCTGGCCGTACATCAAGCCGCCTGCGCAGATGGTGTCGCCAACGCACTGGTCCACCCCGTACTTCAGCGGAATCTCCACGTCGGTACGGAAGCCCTCCAGGCCACCGACGCGGGCGGTGTTGATCACGTAGTCGGCGCCCGTCAGGGCCGGTTCCCGCGCCACCGACGTGTCGATCGTGGCCCCGATGCCGTTCGCCTCGATCTCCCGGCGGCAGAGCGTGGCCACCATGTCGAGATTGCGCTCGCTGATGTCCTGGAAAGCGAAGCGGGTGTCCGCGAACTCCGGCACGCCTAGGATGTCACGCACCAAGCGGCGGGTGAATCCGATGCTGCCGGCACCGACGATGGCGATCTTCAGGGTCATATCGTTAAAGGGGTTTCTTTTGGTTCTATTCTATGCCAGTGGTCAGATCGCAGCGCCTCGTCAAGGCATCCCGCATGCAAGTGTTCCAGCCGCCGTTCCGGCGAGCCACTATAGCTCAGTCGACCACCGGCAGCGGCAAGGGGCGTCTACGCACAGAAGAGCCCAAGCGATTGACGAGTCGCACCCCGACGACGGAAACAAAACGACAACCGGTTGCCTGGCTGCCATGGGTGGCGTTCGTCTTCGCACCGGCGTTTGCCTTCTCACCGGCCTTCGTCTTCTCACCGGCCTTCGCCGCGGACACGGACTGGCCCTCGTACGGCAACGACTCCGCGTCGACGAAGTACGCGCCTCTCGAACAGATCCATGCGGGGAACGTGGACCAACTGGGCGTAGCTTGGACGTGGGAATCCCCGGACAACGCCCTCGGAAAGTTCCCTGGCCCGTTCAAGAGCACGCCCATCAAAATCGGCGACGACCTATTCGTCAGCACATCCGTCGGCCACGTCGTCGCCATCGATGCGGCCTCAGGAAAGCAGCGCTGGGTGTTCGACACGGGATCCTGGAAGCGCGGAACCCCACCGAACCTGGGCTACAACCACCGCGGCGTCGCGTACTGGGAGCGCGGCGACAGACGGCGCGTCTTGATGCCGACCAACGACGGCTACCTCTGGTCGTTGAATGCGGGAACCGGTCGGCCCGATCCGGCGTTCGGCGACGGGGGGCGCATCGACCTGACCCAAGGCCTGGGTCGGCCCGTATCGCGGGACATGTATTCGGTGGTGTCGCCGCCGATGGTGGTGGGCGATCTGGCGATCGTCGGTTCCGTGGTCGCCGACCAGTGGTCGACCCGGCGGCTGACCGACTATCCGCCAGGCGATGTACGCGCCTTCGATGTCCGCACCGGCGAACTGCGCTGGACGTTCCACGCGATTCCCCGTCCCGGCGAGACCGGCCATGACACCTGGCTGGACGGTTCCTGGAAGGACGGTGGCGCGGTCAACGTCTGGACGCTGATGAGTGCGGATCACGATCTCGGCACCATCTACCTGCCGTTCGGGACCCCCTCCAACGACTGGTACGGCGGCCACCGCCCCGGCGACAACCTGTTCGGCGAGAGCCTGGTCTGCCTCGAAGCCGCGACCGGCAAACTTGTCTGGTATTTCCAGACCGTCCACCACGGCCTTTGGGACTACGACCTCCCGGCAGCGCCGAACCTGGTCGACATCACCGTCGGGGGCCGGGATATCAAGGCGGTGGCCCAGGTGACCAAACAGGGCCACCTGTTCGTGTTCGACCGGGTGACGGGTGAGCCGGTCTGGCCCATCGAGGAACGTCCCGTACCCCAGAGCCAGGTGCCGGGTGAACGCACGTCACCGACCCAGCCCTTCCCGTCGCGACCCGCGCCGTTCGAACACCAGGGTATTTCACCGGACAATCTCATCGACTACTCGGACACGCTACGTGACGAGACGCTCGCGATCGTCCGAAGGTTCGACCACGGACCGCTCTACACGCCGCCCAGCCTCAAGGGAACGATCCAGCAGCCAGGTGACGGCGGAGGCGGGGAATGGTCGGGGGCGGCGTTCGACCCGGAGACGTCGCGCCTCTACATCCCGTCCCAGTCCCACGCCATCCTCGTCAAGCTCGAGAAGGGCGATCCGCGGACCCAACATCGGTACCGGCGCACCGGACCCACGTCGGTGGGGGGACCCGGACCGCTGCCGCTGACCAAACCACCCCACGGGCGCATTAGCGCACTCGATCTCAATACCGGCGATTACGATTGGGTCGTACCCAACGGCGACGGATTGCGCCAATACGTGATCGACCGAGGTGCCCCGGATCCCGGACCCGTCGGCATGCCGGTGCTGACGTTTCCGCTGTTGACGAAAACGCTTCTCTTTCTCAATGCGCCCGATCGCGGCGGGCACTACCTGAACGCCATCGACAAGGAGACCGGCGAGTTCGTCCACAAGGTGCCGATACCGTATTCCTACGCCGCACCCATGACCTACTTGGCCGAGGGCCGCCAGTACATCGTGTTCGCAACCGGACAGGGAAACGAGACGGGACTGATGGCGCTTGCGCTGCAATCGGATCGGACAGCGGCAGAGGGTGAGATCGCGCCGCGCCACGTCCTGACCTCAAGGAAACCCGGGGATATCTACACGGCGGTTTGCGCTCGGTGTCACGACGAGGCCGTCGAAGGCGCACCACGACCGGACCATGCCGGGGACTGGGAACTGCGGCTCGGGGAAGGGATCGAGGGGGTCGTCGCCCGCACGATCGCAGGGATGCCGCCCCATATGCCCGCCCGGGGCCTCTGCGACGAGTGTACCGACGAGGAACTCAAGGCGGTGGTCGACTTCATGCTTGAGGATGTCGCATCGACCGCAGACGATGCCGACAAGCCGTAGCGCCGCAGGGCGCGCCGGGACGGGACGAGCCGTCCGCTACTTGATCCTGGGGATGACGTTGTCGGCCATGAGGCGAATACTCCGAAGTATGTCCTCGCGAGACAGGTCACGTCCGAGCATCGTGCACATGATCTCGTCTGCGCCGAAATCCTCGCGCAACTGGTTAATCCGTTCCACGATCTCCGCGGGCGTTCCGGTGAGGTCCGTACCCCGAGCGGGAGTCTTCGTGTTGGTCCTGGGTCCGCTATCGACCGCTTCCACGGTGCGGTCGGCTTCGGCCTGCGTCTCGACCACGTGGGTGGACATGCGAACCACCACCTTGGCCTCGCCCGGGTGTCCCGCGTCCCGCCACGCCTGGCGGTAGCTCTTGACGTCTTCCCTTAGCACCGCGTCCCCGCGCTCGTTGTGCGAACTGCCGCCGCCGATGGCGATTCGGTAGCCGCGTCTTCCCATGGCCGCGAAGCTCTGCTGGCTGTCCAAGGGCAACAGGATGGGCGGATGGGGTTTCTGCACGGGTTTCGGCAAGACTTCCGAACCTTCGGGGAGCGCCGGGTAGTCGTAGAACTCGCCTTGGAACCCCGAGAACCTCTCCTCGGTCCAGGCCTTTTGCATCACGTTGAGGAACTCCAGGAAGTGTTCCTGGCGTCGCGGATCGCCGATCGTATTGCCACCCGCGCCGTAGATGAAACGACCATCGCTCACCTGGTCGATCATGGCGATCTGCTCGGCGACCTGGATCGGATCCGCCGGCGGCATGTGCTCGAAGACATACCGATACGCCTCACCCGCCGGCCCTTTTCGATCTATCCGCGACGCACCCTCCGGGACATCGGTCGTGAATTGTTCACCGGGCGCCCTCAGGTGCGGAAGGTGGACGGCCGTGCCGATCCTGATCCGGCGAGTGCGGCCCGCGATCGCAGCGGCCATCAGCAGCGGATGCGAGACGTTGCCGCGCAGGGGAACGCCCCCGGTCCACACCGTGTCCCACCCCATCTCGTCCGCACAGACGATCTCGTCGAAGGTGGCGGCGTAGCACTCCTCTGGCGACTCGCCGGGCTTCGCGGCGCAGAACGTCAGCAAGCCAATGTCCACAACAAACACCCTCCAACACCGGGCTAGCGCGGTCGATACCAAGCGTAGGGGCGACCCTACCGCGCCCGAGGGCGCGCAGTCGCCCGTGTTGGAGTTCGGCAAGGTGCCGGTTACCAACACGGGACGCCACAAGGGCGTCCCCCACGTCGCCTGCCGGCAGTCTAACTTATCGGCTAGGCTTCACTGACCGTTCGCCAACGAACAACAGGGCGTGGCCATGCTGATTCCGATCCAGCCTCTCAAGGAAGCGGACCTGCCCGCTCGCAACAAGCCGATGCTCAAGATGATCGGTCCGGGCGTCGTGATCGCGGGACTCGCCATCGGTTCCGGCGAACTGATCATGTGGCCGTGGATCACGTCGGTGGTCGGCGCGCAACTGCTCTGGGCGGCCGCAATCGGCATCTTCCTGCAGCTATGGGTCAACATCGAGATCGGTCGCTGGTCCATCGTCACCGGCGAGAGTCCGTTCACCGGCATGGCCCGGGTCATCAAGCTCACCGTCTACGCGTTCGTATTCGTGATCGTCGTGGGCAAGTTCCTGCCCGGATGGGCGCGGGAAACCGGCATTGCGTTGCGCGACCTCATCTTCGGGCCCGGGCACGACAGTCCACCGTGGCTTTGGACCGCCCTCGTGTTCGGCCTAGTGGCCGCAATCCTGTTCGGCCCCAAGGTGATCTACACGGCGGTGGAACGCTGCATCATGGGTTTGATCCTCGTTATCGTCGTCGGTCTGGTCTACGTCGTGTGGGAGATCGGATCGGTCGAGATATTCGTCGAGATGTGGAACGGTCTCGTCAGCTTTTTCAGCTTTCCGGACTTTCCGGTGGACGTCTTGGCCGACGACGGGTCGGTTCGCGACCAACTGACCTTCAACCGTTTCTTCGGCGCCGTCGTCTTCGCCGGTGCCGGCGGGCTCGGCAACCTCTACTACGCCTACTACCTTCGCGAGAAGAACATCGGCATGGGCGCGCTCGTGCCGTCGCTCATGAGTCCCGCTCACAAGCACGAGATCAAGGAGATGGACACCGGCTACCTCTACGCCGAGACGCCGGAAAACCAGCGCCGCTTCAAGGACTGGTTCCGCTACGTGGTGATCGACCAGACCCTGTTCTTCTGGCTGCTCGGCAGCTTCACCATGTTCCTGTTCATCTTCGGCGCCCTCGCCGTCCTGCACCCGATCGGCCTCGTACCCGACCGCGCGAGCCTCGTGTGGGATCTCGCGTCCATTCTCGAACAGAGCATGGGCACCTTCGGCCGGTATCTGTTTCTCGTCGTCGGGATGGCGGCCCTGTTCAGCACCCAGTTAGGCGGGGTCGATGGCGGCAGCCGCATCTTCGCCGACCTGCTGCATACGAACTTCAAGTTCGGACGGTGGTTGAAACTCGAACAGTGGTACGTGGTCCTCGTCGGCACGACCATGGTCATCGGCGTGTTCAGCGTCTGGTTCTTCGGCAGGTACGACATCGCCGGACTCGATTTCCTGTTCATCGCCGCGCTGATGAGTGGATTCGTGATGGCGGTCTACGTACCGATGATCCTCTACATGAACCTCACCAAACTGCCCAAGTCGGCGCGACCCGGATGGATCAACATCGTCTTCATGGTGCTCGCGTCCGCCATGTACATCGCGTTCGCGGGCTACACCATCTACGGCAAGGTCGTCGACTTGGTGACCTAGCCTCACACGGAGGAAGAGCATGAACAAACAATACGAACCGACCTGGCAATCACTGCAAAACCACAGCACGCCGCAGTGGCTGCGCGAGTCGAAATTCGGAATCTATACCCATTGGGGTCCCTATAGCGTCCCGGCGTGCGGACCGAACGGTTCCTGGTATCCCCACAACATGTACCGTCCCGGAAATTCGCAGCACGACCACCACGAAAGGACGTTCGGACCCGCCTCGAAGTTCGGCTACAAGGATTTCATTCCCCTGTTCACCGCCGAGAAGTTCGATGCCGACGAATGGGCACAATTGTTCAAGTCGGCCGGTGCCAAGTTCGCCGGACCGGTCGCCGAACACCACGATGGGTTTTCCCTCTGGGACAGCAAGGTCAACGAGTGGAATGCGGCGAGAATGGGTCCGAAGCGCGATGTCGTCGGCGAACTGGAAAAGGCGATCCGGGGCCAGGGCATGCGCTTCATGACCGCATTCCATCACTTCGAGCAATGGTGGTTCTATCCGCACTGGCGAGACGACTGCGATGTCTCCAAACCGGAATTTTCCGGCCTCTACGGTCCCCTGCACAACCTCGATGGATTCGGCGAAGACGCGGGAGACCGCAGGAGCGAGTGGGTGCTACAGGATCGCCCGGACGGAGCGTTCCACGATTTCTGGCGCGCCAAGATCGACGAGGTCGTCGAAGCCTATCGGCCCGACCTGATGTGGTTCGATTTCGGATTGAGGTTCGTGCAGGAGGACTACAAGAAGAAGATGCTGGCCGACTACTACAACAAGGAGCAGGAATGGGGCACGGAACTCGCCGTGACCTACAAGACCCACGACCTGGTCCCGGGCGTTGCCCTGGTCGACTACGAACTCGGCCGCATGGATAGGCTCACCTACTACGATTGGATTACGGACACCTCGATCGACGACCAGGGTGCCTGGGCTTTCGTGACGGATGCGGGTTTCAAGAACACCAGTGCATTGATTCACAACCTCGTGGACAACGTCAGCAAGAATGGCTATCTGCTGTTGAATGTCGGGCCGAAGGCAGACGGCTCCATTCCTGAAGAAGCCAAGGAACGACTCGTCGCAATGGGCGAGTGGTTGAGGATCAATGGTGAGGCAATCTACGGCACCACGCCCTGGGTGACATACGGCGAAGGCCCCACCGAGATGACCGACGGCGGCATGTTCAGCGAACGGCACGAGGTGGAGTACACCGCGCAAGACTACCGTTTCACCTGCACGGACCATTGCATCTACGCAACCTGTCTCGGCTGGCCCGAAGAAACCTCCACGATTAAGTCGATGCGGCCACTGAATGCAGGGGAGATCAGGTCCGTCACCATGTTGGGGTACAACCAACCCCTAGGGTGGCACCTGACCGAGGACGGACTCGAGATCCAAAGACCGAAGGATAGGCCCTGCGATCTGGCCTACGTCTACAAGATCGAGAGACAAAGCCCTTTCTGAGCACCTTCCTTGAACTGTAGCGGTCCGGCGGGTCGGGTGTTAGGATACGAACCGAGCGTGCTTCGCGCCTGACCTCATCCAGCCTTCCCCGGCAAGGCTGACCCAAGGAGGTAAAGGGGGCGTGTGTCCTCGAAGCGTCATCGTCAACCCGCCCTGGGCGGGCTCGCTGGGGGAGCCATGGCCGGGGTCGATTGGGTGGACCGATGACCGCACGCAATTCCCTCAAACGCATAATCCGCGCCCGCATGCGCAAGACGGGTGAGTCCTATTCGTCGGCGCGTCGGTACGTCCATACCGAGGGCATCAAAATGACCAACGCAACTATCGAACTGCAACCAGGTATCTGGCCGGATTGGGTAGCGGAGCACCCGTGGCTCGCCTCGTTCCTGACCAAGGCGGAGGCGGAGGCACGGAACCGCGGCGACACCCACTGCGACCACTTCCACATGGAACTCGCCTACCTCGGCCTCGGACCACCCGTGTCCGCCTGGCTCGCGACGCTGGGGCTCGACGTGCCGGTGTTGCGCGAGGACGTCGTCGAGATCCTGGGCGTGAACGCCATGCACGCCTTTGGACCCGATCGCCACGAGGCGTGGCTGGCCAGGGGTCAACGGGCGCGGGCCGCGCGTCGCAGCGACGATCCGGTTGCCGAGTGCCCCCTCGAATCGGTGGACGAGATCTACACCGGCGAACTGCTGGAGCTGGCAAGGGCCGAAGCTGCCTTGCACGGCGATTCCGTCGACGAACGGCACTTCCTGGTCGCATCGGCCATGCTCCTCTTCGCGGGCAGTCCACCACCCGTGAGCGCCTTGCGCTCCCTGATGGGGCTCTCGCAAAGCCACGACGCGTCCTGCGACGTTCGAGTCGATGACGACGGGAAGTGGATGAGGGAACTCGCCGAGTCGCATGGCGCGAACCCCACGCGGTTCCCCTACGACATCCACGGACCTCGGGGCTGAGCCAAGCGCAGGCCGGTTCGATCGTCGGCTTCTCGGGCGTCGGGTCGGCCTCGCCTTTTCCGAGTTCGCGGTCTTGGGCGTGTCGGGGGCACCCTTGTGGCGTCCCTGGTTGAGTCGTGCGCGGTGCCCGGATCTCGATGCGCTCAGGCGACCCGGCAGTAGCCGACAGACCGGGCTCCTAGATCCGTGTGCGGTGCCAGGTGCCTGCCAACGGACTACAGGTAGGGTTTCACCCACTCGGAAAGGTAGCCTTCGCGGACAGTACCCGATTGGACGGTGCCCTCCTCGCCCGAGACGATCTTGAGTTGCACGCCGCGAGCACCGACGCGATGGTCCCGTGCGATACCCTCGCGATCAAGAATCACGTACACCGGGCGTACGCCGACCTTGTGCTCCGCGGCTCCCTGCGAGGCCCCGAGTAGAAAGCCGAAGTCATCGACGCGCCCGTGCACCATCTCGGTGGGATTGGCGGACAACCACTCGCGAATCACCTCAGCGGGTTCATCCGACAGGTGGACGACGGCGAATCCACGGTCGCGATACCGGTCCTGCAACGCCTCGAGCGATGGCATCGCCGCGATGCACGGCACGCACCAAGTCGCCCAGACGTGGAGCAGCACTGCGCCTCCCCCGAGATCCGTGAACCGCCGGTCCTCACCTTCGACATCCACAAATGCGACGTGCGCAATCGAACGACCCGTTAGCTGCTCCAGCAAACCCCTGAGGACGTCGCCCGAACTCGGCTCTCCGGTGTCGTCCTGGAGCGACACGAGGGAGGTAGTCGCCTCCCCGTCGGCGAGACGGACCAGCACCGCGCCGCGAGCCAGCCCCTCCACACTCTCGACCACGACCTCGCGTCGCATTAACGCAACGACTCTCGACGTGAACCATTCTCGAAGCTTCGCCACGGAGTCGGTCGCAACCCGATGGCTACCATCGCCAACGTCATCGAGGCGCACCCTTATTGAATCCCGAATCTCGCCGCCTATCGGCTTTTCCGCGAAAACGGCCATGGCGCTTCCCATGGCGTCGGCTCTATTTTCCGTTGCCACCACGCGCACGAGTTCCGGCAGTTTCTCCACGACTTCATTCAGAGGTATGGAGAACGACTCCAGTTCTCCTTTCTCTGCTCGGTGAATTTCGAGGATCTGCTCCATCACCTCTTCCAACGCGAACCGATGCACTTCCGCATTGATCCCGGTCGGCGATCCGATGGCGAGAACCGCGCCCACGACCAGAAACCATGTCTTCCGCCGTATCTCACTCATCCCGTGTCTCTCTTTCGATGTTGAGGCACTGCCGTAGCTAGTGACCTTTACGATCGCCTAACTCAGTTCTTGGAGTCATTGGCTGCGACTGCGTGAACATGGATATTTTCTGGAGCGAAAACCAACAAACGGCCGCACCAACAACGGCCAGCACGATGATGATGATGACGGGATGGCCCCGGCCGAGCACAAGCCGGGTCCAATGCATGCGTGCCGTTGGGACCGGGTCTTCCTCGTCCATCGCCTAGCCGGACTCCGTTGTTGGTCCGTTGCGTCAGTTTACTTGATCGAAGTACGCACATGACGACGGCCTGCTGTGCCTGGGGGTCGGGCCCACGTCGACTAGCATGAGCGCCAGATTCGTCAATGCACCGAGGATGCGCCGTCGGCACGACTTGAGCCCGACCGCCTTCGTCATGCGGCTCGCGACCTCGTCGGGCAGCAGAAGACTCGAGTGCGGTATGGAGAGTATCGACGCCGTTGTGCGGCGTTCACAGGCATGGCGATCGGTGGGTGTGAGATTCGCGCTCGCGGAACGTGCGTTTCCGGGCTGCCGATTCGGACTTTGGTTCACGCTGTTCTCCCTGGAACAGACCCCGACCGTCGCCGGGGCTTGACTCGACGGTTGACGGCGCGATACTCGGCTCGGCCAACCTCGTTGAACCATGCGGATGCCAACAAGCAGGATCTTTCGCCGGTGCGGTATCGCCCTTTCATTGCTGGTCGCGGTTGACGGTCTTGGTGCCGACCGCGGGACGGCTGACCCGAGATTCGACGATGTGGACGAAGAGGTCATCGTCACGGGCGAACGGGACGATTCTCACCAGGTCGTAAACCTGGAGACGATGATGGGCATCTACCAATCGCGTCTTCAGGGCTCGATCCTGTATCGGCGGCAGGAATACGCGGAGGCGTTACCCCACCTGCTCGCCGCCGCGAGGCGCGGGTTCAAGTTCGCCCAGGCACGCGTCGGGTTCATTCTCCAACAGGGGGTCGACGGCGTACCCCAGGATCCGGAAGCGGCCATCGCCTGGCTCGCCGTGGCCGCCCGGGGCGATACGCATCCCGAGATACGCAACTACTTCAAAGCCATGTGGGCGAAGATCCCCGATCAGCGACGCCCCGCACTTGAGAACCTCATCGACGTCTACGTTCAGAGGTACGGTAGCAGGGCAAACCGGGTGACCTGCGACATGAGCCACAAGGCGGGGACCTGGCTGAAGAAACTCACCTGCCGTTTCCAGGACGAGCATCTCTACAAGATCGGCGCGGATTTCGATCCGCATGGCTGGGCCACGTCGTCGGTCGAGTCCTCTCAGTGATAGGACAGCGACCATAGGGGACGGCCTCGTCCCGTACAAAGCCAGCCGGGGCGTCCGGCGCGGGCGACGACACACCCGATAGCGGGCGCGTTGGCATCGCCCCTACGATGCCAAGTCACACGAGGATGCGGCGCACGGGTGGGCGCGCCGTGCGTTGTGGCGTCGCTACGAACCGACGGTTGAACTCAACCGATCCGGCTCTTCGTCCTGTATTCGCTCGTAGATTTCTTCCCGATGGACGGCGACGTCGCGTGGTGCGTTAACGCCCACTCGAACCTGGTTGCCCTTGACCCCCAACACGGTGACGGTGATTTCGTCGCCGATCATGAGAGTCTCCCCAACGCGTCTGGTTAGGATCAACATGAGCCGACCTCCCTTGCCTGTGTCCTTGTCATTCGGCCTGTGTCCGGATGATTGCTTCCGTCATCCTCACAGCGGCAATCCTTCCGTTGCCGTCCGTGCCCTTGGCATGATCCGCAGTGTCTGCCTGGTTTGTTCTGTAGTGGCGGCAGCAGCGCAGACCAATATCACCCCCGATTGTGGACTACTTTGCAGCCTCATAACACCCCCTAGTCCGGTGTTCTCCACAGGCTACTAACACCTTTCTCAGGCGTCCTCCACAGCCATGGCGTCGCCGAGCCCGAATGCGTCATGGATGGCGCGTACGGCCAGTTCGAGGTAGCGCTCCGCCACAACGACCGAAATCTTGATCTCCGACGTGGAGATCATCTGAATGTTGATGTTCTCCGCTGCCAAGGCGTCGAACATGCGCGTCGCGACGCCCGCGTGGGACTTCATTCCAACCCCCACCGCGGAGACCTTGGCGATGCGGTCGTCGCCTTCGACTCCCCTCGCGCCGAGGACTTCCTTGATGCCTGCAAGAATCTCCTCGGCACGTTCGTAGTCGGCGCGGCGAACGGTGAACGTCAGGTCGGTGGAGCCGTCTGCACCCGTGTTCTGCACGATCATGTCCACTTCAATGGAGGCGGCCCCGATGGGTCCGAGGATCTTCGAGGCCACCCCCGGCACATCCGGCACCCCGAGAATGGTCAGCTTGGCTTCGTCGCGGGCGTACGCGAGCCCGGAGACGAGTGGTTGTTCCATGGCGTTCTCCTCGGTGGTGATGAGCGTACCGGGACCTTCGTCAAAGCTCGAAAGGACGCGCAGCGGCACGCCGTACTTGCCAACGAACTCGACCGAGCGCGAGTGCAACACCTTGGCACCGAGACTGGCGAGTTCCAGCATCTCCTCGAAGGTGACCGCATCGAGTCGCCGGGCACTCTCCACGATACGCGGGTCGGCCGTGTAGACCCCTTCGACGTCCGTATAGATCTGGCATTCGTCGGCCCCGAGTGCAGCCGCGACCGCAACCGCCGTGGTATCCGAACCGCCGCGGCCGAAGGTCGTGATGTCTCCGTTGGACGCGATTCCCTGGAACCCGGCAACGACGGGTGTCACGCCGTCTTCGATATCGGCATTCAGACCCGCCACGTCGATGCTCTCGATGCGCGCCCTGGTGTGGTTGTCGTCGGTGCGGATGCCGACCTGCACGGCAAGACGCGAACGGGCCCGGCAACCGCGTTCCACCAGGGCCATGGACAGCAAGGCAATGGAGACCTGTTCGCCGGCCGAGAGCAGAACATCCATCTCCCTCGGCGGGGGACGGGGAACCACCTTGAGGCCGAGTCCTTCCAGGCGGTCCGTCTCGCCCGCCATGGCAGACACGACCACGACGACGCGGTCGCCGCCCTTCACGGTCGCCGCGACGCGGTCGGCAACGGCATTGACGCGATCGGTGTCGCGCACCGAGGTGCCGCCAAATTTCTGTACAAGCAAGCGAGACATGGAACTCCGCAGTCAGGACGACGCGGTACGGCCGCGCACCCAGTCGGCCACGGCGGCAAGTGCTGCGTCGAGTTTCTCAGGCTTGTCACCGCCGCCCGCCTGCGCCATCTCGGCACGACCGCCGCCCCGGGCACCGACCTGTTCGGCCACGAAGCGCACGGTGTCGTTGGCCTTTACCTTGGATGACACGCTCTTGCTGACGCCGGCGATGAGGCTGACCTTGGCACCCACGTGCCCCAGCACGACGACAGCATCGCCGAGTCGGTCGCGCAGCGTGTCCATGGTCGCTGGCAGGGACTTCGGATCGCCGTCCACCGTCGCCGCCAACACGCGAATGCCGTTTACGTTCACGGCCTCCTCGGCGAGATCCGCACCACGCCCGGCCGCCAACTTGGCATTCAGGGAGTCCACTTCCCGCTGCAGGTCCCGGGCCCGTTCGGCCAACTGACGCACCCGGTCGTCGATATCGGCTCGCCGGCCCCGGACCTCTGCGGCAACCGCGTCGAGTTGGCGTTCCCCTTCGGCGAACCAAGCCAGCGCGTGGGCGCCGGTGACGGCTTCCACGCGCCGCACGCCGGCGGCGACGCCTTCCTCCGAGACAATGTGAAAGACCCCGATATCGCCGGACCTCGCAACATGCGTTCCGCCGCAGAGTTCCACCGAAAACCCGTTGCCCATGGTGAGCACGCGCACCCGATCGGCGTACTTCTCGCCGAATGGCGCGATGGCACCCTTGTGGATGGCGTCATCGAAGTCCAAGACCTCGACGAGGGTCTCGGTGTTGGCGCGGATCCTCTCGTTGACACGGGACTCGATGCGCCCGAGTTCGTCGGCAGTCACCGGTTTGGGATGGCTGAAATCGAAGCGTAGCCGGTCCGGGGCGACCAGCGAACCCTTTTGTTCCACGTGGGTGCCCAGCACCTCGCGCAGAGCGGCGTGGAGCAGGTGGGTCGCGGAGTGATTGAGTACGATGTCCTGGCGCCGCTCGCAGTCGATGGCAGCGACGACGGCGTCTCCCCGGTGCAGCGCACCCGAGATGAGGCGACCGTGGTGCAGATACTGGTCGCCACCGCGGGTCGTGTCCTCGACCTCGAATCGCATCTCACCGCCTTCGGTGCCTATCACGCCCCGGTCGCCGACTTGGCCGCCGGCCTCCGCATAGAAAGGGGTCTCATCCAACAGGACCACGCCGCTGGCGCCTGCCTCAAGCGTGTCGACTTCGACGCCGCCTTCGTACAAGCCCACGACGTTGGCCTGGCCCTCGCGATGCGTATACCCCGAGAACTCGACCTTGGCGTCGACGCGGATACTCTGTTCCAAGTTGGCGCTGAAGCGCGCCGCCGCCCGACCGCGTGCCCGTTGGGCCTCCATGGCTTGGTCGAAACCGGCTTGGTCGATGCTCAAGCCCCGTTCGCGGGCGACATCGGCGGTGAGATCGACCGGAAACCCGTAGGTGTCGTAAAGCTTGAATACGATGCTGCCCGGGATCGTCTTGTCCTCGAGATTGACAATCGCCCCGTCGAGAAGCGTCATTCCCGATCTCAGCGTGTCGGCGAAACGCCGCTCCTCGTCCGCGACGGCCTCGGTGATGTGATCCGCGGCAGCGGCAATGCCCGGATAGGCATCCCCCATGAGTTCGACAACGGCTGCCACCAATTGGTTGAAGAACGGCTCGCGGATGTCGAGCTTGTACCCGTGACGCAGACCTCGACGAACAATGCGGCGCAAGACGTACGCCCGGTCCTCGTTTCCGGGTACGACGCCGTCGCCGATCAGGAAGGTCGCGGCTCGTACGTGATCGGCTATGACCCTGAGCGAGGGGTTGGCGAGCATGGCCGCCTCGTCGCTAATGCCCGCCAATCGCCCGGCGCGCACCACCAGTTGTCTAAAGAGGTCGTTTTCGTAGTTACTCGTGACACCCTGGACGATCGCGGCGACCCGTTCGAGCCCCATGCCCGTGTCGACACCCGGAGCGTCCAGCGGCGACAGCGTCCCGTCGGCGGCACGGTCGTACTGGGGAAAGACGAGATTCCAGAACTCGGAGTAACGGTCACCGTCTTCGTCGGCCGAGCCCGGGGGTCCGCCGGCCACATCCGGACCCAAGTCGTAGAAGAGTTCGGAGTCCGGCCCGCAGGGACCGGTGTCGCCCATCGCCCAGAAATTGTCCTCGTGATCGACGACCCGCTCCGGCGGCATTCCGATCTTCCGAATCCAGATCGCCCGAGCCTCGTCGTCGCTTGGATGCACGGTGACCCACAGACGATCCCTGGGGAGTTCGAGTACGTCGGTGACGAACTCCCAGGCCCACGTGATCGCGCCTTCCTTGAAATAGTCGCCGAAGGAGAAATTGCCGAGCATCTCGAACAGGGTCTGGTGTCGGGCGGTGTAGCCGACATTCTCGAGATCGTTGTGCTTGCCCCCCGCCCGGACGCAGCGCTGGCAACTCACCGCGCGCCGGTAATCCAACTGTTCCCGCCCGGTCAGGGCATCCTTGAATTGAACCATGCCGGCATTCGTGAACAGCAACGTCGGATCGTTTGCCGGCACCAGCGAACTTGACGGCACCACCCGGTGACCGCGCTGCTGGAAGAAGTCGAGATAGGCAGTGCGAATCTCGTCGGTCTTCATGACCTAGTGCTCCGATTCCGAATTCGTATGGCAACCCGCGCGGCGTTGCACCTTGCACGCCGCGATAATAAGTGAGGATGTGCCGTCCTCAAAACAAACACCTAGCGAAAACATCCGATTGTTTGTCCATTCACGAACGACGTCATGTCGATTCGGAAGTGGCACACTGGGTCGGTCCAAAAAAGGGCGGGAAGTATACTTGGGTTCGTGCGCTACGGTTACACGCCGGGGCGACAGGATCACGCCCCCCACCGGTCATGCCCCGTATCTGAACAGCCAAGTTCTCGCGGCGGCGGCCGAGCGCAGGGGCGAGGCTTGTCCACGCCCGCGTTGTTGTGAAGAACGGTCTGGATTCGGTCGGCGCGGGCGACCACGAGGGTCGCCCGTGCGTGCTCCGGATGGCTTGGTTCGACCGGCGCGGGACGCCGCAAGGGCGTCCCCTACGAGCCCCCTCCCAGCGAGCCAAGCACCTTGGCGACCATCCCCGAGGGGAATCCGCGCCCTGCCAGGAAACGCGCTCTTCTCGCCCAATCCGCACGGTTCTGGGGCGGTGCCGGTCCGAAGCGCTTGCGCGATGCCTTTGCCGCGAGTTCGGTCCAATCATCTGCATCCAAATCGAGATGGGCCGATGCGATGTCATCGTCAACGCCGCGCCCGCTCAGCCCGGCCCTGATCTTCAACGGCCCTTGGCCGCGTCCCGATGCCGAGCGTACGAAGGCCTGCGCAAACCGGTCGTCGGACTGCAGACCCGCACTGGCAAGATCCCCGATGATCTCTACGATCAGGTCGCCGGGATGCCCCCGGCCAGCGAGCTTGCGAGCGAGTTCGAATTGCGAGTGTTCGCGCCGGGCCAACAGCCGAACGGCTGCATCGCGGACCATGGTCCGGCGCTCGTCAGCCCGGTCCACGACCTACCCGACGACTAGCGCCACAGAACCCGCCCCCAAAACAACTCCATGGAACAAGCACTCCGTTGTTGCCTGGTAGTCAGCGGCGCTCGATGCCGGGAGAATTTCGCGTAGCGAATTCTCGGGGCGACCGCGAAGCGGTCGCGTCTCGCATGGAACAAACCCCAAGCGATTGATTCTGCCAGAGGATCACGCGGCGGGCACGAGCTGGAGTTCCAGCCGCC
>LXNJ01000895.1_pt1 | contig 19054 bp, 11 predicted proteins | sample 809081 | NCBI WGS metagenome assembly LXNJ01 (sample SAMN04870510, study PRJNA318959) | sponge metagenome | biome: sponge; feature: marine sponge reef; material: water | host: Petrosia ficiformis | place: Greece: Milos, Mediterranean Sea | collected 2013-05-29 | depth 5-7 m
AGGACATGGACCCCAGCACGGCCGGAGAAATCCGCTACGCCGCCATGCCCGACCGCGTGGTCGTGACTTGGCACAATGTCCCGCTCTGGGCGGAAACCGGCGTCGGCAAGCTCCAGACGTTTCAGCTGACCCTAGGCGCGGACAACTCGATCGAGTTCCGCTACGGCGATGTCGACTTGCCCGCGGCGATCGTCGGGGTGTTCCCGGGGGACGTGACGCGCCCCGCCCTGGCGGTCGATTGGAGCGCAACGGCATCGAGCGCGGTCGACGCGGCGGGGATCTTGGCCGAAGTCTTCACCTCGGCCACAACGATCGACGAGTTCGCCGCGTTTCACAAGTTCTTCCGCACCCAAGACGACGCCTACGACTCGGTGATCCTATTCAACGACATCGGCCTGCAGGCGAGCCAGTTCTCGTTGGCGCATGCCTACACAGTGCGCAACCAGGTGACGGGGATAGGCAAGACCGTCTTTAACGCGGGTCCGTACTTCGGTTCGCCGCGGCGGACGGGGTCCTTCGTGAACATGGGGCCAATCTCCGCATACCCGGACAACCCCTTGGAAGCCATCCCGTACCGTCCCGATAGCTCGTTGCTGACGGTTCTGGCACACGAGATCGGGCACAGGTTCCTAGCAAGCGCAGTGTTCAAGGACCCGGAAACCGGTCACTTCAACCCGACGACGCTCGGGCGCCAGCTAAACCACTGGAGCTTCTACTTCAACACGGACGCGTCGGTGCTCGAGGGCAACGCCATCCGCGATCACGGGGCCGAAGCGAATCCGCGCTTCGAGACCTTCGCCGCGTCTCAAACCTACAGTTCCTTGGACAAGTACCTGATGGGCTTGTTCGATCCAGACGAGGTCAGGCCATCGTTTCTCGTCGAAGACCCTTCGTTCTCCTCGAGTGCAGCCCGTTCCCGCTCACCGGAAGTTGGGGTGACGTTCAACGGCGTGCGCAAAGAGGTTCGCATCGAGGACATCGTCGCAGCGCACGGCGACCGCAGACCGGACACTTCGGTCTCGCAGCGGCACTTCCGCTATGCGTTCGTGCTGGTCGTGGATCAGGGGGCGACCCCCTCCCCGGACACACTCAACCGGCTGGAGAGGTTGCGCCGCCTCTGGCGCAGCTATTTCATCGCGCACTTGGACGACCGCGGCACGATAGCCACCGACCTAGTGCGAATGCTGCACCTGTCGACCTGGCCCGCCGGCGGCGTGATTGCTGAAGGCAGCGGCAAGGCGCGGATTGAAATCGCCGAAGCGCGGCAGACCGACCTGACGGTCACGCTAACCCTTGGCGACGCAATCGCCTCAGTGCCGGCAACGGTGACGATCCCGGCGGGAGAGCTGTCTGCCGAATTCGACGTGAGCGGGCTCGAAGCCGGCGTGACCTCATTGGACGCCGAGGCTTCCGAACTCGGCTATGACCAGCCCCGAACTCGATTGAGTGTGCGCGCCGATCTGACGGGCATGGAGCTTCAGCGGATGCACCCGCCCGAACTGTTCGGCTTGACCGGGAGCGAGCTGAGGTTCCCGCTGGGCTATCTGCTGCAGGACGAGAATCACGTGCGGTACAGCGGTGTCGAGCTGGAGTTCTTAGCTGACGGAGACGACAGCCCGATCATCGCAACCCCGATAACGGACGCATTCGGCGAGGTGTCGGTGAACTGGCAGTTGGGAACGACGCCGGTCGACACGCAGTACGTGGCGCGGCTGAAGGATGCCCCGGATGTGGCGATTTCGACCAGGGTCCGATCCACTCCCGGACCGCCAACGCTTGAGGCTTCCGGGGCGGTCAACGCCGCCAGCCAGGCGCCTGCCCCCCCGGGGGGTGGATTCGCGCCGGGCAGCTTGGTCACGCTGCACGGTTCGGAATTCGCCTTTGACGAACTCGAAGCCGAGCCTGACGCGGCGTCCGATGGCCCTGCACTGCCCGACCGCCTAGACATCACTCGCGTGCATGTCAATGGTGTCGGCGCGCCTCTACTGCGGGTGTCGCCTTCACAAGTGACGTTCCAGCTGCCGTTCTCGGCAGAAGCCCCAACGGTAAACCTCGTCGTGGCAACGCCGTACGGACGCAGTGCCAGTGTCGCGATGCCGGTGAGCGCTGTCCAGCCAGGAATCTTCCCAGACCGCGTCAGTGGGTTCGAGAGCGACTCTGGCACCTCCACATCGCAGAGCGAGGCGGTTCCGCGGGCGGGCGGAATGCTGGCAGTCCATTGCACGGGCTTGGGGGCAGTCAGCCCGGCAGGCAGGACCGGTCGGCCCGCAGACGACGAGACGCCCCAGCTGGTGGTCGCGTCGACGGAGGCGTGGGTCGACAACCGCCGGGTCGATGTCACTTCCAGCGGCCTGTCGACCTCCGAGGCCGGGGTCTACGTGGTCATCGTGAATCTGCCTGCAGATCTCACTGCCGGCCAGCACGCGATCCAGATCGCGGCAGGCGGCGTTAGGAGCAACACGGTGGCCTTTCAGTCCGAGTAATGTGCGCAGTACTGTTGATGCGCACGCATTGGCGGACTGAGTAGTCCCGATTCATCCAGCTGACCGTATCTGGCCGTACGAACACACTACGGCGAGTGAGGGGAGATATCGGCTCGGTATTGGGAACGGACTGACCCAGGGGCTCAACCGGCCAATATCGAGCCCTTCGTTGGGGCGCTAGTGGCCAGTGCCGTGAGACGGTGCCCGGGACGCTTTCCGTTCTGGGTTGATCGAGCGTCGTCTTGGCGAAGCGTTCAAAGAATCTCCGGCGGTGCTTACGGAGGGACTGCATCCGTGCAGCAAGCCGACTCTCGCACAGTTCACCTGCGCACAGGGCTATTTGACATTGACGGCACCTGAGATGCCCCAATGGGTCATTGCGGTTGGGCAGTCCGGGCCTGTCATCTTGGACGAGGTCCACCGTGGTCCGGAGCAATTTCGGGCCATCAAGCTCGCCGTCGACCATCGGAGGGTGCCAGGACTCTATCTCTTGACAGGCTCATCGAACGTGCCGCTGGGCCCGCAGTTGTCGGCGTCATTGGCAGGACGCCGACCGATCGCTCGATCGCCCCCGTTGGCGATAGCGCGAGCCGGTCTCGAGGGTGATTGATCACCGCGAAGCACTGTCACGGTTCCTCACCGCATTGTTGGGCGCCAGGTGTCAAGTCTGGCAGGCCTAGTGACTTGGGACGGAGCTCATTGAAAACACTCTCGATCTCGAATGACGGGGCAGAGATGCCTACGAGCAGACCCTGGTCAACCTCAACGGCCCTTCGGAGCGCGGCAGCTGCAGTGTGCCGTTGCACCATCCTTTCCGGCCCCACCCAAGACGCCCTCGCTGCCGCAATAGGCAATATGAGCTGCGCGGTTGGCAGGCGAGCCAAGCTGCTGCTGTATCTGCTGGCAACCCACACTTCCGGTGGTCTGACGGACCGATCGAAACCGCAAGCGTGCTGGCGAGTTGGCTTGGCGTGCCCCCCGACACGGGCTATGGTAGAAGCTGAGCTATGGCCAAGCGCCGCCTACCCACCGGTATACAGGCGTTTCGCGAGATCCGCGAAAGCGACTGCTACTACATCGACAAGACGGACTACGCGCTGCGGCTGGTCGAAGGGGGCAAGCACTACTTCCTTTCGCGTCCCCGCCGCTTCGGCAAGAGCCTGTTCTTGGACACATTGAAGGAACTCTTCCAGGGTAGCCAGAGCCTCTTCATAGGCTTAGAGGCGCACGACCGGTGGGACTGGTCCGTGCGCAATCCGGTTGTGCGCCTAGACTTTGGTGGCCTCAATGCGACCAAGCCCGGTGACTTGGAAGAAGACGTGCTGGCACAGTTGTTGAATCTAGAGACCACAGCTGGTGCGCAGGCGCGCCACAGGTCCGGGCCCCGCCGCTTGGAAGATCTGATCCGCACCTTGCATCGCGACAGCGGCCAGCGAGTTTGCGTGTTGGTTGACGAGTACGACAAACCGATCCTCGACGCGTTGAGGAATCCGGAACTGGCACGCTCCAACCGCGACTATCTGCGCGGGCTGTACGGGATGATCAAGTCTTGTGACGATCACATCCGCTTCAGCTTCCTAACTGGCGTGAGCAAGTTCTCCAAGGTGAGCCTTTTTTCAGGCCTCAACAATCTGCGCGATATAACTTTGAACCCGGCCTACTCTGCCATCTGCGGCTACACGGACTCTGACATCGACACTGTGTTCGCAGCCGAGCTGCCGGGCTTGGACCGGGAGCAAATTCGCGAGTGGTACAACGGCTACAGCTGGGGCGGCGAACAGAAGGTCTATAACCCCTTCGACGTCTTGCTCCTGTTTGCCGAGCGCGAATTCAATGCTTGGTGGTTTGAGACCGGCACACCGACTTTCCTGACACAGCTGCTGACCGAGCGCTGCGTCCCCGCTGACCGACTGGACGGATCGCAAGCCAGCCAGGCCTTGCTCAGCACATTTGACGTGGGCAGCATCGCCCCGGAGGCTCTGCTGTTCCAGACCGGCTACCTGACCATCGGCGGGCGGGAACGCGGTGACGATGGTGTCGAGTACTTTCGCTTGGTGTATCCCAACCGCGAGGTGCGCCAGAGCCTGAACTTAAGCCTGCTGAACTATATCACCGGAGACCCGAGTCGGAGGGAAGCGCAGAGTCGGGACTTGCAGGGGCTGCTGCAGATGGGCGACATGGACGGGCTGGGGACCTGGTTCCGTGCGCTGTTCGCCGGCATTGAATACCACTGGCACAGTCGCAATGCGATCGCGGACTACGAGGGCTACTACGCAAGCGTGTTCTATAGCTTCTTCGTCGGGACTGGCGCGACGGTAACGACGGAGGACAGCGGCAGCGCGGGGCGGGCGGACCTAGCTGTGCAGACCGCCGGCAGAATGTACTTGTTCGAGTTCAAGGTCTTCGCGGCATCGCAGCGGGGCGCCGCGATGCGGCAGCTAAAGGAGCGGGACTATGCGGCCAAGTACCGCCACAGCGGGCTGCCGGTCCATTTGGTGGGCGTGGAGTTCAACGCTCAGACTCGCAACGTGGAAGTGTTCGAGAGCGCACGTGCCTGAGCGGCAAGGCGCCGTTCCCAAGATCACGCTACAGCGCAATTTGGCGCTTCAGTGATCCAGGCAAGATCGCTATAGGAACATACGGGTCAGACCGGCGTTTCGTGTCTTGACTCTGCCCCTGCAGGGAGGACAGATTTCCATCGGGATTCAGTACTCCGTCAACAGGATGTCTCAAGGGAGCAGTCCTGGCGGGCGTGACGGACAAGGATGCGCGAGGAAGAAGTGCACCGTTCGGCTCACAGATGAGGAGTGCCGGATGCCCGACCAAGCGATCAACAGGCTGGTCGGTCGTATCTGTCCTTGCGGGGGCCTTCGCCATGCGCTTCTGTCTTGGGGACCGAGCTGCGACCGGTGGTATGGGGATCTCGAGATCGGCTGACCTAGATGGCCACCTCGTCCGCTATCGTATACACATGAAACGCACAAATCTTGTGCTTGATGAGGAACTCTTGGAAGAAGCAGTTCGAGTGCTCGGGGTCAAGACGTACTCTGCGACAGTGAACCTCGCGCTGAAAGAGGCCTTGCGCATGAGGCGGATTCAAGGCTTAGCTGATCACATCGGCAACGTCGAATGGCTCGGCGATCTTTCCAAGATGCGCGCCGATTCCGGTCGCTAGCTTAGATTGGGCTGTCCGATGATCCTCGTGGACACCTCCGTGTGGATCGAGATGTTTGCCGGTCGGGTCCGAGCTCGTCTCGAGGACTTTCTGGGCATGGCGACTTGCGGGCCAATCATACAAGAAGTAGTTCAGGGCCTGCGGCCCGGATCGCAAACGCAGTTGATTCGGTGGCAACTGCTAGGCCTGCCCAGCCTCGGCGATCCCGTCACAGTTGAGATTTTCCTGGAGGCAGCCGACCTGTACGCTGCATCTAGGCGGCGTGGGATCACGATTCGCTCGTCCGTTGACTGCCTGATCGCGTCCATCGCGATCCGGCACAAGACTCCTGTGTGGCATTTCGAGCGTGACTTTGATCGGATCGCGACCTTCACTGAGCTAGAGACTTGGAGTCCGGGCCCCGGCGGATTGGTATAGCCGGATTCTGCCCAAAAGACCAGCGTGGCAGGCCTGAACGACGACCGGCGCCTGCAAGCTGTGTAAGGGCAGTCTCTTGAGGCGATGGACTGTTTGGCTGAACAAGACCGGTTGCGCTCGCTCTAACTGGGATCGGCCAATGGTCGGTACCGGCGGACGATGCAAGCCGCCCGAGCGTCCCGGAAGAACAGGCCTACGGCGCGCTCTCGAATAATGGGTTTTCGATGAAACCTAGTGCCTCCTTCGTTGCCTGCATTAGTGCTCCCTGCCTGCGAACCGAGACCCTGAGCTTGCGCCAAGGCGTCTCCTTAGCGTCACTTCCGTATAGATCGAAGTACCGCTGGTTTGCGCTCCAAGAGATTTGGTCCAGACAGTTATGGAGCGCAACGTAGCACACCTGGGCATCAATAGCACCCTTGAGCTGTTCAGGAGCTTCATCAAAGCTGTCTCCGTAGCCGAGCAAATTGAGTCCCAGCGTTCGCGCGAGCTAGGCTGGGCCAGTGCCGAACGGCAGACGCGGATGCCCTGTCGGCCTCGATTTGGCTGTAGTCTGAGTTCCTTCACCGCACTCGCCTACCGCTCCATCCGGCGCAATCGACTAGTCCGCATTCCTCGCTTCGCCCATATCTCGGCGCACCCATTTTCGCCGCGCCTGAATCTCGAATGCTCCTGCTGGGGGATTGGGTAAACTCGTACAGGGCGCGGTCGCTAGCCACTATGCCATGGCTGTATTCCACATCCGAGCTAGAGTCGATGATGGCTGCTATCGAATCCCAGCTGGTTGAACGCAAGCGCTCTGCCAGCGACAGAAACGCAATTCGTCGCAATATTTGTGCGTTCGCCAATGATCTTCCAGGCACTGGGAAGCCGGGTGTGATCTTTCTTGGGGTCGAAGATGACGGAACCTGCGCAGGATTGCAGGTGACAGACGAGCTCTTGCTCAATTTGGCGAGCATGAGGGAAGATGGCAACCTTCAGCCGCTCCCTTCGCTCAAGATCGAAAAGCTCTCTCTCTCAGATTGCACGGTAGTGGTGGTGCTGGTTGAGCCGACTCTTCAACCGCCCATGCGTTATAAGGGCCGGGTGTTTGTGAGGGTGGGGCCGTCAACCCGCCAAGCGACGCCTGACGATGAACAGAGGCTGACCGAACGCCGCCAAGCAGGTCATCGGCCGTTCGACCACCGGCTTGCCCCGGATTCGAGTCTCGCAGACCTAGACCTAGACTATGCGAAGGCCCAGTACGTTCCTCGTGCGGTCGCACAGGACATCATTGAGCAGAATCAGCGGCCCCTTGAACACCAGCTTCGTTCCCTACGCCTTGTAAGTGGCGGCAAGGCAACGTGGGGTGCCCTGCTTGGAATCGGACAGGACCCTCAGGGATGGCTGCCTGGTGCATATGCACAGTTTGTACGCATAGATGGAACAGAAATCACCGACCCGATCCTTGACCAGAAGCAATTGACTGGGCGAATCGGTGACGTGCTCCATAGCCTCGACGAAATCCTAAAGCTGAACATAACTGCGCGGACAGAAGTTGCCGCGCACCCACAAGAGCTGAAGCAACCGGACTACCCGGTCGCAGCACTCCAACAGCTAGTGCGGAACGCCGTGATGCACCGTAGCTACGAGAACACGAATGCCCCGGTGCGAGTTTACTGGTACTCGGACCGCATTCAAATCACGAGTCCGGGCTCGCTATACGGAAAGGTCAACTCGGAGAACTTCGGAATGGGTGACACAGACTACCGTAATCCGCTAGTGGCGGAAATCATGCACCACCTCGGCTTTGCTCAGCGCTTCGGTCTTGGCGTTCCGCTTGCTCGTCGAAAACTCGAGGAAAACGGCAATCCGGCACCCGAATTTGACTTCCAGCCCGCACACGTTGCCGTTACTGTGAGGCCCGCCCAATGAAGACGATCGCATTCTTCAACAACAAAGGCGGAGTGGGGAAGACATCACTGGTTTATCACCTCTCTTGGATGTACGCCGATCTTGGCCTCAACGTTGTGGCAGCAGATCTGGACCCCCAAGCAAACCTGACCAGTATGTTTCTAGACGACGAAAGGCTCGACGAATTGTGGTCGGAGACAAGCCCAAGGAAGACCGTTCATGGTGCACTTCAACCCCTTCTAGAGGGAACCGGTGACATCGTCGTTCCCGACCTAGAAGAACCGACCCCTGGACTTGGTCTTATCGTTGGCGATCTCTCGCTCTCGACTGCAGAGGATGAGCTCTCCAGCCAGTGGTCGGGTTGCCTAGATCGCAAGGCCCGCGCGTTCCGAGTGCTATCGGCGCTCTGGCGAATCCTAGACATGGCCGCAACCCAAACCGAGGCAACGCTTGTTCTAGTGGATGTCGGCCCAAGCCTTGGTGCGTTCAATCGCGCCGCGTTAGTGGCCGCGGACTACGTCGTGGTCCCGCTAGCACCGGACCTGTATTCACTGAAGGCTCTGCGCAACCTTGGCCCGACACTTCGCCTCTGGCAGGAGCAGTGGTCCGAGCGGCGCCCGCGCAACCCGATTCAAGACCTAGAGACGCCCGTGGGGTCGATGACTCCCATTGGATACGTGCTCATGCAGCACGCCGTTCGCCTCGACCGGCCAGTTAAAGCGTACGCACGATGGATGGAAAGAATTCCGCGTATCTATGCTCAAGCCGTCAAGGATTCGCCAGATCCAATGAGCATGACTACTGAGTCCGACCCCGATTGCCTTGCCACTCTGAAACACTTCCGGAGCCTAATGCCACTGGCTCAAGAGGCACGCAAGCCAATGTTTGCTCTCAAGCCGGCGGATGGGGCGATCGGTGGTCATTCCAACGCCGTCAGCTCTTGCTACCGTGACTTCCGCGCACTCGCAGTTGCCATTGCGGAGCGTGCGGGAGTTCCAATACCGTGACCCGCAAAGCCCACACCGCGACTCCTGGGTTCCTCGAAAAAGGGAAACCCGTCAGTCGACTATTGGACGCTTAGGACTGGCGAAGTGTACTCGAGCACACAGTTCGCCAGTTGCCCTGTATCGTGATTATGGGAAGTTCGTGCCGCTTGGTCTAGGGAGCACCCGCGCGCCTCAGCTCACTGAGCCTCGTCCGAATGTCTTTCGCAACCTCCGCAACCTCCCTTGCAATCGGGGCGGTGATGCCCAACTCTTGGCGCAGCGCAACGGCAAAGGGATTCAGCAGATCTGCCGCCGGTGTCCCCTCGATTAAGTCAAGCACGCGCTTGGGTCCAAGACGAATCGTGAACGCAAGCAACGCCTCGATGCAGATGAGTGGCACTTCCGATAGCGCGGGAAGCAACTCCAGAGCTGCCGCAAGTTCACGCTCGCACGCATCCTCACTTCCATTCGTGAAGTAGACTTCGGCCCGAAGCAGGTAGGCCGACAGCCGATCCTTGGCATCCATTGCCGCGGAGTTCCGAAGTGCATCGTCGATGCTGGCGAGAGCCGCTTCCAGCCTACCGATGCGAATCTCTAGCCGTGCTCTCTCGAGCAATGCAACAGAAACCCTCTCGACAACTCCGGAGGATTGGCTGTCGCCGAATCGATCCACAAGGGACTCGCAGGTCGCGAGTGCTTCTTCGACACGATCCAACGTAGACAGAATGACAGCCTTGCGCGTGAGTGCATGCGCAGCCAGATCTATCAGATGAGGCGCATTGCTCGATGTCGGCGTCTGGACAACTTGGTCGTATTCCCTTAGTGCCAGCTCAAACTTTCCAAGCGATTCCAGCACCGCTGCCTTGTTGAAGAGCGCCTTAGCCAAGCCTGCGGCAGTCTCGTCCGACGCGTAGCGTGCAAATCGATCAATTGCGCCGTCAAAGCACACCAGAGCATCTTCCAGTTGACCCGACGTACAGAACGAGGCACCCTTGCTCAGCATGACCCGAGCAACCAATCCAAGTATCTCGGAGGAATTGCTGTCCCCGAAACGGTGGATCGCCGAGTCATAGACAAGCCGAGCTTGGATTTGGTCGATTTCGTCTAACAGGAGACCGCTCCCGTGAAACGCCGACACCACATAACATTCGATTCCATGTGAACCATCCCCTTCGAATCGCTCGACGAGCTCGCTGTATACCGCAAGCGCGTCCTTCGTTCGACCCAGCGCACCAAGCGCGGTGGCCTTGTGGTAAAGCGCCGCAGCCTGCTGCTCGGCGACACGCAACGTACAAGTCAGACCAAATCGGCCCAAGAGAGCGTCACAAGCCTCGATAATTACCTCGTTGCTGCGCCCCAATTGAACCAAGAGAGAAATCCGACCCTGGCCAGCCATCGCCGCCGCCTCCAAGAGCGGACCGGTTTCGCTGTCGCTATAGGAGGACCAAGTCTCCGAGAACAGATCTGAGGCTTCCGTCAGACGGCCAAGCACCACCAGAGCCTCAGCTCGCAGATTGCGCGAGTTCGCGAGAACTTGCAACTCCGGCAGGGATGCATTGGAAGGGACCAAGGATTCGATCGCTTCGCAAACTTCGAAGACTCGATCCCAATCTTCGACCTCCATCGATTCATTGATCGTCGCTAGCAACTTTTTGAGTTCCGACAAGTCCTGCTGGCCGCAAGCAATCTGCGGAGCACCAGGTTCGCTCGCTTCCAGCTCTTTTTGGAATTGCCGGAGGATCCTTGGCTCGACAGGCTCTGAAGTTCCCGTTAGCCCCTCGATGTAATCCCGAAGCTCGGTTCGGGAATAGAACGATCGCATGAAGCGAACAAGTGCCTCGACCAGTCGGTCCGATCCTCTGCCCGTGCGCAACAGGTAGTAGATGTTGTACATCCGCTCGGCGACGAAGTACTGCTTGCGCCGCGGCCCGCCGCCTGCTATCAGGACCGCGCCACGGGCGACGAGTCGGCCCAGCACCGCACTACAGTTGCTGGTCGGCAAGCGGGCAAGCTCTGATACTTCCCTAGCTGTCGCAGGCTTCCACAACCGGGCGAGCGCCAAGTACACTCTTCGGTCTTGGACGCCGAGCGAATCGAGATGGCTCTTGAAGTACTCCGTGTGCTCATCGACCAGCCGCAGCAAGTTATCCATCAGTGCCCCGAATGAGAGCGTGGACCCGAACCGTGCAACGATCGCGAGCAGGCGAGGATTGCCGCCGGTGAGAATTTCCAAAGACCGCACGACATTGCACTCTGGGTCCCTGTCGGACACGGCCTTCCATAGAACCGCGCACGCGTCGGTATCCAGACGCTTCAGTTCCTGCACGTTAAAGAGGTCATACATCGCCCTGCCGTAGCGGTCGATCTCCTCGAATCTGCTTGTGGCGCTCGCTAGAAGGAAAATCCGCTTCTCGTTTTGGAATGTGTGGCGCAGTTGCCAACCGACATCAGGATCGTTGATGTCGTCAAACAGCATGTTGAGGCTTTCGACGATCAGCAACAGTCGCTTGTCTGCCTGCCTGGCAAAGTCAAGAACCGCTCCAAGGCATCGGGCTGCCAACCTTTGGTCGTCTTGTTCATTCCGAACCTCTGCCAGTGCCCGGGCCAAGTCTGTGCCTCCGCCGACTTGCGGTGCCTGGCTCGCGAGGTGCGCCAGGCACTGCATCCAGAACTCACCGCAGGTTGCAATCTCGTAGCTCTCTTCCGGAAAGATGATGGGAATCCAAGCCGCTCTGAGTTCGGGGTCTCGCCTGACCTCGACCGCGACTCGCAGGAGCAAGGTCGTCTTGCCGGTGCCGCGAGGGCCTACAACGAGTTGGTGCGGATTCGAACTTCCCGTGCTCTCACGTAGCGTCTCGACCAGCATTTCGAATTCGGGAACTCGAACGCAGAACGAATCCACAAGTTCTTGGTCGGTCAGAAAACCGGGGTTAAACTTCATCGCGGGACCAGCCATCGCGACCACCTGCCTAGAACCCGCTCTCCTGAAGCGGCGTGGGAGCCAGGCTGAGCGACGCTCGCTGCCAATCCTCCAAGAGACCGGATTCGAAGCGGTACCCACCTTCGCTCCTTGCCAGGTATCCGTCATGCTCCAACACTTCCAAGACAAGTGGCATGGTGGTTTCGCCGCCCTCATCGAAAGTTCGAAGCTCGTGTTCGTAGTCCCGCCGATCTTCGGAAGTCCAAATGCCCGACCTCGCCGCACGAGCTAGGACTTCCAGTGCTACCGGATAGCCGACTGGCCCGAGGATCAGCTTCAGACGGTCTTCGTAGTGATCCATCTCGATCCGTCCTCTCGTGCCGAGCATGTCGTTGTGGTACGCACCCTCAGCATCTTTGACCGAGGCTTTGCTCCGGCCCGCAAGCCGCAACTGCCGCTGCACGGCGTCGAAGTACTGTTGAACGTGGTGAGGAATACACGACCGCAGCCGCTGGCACATTGCACGCCGGACTTCAGAGGAGAGGTCCAGAGCGTAGGAACCCGCGAGTTCGGCGAGGCAGTCAGACGCCGTCTTGGGGGACCACGGACGCAACTCGTACGCCAAGAAGACATTCATGGTCGCGGACAGGCCAGCCTGCTTGAGGATCGGCTGCAGGCCCACGCTGCCAAGCACGATTACGGTGATTCGTTCTCTATGCGTTTGACAGTTTCGGCGGAGCCACGCCATAAGCTCACGGGCCTGCTCGACACGTTCTCTAGACATCTGGTAGTCATCGTCCTTGAGGACGTGATTGATCAAGAGCGACAATTCATCGATGGCAATTACAACTTGACTGCCGCTCTTGCTTGCGATCGCCTCCAAGACCGCATCGCCTTTGGCCTTCCAGTTGCCACTGTGGATTTGAGCCCGAAGGGCAAACCTGATGTCTTCGTAGCTCGCCTCTGCCTCGATTTGTCCTAAGCTGTCTCCGAGCCACCCCGCAACCCTCTCCCAAAGCCCTGCAGACCGCCTCGCTTCAGAGACAATCTTCACGACGGCGTCGGCCGGTCCGCTAGCATCTTCCAGATCGACAAAGAGTGTCGCCACGCCAGCCTCGGCCTGCCACCTCCGCAGCGACTCGCGCACCAGGCTCGTCTTCCCCATCCTGCGCTGCCCGGTGAGCAAGATGTTCGTGCCATCTAGCACCGCTTCGCGCAAGACCAGCAAGTCGTCGTGGCGGTCAAAGAAGCGGTCTCCGTCGACCCAGTTCCCAACTGTCTTTTTCAGCATCTCGCCCTCCTCCGGTTTGTTTGCCAACTTTCTTGCTGCCAATATTTTTGTTGCCAATTAGATTATTGGCAACTTGGGCTCGAGTTGTCAAGTCGGTATCGAAAGGCACGGTCATGGGACCGCTCGGTGTGGCTTGATCGGAAACCGTACCCCGATCCTGCTACGGTTCAGCGTCGGAACGGAAGCCATGGCTGCTGGTGGCCCAGATAATGCTAGCCGCGCCAATCGCGTCATCATTCAATTACCGGCAGGCAGCGATTCCAATCACAACGGGACTCGCTCAATGTTGCGATTGGCCGATATCAAACGTTGCATTGGGACGCTGCTCAAGCCTACAATGCGCCTGCACCCGAGGCACTGTTCGATCCACGATCGATGTTCGTCTCGACGAAGCACTCGAGGACGCGCCGGTTGTACTGGTTCAAGAATCGCGTCAGTGCGGCGAGACGACTCTCTCGCAGTTCGCTTGTGCGCCGAACTATCTAAGCTGGCAGGGCAAGTATCCAACAGTTGGCGGCAACCCCTGAGTTGGGGGTACTCCCGGCAGCACCGGGGCTACAAGTACATTACCGTTGACGATTCGGCGGCCGGAGACGGCGCGCGGGATGGCCCGATGGCGTTTTGTGGCCGCGCTGCCCGAGCGTCTCATCTTGGATGAGGTCCAGCGTGTTCCGGAGTTGTTTGGGGCCATCAAGCTCGCCGTGCATCGTCAGCGGGCGACGGGACGCTCTCTTATGACAGGCTCGTCAAACTTGCTGCTGGTCCCACAGTTGTCGGAGTCGTTTGGCGGGCTGCAGAACGCGGGCACGGGGCGATCGTCCAAGATCTGGCGGCACCCAAGCTACCGCCCCATGCTCCGGCGGCCGAGCACCGCGCCGTCGGGTGGCGACGGACAACCAGACCGCTATCGCTTCCGAAGCGGCGGAATCCCAAACTGGCGCAGCGTCCCTTCCAGCGTGGGCGGGTGCAAGCGGATGCGCTCGTCGTTCAGCAGATAAGAGAACACGTAGCCCATGCCGAGGATCAAGACTCCGATCAAGAAGCAGTAGATGATGAAGCGATCGGGATACTGATCCCTCAGGTATCCCATGTAGAGCGGGCCGAATATTCCGGCCGCCGACCACGCTGTCAGGATCGTTCCGTATAGCGCCGACATCCGCTTGGAACCGAACACGTCCGACACGAAAGACGGCATGGTCGCAAAGCCTCCTCCGAAGCACAGCAGGATGTAGCAAACGAGCGCCGCGAAGATCCACGGATCGCGCTCCGACATCAACACGCCGAAGACTACCATCTGGCTCGCCAGCAGAATCCGGAACACCCGGGTGCGCCCGAAACGGTCAGACAGCGACGCCCAGAACAGCCTCCCCGCTCCGTTGAACAACGAGCTGACAGCAATCAATGTCGCGCCGTACTGGGCGAGCGTTTCTGGCTCCGCTAGCGGATCGCCGAGCCTCCAAACATCTTGGAACAACTGGGATTGGACGCTGATGATAGAAATCCCGGCCGAGATGTTGAAGAAGAAGACCAGCCACATGATCAAGAACTTCGAGGAGTACAGGCTCGAGGAAATCGACTCTGCATCGTCTGCCTGGAGCCCCTCGGTTGCCGGTACTTTCGTAGCGAGCTTCGGTTTCGCCGCGCTGGGAGGATTCGTGATGAGCAAGCTGGTGGGGATCAAGAGGCAGGCGAAGATGATCCCTAGCCAGGTGAAGACGAGAGCCAGGTCCCCGTCCAGGCGCGTGACAAGAAAAGGCGCCAGCCCCTTGGTGAGGAGCGATGCGCCCAGTCCAAACCCCATGATGACCACGCCGGTGACCAGCCCCTTGCGTTCTGGAAACCACTTGGCCACTGTCGCCACCGGCGTCACGTAGCCGAGGCCGATCCCTGCGCCGCCGATGAACCCGTATCCGAGATAGAACAGCGCCGTCGATTCCATCGTGAGCGCCAGGCCCGCCAGGACATAGCCGACGGAGAACATGGTGCTGCCCAGGACGGCCAGCTTGCGAGGCCCGAACCGCGGCAGCGCGCGGCCTGCCCAAGCCGCTGAAATCCCTAGCGAGAAAATCGCAATGCTGAAGGCATAGGCCGTCTGCATGTACGACCAGCCCAGCTGGCTGACCAAGAGCGATTGAAAGAAGCTCCAAGCGTAAACCGTTCCCAAACAGAGTTGCAGAAGCGTGCACACGACGAGGACGACACGACGCCGCCCTACCATGCTCGCTGCACTCATCGTCCGAGGGCCCCGGGCATGTCAGGACTTGGCTGAATGCCGGCTGCCCGCTCAACTTTGTCCGGATCCTTGGCTTCAGAGAAATACAGGAACAGCCGGGCGAGATGTCCGACCTCGTCATCCCGCGCCAAGAGCGTCCGGCCGGCATCGTCGCCTTCGGCTCGACCGCCCGCAAGCCGGACGGCATAGGCGAGCAGATCTGCGATCGGCTTCGCGGACAGGCCCATGAGCCAGATGGCCACAAACACGCCGCCGACGAAGATGGATGTGATCAGGTACACCTGCTGGCCGATCGCCCCCTGGATCTTTAGCGATATAAGGCCCATGTCCATTCCGACGTGCACGTTTCCCGAGATCCCCGCCAAGATCGGGCTGCTCACCTCCACGAAGTCACCTATCCCGGGCAGCCTGCGCTCCACCGTCTCGTTGCTGCCCGTGTAGCCGGTCCTGATTTGCTCCGGAATCCCCGGCACGAACGTGTGGGCGAGGAATTCTCCCGACTCGTCGGTGATGTAGATATAGCTGATGCCCTGGATTTCGATGAACTGGTCAATCAAGGACTGCAGCACCGACAGGTCACGGTTCAAGATGATGTCCACGCTGGCGTCGGCGATCGTCTTGGCAATGCCCTTGCTGTTGGTCTCATACTCGCGCGACAGATAGCTGTCGACGGTGTTGATGCAGAGCACCGAGGTCGCGACCCCGATCAGCCCGAAGAGGAAGAAGATTCCGAACAGCGTTCTCTGGAATAGTTTTTGAAGGCTCATCTTAAGAGAACCTGCGCTTCCAATCGTCCAAGGGAACGAAACGCCCGCCCTCGACGACCGTGTAGTAGACCTTCTGCAGGCCCTGTCTGCGGGCGGGGCCGAACGAGACCAGCTCGCCGATGCCGAGATCGTAGTCCTCGATCGAGAAGACTGCGCGTTCCAGGTTTGCCCGTGCGGGGCTCTCGCCGAGCCCCTCGAGGATCTTGACCATCATCTTCGCGTCGAGGAAACCTTCCAGGCTGACGAAGCTCTGGGGCAGCGGGCTGTAGCTTTGCTCCAGCAGGTCTTGGGGCGGTTCCGGGTTGTATCGATTCATCAACTGGCGGTACTCCCTGATCGCCGGGATCCGAGCATCTTCGTAGCTGGGGACAACCTGCGAATTAACCAACAGGTCGGTGTAGGGGTCCCGGTCGGGACGCGCTTCGGTGATCAGCTGGAGCAGGCTCTCGCTCCCCACGAAGGACAGGTTGGCGACAGGAACGGTCAGCCCCAGATCGACGGCGTCCCGCAGGAAGGCCGCGCAAGCCGCATATGCCCCGATGCAGATCACCGCGTCGGGCTTTGCGGACTTGAGGATCTCGACCTGTCGGCCCATGCTGTTGGCGAAGCGGTGGCCTCGGCGGTATGTGGCCTCTCCCGCGATCTTTTCCCCGTGCACCTTCAGTGCCCGCCGGACCCCTTCCCAGCCGCTGCGGCCGTAGGCGTCGGCCTGGTAGAAGACGGCGATGCGCTTTCTGCCGATCGACACGAAATTGTCCACAAGGCCGGCCGTCTCTTGGCGATAGGACGCGCGCAAGTTGAACGCGAAGTCCGCATAGGGCGGGTCGCGCTGCGGCTGAGCCCCAGTGAACGGGAAGAACAAGTAGACAGATGTCTCCTGGAATTTCTTTAACATCGGAAGCACGCGCGTCACGGTCGGCGTGCCGACATATCCGAAAAGGGCGAACACCTTGTCTTCCAGCATCAGCGTCATCGTGTTTTGCACGGACGGATCTGGCTGGTAGCCATCGTCGTAGGTTTTCAGGACGATCTGTCGGCCGTGGACCCCGCCGGCGTTGTTGACGTGCGCGAAGTACGCGCTGGCCCCTCGATAGAGTTCGATCCCAAGGCCCCTGGAAGGCCCCGAGAACGCTGCTGACATGCCTAGAACGATTTGCTGGCCGTCCGCGCCGCTTTCGTTCGCAGCCCTGCCTTTGGTTGTCATCGACTGTGCCATGATGCCTCCTCCCAAGACTGATCGGATTGCGCCTCGTCTCGTCATTCGGAACATAGGAGCTATCTGGAATTTTCTGGCCTGGCGCCGCCGCTCGCGACTGTGTCAGACCCCGGTTGCGTTCGGCCAGCGCTGCCGCCACCTGTGCCGGACGTGGCCGTCGGAGTCCGTCCAACCGCCGCCCACACTTGTGCCCGCACTGGGCTGAGCCATTGCGTTGCGCCAAGCCCGCCTACGCACGTGTCCCTTCTGATGGGCAGCCGCGTTCGCGATTCCCGCCGCAGCACACCTGGCACCATGTCCATAGCTCACTAACAAGTGTAAGGAAGTGCCATGGGCCATCCGATTCCATCAGCAACCATCAGCCGGTTCCGTCGACACCGTCCGGCCCGCCAAGACACGCGGGAGCCGCTGCCTGCGGCAGCCGTGTCCCGAGCCGCGGGAATGCCCTGCGCTCGACCGGTTATGGCAAACACTGACAACGGCCCTGCGACACGCACCACCCAGACCACCGAACAGTACCGAACGTGCTACGCGACAGAACTCAACTGCGCAGCGGTTGCTGGACAGCAGCGCTCATGGCATTGCAGCACAGCTAGGGCGGTGACGCCACACCTAGCCGCCCCCAACCCGCATATTCTGGTCCCATTGGCAAACTGACCGCTTGCGGGTAGTGGTGGCACCCCAGACACGGAACACGCCGCACCTGTTAGGTCCGCGCGGTCGGCTGGGGACGCAGTCGCTCTCTGGCGGGTCAAGATACGCTGCCCGTTGCTGGGGCGCACACTGCCAGCGCTTGCCGCAACGGCCTGCGCCGGGACCGGAACAGGCCTCGGAACTGCTGTCGGCGCCGGGCGTCGCAGGTTCCGGCGCAAGGCCCCTCGGTGCGCTACAATCCCGCCTTCTGCGACGGTTTCCGGCACTGCCAGGCCCGTACCAGCCAATCTCCCGCAACCCGCCATGACTACCATCGATCAGGGCCTCCGGCGCGATTCCGCCTTCAAGCTCTTCGTGCACCACCAGACCTTTATCCGCCATCTGCTGCGGGCCTATCCGCTGCTCGGCATCGACGAACGCGAGGTCGAGGCGATTGCTGCCGGCAACGCCAACCTCGTCGCTCCGCACGGCCAAGGGCAGCGCTTGGCCGACGCCGTCTGGCGCTTGACGCTAGCCGATGGCGAGATCGTCTACCTGCTGATCGAATGCCAAGCCGAGATCGACCCGTCCATGCCGTTCAGAATGCTGCACGCGGCGGCGGGCATGTATCTGATCCTGAGCCAGAATCCGCCGCGGGAGTCCGGCTATGCGGCGTCGTTGGTGCCGCGCGTAAAGCATCTGATCATCTACAGCGGCAAGCGGCCCTGGACGGCGGCCGGCGAGGTGGGGGAGGCGATCAGGGTGCGCAGCTTGGAGGAGGAGCGGGACATCCCGAGAATGGAGTGCCCACTGCTCGAACTGTGGCGCTGTCCGGACCCGGGCGGGGAGGAGAACCTAGCGGTGCTGCTCGGGCGCCTGCAGCGCTGTGACAGTCCCGCAGCGTTGCGGGCGGCCGCCGAGCCGCTGAAGAAGTGGCCCAAGATCGAGAGCCAAGGTGCGCTGGGCAGGGCCTTTGCGGCCTGGGTCTCGGAAGTGCTAATCCCGGATCTGGGCGTGCCGGACGCTGCCAAGAGCTATGATCT
>LXNJ01000897.1_pt1 | contig 19043 bp, 28 predicted proteins | sample 809081 | NCBI WGS metagenome assembly LXNJ01 (sample SAMN04870510, study PRJNA318959) | sponge metagenome | biome: sponge; feature: marine sponge reef; material: water | host: Petrosia ficiformis | place: Greece: Milos, Mediterranean Sea | collected 2013-05-29 | depth 5-7 m
AAAAGAAAGCATAAGAATTAGCTGGAAATCCTTGTTTTTCAGTAAAAAGCAATGTCTGCAAGCTTGAAATCTTGTCCGTAGCAACTTAGGTTAATATAGAGAAACAAACAATGTATTTATATCATGGAAGCAAGCAGTCTTTTCCAAAATTGAGAAAACATAAGGCTCAAGCACCGCCAGGGAGACCTCCTGAAGAAGCGTTAGAAGCAATTTATCTCACGCCTGATTTTCTCTTCGCACTGTTTTGCGCAGCAGGTCCACCCGGAACCAATAACATGGGCTGGTCGGAAACCGATAAGATGGATCGATTCGTCTACTTTGAGAATCCCGACCAATTTGAACCGGACGAGACAATTTATATCTACTTTATAGACCCTACAAAAATACCAGAAGACAAGAAAATTTACATCGATCCGCTGCAGGTTGCCGTAACTCTGGATGAGATAACACCTGACAAAGTTGAAACGTATAAATCCGGAGAACTGTTAAAACACCATCGTATTGTCGATAAATTCGATTGATTTACTGCAGCGCTGATGCTAAAATTGTGGGTTATTAAAGGGAAAATTTCACATGCTGAGAATGTTTACGCCTGTCGCAATTGTCTGCGATCGTACGATGCTAAGGGAAGCAGATGCACTCCGCGGCGTTCTGGAAAGTTTCAGGTTACATGTCGATTTCCACTATTTTGTCCAAAAACGTCAGATTCTTGATTTCTTTTTACAACCGCGCAACTATACGTATACAGTCATCTTTTGCCACGGCTCAGGTGAAACGCCAAAGGATATGCACCTGAGACTTGAGGTCGTTGATCAGGAAGATGGAGATTATGATACACCTGGCGATGAAGGGTGGGATCATATCGTTGTTGAACTGACACCAGCGAAAATTGCTGAATACGTCCAAAATCGAGATGGGACGCTGCTCTCTACAGCGTGTGGTTCAGGCAGAGAACCGTTAGCAGAAGCGTTTCTGAAATCTGGCTATCACTCCTACATTGCGCCTGTACACCCTGACGATCCAGAGGAAATATATGTTGATCTTGATTCATCATTAGCCTTTTTCACCAACTTTTTTTATTATCTGATGGACGGGGTGGACCGCGATTATTCAACGACTACCTATACAGAACAAGAGGCTGCGGAAAAAGCAGCACAACTTGACCCACACTTTCGCTTTGGTACGAAGATATTCAAACGCTACACAACAGAGGAGAATACATAATGTTTTTTGCTACTTACAACGCTATCTATGCCGTTGAAGATAATGGAGATGGCGAACCTGTCCAAGTTTACAAAGGGACAGATCATCAAGAACATGGCGCAATGGTTTCACTGTCAAACGGTCAAGCTGTGGTGTCTGCCTTGTCGGATGGAACACTACTGGTTTTATCAGAGAGTGATGAGAAACGAATTCCAACAGGTATAGAGGATCCAATCGCTTCGTTGCTCGTTGTTCGTGAGGATCCGTTGACACTGCTCATCGGAACGGATGAGGGTGCTTATGTCTACCGTCTCGTTGGAGAAAAAGGACCGGCTGAACGGGTCGTCGCGTTTGACGAATTAGAATGTCGGAAAGATTGGTATACGCCGTGGGGAGGCCCACCAGCCGTGCGGACTTTTGCTAAAACTCAAGACGGTTTTTGTTATGCAGATATCCATGTGGGAAGTGTCATGCGTTCCCCCGATGAAGGTGTTTCGTGGGAACCTGTAACGCCAGAACTTCATAAAGATGTCCATCAGGTCGCTACATGTCCCGCGGACGATCATCAAGTTTATGCGAATACCCAAAACGGTGTCTATGTCAGCAAAGACCGAGGGAACTCGTGGGTAAACCGGATTGAAGGGTTGCCGGTTCGCTACGGCACCGCTATTGCAGTACATCCAGCAGACCCAGACTTACTGATCGCCACAGTTCAAAACGGACCAAGAGGCGGTGGCGCTTGGCTCTGTCGTTCGGAGAATGGTGGCGCGACGTGGACTCAACTCAACGATCAGCTCACAGAATCCACCGATCGAATTCGCACGGGTTGTATTGCGTTTACATCCGATGGAACAGCATGGGCAGTTATCGGAAAGACGCTTTACATCGGAAAGGAGCGAGCCACAGATTGGAGTCCGTTCTGGGCAGCCCCCGAATACGATAACGAATATCCGATCCAAACACTTGCTGCTTAGTACATCATTGTAAAAGTGAGCAGAGGAGATTGCAGCTTTGAATGTATTAGGTATCGACTTTACTTTCTTTCGGGTGAGTGATATGCAGAAATCAATCGCCTTTTATCGTGATGTACTTGGGATTCCACTGGCATGTTTAGTGCATGAAGGCACATGGGCAGAATTTGAGATAAATCCCGGCACACTTGTGTTAGGGCAGGGTTATGATTTTACGTCTCCCGGTGGCGGGACAGTCGCGCTTGCAGTTGAAGACGCAAAGGCTACTGTCCAGGAATTAGAACAAGCTGGAATCCATATACATGCACCTCTGGGGGAATCTGCAGTATGTTTTTGGGCGATTGTCGCAGACCCCGATGGTAATCATGTCATTGTCCACCAGCGAAAGGATAAGACTGTCGGTTGAAAGTAACAGGTTGCCTAATAATTTGTGAATCGCAAAAATAGCACAATTTAAACGAATGGATAGAAAAATTTTACAAGTTGATAATATTGTGGTATAATATAACGTAAGTTAGATGTAAGACCTATAATATCATTACAGTGGATTAACACCGTTAAAGGGTCGAAAAGTAAATCTGGAATTGTAAAACTTACTTGGGAGGTCGGATAGATGAATTACCGAGACATTATTACCATTGAACCTGGGAAACGCGGAGGAAAACCTTGTATTCGGGAATGCGAATCACCGTTTACGATGTCTTAGACTATCTTGCTTCGGGCATGACAGTAGACGAAATTCTTGATGATTTTCCCTATTTAACTGAGACCGACATTCAAGCATGTCTTGCGTATGCAGCAGATAGAGAAAAAGCACAAATGGTTGTTTACACGAATGAAAATTCTACAGTAAGTTTATAAATTCTCAAACGGACATATCCTACCAACCATTACAATTATTTTAAAACAAAGGAATTCAACGTGCTTATGAAAACAATCACAAAACTTACGTTTATATCAGCTCTTACTGTTTTAGTTTTTGCGTTTTCCGGTTGTGAACGAGTCTCACAAGTATTAGATTCTCAGTTGGAAACTCCAACTCCGATAGAAGAACGTGACCATGTATGGCCTGTTGATCAGAATGGTATTGAGGTGCCAGTGCCGGGGACATGGGTATTAGTATCACATAACCACCTAAATTCGACATCTACAATCGGAGAAAGTTTTACCCTACCTGCAGATCCTCAACCTATTCTACAAACATCAGATGGAACATACACTGATGGTGAAGGTATCCTCTGGACAAAAATAAGGCTTATAACCGCTGAAGGAGATAAGTGGCAATTCCTTGAACGGGTAGACACAAGTGTTTCTCCCCATCAACTCTACGCTATTGTCACCGTAGATGATAACGGCATCCCAATCCTTGAATACGGAGAATATCCTTTTGATTTACCACGCCATAATGTGCAAATCTGGGAGAAACAGTGAGATAATCTCAGTTAACCTATGCGTATACCGATGCTTTTCCGTTTTTCGCTATACGGATTCTTAAAAAATCAACGCTACTACGATCCGTTTCTGATTTTAGCGTTTCTTGAGAAAGGTTTGTCCTTCTTCCAAATTGGTATCCTAATTGGATTTCGGGAGGTTTGCACCAACCTATTTGAAATACCCTCCGGCGCACTCGCTGACCTTTACGGTCGCCGACGCGCCATGATTTTTTCATTTTGTGCCTATATTGTCTCTTTTGCCACTTTTGCTGTGAGTAAATCGCTCCCGATGCTTTTCGGAGCGATGTTCTTCTTTGGCTTAGGAGATGCGTTTCGCACTGGGACGCACAAGGCGATGATTTTCGACTGGCTAAGGCTGCAAGGCAGATCGGACGAGAAAACGAAAATATACGGCTTTACACGTTCTTGGTCACAAATGGGTTCGGCCGTTTCTGTTCTCATCGCAGGGGTATTAGTATTTTATCGTGGCAATTTTACAGACATCTTCTGGTTTTCAATTATCCCTTACTTTTTAAACATCATCAATTTCTTCGGTTATCCGAAGGAACTGGATGGGGATAGGCAGAGTGAATTTTCACTCAAAGCAGTTGCACACCTGCTTGGTAGTGCCTTGAAACAGTCAGTGCAATTTCCTCCACTCCGCCGCCTCGTTTTTGAAGGAATGGGGTTCGAGGGGATGTATAAAGCAAGTAAGGACTACCTGCAACCGATACTTGAAAAGACTGCTATTGCACTGCCTATTCTGATAACGTTGGATGTATCAAAACGGACAGCTTTTCTCGTTACGGTTATCTATTTTCCGCTCTATTTCCTATCGTCTTTTGCTTCTCGGAATTCTCACCGAGTCTCAGATTGGCGGGGTGGAGATGAAGGCGCAGCACAGTTTATGTGGTGGATAGATTTAGCACTTTTTGCGCTCCTGATTCCAGCACTTTGGTTCAGTTGGCATTCTGCTATGATAGTACTTTTCATTGGCTTGGCAATTCTTCAAAACTTCTGGCGTCCCGTATTGATTAGTAGATTTGACGCTCAGTCAACACCGGACATGGGTGCTACGGTTTTATCTATTGAGGCGCAAGCCAAATCGTTGGCTACAATTGTTCTGGCACCACTGCTCGGATGGTTAGTAGACAGTGTCGGAAACTTCTCGCCAGTTGGTATTGTCGGGACGTGCATTGCTGTAACGATTCTTCTCGCCTATCACAGCGAGTTGGAAGCGGATCCGAAAATATAATCCAGAGTAATTGACTTAATAGTAACCGACAATGGAACAAATTACCCTATTTCCCTTATTAGAGCAGCAATTTTCTCAACCCCAACCACCACCAAAAAACGAGGAAGCGGTGAATAAAATCCGCGGCTTGCGTTATATAGAAGACTATATTACCGAATTCCAACATGATTGGTTGTTAGACCAGATCGACAAGCAACAGTGGTCCTACTTTTCTAAGCGGCGCTACCAGCATTACGGCACTAAGTTTGACTACGAAACGGGAAAGTTGAAAGATGATAGGCAGATAAGCGATTTACCAGAATGGCTAAAAAGAGTTGCTAACAAATTACACAAAGATGGACACATACCTGAGGTTCCCAATCAGGTGCTTATCAATGAATATGAACCTGGACAAGGCATTGGCGGGCATATTGATAAAGAGCCTTGGTTTAAGGATACCATTGTCAATTTAAGTCTGGGATCAAGTTGTATTATGGAATTTACAAACAAATATGACAAAACAAGGAAAGTTCCGGTTTGGCTTGCGCGGCGAAGTGTTGCTGTATTAAGGGAAGAGGCGAGGTATACGTGGATGCACGGTATTCCTGCCAGAAAATCGGATGTGTGGGATGGTCGTAAATTCCCACGGCAGCGACGAATATCACTAACGTTTAGACGGGCGATTATAAAGTGATACTGTTGAATTGCAATCGCAATACGATGTGCTAAGGGAAAACGAATTATCTTGACAAACATGATATTGTATGTAATAATATTTAATTAACATGGCAGAGATAAATTACTCACAAAAATGAAAAACAACCCACGAGGTGACTGGCAGATTTCACACGTTGAGACACTTGCGAAGCGATATGGGTTCAGATAAGTCGTCCTAAGGGTGGTGGGAGCCATATAACACTACGGCATGATAAAACTAAAAATTTGACTATTCCTGCACGCCGTCCAATTAAACCTGCATATATTCGGCAACTTGTGCAGATAATTGAGTCTTTAAAGGAAGATGAATCATGAATGAATTGAAATATCCATTTCTTATGAGTATATTACCCTCAGAGGAAGGCGGCTATTTGGCTAAATTTCCTTTCCTACCAAGATACCCGTTTTTTATGAGCATATTGCCTCCAGAGGAAGGTGGCGGCTATTTAATCGAATTTCCCGACCTGCCGGGGTGTATGTCCGATGGCGAGACAATTGAAGAAACGATAGAGAATGGAAAAGACGCTGTTTTCTGCTGGATAGAAACTGCAAAAGATTTCGGTGATGAAATCCCTCAACCCGGTTCTGCCGATGTATTCAACGGAGACTGGATTCGACAGCTTCCTGAGCACATCCAAATTCAACTTTCGCAGCGTGCAGAGCAGGAAGGCGTAAACCTAAATACGCTTGTTACATCAATGTTGTCAAAAGGATTGAGACCCAATAATGTGTCATCGGAAAGATAGTAAACCTTATACGGAGAACTTCTTCGTTGGGATAAACCCGTAACTTAAAAAGACACAACCATCACACTCTTAGATAAGGACGTGATGGCTATGGTTTTGGGTAACGCTCTATTAAAAACGCCCCGTCTTAACAGATGCCCATTGCGTAGTCAATTTTTCTTTCGCATCAACCGGAAACGGTTCATCGCGTGTCAAATCATCTTGTGGTTCGCCCTCAAAGAAGCGGAAGTTATCAATCCAGAAATCAACATCTGATTGGGCAATAGATAAAGCCACCCACATGTCTCTTACAACATCTACCTTTGCGGTGAAAGTATAATGATACTCTGACCACTCCTCGCCTGTCAAAATGATAGCGGGCCGAGGAAGTCCTTGAAGATGGTTATCCCAAGGATCACCTTGTTTCTGGAGATTTACAAGTACCTCGCGTGGGTCTTCGGAACGCGCCCAGAAAATGACAGTATACTCCTCTCCTTTTTGCATTGAGACGTTCTTTTGCTTAACTTTAGCGTGCCAAGCTGTACCAGTCGCTTTGACACCAATGACTTTAAGGCATTTATCCCCGTGTTGTGGATTTTTCTTGTCAATTTCCATCCTATACTCTCCGCCCCGCTCACAACATGTGCCATCTTCTAATTCCCAGGCGGCTAAATCATCTTCAAAACTATAATTTTCAAGAAGTAGTTCACCCTTCTCCCATTTACCTAATTCCTGTGGGGTGCCTGCAAAGACACTGAATCCTACTAACACAGTCATTATGACTGCATTTATAACAATAACTCTGTACACGTAAATTTCTCCTTTGCACTTGTATGCGCTGTCTATATGATTAACTTTCTCTTCGCATGAGAGATTCTATCTCAGGGAGTATTTGCACCACCGCTGCTTGGTCAACCTGTTCAGCAATACTCGCGTAACCTGCGGTGTGTATCATCTCAGCGAGATTTTGTCCGAGTTGTTCAATTGTCCAAGCAACCGAATCCGGCACTTCTGCTTTATCAAGGTTTCGATGATCGTTTTTTCCAGAAGGGTCGTAATGGTAGTGCGGGTTTTTGCGGAAGCAGTCAAAACGTAACAGTTGGATATTTTCTCCATCCGCTTCTCCGAAAACACGCACAGAAGGACCACCATCTTCACCGAAATTGCGGTTGTCCACGTGGAACTCAACACCACCCGCGTGGAATACTTTTTCTTCCATGATTTTTCTCCCTGTTTTAGAGATATTGAGGCAATTATACATAAAATCTCTGTTCGTGTCAACTGAAAAATAACTAACGTTCAGAGCCATTCAATTTTCCAATAATTTCTTTTTTCTCTTAAAACATCTTCCTGTAGGAGCGAGCTCCAGCTCGCGACCTTTCGACTAAAACGGGTAATAAACCGACAATTGAATGCCTCTGATCTAACGTTTGGGCAAGGCAATCGGGAAAAAATCACCTAAATCTTTTTTATAGTAAACACTATAAAAAATACTTGCAAACCAGATAACAACATGCTATACTATTAAAAAATGAAGAGTTGGTTTATTTAACGATGAAACAGCAACTACTCGACAGTTTCGGACGTGTCCATACGAACCTCAGAATCTCCGTTACAGATGTATGCAACTTTCGGTGTATCTACTGTATGCCTGAAGACATGGTATTTATGCCAGATTCGGCACTGATGACCTACGACGAAATTTTGCATTTCACACGTATCTTTGTCGGGTTAGGTGTTAACAAAATTCGGATTACGGGAGGTGAACCGCTCGTGCGTCCCGGTGTGCCGCACCTCATTGAACAACTTGGGCAGATAGATGCGTTGAAAGACATTAGTTTGACAACTAACGGCATCGGGCTAATTGCCCAAGCGCAGGCACTCTACGATGCTGGACTAAGACGTATCAATGTTAGTTTGGACACACTCAACGAAGAGAAGTTTGAGCAGATGACGCGGCGGAAAGTTCTCTCGCGTGTAATTAAAGGACTTAAAGCAGCGCATGATTGTGGGTTCAATCCGATTAAAGTCAACGCCGTTGCAATGCGCGGATTTACAGACGATGAAATCGTGGATTTAGCCACCTTCGCACGCGAAAACAGTTATCAACTGCGGTTTATAGAGTTCATGCCGCTTGATGCCGATGATATTTGGGGACGCAACATGTTTATCCCCGGCAAAGAGATTATTGATAAAATTAGCAATGTTTATCCACTGGAGCGAATGACGCTAAATGGCGATGCAAAGAGTGATACGGCGCAACGTTTCCGCTTCGCTGATAATGTTACTGAAGTTGGGGTTATACCTTCTGTCAGTGAACCGTTCTGTGAAAGCTGCAATCGAATCCGTCTCACTGCTGATGGGAAGTTCCGAACGTGCCTTTTCTCGCTTACAGAAATTGATTTACTTACCCCATTACGCGAAAGCGCAGACGATGAAGTGATTGAAAACTTAATTATTGATGCAGTGGCAAAAAAAGAAGCAGGACATAAGATTAATGCTGCGGACTTTGTTAAACCTGAGCGGAATATGTCGAGAATTGGCGGATAAAGGGTGTATAAATAAAAGAAATCGGGCTTACAAAGCCCTCCTACAAGAGTGTTCATGATAAACAATAATACATGCAATAACAACAAATCTTATTTCACAAGGAGTCCGAAGCCAAAAGATGAGCAATGACCTAATAATTAAAGACTTACATATCAGCGTCCAAGGAAATCCGATTATCAAAGGATTAAATTTAAGTGTTAAACAGGGCGAAGTTCATGCCCTCATGGGACCAAACGGGTCCGGCAAAAGCACACTCGCAAACGGATTGATGGGACATCCTTCCTACGAGATCGATTCAGGTGAGGTGATTTTCAACGGTGTTGATGTTCTGGAATTAGAACCGAATGAACGCGCAAAATTGGGACTGTTCCTCGCTTTTCAATATCCGACAGTTATTCCAGGGGTGAGTATGGCGAATTTCCTGCGAATCGCTGTCAGTGCAGTCCGTTCTGAAGCAACAAACGGTTCCGAAAACAGCGAACTGATTCCGATGCGGGAATTTCGCACAGAACTACGCGAAAAAATGACACAACTCGGCGTAGACGATTCCTTTGCCAGACGTTATCTCAACGATGGATTCTCTGGTGGTGAGAAAAAACGCGCTGAAATCCTGCAAATGGCGATGCTTGAACCGAAAATCGCTATCCTTGATGAAACGGATTCCGGACTCGATATTGACGCTGTCCGCATTGTCGGCGAAAGCGTCAGCAGCTTGGTCGGACCAGAACTTGGTGTGCTGATTATCACACACTACCCGCGCCTGTTGGACTACATCCGTCCGCAGTTTGTGCATATACTACTTGATGGTAGGATTGTGGAATCAGGAGGATGGGAACTTACACACGTGTTAGAAGCAGAAGGTTACGATCCAATTCGTGAAAAATATGGTATTGAAGCAGAAACCGTTCAGTAAAATTAAGATACAAAATGGCGACCTCTGAGACACAATAGTTACATCACAAGAGTCAAAAGGAGACCACAATGAAAATTATCCTATTCCTCTCAATACTCTTTTGTGTAATCGCGTTGCCAGCTCTCGGTGAGTTAACAGATACTGATCTCAATAGAATCCGATTGATTATCAATGAGGAACTTAAGCCTATAAAAGCCGATATTGTGTCCCTAAAAACAGATGTCGCATGGATGCGAGGCAAACTTGAAAACGTTGACAAACAAATCACGCACGGAACAAATATCACTTACGGACTAATAGCACTCATAGTCGCAGCTGTAGCAATCCCACAAATTCTTATCGCGTTGCGAAGTGGAAGGGATCGCGCCCTTGAAAGACAGATTGAAATGCTCACATAGGAAATAGAAACGCTAAAGCAACAACGAATTGTTAACCCTTGAAAATCATAACTATAAAATATTTTGAAGGAGAAATACTATGGCAACCCCTGAAACACAACAACTTGACGAAATCGGAATTAGTAAAGACTATCAATACGGATTCCACGATGATGTTAAGCCGACGTTCAAATCCCGAAAAGGATTGGACGAAGAGGTCATCAATCAGATGTGCGACATCAAAGAGGAACCGGATTGGATGCGTCAGTATAGGCTCGAAGCTTACAAAATCTTTAAACAGAAGCCGATGACAAAATGGGGTGGCGATCTTTCGCAACTCGATTTTGACGATATTTATTATTATGTTAAGGCATCAGACCGAAGCGAACGGAGTTGGGACGATGTGCCGGAAGACATCAAGAAAACATTCGACCGGCTCGGTATACCGGAAGCTGAACGGAAATTCCTGGCAGGTGTCGGTGCACAATACGATTCTGAGGTTGTCTATCATAGCCTCGTTGAAGAATTGGATAAAATTGGTGTCATTTTCGTTGATACAGATACTGCTGTCAAAGAATATCCTGACCTCGTGAAGAAATACTTCGGCACTATTATTCCTTCTGCAGATAACCAATTCGCCGCGTTGAATAGTGCTGCCTGGAGTGGTGGTAGTTTTATTTATGTGCCGCCCGGTGTAAAGGTTGAATATCCGTTGCAAGCCTATTTCCGCATCAACAGCGAAAACATGGGGCAGTTTGAACGCACGCTCATCATCGCTGACGAAGGTTCGCAGGTGCATTATGTTGAAGGTTGCACTGCACCGACTTTTAGCAGCGAATCCTTGCATAGCGCTGTCGTTGAAATCGTCTGTATGAAAGGTTCGCGGGTGCGCTACACAACTATCCAAAACTGGGCGGGGAATGTATACAATCTCGTCACCAAACGTGCGGTGGCTTACCAAGACGCGCAGATGGAATGGGTTGATGGCAATCTCGGCAGTAAGTTGACGATGAAGTATCCGAGTGTCTATATGATGGAACCCGGTGCACGAGGAGAAATCCTTTCTATTGCGTTTGCGAGCAAAGGGCAACATCAGGATGCGGGTGCAAAAGTCTACCATTGCGCACCACACACCACCTCACAGATTACGTCGAAGTCTATCAGTAAAGATGGCGGACGTTCCAGTTATCGGGGGTGGGTTGATGTCGCAAAAGGGGCAAAGGGATGCAAATCTCACGTCGTTTGTGATGCGCTTCTGCTTGACAAGGATTCACGTTCAGATACCTATCCGGTCATTGAAATTAATGAAAACGATACCAACATTGAACATGAAGCACGCGTCAGCAAAATCGGTGAAGAGCAGCTTTTCTACCTAATGAGTCGTGGATTATCCGAAGAAGAGGCGTCCACTATGATTGTCAACGGGTTTATTGAGCCGCTTGTCAAAGAACTCCCGATGGAATACGCTGTTGAGATGAACCGCCTCATCCAACTTCAGATGGAAGGTTCAATTGGATAGGGGAAAGGTGTCGAATTGCAAAAAGGTGATTTTTCAAAAGATTTTGTTGAGAAAATAGCGCGGGATGAACCGCAGTGGATGCGTGACAAACGGTTGGAGGCATACTCGCTTTACGAATCGTTACCGATGCCACATACCACTGAAGATGATACGTGGCGGCGCACCGTTGATATGCGGACGCAGGATTACTGGCGGCGAACTCGGCGGCATCTCCGCGGCTTCGCAGTTGACAATTATCATCCTCCTTCCGAAACGAACGGTAGCACATCAACTGAAGTAGAAGATGGTGCGGGTGTGTTGGTCCAGGTTGATGGAAATCCTCAACACACCTATTTGTCTCCTGAATTAGAAAAAAAGGGCATCTATTTTGCTGATCTGCACACAGCTGTAAAAGAACGTGGAGACCTAATTCGTGACTACTTTATGACAAAGGCTGTCACATTAGAAACGACCCTAAAAAGTGGGAATATTGCCAGTCGTAACACGTTTGATGCGCTTCACGGTGCATTTTGGCAAGGCGGTTATGTCCTGCACGTTCCGAAAGGTGTCAGGATAGAAGACCCCCTACGGGTTTATATTCAACTCTCTGAAGATCAGCACGCGGATATGTCACATGTCCTCCTCATTGCTGAAGAGGATAGTCAAGTTGTTATTTTGGAAGATAATTCGTCTGCTAATCCGGATGCAGGTGGTTTACACTGTGGCGCAGTTGAGATTTTCGCCGGACAGAACGCCAATGTTACTTATGTACAAGTACAACATTGGAATCGTCAAGTCTGGAATTTCGCGTCACAGCGCGCTGTTATTAGCAAAGATGCGCAGCTCTGCTGGGTTACTGCTACGTTTGGTAGTCGTTTAAGTAAACTGAATCAAGCGATTGTGTTAGCAGGCAACGGGGCAAACGCGCAGCTGTTAGGTTTGGCTTTTACTGATGCGCGGCAACATTTAGATGTAAGCACCGCACAGGAACACGTTTCACCGCATACTTCAAGCGATCTGTTATACAGAACTGTCCTGAAGGATAGATCCCAGACGGCTTGGGGTGGGAACATATATGTATATCCTGCGGCGAACTACACCGATGCGTATCAGAAAAATGACAATCTGTTGCTCAGCGAACGCGCACATGCCGATACCTTGCCCGGATTAGAAATTGAAGCACATGAAGTCCGATGCACACACGGTGCAACTGCAGGTCCGATTGATGCAGATCAAGTCTTCTACTTGATGAGCCGTGGCATATCCTACGCACAAGCAGAAAAACTGATTGTTGACGGATTTTTTGAACCTGTCATGGAACGCGTGCCGATGGAATCGGTACGAGAAGAACTACAAGAATTTGTCTCACGTAAATTAGAAACATAATCCAATTAACCTGATATGTAGCGCTAGGTCTCCGTGCCTCGCATACATGACATAATCATAGAACTTCAAATCATATTAACTTGGTATAATGAAAAGGAGTCACTACAATGGATCAACCCAAAATTATCGCTTACATGAAACCTGTCTGTGGCTGGAGCAACGGTGTTCGTGCCATTTTCGCCAAATACAATTTGGAATATGAAGACAGAGACATCATCAACAACGAAGACAACTATCGTGAAATGGTTCAGAAGACACGGCAACCTTATCAGCCTTGTGTCCAAATTGACGACATCATTCTTGCCGATGTTAGCGGCGATGAAGTGGAGGAATATCTGCTTGAGGAAGGTATTGTCGCAGCTAACGAAGCTGAAACCGATGTCCCAACCGACCAGGCATGCGAAAGCCACGATACTGCTCCTGTTAATATCGGCTTCCCAAGCAGGTAAAACCTATACCTAAAAACAACGGTATGCGCGCTTTCATGAAGATTTTAATTCGGTAATTCTAAATTTCCTAAACCCGGTAGGTACGATTTCCTAACCGCACCGGACTTTTCTACTAAATTACCTAATCTGTTTTTAATTTTTATATAAGCGCGCTACTTCTACGGTAAAATCCATACTAATTATGTTAATTTTAATTTGGTATTGTAAAATAAGCGTACTTACAAAAAATTTTTTAAATTTATATAAATGCGTATTATTTTATATCGTAGTGTTAAAAATCGGCACTCGGTAATCGATAGCATGCAAAATGAAAGGACTACTGAGTGGAATGGCCAGACTATTATCCAGAAAATTGTCCGCCTGAGGAAGCTGAACCCGCTTCAGGAACAAGTTTACCGACTTGTGCGAAACAATCCGCTACAAGCAGAAGATTTCAAATCTACTTGGGAAGAATTCCCAGGTAGATTTCCGGAACCAACTATTAAAAACAGTGGAGTCTCTATCTATACGGATCCACAAGATATTGAGCGGCTCAAGAAAAGAATCAGGCAACTTAGAGATAGAAAAACTGCTGAAGGCGAACTCAATCCAGCACTTGGCTTTATTCTACAGAAGAGGGAAAAGAGAAATCTCATCATACGTGGTGGATACCTATTGGAGCAGAACCTTGGCTTGCTTTTAAGGTCCTAAGCGAGTAAAAAAGCAGAAGGTCGGACAGACAGGGTATATAAGATGATTGATATACTCAATATTCCAGAGTTAGGCAAACTTGAAATTGTAGAAACATACGAATACTACGATCAACCTGTTCTTTACTCCTGTAGAAACGCCGCAGGCCATCTTTACCTTGTTGTGGCTGCTGATGAAACGATAAATACGTAACCTGGCTCTGTGTTGCAGTTTCCACGGAACGACTTAACCTTATTCGATCAGGTAAAATAGACCTCCACGATGCGTTTGCCCATTCTGAAAATGCCTATACAATTAAAGTCCGGGTGCCTTATGACGAGCATGTTTCAGTCCAGACAGATTGGACGCAATCCAGTCAGGTACCGGAGGATATGCTCCCAATGCCCGGTGAATGTCTTGATCTTGAAACTGAATAATCCGCGATTCTGAAAAAAAGAAATGAACACCCTATACTTCCGCGATAACCTTGAAGCTATGGCGAGAAATGGGCGACCAAAGCACGGTATAATACGCAACGGAGAAAGTCATGAATACCGTAAAGGACTTTCAAATCAAACAGAGAAAATATATGCCAGTCTTCCCAAAGGCGAATGGCAAAACGACCGTCTATATTGAAGGGTATCCGGGTGAAGACGACGAACCGATGGCTGAAACCGATTTTCACGCTGAACAGATAACCACGTTATCCGACCAACTCAAAAGGTATTTCGCAATCAACGATCTGGTTCACATTGCCGTTGACAGTTTTATCTATTATAGCGAAGGGGACATAACAAAATGTGTCGCCCCTGATATCCACATCGTGTTTGGTGTTGATAAATACCCGCTACGTCGCAGTTTCTATACGTGGGCAGAGGGGGCAACACCTGTAGCAGTATTTGAGTTCCTCTCTGATGCAACAGCACATCGGGATCGGCATGAAAAAATTGAACTGTATCTAAATGATATAGGTGTTCAAGAATATTTCATCCATCAACCTGAGATGGAGAAGCCGCCGGAGTTTCATGGGTGGCGGCGGAGTCCTTCAGGTGACATCGTTGAGATAGTGCCAGATGCGGAAGGTGGTTTGTTCAGTGAAGCTTTAAATCTATGGTTTCGGTGGAAGGAGGACCAGACGACACACGTGAGACTTTTACGTCCATATCTGCCTGATGGCACCCCGATTACAACTTCTATAGAAGAACAACATCTTAAAGAGGCGGCAGAGGCACGGGTCGAAGTAGAGGTGCAGAGACGACAAGAATTAGAAGCGGAGATAGAACGACTCCGTGCACAACTTGCGAACCGTCAAAACGACAATTAAATCAGTTGGAGCTGATATGACACAAAAAACAATGCACACCTCCGATTTTCGTCCACTTGATCTCCAAGCCATTCGCAAAGATTTTCCAATTTTTGCGGACACGCCGCCGTTAGCATTTCTCGACAGTGCTGCGTCAACACAAACACCGCGCCCTGTTGTTGAGGCAATGGACGCGTATTATGATACCTATCGTTCCAATATCCATCGCGGCATCTATCGGATTTCAGAGGAGGCGACAGATCAATACGAAAAAGCACGACAGAAAGTCGCACGGTTGATTAACGCACCGCGGACAAGCCAAATTGTCTTTACGCGGAATACCACAGAGTCTATCAACCTCGTTGCATACAGTTGGGGAAGTCTAAATATCCAACAAGGTGATGAGATCGTTCTCACTGATCTTGAGCACCATAGTAACCTTGTTCCGTGGCAACTGCTTGCACAACGCACCGGCGCATCGCTCCGATTCCTTGAGATAACCGATGAAGGCTTGCTTGACTTTACGCAGCTCCGCGATGTGCTTTCCGAAAAAACAAAGTTGGTTGCGATAACGCATGTCTCTAACGTTCTCGGCACGATTAACCCGATGCAGTCTGTTATTGACGCAGCGCACGCTGCAGGTGCGAAGGTTATTGTAGATGCAGCGCAATCTGTTCCACACTTTCATGTTGACGTGCAGCAGTTAGATTGCGATTTTCTCGCATTTTCTGGACATAAGATGTGTGGCCCGACCGGTGTTGGTGTCCTATACGGCAAATTGGAACTACTTGAGGAGATGCCACCGTTTCTCGGCGGCGGGTCAATGATTCGTTCTGTTGAACGCGATATTTCAACCTATGCAGATGTGCCAGCAAAATTTGAGGCAGGCACGCCAAGCATCGCTGAGGCAATCGGACTCGGTGCTGCCGTAGATTATATTACGCAAGCAGGATTAGCATCAATTCATGTGCATGAACAGGAACTGCTTAAATATGCACATGATAAACTACAAGAAATTGAAGGCATCACGCTTTACGGACCGGCACCACATCAGAAAGCAGGTGTCATCTCCTTTAATATGGAGGGCATCCATCCACATGACATCGCTGGCATTTTGGATACGCATAACGTCGCAATCCGTGCGGGGCATCACTGCGCGCAACCGCTGATGAAAAAATTGGATGTTATCGCTACTGCCCGTGCCAGTTTTTACTTATACAACACATTTGAAGATGTAGATCGTTTATACGAAGGGCTGCAAAAAGCACAGACTCTCATGACTCGGAGAAATAAATGAACATATATCAGGAAGAACTATTGGACCATTACGAAAATCCCAGCAACTATGGGACACTCCCAAACCCAGATATCTCACACGAAGAGGATAATCCGCTCTGTGGAGACAAAATTCGGATTGACCTGATTGTTGAGGATGACGCTATCAAAGAGGTGCGTTTTTCTGGACACGGCTGTACCATTAGTTTAGCCACCGCTTCTATGCTAACTGAAGAGATTGTAGGAAAATCCCTTGAGGAAGTCAAAAAACTTTCCAGAGATGACATTATGGATATGATCGGCATCCCGTTGGGACCCGTCCGCGTAAAATGCGCTTTATTGGCGCTCAAAGTTTTAAAAGCGGGTGCTTACGGCATCAAAGGCTGGCCCGGCGAGGAAAATGAATAAGAAAGGAACAAATGGCAGAATTTTACAAAACAGCGAAAGTAAGTGAAGTGCCACCCGGCACAAAAAAATTGGTTGAAGTAGATTTCGTCCCTGTGCTACTCTTTAACGTGGAAGGCGAATTTTACGCGATGGAAGATGTTTGCACACATGATGGCGGTCCTTTAGGTGAAGGCTTTTTGGATGGGGATGCGATAGAATGTCCACGGCACGGCGCACGATTTTGTGTCAAAACCGGAAAAGCACTCTGCATGCCCGCTGTTGAAGACATTGAATGTTTTCCTGTCAAAATTGAGGACGATGAGATATTGGTTAGCATTGATTAACCACTACCTCATCAGAGTGGATTACCATAGTCACTATAGGAGGAAAAAAGATGGTATCAGAAGAATCTGTTTTAGAATCTATCAAAGAAATAATTGACCCCGAAATCGGTATCAACATCGTTGATATGGGACTTATCTACGACGTTGACATTGACGACACAACTGTGGATATAACGATGACTCTAACAAGTCCTGGATGTCCAGCTGGTGGACAGATTGTCAACGGCACACAACACGTTACACAACAGATGGATGGTGTTGAAGAGGTCAACGTGAATGTCGTCTGGACACCGCGTTGGACCCCCGAATTGATGAGCGAAGAAGCGAAGGACGAACTCGGCATCTTTTAACAAGTTTATGAGGTCCTGATGGAATACAAAATACCCCTTGTTCTGACACCACAACCTGAAGGCGGCTATACAGTGACTTCTCCGCTGTTGCCTGAATTGGTTACCGAGGGCGATTCGTTAGACGAATCATTAGAAAACGTCAAAGATGCTTTTAAAGCAGTCATGGAACTCTATCAAGAGTTAGGACGCTCATTGCCAGAAAATATCCGGATTGGGGTAGTCGTATAGCACATTTCCTACTAATAAATCCTGTCATTTCAAGTATACACGCATAAGGAGTAGGATCATGTCAGAAAATATGTTTACTTCCACTGAATGCGTGATCATAATAGCGTATCTCTGTTATTTGCAGTCCGTTAACCGAGAACAGACAGACCGGCCTCCAACAGAGAAAGAAGTAAGTGAGTTTGGACCACCTCGTCGTGAAAAAGGGAGCGATTCTATAAAACGCCTCGACTGTACGTTAGAAGATCTGTTGGCACAAATGCCAGAGGATGGCTCAAACAGCAAGAAGGCAAAAGATGTCCCATTCGGTCCCCCGCGGGCAGAAAAAGGGAGCGATTCTATAAAACGCCCCGACTATACACTGAAAGACCTATTAGATCAGGTAAAAGAAAATAGTTCACATGATGAAATAGACACTGGCCCGCCTGTGGGCAATGAAGTATGGTAGGGTTAACAAACGTTCCATTACGCGGAGATGCGATATGGATTGGCTTCAATCCTCAAACTGGACATGAACAGGCTGGTCGTCGACCTGCTGTTGTTTTAACTACCAAAGATTTTAACGATAAAACCAGTTTAGTCGTTCTTTGTCCGATTACGCGGAGCAGTGCAAGAGAACAATGGAATCCGTTTGCAATTACGATTCCTGAAGGGTTAGAAGTTGATGGGGTTATCCTTGCAGATCAAATTCGGACTATGGATTGGCGAGCGAGAAGAGCGGAGTATATCTGTTCCTTGCCAACAGAAACAGTAGATGCTGTTTTAGAAAGAATTCGGAGTGCTTCTGAAAATATTATAGGTTTTTCCTAAGTATTCACATCAAGGTTTATGTTTTACACTTATAGTAAAATTCACAATTACCTTTACATTGGCGAGGTTAGGAAACCTCGCCAGCGCATGTGTGTGGGAATTGCTGTTCATTGAAATGTGAACATATTCAGGACTTACGCATTTTTATAAAATGGTGTATACTATTCTATTATGATTACATTTTCCCACTCTCAAAAGAAGGAAAACCTATTTTCCGATTATTG
>LXNJ01000898.1_pt1 | contig 19027 bp, 16 predicted proteins | sample 809081 | NCBI WGS metagenome assembly LXNJ01 (sample SAMN04870510, study PRJNA318959) | sponge metagenome | biome: sponge; feature: marine sponge reef; material: water | host: Petrosia ficiformis | place: Greece: Milos, Mediterranean Sea | collected 2013-05-29 | depth 5-7 m
CAGGAGCAGATCGCGAGGCCGCCCAGGAGGCACGGCGCGACGTTATCCGGATGGCCTTCCAGTTCCGTGGCGAGGTTGACAAGGTCGGGCCTGGAAAAGGGTTCGTCCATCAGCAGGTTGGCCGCATAGACGCCGGCCACAATGGCGGTGGAACTGCTACCCAACCCGCGGGAGAGCGGAATGCCATTGTGCATCTCCACTTCCAGTCCGGGCAGGGACCGGCCGGCGCGCTGAGCGGCCGCGTCGGCAGACCGGAAGAAAAGGTTGGATTCGTCTGCCGGGAGTATTCCGGCGCCTTCCCCGGTAATTCGCATCCGCCGGCGCCCGTCATCGGTCAGGGTTCGAATGACAACCCGATTGTAGATGGTCAGGGCAAGTCCCAGGGCGTCGAATCCGGGCCCCAGGTTGGAGGTGGAGCCGGGCGTTCTCAGGCGGATTTCCATTCCATCTCTCAGAGAAGCTGTCTTAAAATTCCCAGCGGTCTTCGCGCGGCTGCAAAAATGCCGGTCGGCGTTGGTCAAACCCGCCGGTATCTTCAGATACGGGTGGGTCTTCCCGTCGGCGCTGCGCCCCCCTCGCGCCTCATAACCGCCGTTTTTTCGCTCTCGCTCGTGAATTCACCGGTAATTTCAAAACAGCTTCTGACCAGTTTCGCACAGACCAGGTCCGCCAGCAGGAGGCCGCGGCCGGTGAGGCGGACTCGCCCTTCTCGACGTTCGAGAAGGTGGTCCGGAATGAGAGTGGTCGATCTGCCGATTGCGCCCAGCAGCGATTCCGGAATGCCGTTGGTGCGGCGGAGGCCGAGCATCACCTGTTCCACGCGCCTTTCACCTGGGGAGATCACCTCTTCCCCTTCAACGGCGGCGCCCGAGGATTCCACACTCCCTATATACGCCATGAGGGGGCGGATGTTCCACGTACGGCGTTCGCCGAAAAAGGAATGGGCGGAAAGGCCGATGCCCAGATACGGACGCCGGTCCCAGCAGGCCATATTGTGACGGCAGGCGAATCCGGGTTGTGCGAAGTTCGAGACTTCGTACTGGATATAACCGGCTGCGCACAACTTCTCCTGCGCGATCTCGTACATTTCGGCCTGGGCATCCTCGGGAGGCAGCGGCAGGCGGTTCTTTTTCATCCTGCGGTCGAACGCGGTGCCGGGCTCAACGGTCAGCCCGTAGACCGAGACGTGCTCCGGACGGAGACCCACGGTGCGGTCCAGGGTTCCGCGCCACGCGGTTGTCGTCTGCCGAGGCGCGGAGAATATCAGGTCGATGTTGAGGTTTTCGAAACCCGCCCGTCGCGCGGCGTCCACCGCTGCCCCGGCCTCGGCGGGCGTGTGCAGCCTGCCCAGGGCCCGGAGGGTGGAACTGTCCAGGGCCTGTACGCCGAGGCTGAGGCGGTTGATGCCCATAGCGGCCATCTGTGCAAACCGCACACGGTCGTCGGGATTGGCTTCAGCGGAAATCTCCGCTTCCGGCGAGACCCCCGAACGCGTCCGCACGTTATCCAGAATTCTATTCAGCGAGTCCGGCGGAATCTCGGACGGCGTACCGCCGCCGAAAAAGACCGTGTCGAACACCGGGTGGTCGCCCATACACGGGAGCCGGGTCTGAAACTCGCGGATGACCGCCTCCGTGTACCGTTCCGCCAGGTGCGTCTGGCCAACGTAAAAGGCAAAATCGCAATAGGGGCACCTGGATTTGCAGAACGGAATGTGGACGTAGAGACTGGACATATTACGGTATTGATCTGTCTCGGAGACAGGTTGCCCGAATTCGGTCGGCCGGAAGCAGCAGAATCATCTATCAGCCGTGGGCAACCACAAGGGTTGCCCCTGCAAATCCAGCGGAGGGGCGGGATGGATCGACGGCTGAATGGCGCCCTGTTTCCGGAACGGAACGACAGAACAAACGGAACCGTGAAATGTCATCATTTGACCATTCGTCCGATACGGCTCCACCGCGCGCGAACGAATCCGTGTATCAGGTTATAAACGACCACTTTGGGAATGGAAAGGATGCCTTCGAAGGCCGGCGCCTCCGGGTCCGGCGCCCACGACCAGTAGATGATATTCGCCTGCGCCCGGATACGCTTTCTGTCCAGAAAACTCCAATAACGGCTGTCCTCGCTGTTGTCCCGGTTGTCTCCCATGACGAAATAGTGGCCCTCGGGAACCCTCGCAAGGCGCATGTTGTCGCGAACGCCGCGGGGAGACGAAACGGGCAGGATAACCGGGTCCGTGTATTTGGACAGCGGCGGATCGATTGTGCGCTTTCCGTCCACGTAGAGTATCTTGTCCCGGATTTCCACCTCCTGTCCGGGTCCGGCAACCACACGTTTGATAAAGTCCCTGTCCGGATTTATCGGATACTGGAAAATAACGATATCACCGGGTTCGGGATTTCTGAAACCGGGAAGCCGTACGTCCGTAAAGGGAATCCTGGCGCCGTAGACGACTTTGTTCGCCAGCAGAAAGTCGCCCGCCAGGAGCGTGTTTTCCATGGACCCCGTGGGAATGCTGAAAGCCTGGACGACAAAGGTCCGCAGAAAAAGCGCCAGGGCGACGGCTACCAGTATGGCTTCGAGGTATTCTCTGGCCACTGACTTTTTCCCTTTGCGGGATCGTCCCTTCCGTGCCTTTCGGGTCGGGGCCATTTTGCCGGCCCTCGTGCGTCGTGCGGATTTTGCCATCTGTCTGGTCTTACGGGTAAGGGGCGACGGACACCAGATTCCCGGGATCTACACTTCCATACTCAGGACGGCGAGGAATGCCTCCTGTGGAATCTCGATGTTCCCCACCTGCTTCATCCTTCGTTTCCCTTCCCTCTGTCTTTCCAGAAGCTTCCGCTTTCTGGTCACGTCTCCACCGTAACATTTTGCGGTGACGTTCTTACGGAAGGGACGTACGGATGTTCTGGAGACGATTTTCCTGCCGATCGCGGCCTGGATGACAACCTCGAACATCTGTCGTGGAATGAGTTCCTTGAGTTTGGAGCAGATCGCCCGTCCCCATTCGTAGGCCTTATCGCGATGGACGACGGCGGACAATGCGTCGACCGGGTCTTCGTTGATGAGCAGGTCGAGCTTGACCAGGTCGGCAGCCCGGTGTTCCTTGTATTCGTAGTCGAACGAGGCATATCCTCGACTGACGGATTTCAGGCGGTCGTAAAAGTCGAGCACGATTTCGGAAAGGGGGAGTTCGTAACGCAGCAGCGCGCGCGTGGGATCCACGAACTCGGTGGTAATATAGATTCCCCGGCGGTCCTGGGCAACCTGCATGGCCGCGCCGATGTACTCGGATGGAACCAGGATCTGCGCGTTGAGAACGGGTTCCGCGATTTCCTCGATCTGGACGGCGGGAGGCATCTCGGCGGGATTATGGACGACGTCGACGTCCCCGTTGGTCAGCAGGACTTCGTACTCCACGTTGGGTACCGTGGTGATGATGTCCATGTCGAATTCCCGTGCGAGGCGCTCCTGTACGATCTCCATGTGAAGCAGGCCCAGGAAGCCGCAGCGGAAGCCGAACCCCAGGGCCGTGGACGTTTCCGGTTCGAAACGGAGCGACGCGTCGTTCAGGCGCAGTTTCTCCAGGGCGGTCCGAAGCTCGGTGTAGTCCTCCGCATTGACCGGATAGACGCCGGAAAAGACCATGGGCTTGACATCCAGGTACCCGGGCAACGGTTTTCCGGCGGGACGGTTGCACCCGGTAACGGTGTCTCCCATATGGAGTTCTTCCAAGTCCTTGACGCCGGCGATGAGATAACCGACTTCCCCGGCCTGAAGCGTGTCCGTCCTGACGCGCTTGAGTTTCAGTACGCCGATTTCCTCGGCTTCGAACTGTTGTCCGGTGGAGAAGAACCGGATCGGCATGCCGGTGTGCAGGCTGCCCTGGAAAACGCGTATGGAGGCGATAGCGCCGCGGTACCGGTCGAAGATCGAGTCGAAAATCAGGGCCTGGAGCGCCGCATCGGGATCGCCCTTCGGCGGTGGAATCCGTTCGATGATCGCCTCCAGCACACCCTCCACGCCAATGCCCTCCTTGGCGCTTATCTTGTGGATTTCGGACTCTTCGACACCCAGGAGGTCGTGGATCTGCAGGACCACGCGGTCCACGTCCACGTTGGGCAGATCGATCTTGTTGATGACAGGGATGATCTCGAGGTCCTGTTCCAGCGCGAGCAGCACGTTGCTGATCGTCTGCGCCTCCACGCCCTGCGCGGCGTCAACCAGAAGGAGCGCGCCTTCGCAGGCGGCCAGGCTTCGGGAAACCTCGTATGAAAAGTCCACGTGCCCTGGCGTGTCGATGAGGTTGAGGATATATCTCCGACCGTTGGGACACTGGTATTCCATCCGGACGGCGTGCGACTTGATGGTAATGCCGCGTTCCCTCTCCAGGTCCATATCGTCCAGGACCTGGTCCATCATCTCATTTCGAGAGAGAGTCGAGGTCGTTTCCAGGAGGCGGTCCGCCAAGGTCGACTTGCCGTGGTCGATATGGGCGATGATGCAGAAGTTTCTGATATTGCGGGTATTCATGCGCGGGACACTCTGTGACTGATGCCTCGTGCCGGTATTCGGCGGCCGGACACCGGTATGTTTTCGGGACAGAACATTAATTGCAACTTCAAAAAATTCAACCGTCTACACACACTAGTATATAGAAAGTTAGAATATACTCTGTTCGGCGATTGAAGTCAACCGCGGAACCGGAACAGCACCGGAACGGGTACCGCCGATGTATGGCGGAGGGCGGCGGCGGTTTCCGGCACTCAAAGGGGTTGACATGCCGGGAAATCCGTCGGTATATTTTAATTCATCCATTCGGTTTGGAGGACGGTCCAGGAGTTGGGAGATCCGAAACGATGCGAAGGCTTCGGATAGCAGTGATCGGTGTGGGCGTGGATCCGGGTTCCCGCGCGCGTCAGTATCTCAGTACAATCGTCCGGTTGACGGACCATTACGAACTCATCGGGATCTGCGACCACGACGAACGCGCCCTGGCCGAAGCGTCAGCCGACGCTTCAACCGCCAGTTTCAGGGATATCGGCTCTCTCTTCGCCTCGGCAGACCCCGAAGTGGTGCTGAGTATGACGCCCAAGGACTCCCACGGCGTGATCGCGATGACGGCCGCGAGGTACGGCGCGCATGTCATCACGGAGATTCCCGTAGGGCTCACACGACGTTACGCGAGGGCCGTTGCGCGAACATGCGAAGAACACGGCGTGCTATGGGAAGTGGCGGAGCAGGTGTGGCTGTGGCCGCGGGAGCGATTGAAGAAGATGATCATCGAGGCCGGTCTGCTGGGCGAGTTGACGCATTCGCGTTTATGGTACCTGACGGGACAATATCACGGGTTCAACGGCGTCCGCACGTTGCTGGGCAGAGAGGCGAAGCGCGTGCTGGGCTATTGCGGAGAAGCACCGGCGTTGCCGTACGAGGCTTACGGCGGGGAGCGGGAGACCACGGTGATGTGGGACCACGCGGTGGTCGAATTCGAGGGCGGTATCGTCTGCCTCTTCGAAAAACCGCCGCGCGTCTTTCCTTCCGCGGCACAAGGTTTCCCCACCGGGTGGCACGTGGAAGGGACACGGGGATACCTGGACCAGAGTCAACTCGTGGTGTACGGCGAGAAAGCTTCGCAGGCCTACGCGCTTCAGGAACGTTACGCGGAAGTTGGCGGGCATCAGGTTCTGGACGTCGCGCACGTGGACACGGATCCGCCGGTCGTGTGGGAGAATCCTTACCGGAAGTGGCGGATCGGGGCGGCCGACGACGTGGCCAAAGCGAGCATTCTCGTCAGCTTTCACGATGCGATAACCGGCGGCGGCCGGCCGCAGTACGGGCATGAAAACGCGTTGAAAGACTGGGAAATCTGCCTGGCGGTGCGGGAGAGCGCGGATCGCGGGAATACGTGGGTGGATCTTCCCCTCGGAGAACCGACAACGCTCGAGAGGAATATCGAGGCGGAATTCGTACGGCGCTACGGGCACGACCCCATTGAAAAGCCCGAAAAACTGCTGGACGCAAACTTCACCCGGTCGGCCACCCTTTGGCCCTACGCGCACTGGCTGTGAGACACCGAAGGGATGACTGGAGGTTTGTCCAGTCACCGTTTGTCGACAGTCAGCCATTTACTTCGAACGAATAGCCGCGTAGATGACAACGGAGGCAATGCGATGGGTTTGGCAATTGTTGATGGGGCGAAGAGGTTGATCGAGCGCGTTGTAACGGTCGCACGCTCCGACGATTCCGTTGAGGTCGCCGCGGATGGCGATGTCTGGGACCGGGCTCAGGCGGCGAACATTGATGGGGGTCTTCGCTGCAGCAGGATCAATATGCTGTCTGAAGACGAGTCGAGAAAGGCGATTGACGCTCTAAAGAAGAAGTGGAACATGCCTTGAGCAGGCGACGGCTCAGAGATCTTGATGGTGGGTGAAGTTTACAGCGGACGACGGATCTTTTTCGAGGGCGGCGAGATATAGGTCCAGATCTACGGTAAGTAGTGGCGTTTCCCCGCTGACAACCTCCAACAATACGGAGTCCGTCAGGCCAAGGCGTTTGAACTCAGTGCGGTGCGAGGCGTTGGTGCTTGCAACAACGATTTCCTCGCTTTTGTCAATGATGAATCGGAGCCGGTCGAAGAAGCGGGATCGCTCGGGGTCCCGATGTTGGGCCAGCAGATTTGAAGCCTCAGTTAGCGTGTTCGGCGTTACGTATACCTTGGCCACCGCGTCGATGGCGTCAATCAAACGCTCGAAATCTTTGATGCTGAATCTCTGCAGCCGACGATGCTTTCGGATCAGTTCTCGGTCGACGCTGCCCACAACGAACAGTACAAGAAGACTCGCGTCAATGAACAATCCGGTCGTTGCCATCAGCTCATTCCGCAGCCGCTAAGACACGATCCTTGACAGAAATGACGGCGCCGCTCTCATCATTAATTCGGACTACTTTATATGAGCGTGCCGGACGTCCCTCACCCAGTGCCTGGGTCAAAACATTCTTGTGGTCCCACGGACGCGAAAAGCCGATGGTAATTTTCCATTCGTTTGTCACCTCATCAAAATCGACCTCCTCAAGACCAACGTGCGTGATTCCTTCACCGTCGAAGAGATCGATCAGATATTCTTTCGCGGCATGCGCCGCTTCTCTTACGTCCATATTCGTGCCGTCCATTGAGGGTCTCCGTCGGTATAGCCCAAAGTGAATTGCAGCATCACGGAACCATCGCCCAATATACCCAAAACTCCATCCATGGGCAACTTGGCCGCTCTGTTGCGCAGGTCAACAGCCAACAAACCTTAAGCATCTGAAGAGGACCTTGATGTGAAGATCGATTCCGCTGAGATCAGGTATGTCGAACTGCCGCTGATATCGCCCTGGCGGACGGCTTACGGCGAGGATGCGTCGATACATTCCGTGATGGTCAAATTATGCGGCGGCGGGGAGGAAGCCTGGGGCGAGGCGGCGCCGTTCTACGCGCCCACCTATTCGCCTGAATCGGCGCGGTCCGTATACGAGACCGCACGTGAGTTTTTCCTGCCGCGGATTGTGGGCCATACGCTGGACACCGCCGGGGAAGTGGTGGAGCGGTTGTCGATCTACAAAGGGAATCCGTTCTCCAGGGCCGCGGTGGAAACGGCGTGGTGGGCACTCGATAGCAGGCTGAAAGGCGTCCCGCTTTGGCGCGCGTTGGGGGCGGACGAGCCGGTGGTGCGGTGCGGCGCCGACTTCGGGGTCCAGGATACGATCGACGAGCTTCTCGCGCTGATACAGGGCGCCGTGGACGCGGGCTTTCCGCGTATCAAGCTGAAGGTGAAACACGGATGGGATATCGGGATGCTGGAGGCGGTGAGGTCGGCCTTTCCCAATCCCGTGATTCACGTGGACTGCAACTCTGGCTACGACTTGAAAGCGGATCTTGATACGCTTGTGGCATTCGACCGGTTCAACCTGGCGATGATCGAACAGCCTCTGGACCATACGGACCTCATCGAGCACGCGGAGTTGCAGCGCCGGATAGAGACACCGGTTTGTCTGGATGAATCCGTGACACGCCCCCGCGACTTCGAGTTGGCGTTGAAAATCAACGCCTGTCGCGTGATCAACGTAAAGCCGGGACGCGTGGGCGGGCTGTGCAACGCGGTGCGGATTCACGATATGGCGAGGGACGCGGGAATGCCGGCGTGGGTTGGCGGCATGCTGGAAAGCGGGGTGGGTGCGGGCATCTGCGCCGCGCTGGGAACGCTGCCGGGATTCACCTATCCGGCGGACGTGTTTCCCTCTTCCAGATTCTACGCCGAGGATATTACGGATCGATGGATTGAGCAGGACGAAAAATGCAATGTGGTTCTGGACGAAACGCCCGGCGTGGGATTCGATCCGGTGCAGGAGCGGTTGGACGCGGTGACGACGTTTAGAGAGGTGATTGAATAAGGGGTCGCGTAGACCGCGCTCAGAACCACAGGGTGGCTGATCTTCGATCCCGTCAGATACCTTCAATGATCCTCGTCGCCGGCTGGAAAGGCGGCGGATTTTTTTATGCGAAAAGCTGCGCCAGCAGGTCGTCTGAGAGGGTCTCCATGGCTGGCGCCGTGCCCACGCCTCCAAGAGAGGAGTTGGCCGCCCAGGTTTCGTATCCGCCCTCCTCGGTAAGGGCTCTGTCGGTACAGATGTAGCCGATGTAACCGTTGGCGAGGCTTACGACAAAGACGGGACTGGCGGACGTCCGGGACTTGACGTTCAGGCCCGATTCAACGAAAACCTCACCGGGCAGGGCCACGATTGCGGCGTCGCCGAGCCTGAAGGCCTGCACCTGGGCCTGCATTACGGAAGGCAGCTTCGCCAGGCGCCGGCACTCCATGGCGTAGATATCCACGATCGACCGCGGGATGGGCTGGCCCACAACCCAGCTGAAAGGGCCTTCGTCGTACTCCGGCGGGTCGTCGGGAGAGGCGAGGATTTTTTCCGCCGTTTCCAGGTCTTCCGGCGTGATGGTTCTTGGGGAGAACTCGAAAGTCCCCGTAACCGCCCCGAGGTCGAGGGAATCCTGCATGTCCATCAGCTGGATCTCGGTGAGCATATGGCCGGCCAGGACATTGGCCATTTTCTTTGCGTGAGCGTGGCCCCGGTCCTTCCACCTGCGGCGCCCGCTGAAGTCAATATTGTTGATCTGGCCGGAGGCTGCGTTCCACAGAAGCGGGACGCATTCGTCGCCCAGATAACGGCGCATCAGCCTGAAAAAGTGCCCGAAGTAATCCGCGGAGATGCCACCGCCGGCGCCGATATAGTGAAGGGAGTAGCTGGCAACGGCCGACAACGGGTCGCCGTTCAGGTCTTCCACGTAGAACATCGCGAGTTCGGGGTCGGTGGGGCCCGTGGGCTCGATCAGGCCCGGGTCGGCCACCCCGGGGTTCATCCGCACGGTCCCATCCTTCATCCGCCAGCGGCGGTTGAACGCGATACGGTCTTCCTGTACGCTTGCGAAGCCGATTCGCGCCGGTCGCAGCCGGCGGCACGCGAGTTCGGCGGCGTCCGCGATCTTGAGATGGAGCCATTCGATATAGTCCGAATCGCCGTCCGTACCCAGCAGGTCGGCGATGCCGCCGCCGCTGTGGGTATGGGTGGCGTTGATCATCGTGTTTTCGATCGGGATGCCGCACCGCTGCGCGACGCGCTGTCTGGCGCGGTCCGCGATATTTCGCGGCATCGCGATGAGGTCGCAGGTGATCAGCGCCACGCGGTCCTGGCCGTTGTCAAGGACAAGGGCTTTGGCCAGGAGTTCGTCGTGCACGTCTTCGGCGTATCCCGGTCGATGGGAGCCCGGAATGGTAACGCCGAGCCAGGGGGTGATGTTGGCCGTGGCGGCGCCTGCCTGCAGAGTACCCATAAGTAATCTCCTTACCCGCCGAGCCTACTCGATTCTCAAGAACTCGCCGCCTCTGCGCGCGGATGCTTCCGCCATGATGCATGCTTTGGCCACAGCCAGCACGTCAGTGGTGGAGATGAAATTCTCTTCGCCATTGGAGAACGCGTTCACCATGGTTTCCACAAAGCTGCTGTTGCGTTCGGGCGGGAACTCGGGCTCGTAGGCGCCCTTGCCGTCGGCCACGATGAGCAGGCTGTCCGCCGCGTATGCGCGCAGGTGGGCCGATCCCTTCGTGCCCATGATGATGAAGCGCGTGTCGCCGAATGAGGGGGCGTCCTCGGGAGTCAGCCAATCCGCGGTCAGCAGCGCGCATGCTCCGGTGCTCAACTGGAACGAAGCCTGAATATGGTCCATTTCCAGCTTTTGGGGGCCCTTCGTGTGTTTCTTGCTGGCGCCGAGGGCGTGCACGCCCTCGCATTCCGCGCCCGTGAGCCATCGGACCTGGTCCACGCCGTGGCACGCGACGTCGCTGAAAGTGCCCGTGTAGATCCCAGGATCGAAATACCAATCGGGAGCCCAGTCGCCCAGTTTGTGGGGATGGGTGGAGATGAGGCTGACGATCTCGCCGAGTTCTCCTGCCAGAATGGCTTCCCTCAGCGCGATAAAGGGCGGGTAGCTGCGGGACGTATAGAACATCGTCAAGCGGATGTTGTTCTCCGTGACCGCGTTCCGGATGCGGGTCCAGTCGTCCAGGGAACGGCACAGCGGCTTGTCCAGGAAAACGTGCGCGCCTGCCGCGGCGCAGGTCTCGATCATGTCCACCTTCTCGTGGTGGCCCACGCCTTCCATGACCACGTCGGCGCGGGTTGCGTCCAGCATGTCCGCCAGTGTGGGATAACGGGGAAGGTCGGCGTCACGTGCGTACTGTTCGTACAGGGCGTCGTCGGGTTCCACGATGCCCACCAGTTCCGCGTCAGGCGCGTTGACGGCGGACCGGAACATGCCACCGATGTGACCGTAGTGGACGCCCATGACTGCGATTTTCATTACAGGCCTCTCCCCGGGCGCTCACCCGGAATACCGATTGACGCTTTCGTGATCCAGTTCTATGCCCAGTCCCGGCGCGGTGGGTATGGTCAGCAGTCCGTTCTCGTCGAGTTGGAAGGGCTCGGTCAGGATGTCTTCGATGTACGGCGACGGCGTGATGTATTCCACCCAGCGGGCCGTGGGATGGGCGGCGGCAAGATGGAGGTCGGCGGCGAGGCCAACGGCGGTGTTCCAACCGTGGGTCACCAGCAGCACGTTGTGATTGCAGGCGTGCCAGAGGATGCGTCGGGTCTCCGAAAGGCCGCCGACTTTTGTGGCGTCCGGCTGAACGATATCAAAGGCGCCGCGCGCAATCCAGGAAAGGAAGCTCTGCCGCCGTGTCAGGACTTCGCCGCCTGCAATGGGGACCGGAGCGTTTTGACGGAGGGCGATAAACCCTTCCAGATCGTCGGGGGGCAGGGCCTCCTCGAACCAGACGACGTCGTAGTCGGCCAGCATCCGGGCGGTTTCCAGCGCCCACTTGTACCCGTGCGGCCAGAACTGATCGCTCCCGCCGGCATCGACCATCAACTCAACGTCCGGCCCCACGGTTTCTCGGGCGAGTCTGACGAGAACCTCGTCGGTGCGCCTGTCCACGCGGCCGAACGGTCCCCAGCCCAGCTTGAGCGCGCGGAAGCCGCGGGAAACAGCCGACTCCAGAGTCTGTTTGAATGCGGCGTCGTCGGCCTCGAACAGGAGAGAGCCATAGGGCTTGATCCTGTTGCGGTAGTATCCGCCCAGAAGGCGCCCCACGGGTTGTCCGCTGGCCTTGCCCAGAAGGTCCCACAGCGCAATGTCGATGCCGGAAATGGCGTGCGTGACCGAACCGCCCCGCCCCTGCCAGAAGGTCGATTGATGAAGTTTTTCGGAGACGCGTTCCGGTTCGATGGCTGACTCGCCGATAAAATGGGGTTTCAGAAGGTCCAGAGCGGCGTCGACCAGGGCCTGACTGGTGGCGACGCTTCCCAGGCCGGTCAGGCCGCTGTCCGTATGTACTTCCAGAAGCGTGTGCAGATTCTCCGATGGCGGTGTTTCGGCCGTCCAGCCGGATTTCGGCGTTGAACCCCTCAGGGCGATCGTCTCGATGCGGGTAATTTTCATTCGGTCGAATCCACGTTGAATGAAGACGGCCGGGTCGGCCCGGACGTTCGGGACGTGAGAGAGTGAACCGGAAAGACGTCGGCAACACGATGAATCCGCCGCCGGTTCCGATACGGGTTGTAGCTCCAGCGCCAATATATGGATTCGGTGTCTTCGCTTCAACAGGAAAGCGAGGCTGACTGACGAATTTCGATCTGCCAAAATGGCAGGTCGAGGGTTTGGGCACGGTCCATTGGAGATGAAGGCCTGCTCGTGGTTGGCGAAAAAATTAGTAACATTATATAAATCAATATGATATCGACATGCCACACTTTCGGGCACAATTGTTGCATGTCTTCTGCGGCGGAGATGAATTCACGAAATTCAGGCGAGACCTTTCCCCCCGGCCCCTCAGAAGCGGTGAGACGTAAGACGGGAGAGGGGAGAGATTACCTGCCCCGTGCGGATTCATTTCTTGCCGGTGGCACAAAGGAAGAACCAATCGGGCGAGGACGTCTTCTTCCGTCTCCCCTCTACCCTCTCCCCGCTTTACATAAAGGGCAAGGGAATAGGGGACGTATGGGGGTGGAGAAGATTCTATCTCACCGGTAGCGAAACGCTGTCAATTCGGCGCATCGTGATTCCCTACCAACACAAGGAGCGAACCGGATGTCAGACGAGAAAACGTCAGAAAGCATTGAAGTGATCGACCGGACGCATGTCCCGGGTGAGGTGCCCGTGTTGAGAAGCAGAGACGTGGTGATTTTTCCCTATATGATGTCGCCGTTGTTTATCGAAAGCGAACAGGCGATCCGTGCGGTGGATACGGCCGTGAACGGGGGTCATCGGGTCGTGGCGTTATTCGGGCAGAAACCGGGTCCGGAACATGGGAATACGAAACCTGAGAACGTCGACGACGAGGAAGACGCTGAGATTCAGGCCGAAGACCTTTACCAGGTGGGCACCGCGGTCCAGGTGGTTCGCATGCAGCGAACGCCGGACAACAAGCTGCAGGTCCTCGTCAACGGAATCGCGCGCGTGGGACTCGAGGCGCTGGTTCAGACCAGACCCTATCCTCTGGCGAAGGTCAGGGTCCTGGAGGGTTGGGCGGAAAAGACGAATGAGCTGGAAGCGCTCTCACAGAACGTTCTGGGTCTGTTCAAGAGAGCCATGGAACTGGTGCCCAACGTGCCCAAAGAGATGATGGCGGCCCTGGATTCTCTGAGCGAACAGGAACAGAAGGCGGATTTCATCGCGTCTCAGTTCAACCTGAGGTTCGAGGAACGCCAGGAGGTGTTGTCCGAACTCAACCTCCGTCTCAGGTTCGAACTGATTCACAAGTTTCTGACTCGCGAGGTGGAAATCCTGGAATTGCGGCAGAAAATCCAGAGCGATGCCGCCGGATCCATGGACGAGGCGCAGCGCGAATACTTTCTCCGGCAGCAACTCAAGGCGATTCGGGAGGAACTGGGAGAGGGCGAAGACGACGTTGAAGAAATCGAGGAGTTGTCCGAAAAGATCGAAACCGCGGGCATGCCGGACGAGGCGCGAAAGGCCGCTGATCGGGAGCTTTCGCGGATGGAGAAGATGCCGGGCGAGTCCGCCGAATATACCGTGTCGCGGACGTATCTCGACTGGCTGGTTGAATTGCCCTGGAGCAAAGCGAGCGAAGACCGTATGGACGTGGACCGGGCGCAGAAGATTCTGGATGAAGACCACTTCGGGATCGAAAAGCCGAAGGACCGGATCCTGGAATACCTGGCGGTGCGCGGACTGAAAAACGATATGCGGGGCCCCATTCTGTGCCTGGTGGGTCCTCCGGGCACGGGAAAGACGTCGCTGGGCCGTTCCGTGGCGCGTGCGCTGGACCGCACATTTGTTCGGATATCGCTTGGGGGCGTGCGGGACGAATCGGAGGTCCGGGGCCACAGGCGCACCTACGTCGGCGCGCTTCCCGGCCGGATTATCCAGGGATTGCGCAGGGCGGGCACCAACAACCCGGTTTTCATGCTGGACGAGATCGACAAGCTGGGCGCTGATTTCCGGGGCGACCCGTCGGCGGCACTGCTGGAGGTGTTGGACCCCGAGCAGAATTGCCGGTTCGAGGACCACTACCTGGATGTTCCGTTCGATCTTTCGCAGGTCATGTTCATTGCCACCGCCAACACGCTGCATACGGTGCCACCCGCGCTGCTGGACCGGATGGAAGTCCTTGAACTGCCGGGTTACACCGAGCAGGAGAAGCTGCAAATCGCCCGCAGCTACCTCGTGCCCAGGCAGCTCGAGGAGCACGGATTGACGTCCGGGCGGCTGGAGATTGACAACGAGGCGTTAACAGGATTGATCCGGTATTATACCCTCGAGGCGGGATTGAGGAACCTGGAGCGGGCGGTGGGGACGCTGTGCCGAAAAGTGGCGCGCCGGTTCGCTCAAGGCAGGAAGCGAAAGGTGACGGTGAAGACAGGGCATTTGCAGGAATACCTGGGGCCGCGGCAGTTTCAGCACGAAATCGCCGAGGACAACGATGAAGTGGGCGTTGCGGCCGGCCTTGCGGTGACGTCCGCGGGAGGCGACGTGATGTTCGTGGAGGCCACCCTGATGCCCGGCGGCGGGAATCTGAATCTGACCGGACAGGTTGGCGACGTGATGCAGGAGTCCGTGCAGGCGGCGATGACGTACGTGCGCTCCCGGTGGGAGAGTCTGGGATTGCCCGAAAAGTTCAACGAGGAAAAGGACGTGCACGTTCACGCGCCGGCGGGAGCGGTGCCCAAGGACGGCCCGTCCGCCGGAATCACGATGGCCGCCGTGCTGGCGTCGGTATTTACCGGCCGGCCCGTTCGGAAGGACGTGGCGATGACCGGGGAGATCACGCTGCGCGGCAAGGTGCTGCCGGTCGGCGGCGTTCGGGACAAGATACTGGCCGCCCACCGCGCGGGCGTCCGGACGGTGATCCTGCCCCAAAAAAACCGCAAAGATCTGGAGGAAGTCCCGGATACCGTTCGCAAGGACGTGAAGCTGGTGTTTGCCGACCACATGGACAAGGTGCTGGATACCGCTCTGGTTAAAAGGCGAAAGGCATCGACCAAGCGCCGCTCGTCCGCCGCGGGAAGCAGGCCGTCCGTCCGCTCGGGCGCCCGACCGCGACCCACCGTGGCGGCGGACCGGGGAGCGTGATGGGCAGAATATACAACGGGAAGTCAAGAGAAAACAGAAGGGTCGAAGCGCGACATAGCGGCTTTGACCCTTGTTTTTTTCGTATAATCTCGATGATGCGTTGCGAACTGGATCTCTTGTTATTTCGATAGGATTGAAGGAATTTCCGATGCGAAACCTGAACGATCATCGGTTTATGGTTCGAACGATACGACCTTGCGGGTCAACCACGTAGATCGGTTCATTCATTAGCCAGGCGCCGCAATCAAGCTAAGGCTCCGCCACGGCCATCAGCCGGCAGGCATATTGAACGACTTACCGCCGCACCTGCCTGACCAGCCCTGGGCAAACCGATAGTCCGGGAGGTCGTCGTGAATAACCGCCATTTACCGTTTGGCCGCGTACTGGAGTATGTCCTTCTGTTTATCAGTGAATGAGTCCAGAAAAACGAGTTCGACGTCGAAATCGCCTTTTGGCAACGACTCGTAGGGATTACCCCGAAGATCCAGATCCCTCAGGTTGGTCAAGCCGGAAAGGGGCGAGATATCAGTGATGCTGTTGGCCGCAAATTCAGGGCCATAAGGTTGGTCAATCCGGAAAGCGCCGAGATGTCCTCCACGTTGTTGAGGGCAAGATCCAGGAATGTCAGGTTGGTCAAACCCGAAAGAGCGGAGATATCCTCGATCAGGTTGTCCCAAAGCCACAATCTCGTCAGCCCGGTCAGTTCCGCCAGCGGCGAGATGTTCGCAATTCTGTTGTGGGAAAGCCCCAACGACGCCAAATTCGTCAAGCCGGACAGAAGCGATAGATCCTCATCCTGAACGTGAACGAATTCTCCTGATCGTGACAACCGGATTTCTACTCAGACCCATTCAATCTGGTGGAACCCGGATGCCGGGTTACATCACTGCAACCGCCTCGGTTACGGACGTCGACCTCGTTATCGGGTATATTGTGCCCACCAATGGTACGCAATGAGAAGCCGGCGTTCAACACCGTTTGATTGGCGACACGTCAACCGCCGACTCATCCCGTCTCGCTACGTTCCCCTCGCTCGCCGACCCTACGCAGGTTGCCTGCACTCTGGCGCCTTGCGGGCCTGGCGACTCGGCGGTCGAATTTACGCAACTTATTTCCGGGACAGAACACTGACCACCGGTCATGGTTGTTCCGCTTCCAGAACTTCCGGGTCCAGTTGATACCAGAACACCTCACCGGATTCAACGAGATCCCGTATCCGATCATCTCGGCGCAAGCCCACAACAGCTGAAAGTGCCTGCTTACCGGTAAACCTGGTCAGCAACTTGGCATTTCGGAGGGCGCGGCTGGTGTCCCGTCCGTTGGCGGTGAAGGAGATTTCAACGGCAATGTAGCAAGGAGCGCCATTCTGGTCGGTGGCCTCTATAATCAGATCGGCACGGCGGAAGCTTCTCAACTCATTTGTTGAAACGTTAGACGTGTCGGCGCCGTTAATCAGCTCCCACAGATCAAACGCGGTTAGGTCTTTGACCCACCGAAAGCCCATCTCGCTGGCTATGAAGGGTGTCTCCCGAAGCGCGGCACTCCGTGCGTGGGCGCCTTTGACTATGCCAACGTCATCCAGGATAGACGCCACGCTGTTTTCGAGCGCGTCAAAGCGCCGGTTCGTGGCCTGGACGAACCTGTGCACCTCTGAGACAAACTGCGTGAACTTTTCAGGTAGTTCAATCAGTTCCTTCGTCAATAACCGGGCACGCAGAGCATCGCCCCATTCGGGATTGTCGTCCAGGATGCGAATGAGGTCTTCTATCGTATGAATCGTGGTGTTCACAGGGTTTCCTCAATTCATCGCCCGATCAGCGGAACGGGAAAGTAACGCACCTGTATTCGTTGTAAGTCAAATCAATATACGGGAATTGGGCACACAGGGCAATAAAGCGGCTGCAAATTTTGTAATTGATGGTCACTCTAAAAGGCAAACACAGATGGAAAGGATTCCTCATGAAGCAAAACACACGGACGCGCCCGGCGGACTTCGGCTCACCGTAAGTTCGAAGACGGGGCCTGCAACGGAACGGGGCGTCTAGCGGTCCTATGTGCACGGATGCGTGGGACATTGGATACTGTCCGCCGGGTTTCGGCGGCGAGATCCTCTCTTGAGTGCCCATGCCGGCAGAACGACGTTGATGCGGACAGACAGGAATGTCCGTCCCACCTTCGGGCAAGTTTCCTCAGGGTGTTGGCGCAATGCTGAAAACGGTGCTTTGACAAACAAAAAGGGTCGAGGCGCATGGTCTCGACCCTTCTCTCTGATAGAGGACCGCTCAGACGCATTTGGCGATCTGTAGATGTATCTCAGCGAACTGTGAGGCGGGATCCAGGTCTTTCGGCCCGGAAACGCAAGGAATCGGGGGCGTATGGTGCGGATGAATCGATCGTTCCGGTCAATCGCGTAATTCGGATTCATCCGGTTTCGTGGACGATTTCTGTTGACCCCTAACCTTGATGCGAAATTCTTCGAGGGAGTAAAACCGCATATATGCAAGTGGATAAAGGTGATTTAACGGCTGATTACCAGGATACACCAGGTCAATGGACGTGAACTGAAAGCATGTCCTCTTTGATGACCGTTACGCCCCGTTTCAGGGGTTTTCGTCGCGTCGCCGAGTTGCTTTTTTTGCGTATTAGGGCTAATCGGAGCCAGGCTCCTTTTCCCCCATTGCTGTCAGCTCGCGGATTCGGGCGACGATTGCCTCGACGGTCTCGGTCACCGCCGAAAGCAGCGCATCACGATCCTCGATGACAATCTGTGCGCCTGCATATCGGTAGCGTACGGCATACCGGGTCAGCCACGCCAGCCGTTCGCAGGCGGGGGTGTCGTTCTCGGCGGAATGCTGCCTCACGATCGCGGCCAGGTCCGCCGGATCGTGTGTATTGCCATAGTCTGCGTCGAGCGCGGAAATCCAGCCCTTCAGGGCGTTTTCAAGTGCCTGCTGTGCGTGAAAGCCAATGGCTTCCTGAGAAGACCGGGGGTTTTCCGTGAGCACTTCCAGGTCGCTGAGACAACGCCTGGCATTGGCAATGCGCTGCTTGACGTCGGGCCAGTTACTCGGCTCCGGGTTGTTGTAATTTACTTTATCGCCATTGCTGTCGAATCCGTCGCGGACGGCCTGGCCGGCCACGTGGTTGCGCGCGCGACGACCGTATTGGAAATCCACGACACTCATTTCAACGAGGTCGACGCCGATAGCGCCGCCGTACAGCTCTGCGGCCTTTCCGTGGGCTATCGAACTGGCGCGCTGGTACGAGCCATCGTCCAGGGTATCGGAGTCCGTAATGACGAGCAGATCGACGTCCGAATCCGGGCTGAAGTCGCCCCGGGCGCGCGAGCCGAACAGGATGACCCGGTCCGGATAGACCGCCTCGCCAACCGTGCGGGCGACGGCGCAGGCGTTCGGGTCGGGTGCGTTACGTGTTGGTACCTTTTCCATTATAGACGTAATCCCTCTGCGCCGAGATGCGCTCCGACTTGATTGGGCCCTCGGCTCAGCCCGTCCAGGGCCCGGTGATGGCAAGGGTGATCCCGGGCGACTGGATGTTGGCAAAGAGCGTGCGGCCGTCCGGCGAGAACGTGGCGCCGGCGAACTCGGACTCGTTGAAGGCGTTGCGGCCGAGCTTGTAGATCCGCCCCTCCGGAGTGACCCCAACCAGATGGTTGTCCCCGGCGCCGTCCTCGCAGAGCACGAGATCGCCCCAGGGCGCCACACACAGGTTGTCGCAGTTCTCCACCAGGTTGCCGTCGTTGGGCTCGATGAACAGCTCCAGGGTCCCGGGCGAGGCCGTCTCTTCGGGCGTCCC
>LXNJ01000899.1_pt1 | contig 19022 bp, 16 predicted proteins | sample 809081 | NCBI WGS metagenome assembly LXNJ01 (sample SAMN04870510, study PRJNA318959) | sponge metagenome | biome: sponge; feature: marine sponge reef; material: water | host: Petrosia ficiformis | place: Greece: Milos, Mediterranean Sea | collected 2013-05-29 | depth 5-7 m
GGTTCCGCTTGCGGAGATGTTCGGATACAGTACCGACCTTCGGTCACGCACGCAGGGGCGAGCGACGTACACGATGCAGTTCGACTCGTACCAGCCCACCCCCGCGGGCGTCCAATCCGAGATCGTCGCTCGCGTACGCGGCGAGTGATTCGAAGTCCTCAACCGACTGAACACAAGAGGAAGCACCCATGGCCAAGGAGCAGTTCGAGCGGACCAAGCCCCATGTCAATGTGGGCACTATGGGCCATATCGATCACGGCAAGACCACATTGACGGCCGCCATCACCAAGGTGCTGGCCGACCGCGTCGAGGGAACCCAGTTCACCGAGTTCGACAAGATCGACAACGCCCCCGAAGAGCGCGAGCGCGGCATCACCATCAACGTGGCCCATGTCGAGTACGAGACCGGCAACCGGCACTACGCGCACGTCGACATGCCGGGCCACGCCGACTACATCAAGAACATGATCACCGGCGCCGCGCAGGTGGACGGCGCCATCCTGGTGGTCTCGGCCGCCGACGGCCCGATGCCCCAGACCCGTGAGCACGTGCTGCTGGCCCGCCAGGTGGGCGTGCCCAGCATCGTGGTGGCCCTCAACAAGGTGGACATGGTCGACGACGAGGAGATCCTCGAGCTGGTGGAGCTCGAGGTGCGAGAGCTGCTCGACGAGTACGACTTCCCCGGCGACGACACCCCCGTCATCGGAGTGTCGGCCCTCAAGGCCCTCGACGGGGACGAGGAGTCGGCCCAGCAGGTCATCGAGCTCATGGAGGCTGTGGACAGCTACATACCGACGCCGGCGCGCGACATTGAGAAGCCGTTCCTGATGCCCATCGAGGACGTGTTCACGATCACCGGGCGGGGCACGGTGGTCACCGGCCGGGTCGAGCAGGGTGTGGTCGAGACCGGCCACAAGGTCGAGATCGTCGGCCTGCGCGATACTCAGGAGACCACCTGCACCGGCGTGGAGATGTTCCGCAAGATCCTCGACCGGGGGGAGGCCGGCGACAACATCGGAGCCCTGCTGCGGGGTATCGACAAGAAGGCGGTGCAGCGGGGCCAGGTGCTGGCCGCGCCCAAGAGCATCACCCCCCACACCGAGTTCGAGGCTCAGGTGTACGTGCTGAGCAAGGAGGAGGGTGGCCGGCACAAGCCGTTCTTCTCGAACTACCGGCCCCAGTTCTATTTCCGTACCACCGACGTGACCGGCACCATCACCCTGCCCGAGGGCATCGAGATGTGCATGCCCGGCGACAACACCGTCATGCACGTCGACCTGATCAACCCCATCGCCATGGACGAGGGGCTGCGTTTCGCCATCCGCGAGGGCGGCCGAACCGTTGGCGCCGGCTCGGTCATCAAGATCATCAAGTAGCGGCAGGGGGTCTAACGGTGGCAGCCAAGCACAGGGTCCGGATCAGGCTCAAGGCCTACGACCACGAGATCCTCGACCAGTCGACGAAGAAGATCGTCGAGACGGTCAAGCGGACCCAGGCCACCTTCAGCGGCCCGGTGCCGCTGCCGACCGAGAAGCACCGCTACACCGTGGTGCGGTCCCCCTTCAAGGACAAGGACTCCCGCGAGCACTTCGAGATGCACATCCACAAGCGGCTGCTCGACATACTCGAGCCGTCGAAGAAGACCGTGGACACCCTGCAGCGTCTCGAGGTCCCCGCCGGCGTCGACATAGAGCTGAAGGTTCAGCAGGCCTAATGCCCGCTGGCTCGGGTGTACGCGCCGGGGCTCTGACCGATCAGTGACGAACGGCCGACGCCCGGTCGGCGTCGGCCAGCAGGGCCCGCAGCCTCGCAGCCGGGTCCTCCGCGGTCACCAGCGCCTCGCCGATGAGGGCGGCGTCGTATCCGGCCTCGGCGATCTCCGCCATGGTGGTACCGCCCTCGACTCCGATCCCCGACGCGGCCACCGTGACGATCCCGGGGTCGATCTGAGCGAATAGCGGGCCCATCTCGACGGCCTTGTCGTAGTCGACGGTGAAGCGGGTGTCCTTGGGCTGGCTGCGCTGGTTCACCGCGATCATGTAGGCCCCGGCGTCGACGGCCAGCTCCAGTTCGGGCTCGGTTCGGATCTCGGTCAGCACGTCCAGCCTCAGCTCCAGGGCCAGCTCGTGCATCGGGCGCAGCAGCGCCGCGTCCACGTCGTCCACGATCACCAGCATGGCGTCGGCGCCCATCGCGCTCGACTCCCGGACGTGCTCGAGGGTGGTGAGAAAATCCTTGCGCAGCACGGGGACGCCGGTCGCGCCGCGGGCTCTCTGGAGGTCTTCGGGCGATCCGCCGAAGCGGGGGCCGTCGGTCAGCACCGACAGGCACGCAGCCCCGCCGTCGCAGTACTGGCGGGCCAACTCGACCGCGTCGGCGTCGGCGTTGAGGGTGCCCGCGGAGGGCGAGCGCCGCTTGACCTCAGCGATCACCGACAGGCCGTCGGCCAGCAGGGCCCGCTTGAACCCGTACCCGACGCTGCCGGGCTGCGTCCGCGGCCGCGCAGACGCCCCAACCGGAATGTCCTCAACGCTCTCGGGAGACACTGCCGCCACCGCGCCGATGCTACCGGCAGCCCCAGTCGTGGTGCCGGGCGTTCTTGTTGGTGCAGCTGGATCCCGGCTGAGATGGGTGGGTCACGGGGTTCTTCGTGTTGGCCGGTTTGTTGTCTGAGCCCATGTCGAGCGAGGCGAGACGTTCGATTTGTAGTCGCACGGTTTCGTCTTGTAAAGTGATGGTGTGACGATCGTTCGCCATCACGTCTCGCACCGGGGCCAGTTGGCGCTGCCCGCCGAGACCCGTCGCCGATGGAACATTGCCGACGGCGGACCAGTCGATATCGCCGATCTCGGTGCCGCAGTGCTGGTCGTGCCCGCAGACGGCGACGGGCTGCGCGGCCTGCTCGCGCAGGCAATCGAAGAAGCGGGTGGATACGCGGCGCTCGCCGCTGGCGTCGCGGCCGAAGATCCCGACTTGGCGTGAGCGTCAGTGGGCGACGCTGTTCTTGTCGATGACCACTTGCTGATCGCAGTGCTGCTCGGCAGGGAGCCGGCGGCCCTGCGGCTGAGCGATTCCCGGATCGCGACGACGGGTCTGTGGTATCACCGATTGTGCCGGGCGGTGATCGATTCGACGGTGGTCGGCTCGATGTCACGGCGACTGTCCGGGCTCGCCCCTGCTGCCGCCTCAGCGGCAATCGCGTCGGTTGTGCGACTTCCACCGGACATCGAGATGGTGTCGTTGCGCACGTTGGGGTGGCCGATGGCCGAACTGCTGTCCGGGGGGTTTCGGCTGAACCTGCTGTCGCTGGAAGCAATCGCGGCCGCACGCGCTATTGATGCCGAGATATGCCTTGCCGAGGCGGACCGCAACGAGGTGCTGATGGATGCCGCACGCACACTCGGGTTGAACGTGCGAACAGTCGAAGCCTGAGCTTCCTGGGCCGTGCAGCCCCTGTTCAGCACCACCGGCAACGACAGCGAGGCCGAATCCGTCCGCTGCAGGTGCCCAGCCCCCGCGGGGGTCTAGAGGTCAGTTCCTCCTGCCCATATCAGCGGCTCGTTGGACTCCTTGATGATTACCGCGACGGTTGCGTCTCCTATGAGGCCGATGCCGGGCAACTCCACTCCGATGCTGGGGACTTCAACCCACTGAAGCTCTGATCCCTCTTTACCCGGGAAGCCACTGCGCCACCGGCGCCACACCAGCCTGGACTGCCTCACACCAGACCAGTACGAACACCACTACCGTCACACCGCGGGAACCACCCCCGCCTTATCCACCTGACCGGTCAACGGGGGGAAGTGCCCACGGTAGTGTACGCCTTCATCGGGCTGTGCCGGGTCGAATACATCGGAGTAGATGATTCCCAAACGAGCGCACTTTCTGGCGATCAATACGTATTGTGAGATGGAGGCGATGCTGGAGGAATGGGTTCGGGCGATTCTCAAGCCGATACGGGGGATATGGACAGATTACACGGATCGGACACTTGGGATCCTATCCCGCTGGTAAAGACCGCACCTCGTTTCACAATACGGGGGAGGCGGTCGATATCTCTTGGCTCCAATGGTCGACGGGGCAATCTTGCCGTCCCTGCAATGGTAAGTATAACGCATCCGATCCGATAAATCGTCGTCGCCTCGTAGCTGTGGAAGCCAGCTTGAGGAAGCACTTTGGCACGGTACTGAACCGAGGATACCCCGGTCACTTCAATCACTTCCATGTGGACACGGGATGCCCTGTTCGCTTCCGCCCGAAGAGTTACTCGTCGCATCGACTGTTCGCCCGTGACTGCATTGAGGCGTTCACTGGTACAGCCATTGGATACGACCAGTGTCCGTGGCGTGACGGAACTGCTGTCCCTACAAGAGTATGCCCTAGAGAAGATAATCGCGAGGACGAGATAGCTCTGTCCGGGTTGCTCACTTCTCTCGGAATGGACTGTCTAGACATCGAGAATAAGATTTCCGACTACCAAGTGTTCTTAAGCTATATCATGATGCATGGCTTCGCGAATGCCGATGCGGGCGAATTCCGCTATGGCGCCGATGTGCCCGAGTTGTGATGGCGCGCACTGTTGGGGCGGCGTGAGCAGCAGGACGATACGCGGCCGGGCTGTGAGCTTGGCGTTGGCCGTGGTGTTGGCCGCTCTCGGCGGGGTTGGCACGGGCCTTGGCTCGGCTGTTGCCTCGTCGGGGTCGGGGCTGGCAGCGCAGCGTGGTGGCGCTGACGTGGCACCGGCGGGGTTTGGCTTGGCTGAGTCGAGTTCGGCTCAGGATGCCGCAGCCGGTGTCGGGCCTGCGCCGGAGTGGCCGTTTCGCGGGATCGTGGCCCACCGGGTGTTGAACGGTGCCAATGTGTTGGAGTATTGGGACAGCTCGACTGGCGAGGTGAACCGGGTCAGGTTGGGACCGGTGGATGAGGTGGATGGGTGCCTGTGGCCGATTGGGGCCAGTGCGGAGTCTGTGCGCCTCGAGGCGAGGGGAACCTTCCACTTCGTTCGCTACGGGGTGCCCTGGGGGGATGAGGCGTATCCTCTCTTTGTCGGCCTCGAGAATGGCAGCGCTAGTAGCGGAGTGCTCGGGGCGGACCTAGAGGGCCGGCTGGAGGTGTCGTCGGTTCGGGGGCTTGCTCATGTGGTGACGCCTGGGCGCGAGGCGTACTACCTGCCAGCCGGCAATATTCTCGAGGGCGTTGGGCTGGAGTTGAGCGCCGCTCCGACGGACGCCTTGTCTTCGACGGACGCTTTGTCTGAGGAGGAGCTGTGGGAACGTCAGTGGGAGGCGGAGTTGGGCTTGATCGGCAGTGACGGCTTCTACTACGGCATCGGAGCCGTTGCGCAAGAGCCGAGATGCGCGGGGAGCAAAGGCTTCGTAGTGGCGGGCGATACCGGAGAGGTAGTGGCGTGCACTTCGGGCTATGGGGCGCCGCTTCGGGGCGCGGCCTTCGTGCTGCCGGAGGGCTCGAAGGACGTGCTGGGCGAGTTTGCGTTGCCTCAGCCTGTCGCTGTGGGCGAGTGCGAACCCTTCGAGTTGGAAGCCCTAGGGGCGTTGGGAGTTCTCGGCGGGCCGGCGGGATGAGCTGGCGGGTGCTGTTCGTGTCGCTGGTGGTGCTGTGCGCGGCGTGTGGCCAGGAACGTGTGCCTGCGCGAGAGGGTCGGTCGGGGGACGCGCCGCCGGGGCAGGCCGGTGGGTCTTCGCCGCTAGCGTCCTTGCAATGGCCTGGAGAGGCTGGTAACGGCCTGGGCACTGGATCGCCTGGCGGGGATCGATTCGCGGTGGGAGAGGACGATTCTGGGGACCTTGGGCCGGTGTCGGCGCAGCCGGCGGATGCTGCAGCCGAGGACACAGGGCCCGCGGCCGAGGCAGCCGCAAGCGAGGCGGCTCCAGACACTCCCAACGAGTTCGCTTCCGGCGACACGAAGCCCGGGTCCACGCAATTGCCGGCTGCTGGTGTGGAATTGCGGCGGGAGTATCCGTCGTTTGCGGAGGGCGCGGCGCCGCGGTGGCCGTTTGTGGGGCTGGTGCAGTTGTGGCCCTCCGTCGCCTACGCGCAGGAGCAGGGGGTGTGGGTCGAAGACATCAGATGGTTCTTGCGCTACTGGAGCTGGGATGAGGCTAGGGAGTCGTATCCGCAGGTGGAGCTGCCTGGTTTGCGGATCAGTTGTCCGGGCGACGTGGCCCTGGCGGTTCACGGTGAGCGCGGTGTGGAGGTCGGCGGGCCTTCGAGCGCTGTGAGCGGAACGTATCTGGTGCCCTGGGGCAGTCCGGCCGACCGGGTCGACGCGCCGTCCGGGCTGCTGGCGTCGGGGGGGCGCACAGGAGCGTCGAATGTGGCGGTGTCCAGCCAGGGGGACTGGGTGCATGTGGGCTCGGGGCCGCAGGGGCGTTCCTATGCGATGCGGGATCCGGTGAGGCCCGACGGTGGGCGCTGGGATGCTCGTGCCCGTCATGACGGAGACCTGTTCTTGTTGACGGTGCATCCCGCCCATCTGGAGTGCTACCCGGGCGTGAGCTGGATGTCTTTGGCCGCCACCGGCGAACTGGTCGCCTGCGGCGCCAACAGCGCCGCCACCGCGTTTGTGGCTCCAGGGCCATCTGGGGATCTGGTGCTGCCCGAGCCCGAGCAGATGGGCACCTACCTCGGATGTGCCCGGCAGTTGGACCTGCAGCACCTGCCGTTCACAGCACAGCGCGAACTCATTGCTCGGTGACCTCCACACCCACGCCGACAGCCGTCTCCTGCGACGCGTCGGATAAGGGGCTCTCCGCGTATTAGGTCGGGGTGAGGGTGTCGAGCAGTGTCCAGTTGGGTCTGCCGGCGTAGAGCAGGGCGCGGATGCGGTAGTGTTGGCGAAGTTGGTGAACCGGCGCTTCCCCCCGTTGACCGGTCAGGTGGATAAGGCGGGGGTGGTTCCCGCGTTGTGACGGTAGTTGGCTTCGTATTGGTCTGCTGTGAGATAGTCGAGGCTGGTGTGACGCCTGGTGGTGTTGTAGCGGACGAGCCACTCGAACACGGACCGGCGCGCGGTGGCGCGGTCGGGGTAGCGGCACCGGTGGACGAGTTCTCGTTTCAGGCTGGAGAAGAACGCCTCGGCCACTGCGTTGTCTGCTGATTATCCGGCCAATCGTGGTCGGGGGTGAAGCGGGGTGTCGTGGGCCGGGTCGGTTAGTTGGCGTTGCGGCGGGTTGGCGGCGTTCGATGTGGCGGAGTCGTTCTTCTTGGTTTCGGACTCGGTCGGCGAGGGCTTGGAGCCCGGTGCGGAGGTGGGCGATCTCAGCGGCGAGTCCGGTGAGGGTGTGTGGGTCGTGGCTGTGGCTGCGGTGTTCTTCGACGACGGCTCGGAGCTGGGGGTTGCGGTAGAGGGTGGTGCGGCTGATGCCGGCGTGGTCGGCGACGGCGGTGAAGGTGATCGCTTCGCCGTTGTGGGCGAGGCGGGCGCATGCGGTTTCGACGGCTTGGAGGTTGGTGGTCATGCGGTGTCGGCGATGAGCGTGTCGAGTCGGTCGAGGAGGCGGCGGTGCCGGTCGGCTTCGTCGATCCAGCCGTGTGTTTGGGCGTCGGCGAGGAGTGCTTGGGTGTCGACGCGTTGCGCGGCGAGCACGGCGACCGAGGCGGCGTCGGTGCGGAAGCTGGGGCAGTGCTCGCAGATGTTGGCGTAGGGGCAGGCTCCTTGGGCGGGGGCGCGCAGGCAGTGGCCGCCGGCGAGACGCGCCTTAATGGCGGGCGCTTCGCGCCAGTCGTCGCCGGAGGTGAAGCCGTTGGCGCGGCCGTCGTTGGCGGTGACGGGGATCGATGGCCGGCCCGTCGGTGTGGGCATGGCGCCGATGCGGCCCTTGGCCAGGTCGAGGGCGCGTTCGTATTCGGCGCGCACGGTGGAGTCGAAGAGGTGCGCGTTGCGCAGGCTCATCTCGGCTGAGACGTGGCCGAGGAGGGTCATGAGCGCCTGCAGCGAGACGCCGGCGTTGACTAGGGCGGTGGCGTAGGTGTGGCGGAGCTGGTGGGGGGTGACGTGGCCGATCCCGGCGGTGTTGGCGCTGCGGGCCAGTTCTTTGCGCACAGCGCTTTGGGAGAGCCGGCGGCCGTGGTGGGTGAACAGGAACTGGGTCGCTGCGCCGGTGCGTGGATGGGGCAGCGGCCGGCCAGTGGAGCGTGTGGCGGTGATCCGGTCGATGAGGGCGACGGTCTCGTCGTCGAGGGGGACCATGCGCTCGGTGTCGAGCTTGCCGAGGGGGACCTTCAGCCAGGCGCCGTGGCCGCCGATCTCGTGGACGCAGTCCAACTCGAGGTCGAGGAGCTCTCCGATGCGCAGCCCGACGGCTCGGGCCAACAGCAGGGCGTCGGCGGCGAGCCGGTAGGTGCAGGCTTCGAGCGCTTCGGTGAGTCGCCGGTCGGCGTCCACGGGCAGATAGCGGGGCAATGGCCGGGGTTTGCGGGGATGGTCGGTGCGGAACACGAGCTTGCGGGCGGGGGCGTCTTCCCAGCCCCACTCGGTGATCTCTGCGAGCATGTGGCCCACAGCGCGGATGCGGCGGTCCTGGTCGGCGACGGTGATCGCCTGCCCGGTCTTTGATGACACTGCGCTCGCGACGGCGCTCAGGTAGGGCTCGACGTGGCGTTGGCGGTCCAGCGCGGCGAGCGACTCGAGCTCGGGGTCGTGCTCGGCGAGGAACCGGCCGAAGCAGGCGAGTCGGGTGGCGAGGCTCGAGACGGTCTTGGGACGACAGGTGCCGCACTTGCGTTCGAGGTAGGCGGCCATGGCGGAGCGCAGGTTCGGGTGGCAGTCGGCCAGGCGGGCCTCGAAGGTGTCGGGCTGCTGTAGGGGCTCGGGTGGTTGGGGGACGATGTCGAGGTGGAACAGCACCGTGTGGGCGCACACGAGCGCGGTCCGGTAGTGCCGCCAGCCCTGCCCGGTCGCAGCCTCGCGTGCCCGGCACGCGTCGGCCAGGGCCTCCAGGTCGTCGATGGCCAACTGCTCCAGTGGGCGGCCGGTCTGGATCAACAGCCGGCCGACTGATTGCGACGCGGCCCGTTTCGCCTGAATCTCGCTGAACCCGACCGCTGTCGCGGTGTCACAGAACCGGCCCATGGCGGCCTCCAGCGGCGTGTCGCAGACCTCGCGCCAGAAGCTCGACAGCTTGCGTGACACCAGCCAGTCCCAGCCGGGCCGCAGCCACCTGCGGGCCATCAAGAACATCAGCAGCGACATCGTCGAGGGCGGCAGCACCAGCCGGGCGCCGAGGGGTTGGTCGGCCCAGGCCTGCGGGTTGGGCCAGCGGTCCAGGAACGTCCGGGCCGCCCAGTCCGAGGCCGGGTTCCCCCGGCCGGTGGCGCGCTGGCGGTCCCGCCACGCCCACAGCAACTGGCCCGGTGCTGGGACCGGTGACGGTTCAGGTGTTGGCGCGCTGGCGGCGGCGGGCAGCATCGAACTCGGCCTTGACATGGGTGGGGGCCAGATGGACGTAGCGGGCGGTGGTGTCGATGTGGGGGTGGCCCAACAGAGCCTGCATCACGGCCAAATCCACACCGGCCTCGGCCAAAGCGGTGCCGAAGGTGTGGCGCAAGGCGTGGGGATGCGCGGTCGTGATGCCGGTGATCTCGCGGTGATAGCGGAAGATCCGCCGCAGCCCCGCCGCGGTGAGCGGCTGCCCGCGAGTGGGGCCCTTGGCCACGACGAACAGCCTGGAGCTGGTCGTCTCGGGGCGCTCGGCGAGCAGGTAGGTCCCGATCACCCCGGCGACGTCCACGTCGAGGGGCACCCGGCGTTCGGTGCCGCCCTTGCCCGACACCCGCAGCCACCGGGCACCGATGTCGGCATCGGCAACGTCGAGGGCCAACACCTCCGACGAGCGCAGCCCGCAGAACACCATCAGCCCCGCGATGGCCCGGTCCCGCCACGTGCGCAGGCTCTCCAGCAGCGCCACGACTTCTCGATGCTCGAGCGTCTTCGGGAGCCGCTTGGCGTCGCGGACCCGCAACGGCGAGCGCCGCCGCGGCGCACGCGACACGTGCGCCAGCATCCCGCCCCGCTCACCCGCCGACACCCGCTTGGCCTCGCGGCCCGCAGGCATCGGGTTCGGCGCGTCAGGGTCGCGCATCGACCGGAACGAGAACAACCCCGACACCGCCGCCAAGCGCAAATTGACCGTGGCCGCAGACAACGTGTCGGTCCGCCGCCCGTCGAGACCCACCACGTTCGCACCGCCGGGCCGGCCGGCCACCCGCTCGCTGCGGCACGCGGCCAAGAACCGCAACAACACATCCGTCGTGACCTCGCCCAGACCCAAGTCCTCGTCGCCGAGCCACCGGCAGAACGCCAACAGCCCGAACCCATAGGCGCGGATCGTGCGAAGCGAGTAGTTCCGGTCAACCAGATACGACAGGTAGTCGTTCACCAACCCGAACCGACCGGCGCCGTCGCCGGCGAGCCGCCAGCCAACCCCAGTCCGCTCAAGGAACAACCCACCATCCGGCACGGCCACATATGTAACGCCCAGCGAACCCCAAGCAAGCATTTCCCAGCGCCAACAACCAATCAGGACGCCAGCCCCAGACCTGATTGGCCGGTTAACAGGCATGACCCCACACGGCCCACCGACTGGGAGAGCCCCCAGCCGGCGACGGACTTGGGGAGGTTCTTGGCGAGATATTGGCTGCCGCGGTCGGAGTGGAACACGATGCCTGCGGTGCGGCCGCCTCGGCTGTTGGCGGCCATGTCGAGGGCGTCGGCGACGAGGCGGGTGTCGATGCGGTCACCCATTGCGTAGCCGAGCAGCCGGCGGCTGCCGACATCGAGCACCACGGCCAGGTACAGCCAGCCCTCGCCGGTGCGTATGTAGGTGTAGGGGTCGGACCGCAGCGCCCTGTCCGGCTTTCACCGAGCGGGTTTCTGCGGCCCGCCCTCCGAACCGGACGTGCGACTCTCGCCGCATCCGGCTCTCCACATGATCAGGCCGCTGGTGCGGGTGATCCTGTTGTCGTGTTCGACCATGGTGTGGGGATCATGGCGCCCCGGTAGCGGTAGCGCTCGATGTTGACCTGGTGTGGCCGGAACATCTCGATCCCGCCGTCGCGGATCCTCCAACCGGGGAGGTGGCGACGGACCAGGGTGTGCACGTTCAGTCCGACGTGTCGTTTCTTCAACCAGCCGACGATGCGCCAGAAGGCGAAGTGGTCGAGGTAGCTGAAGGTGCGTGATGACACGCCGTGACGGAAGTAGTTGCACCAGCCCCGCAGCACCGGGTTCAGTCGGCGGAGTCTATTGACCGCGATGGGCTTGAACTGTTTGAATCCGGTGCAATCCCTCACCCACTACTGGTGCCTTCTGGACTACATCATGATGCATGACTTCGCCGATGAGACCGCGGGCTACTACAATTCGCCAACGATGTGCCGGTGCTGTGACCTGCGATTCTATCTGGTAGGCGTCTAGTTGTGGGCTTTGGCTGGGGGCGCCTGTTAGCTGCTGCTGCGGTGGCTGTTGTGGCTGCGGGCGGTTCGGCAGCTTGGACGCCCGCCCGTTGGCGCCGCGGGCTGCAGGTATCGGTGTGGATGTGTCCGCGCTGGCGCCGAGCGTGTCTGTTGCTGGGGCTGCGGGGGCGGTCTCGGATGTTGAGGTGACAGAGGTGCACGCGGGGTCCTCGGGCGGGGGTGGCGTTGGTTGGGGCAGCCGCGGTTCTGTGCCCGGTGAGGGTTTGGCGCCGTCTTGGCCCTTTCGCGGCATGGTGGACTTCGGCACCTCCGAGGACGGGCGGGCTGTGCTTCGGTACTGGGACGTCGAGGCCGGCGGGGTCCATGACGTGAATCTGGGCGGCGGGCCGCCGCGCGAGCCGTGCTGGGGTGGCACCCCTTTCGCTACTGAGGAGTTCGTTCAGGCTCGAGTCTACGACGGGGACCCTTACCGTACGTTCGGTGTTCCCTACAGGTTGATCCGTGTTCCGTGGGGCGACGAGGCGTATCCCGTTTTGGCGCGCTCGGAGTTTGTGCTGGTGGGGTTGGCGCCGGCTGAGGGCTTCGATGTGTCGTTTGTGGAGGATGTCCATCGTGGGAGCGTGCTGCGTGTTGTGACGCCGCACGGTGAGGCCTATTACGACCTGGCGCTCGAATTCATCAGCTACGAGGCAATCGCCGGTGACCCAACAACCCCCGAAGAAATGAAAATAATCGAGCAGAGTTCGGAGTGCGACTCACTCTTGACTATTGGCATCCGGTTGGAGTTGAGCGGTCCGCCGTTTGATGTTGTCGACTACTTCGAGTTCTCATCTCCGGACCATCCCCGGTTCGATATGTATAATAGTTGGCTGAAGAGCGCTCCTCGTGCCCGGTTCGACGGCACGGACGGCTATCACTATGGCTTCACGATCTTTGTGCCGTCTCCTGAGGCCGGTCCGGGTAGCTTGGATTCGTGGAGTTTCGTCTTCGCGGGCGACACCGGCGAGATCGTTGCGTGCCGAAGGGCATACAACGTTGCCGGAGCGCTGCTGGTGCGCCCCGAGGGCTGGCCTGATCTTGTCGATCGGTTCGTGTTGCCCGGGTCCTTCAACGGGTCAGAATGTGTCGGGTACGGCGAGTGGTTGCTGGATCAGGTCATGGGCGAGGCGCGCTGATGCGCGCCGCTTCGCTGATGCTGTGTGTGGCTGTGGTGTGTGCGGGCTGCGCCGAAGACGCCGGCCCTGCCGGGGACGCTGCGTCTTTGGTGCCGACGGACGCGCCACTTGTGGCCGAGACACCCCAGAGCGCCACAGAGGCGGCGCCCGGTCAGGAAACGACGACGACGGCTCAGCAGGCGACGACAACGACGGGAGCGCCCGACGAGCCAGCGACCGCCGAGACCCGCGGTGATGCTGCGCCTGTGGCGCCGCCGACCGCCAGCACACCCGACCAGCCAGACCAGCCGGAGGAGCCAGGGCAGCCCGAGCCGGAGCAGCCCGAGCCGGAGCAGCCCGAGCCGGAGCAGCCCGAGCCGGAGCAGCCCGAGCCGGAGCAGCCCGAGGAGCTCGAGCAGCCGGTGGAGCCGGAGCGGTTGGGGTATCGGGATCGTGCGCGGTTCGTGTCGGCATCGGCGCCGCAGTGGCCGTTTCGGGGACTGGTGCAGCTGTGGCCCGCCCGTCATCGGAGCGTGGAGGCTGTGCATGAGGGCGAGTCGGTGCCTGGTGTCGTGACCGAGTGGGCGCTGCGATATTGGAGCTGGGATCCCGCGATGGACTCGTATCCGCAGGTGGATCTGACCGGCATGGAGATCAGTTGCCTCGGCAGGGTCGCGTTGGTGGTCCACGCCGAGCGCGGGATCGAGGTCGGCGGCGCGCCCGGCGCGGTCAACGCTGCGTTCTTCGTTCCCTGGGGCGGCACCGCGCGAAGAGCCGAAGAGCCATCTGAGCAGCTTCTCGCCGCCGGCGCGGCCCGCGGGGGCCCGTCGAATGTGGCGGTATCGACTCGAGGCGACCTGGTGCAGCTGGGCGAGGGTCCCGACGCTCGGTCCTACGCGATGAGAGACCCGCTGCGGGCCGAGGGCAGCCGCTGGGACGTGCAGGCCCGCCATGACGGGGAACTGTTCTTGTTGACGGTTCATCCCGCGCACCTGGATTGCTACTCGGGCATCACCTGGCTGTCATTGGCAGCCACAGGAGACAGCGTCGCCTGCGGCGCGAACACCGCCGCCACCGTGTTCCTGTCACCGTCGCAGCACCCAGCGGGCGAACTGGTGCTGCCTGACCCCACCGAGATCGGGACCTACCTGTCCTGCGCCCCGCGCCTCGACCTCGGCAAACTGCCGCTCACACCACAGCGTCAACTACTCACCAACTAATGGGTGAGGGGCTTGTCGTGCTCTGCGGTGAGCGTGCCCGACGGGACGCCGGCGGCGATGACTGACATCAGCGGGCCGACGCGCACGGTGAGGGTGACTTTGGCGGTGGGGTCCGAGGCGACGGTGAGGGTGACGTGCACGAAGTCCCTGCATTTGACCCAGTACCAGGACGCGACGTTCACCTGGTACGGCGAGATCACCATCACCGACTTCGTCGGGGGGTGGCGCACCGGCTCGGGCCATGTCTATGACTCGTTCACGGTGTCGCCGTCGTCGGTGTCGTGCTCTGCGGCGAGCGTGCCCGGCGGCGTGTCGGCGGTGATGACTGACAATTCTGGGCCGTCGCGCACGGTGAGGGTCACTTTGGCTGGGGGGACCTCGACGCCGGTGCGGGTGAGGTGCAAGAAGTCGGGCTACACCACAACCACCGCCGAGGCGACGTTCGGCGCGCTCTCGCCGTCAGCGCCCTGCACGGTGGAGCTGCCGTCGTGGTCGGCTCCCATCGGCAGCTACTGGAACGAGTCTTGCGTGTCCCTGCACCTCGGCACCTCAGACGAGCCGCACTATGCCAGGCGCTATGAGTTCAATCTGGGCACCCGAACCGGCGTCACCATCGATCTCTCCGCTGACGAGGATACCTACCTGTATCTGCTGTCAGGCCACGGCGAAAGCGCCGAGGTGTACGCGAAGAACGACAACGTCAGCAGCTCGAGCAGCAACTCGCAGATAGATGAAGACCTCGACCCGGGGCCCTACACCATCGAAGCCACCACCGCCGAGCCCGGCAAAACCGGGGACTTCCGACTGACAGCGACCGCCACTGAAGCGACCGCCATTGAAGAATGTGAGACGCGGCTGTGGGGCGGATCGTGCGCCCCAGCAGGCCAGGATGTCTACGAGTTCACCGAGGGCACCCTCGCGGCCACCCTCGACGTCGCGGGCAAAGCGCTTGGCCGCCGGGGCTCGTGCGTGTCGCAGGAGGTGCCGGTGCCCGACGACAAGCTGTCGCCGCACAAGCTGGCGGCGCTGATGCTGTCGATACCGGTGCACGAACTGCGGGGCAAGTCGCCGTCGCCGATGTTCTTGGGGCGAAGCGACAACCTCCGCTGGAGATGGGAGAACAGGTGGCTGTACTCGCGCAAGACGGCCTACGTGGGCGAGCGCCGCGCCCACTGGAACACCGGGGTGGGGCTGTGGCAGCTCGACACGTGGGACGATGCCGTGGCACTCAACCACGCCGAGCGCGCCGACATCAAGAAGGGCGGCGTCGTGGTCGCCGACCATATCGCAGACGAGTTCTGCGCGGGCAAAGCGATCTTCGGGATCTGGGTCGGGTGCAAAGAGACGGTCAACGGCAACCGGAACTGCCTCGAGACGTTCGGCGACATCTACGACAAGGACGGCGATTCGCTGTGGGTGGTGGCCACCGAGGGCTCCCAAAGCGACGGCGGGGTGCAGGACCGCATGTGCCTCTGGGACAGCGCTCAGCCCGCACCCGGCGACCGCGGCTTCGAGTGCTTCCTGTATGACCACCGCCTCCACGAGGGCAACATGGATGACCGCTGGCCCGAGGGAACCGACGGGCCGGACTCGGACGAGGCGGACTTGGACGAGGCGGACCGCGACTGCGGCCCGAAGACCGACAGCGAGGACTATGAAGACTTCTTGGAGCGGATAAGCAGGGACAGGTGCAACTGGCTCTGCCTCCGCCAGAAGATCGACGGCGAGAGCGATCAAGAGTTCGATGATCGGAAGAGCAATAACAACTGCAACGGGTTGACGCCGCTCGCGGTGGCGTTCATCTCTTTGACCTACGATGATGTCAGGTTTGCGGTGTTCCCCAAGGCGGAAACCAACTATCAGCACACGCTGATCAAGGCCGTCCCCCAGAGGACGGGCGCGCGCACCTCGAGGCTGGGGCCCGACGGCAACGGGTGGTATGAGGACTCCTATGAGGGCCGGTTCCTGTATGTGAGAGAGGGCTTCGGCGGTGCGTGGACCGAGATGTGACGCGGCGCCCGCCGGTGCGCGGCGGCGCCTGCTGGGCGGCCCGGCGGCGGCGCTGCTGGCGGCGGCTGTGTGGGCCGCGGCGTGCGCGGGGCCCGACAGCGTCGACGGACCCCCGCCGCCCGCGGCCGCCGAGGACGCCGACAGCGTCGAGGCTTCCGCGGATGTCGAGGACGCAGAGGACGCCCACAGCGTCGAGGGCCCCGCGGATGTCGAGGACGCCGACAGCGTCGAGGGCCCCGCGGATGTCGAGGACGCCGACAGTGTCGAGGGCCCCGCGGATGTCGAGGATGCCGACAGTGTCGAGGGCCCCGCGGATGTCGAGGACGCCGACAGTGTCGAGGGCCCCGCGGATGTCGAGGATGCCGACAGCGTTGAGGGTTCTGCGGGCGAGGCGGCGGAATCGGTGGGCGTCGGGGACGTTGGGGGCGGTTCGGGTGTTGTGGTGCTTGGTGATCTGCCGCCGCGCCCCGCCAGGCCGGGCGCGGTGGTTGGGGTGGGTGAGGGGCCGCTTCGCAGTGAGCGCTCTGATTGGGAGTCGTTGATGGGGGAGGTGCTCGATGTCTGCGGCGACGACCGCGACGCCGCGGCCGCGATCAAGGGCAGGCGCCCCGATCCCGGCGAAGAGGTCACGGCCCTTACCGAGGATCTGGTCGCGGGGTTGCGGCGGGGCTGTGTGGATGGGCGGGGTTTCGCGCATATTGGCTGGGACGGGCCGGGCCCGGTTCGCGTCACGCCTGAGGAGGCCATCGAGGCGGTGTCGGGGTGGGCTTGTTTTTTTGGGTGTGGGCATCATCTCGGATACGGCGCTTCGTTTCGCGGGGTTGGTCACACGCAGTTGGGCTATGACGCGCCCGCTGGGGTGTTCGCGGTGCAGGAGCCCGTTGATGAGGTGGTGTTGTTGTGGGATTCTGTGGCGGTTCGCGATGGCGCGTTGTTGGGGTTGGTGCAGAATCGTTCCGCGGTGCTGTTCGCGCGCTCGGTGAGGGTCGCGTTCGACGGCCGCAGCGGGGTGTTCCCGTTGACGGTGCAGCCCGGGGAGGTGGCGCCGTTCGTGCTCGACGGTGTGGCGCAGCTGCCCGAGAGGTCACAGATCGAGGTGTCGGCGGTGCTGTCGCCGGAGCCGGATCTGAGCCGCTCGTTCGAATTCGACTTCAGGTTCCAGATCCTCCACGCGAGCTATGCGAGAGACACGCCCTGGCTGGCGGGTATGCTGGCCAACTCGAACTTCGGCGGTCTGGAGCTGCCCCTGAGCGGCGACGAGTGGGTCAGCTATTGGCGCACCGGGGTGTATCTGGTCGAGCCGACGTCGCATCCCGGCGCCGGGACCGCCGCGGGGCAGGTCATCGAGGACCTGCGCGCCTATCTGACGTTACTTGACGACAACAACAGGGTCTTCGCCGTGCACCGGCTGACCCCCATCAGCCCCATCAAGGAAGACGAGCCCGTGACCGCACTGCCCGTCATCGTAGACAGCGGCAACCGCCTCTACAGCTTCTACTTGGAATTCTCGTGGCGCAGCCAATATTACTACCCCCAGGACGCGCGGGCTGTGCTGCAGGTAGGCGCGGCCCGCCTGTAGCGCGCCCCCGGGCCGCGCGCACGGGCGTGAGGAACCTGTCAGGCCGCCGCCGGACGGGCCGCGGCCGCTGCCGTCGCCGGGTGCGACGTCGCCGGAGCCGGGGCCCGGGCCGGTGGAGGGTCCAGTGATCGCCGTCACATGCCGGTCCTCGCAACTCGCCAACGCCGACACCGTGCATTGCGCCCTGAGCTCCCCCCGTTTCTTGGAGGGTTGGTTTAGGCTGTCCTGAGTCAAGAATCCTGCTCATTTCTGGGCGGGTTCGGTTTGAGTGTTCGGTCGTCTAGGTAGGCGGCCAGGGGCGGTGTCTGGTGGAGGGCCTGGTGGGGGCGGATCGTGTTGTATTCGTCTGTGAATGCGGCCACGTGGTCGGCGAGCTCGACGCCGCTGGCGATGTCCTGTCGGTAGAGGCGCTCGTACTTGAGCGATTCGATCCAGCGTTCGACGACGCCGTTGGTGTGCGGGGACCGGTGACGGGTGCGCACGTGGGCCAGGTGCGCCCTGGCAGCGAACCAGCGGGCGACTGCGACTGATTTAATGGCTGGGCCGTTGTCGGCCACGATCACCAGCGGGTTGATCTCGCCGGTGGCGGGGTCGGTGCAGTCCTCGACGAGAGGGCGGCCCAGCAGCGCCAGCGCGGCGATGCGTTCGCCGTGGCAGAACAGAATGTTGATGCCTGTCATATGACAGTTCGGTCAGGAGGCCTCGCCCGCAGCGTCCTCGATGGCAGGCTCGGCCTCCTCGATGCCGTCCTTTCGGGCCAGCCAGCTGGAGATGAAGGCCTGGGCGGTGGCGGCCACGGGCAGGGCCAGGAACGCTCCCACGATTCCCAGCAACGCGGTGCCCGCGATGACCGAGCCGAAGGCCAGCGCCACGTGGATCTCCATCGTGTGGGCCGTGACCCGGGGCGAGAAGAAGTAGTTCTCCACCTGCTGGTAGGCGACGATCACGATCAGCACGAAGAGGCCGGTGCGGGGCGAGTGCAGCAAGGCGACCAGCACCGGCAGCACGCCTGCGATGTACGCGCCGATGGCGGGGATGAACTGCGAGATGACGCCCACCCAGATGGCCAGGGCGATCGGCGAGGGCACGTCCAGCAGTGCGAACGCGATCCAGTGAACCAGAGCCGACAGCACCGCCAGGATTGTGCGGGAGTACATGTACTTGCCGGTCTTGTCCATGGCCACGTCCCAGATCGTGGTCACGACCGCGGCGCTGCGCTCACTCAGCCGCGCCGACACCATCTCGCGCAGCTTGGGTCCCTCGGCCACCAGGTAGAAGGTGAACAGGGCCACGGTGAACAGCTGGAACAGCAGGCTCAGCACGGTGGTGCCGACATTGACCACGTCGTCCGCGAACCGGCTGGCCAGGTCCTGCAGCCCGCCGCCCGCGAGGAATTCCTCCTTCACCGTGTCGAACTCCAGCTCGACGCCGAAGGTGTCGTCGAGCCAGCCCCCGATGTCGTCGATGTAGGCGGGCGCCTTGTCGATCAGGTAGTTGGTCTCCGAGGCCAGCGCAGTGCCGACCAGAGCCGAGAATCCGGCGGCCAGACCAGCGACGACCAGGAACGTGATGGCGGTGCCGATGCCCCGGCGGATGCCCCGATCCGCCATGGCGTTGACCGCCGGC
>LXNJ01000900.1_pt1 | contig 18937 bp, 16 predicted proteins | sample 809081 | NCBI WGS metagenome assembly LXNJ01 (sample SAMN04870510, study PRJNA318959) | sponge metagenome | biome: sponge; feature: marine sponge reef; material: water | host: Petrosia ficiformis | place: Greece: Milos, Mediterranean Sea | collected 2013-05-29 | depth 5-7 m
ATGGACTACGGGGCCGGGGGCTTCGGAGGCATCACGGAACTGTGGGATCTGACGAAGCCCGTGATCGCCGCCGTGAACGGCCTCGCCGTGGGAGGTGGATGCGAAGTCATGCTCGCCGCCGATCTCATCGTCGCGAGCGAGGGCGCCGAGTTCTGGTTCCCCGAGACCCGCCTCGGGAACGTGCCCGACGCGGGCGGTGTCCAGCGGCTTCCCAGGCGGCTGCCGCGGAATGTGGCGATGGAGATGCTGCTGACCGGCCGCCGCATGGGCGTCGAGGAGGCACACGAATGGGGATTCGTGAACTGGGTCGTCCCTCCGGAGCAGGTGCTCGCAAAGTCCCGCGAAGTCGCTGAGAGTCTGGCCCGGAACGCGCCCCTCTCGATGCAGGCCATCAAGGAGGTCGTGCGCGGAATCGAGGGCCTGTCGATGCGCGACGCCTTCGAGGCCGTTCAGGAGGGTCGGTTCCCCGGCTACGAACGCATGCTGGCCTCCGAGGACCACGCCGAAGGCCCCCGCGCCTTCACCGAGAAGCGCGAGCCCAACTTCAAGGGCCGTTAGCTTCGCCACCCGATGGCCCGGGCGTTGCCTCGTCAGTGCCAGCGTCGGCGTGAGGACTCCACGCGGTACAGGATGTAGTCCCGCAGAGCGCACGCAGCGCGACGATCGATGTACGGAACCGTGATCTTCCCGCACGCCAGCTGTATCCGAAGCGTGGCCAGTTCCTTCCGGCGCTGCAGCGGGGACTGCCTGACGGTCGCGGACTGAACCTTCCGCATGAGGAACGCCTTCACCTGGCGTCCGACGAATCCGGTGCGGCTCGACAGTCCGTCGCGGTCGTACGCGTATCCCTGCCGGCGCCACCGCTGCCAGGCGGCTAGGGCCGCAACCGGGATGGATGCGGCCCACCAGAAGAGGATCGCGGAGGTGCGGGCGAACATCCCTGCCCACGCCAGCAACAGGAGAGTTCCGAAGACGGTGGCAAGGACGAGGCCGTAGCGCAGGGCGAGGGCGCGAATGTAGTGAGGCGACACCCGCTGGAATTCGCTGCTTCCGGGAAGGACGGGAATCGCTGTCGCTTCTCGCGCGAACACCAGCGCCCGCAGATCCTCGGCGAGCTGGTCGCCCAGGAGCGGCACCTCCAGCACGTCCGGCACTTCGAGTGCGGAGGCGCGGCCTGCTTCCGGGGAGACGGCCGCGGCCGGAAGGGCGAAGAGCCGATACCGTCGGAACCACCGCAGCACGAGGCCCTGACTCACGGTCAGTTGCTGGATCTTCGGAGCCTCGACCACGACCTCGCGCTGCGTGAGGAGGCCGGCGCGCGAGCGGAACCTGCCGCCGGCGTGCCGGAGCGTGAAGTTGTGGTGTCGCAGGAACGCCGCCGTCACCGTGAGGAGCAGCGCCACGCCCGCGATGGAGGCGATCAGGGCGGCCGCGAGCCCCACCTGGGCGAGCGTCCCGAGATCTGTGAACGCGCTCGCCGCGCTGTCGACGCCCGACTCGACCGCCTCCAGGACGGGATCCAGGAAATCGCCCGGCTGGAGGAGATCGGCCAGCACGCCGACCAACGCCGCCACGAAGATGAAGTTCCGGCTGGCGAGCCCGATTTGCACCATGTCGGCCGGGCCGAGCTTCAGCAGGACGCGGCCCGGTCCAATGGCGGGCCGGACTTCCCTCGCCGCATCGGACGACGGGCTCGTGCCAGCAGCCACAGAGCCCTCCTCGCCCGCGGCGCGGTCCTCGGGTACGGGTCGCAGGGCCGTCACGCTGCGCTGCAGCCGGTGGGCCACCTCCGCCTTGATCGACGGCAGCTTGCCCTCTGCCTGGACCGAGCCCGAGGTGTCCAGAGTGACCGTGACGAGCCCGAACAGGCGGTCGACCGGGGACCGCCTGACGTTGATGCCCTGCACGCGCTCGTAGGGCAGGTCGAGCGCGGTCTTCTTGAGGACACCTTTGTGGATGAGGAGTCGGTCTTCGGCGATTCTGAACCTGAAGCAGGCCCACTGAACCGTGCCCGCGACGAAGGGCAGGAGGAGCAGCGCCCAGAGCACGAGGAGCAGAACGCCGAGGATGCCGGGATCGTCCCGCACCAGCGCCACCAGCGCGATCAGGGGGATCACAGCGCCCTGAATCATGGCGCGCGCCACGGTCTTGACGATGTTTCCGGCGAAGAAGAGGATGGCGAAGGGCGAGGAGCGTTGCCAATCGCCGGGGGTCGGCGAATTCACCGGCCGGCGTTCCCGTTGGCTTCCGCGTGTTCGTCGGAAGCCGTAGCGGGCGACGCCGCCGACTCTATTCGTTCCGAGATGTACACGCGCATCCGCTCGGCGGTCTCCCGCCCTAAACCGCGGATCTGGTTACCGAGGCCGCCCCCCGCCGGAAAGACCGACAGGCTCGCCAGACCGAACCGGCGGTCCAGCGGGGTGCTGTGGAGCTTGGTGTGCTGTACGCGGTTGAACGGAAACGCCTTCACGGAGCGCCAGAGGACGCCGGACTTGTACAGGAGGTCCTTCTCGCGGACGACGTAACCCCGTTGCGGGACCGCGATGAGCGGCCAGAGGACGGACCACACACACAAGACCCCCAGGGCCGTCCACAGGAACGGTGCGAGCCACGGCAGTGACTCCGAGATGAGAGCCCGGTTGCGGGGCGATATCGCCATCTGGAAAGCCGCGCCGCCCGCGACGTAGACGACGGACCGGAGGACGGCCCCGGCCTGGAGACGCCGCGCGAAACGGGGATGAAGTGGTGTCCAGTTGACGTGCTCCGCGTCGGGTAGCGCACCGAGCGGCACCTCGGCGTTCACGAAACCGGCGGGCACGTCGGGGTCCGCCGGCGCCGAGTCTCTCCTCGGCCTCGGATCGCCGCCCTCAGCGGCCATCGTCCGCCTGGGCCTGGTACAGCCGGAGGCCCTCCTCGAACGTCGCAATGACCTCGGCCTTGTGCGCCGGGTCGTCCCAGCGGTCCATCGAGTGGAGATCCTCGAGCGTCCGTTCGATCCAGCGCACGAAGAAGGCGGCGTCCTCCCGCGACCGGACCGGCTCCCCGTCGGCGATCACGAACACCGGGTTCGTGTGCGCGAACAGGTAGCTGTCCATGGCGCCGTGCTGTGCCGGCCCGAGGACTCGAGCGGCGATCCAGCCGCTCCCATCCATTGGCACGTCGATCTGCGCCTCCAGCGTCCGGCCGTCGCCGCTCGCCTCGACCGTGTGGATGATCTCGCCGTTCCGGATGATGTCGAGGCGCTCCATCTCGAACAGCGACCGCGCGGTAGCCGCGACCGTCACGCTCTCGCCGCCTGAAACCGCGAGTTCCTCGCCCATCCCCATGCCGTCCACGTCGAGCGTCAGGAGGGGGCCGCTCGTCACGAAAGCGTGGCCGCCGGCCATGGCGTCGGCCCACTCGTCGTAGTCGAGTTCCTCTTCCCCCGTGTAGACGTAGGAGCGCGTAGTCCCCACGGCCGGATGCCGCCACATGTCCGTCATGGCGTCCGTCCCCGCCGTGGCCGGGATCCGCGAGCCGGTGTTGAGGAGGCGATACCAGATCGCGGCCGTCCCCAGTTCGTCGCTCCAGATGCAGGAGACATCCACGAAGTCGGCCAGCCCGAGGATCGCGTCGACGGGCAGTTCGCGCGCCCCTCCGGGCGCGGGGTCGGGCCCGCGGTGGCTGAGGCCGAACGGATGCACATAGCCGCCGATGCCGCCCTGCTCGTGCACCCGCCTGAGCACCGCCGCGTTGTCCGGGTAGAGTTCGCGGTAGGCCGTCCCCTCGTACCCGATGTAGAAGGGCGTGATGAGTTCGACGAGATTCAGCAGCGACATGTGGGCGAAGAAGTTCGGCCGGTACTCCTCGTTGTAATAGACGATCGTCCGCGGATCCGGGTGCGGGTGGGGGTGGCCGAGGAAATGTTCCAGATCCTCCACGCGACTGTTCGCCCAGTAGTTGGCGATCATCCCGTTCGCCACATTGAGGTCTTCCGCCATCGCCTTGTTCCCGAGGTCGAGCGGCGTGACGAAGTAATGGCCGCCATAGTTCGGGTGAATGTGATTGTCGCCCGAGTACCAGCCCTCCGCGGCCATGTCGATCCAGCGCTCCAGCCGCACATCCACGTTCGTCCACTCGCCGGCCCGCACGTCAACGGTCTGCGCGACGGGTTCGTACTCGAATCCGCGCCACACCTCGAGTTCCGCCGTCCCGACCGGGAGGGTGACGGAGAAGCTCCCGTCCGTGTGGAAGTAGTAGTCCTCCGGCCCGCTCAGGACGCGGGGGAAGCTGCCGTCCGGGAAGTAGCTCCGCCCGTCCGAGGCCTCCAGGTAGATGCGGGAAGGGATCCGCCGCCCGCTCGCGTCGCTTACGCGCACCTGCACCTGGCCCGTCGGTTCGGACCACGCGTAGTCCTCGATCCGCACCGGAACCGGCTCGCCGCCGCCGCGGCCCGTCGTGTAGAGCCCGAACCCCATCCCGCCGTCCGTCGTCCGATCCTCGCCGTGGATGCCCCCGTTCCGCGCGTAGACGAGGCGCTCCCCGTCGGGGGACCAGGAGGGGAAATACTCGTCCGTCCGCGTGTGCGTGAGCCGAACCTGCTGGATTCCGGGGCTGGAACGGTCCTGCGCCGCGCCCGCCCGGTAGGTCGGGACCTGGTAGATGTCGTTGTTCCCCGACGCGTCCGTCACGTAGGCGACCGAGCCGCCGTGCGGGGCGACGACGGGTGAAGCCTGGTAGTTCGTCTCAATGCGGATGAGAAGCTCCGCCTCGCCGGTGTCCGCGCTCCAGCGCCACAGCGAGCCCGAACCGAGCGCCGCCTCTCCGCGCTTGGAGACGAAGACGATATCGCCCGTTTCCCCGATCCAGTCGCCGGCCATGTCGTTCGCCCCCGGGTGGGCGATGACCGACTCCATGGCTTCGGCCTCGAGGTCGTACGCCCAGAGGTCGAACGTCCCGTCCCGTCCGGTCGTGAACAGGATCCTGGACCCGTCGGGAGAGAACCGCGGCCGCATGTCGATCGCGGGGTCTTCCGTCAGCCTGCGGGATTCTCCCGTCTCGAGGTCGAGCAGGAAGATGTCGAGGTTGAGGTCGACATCCGCGGCGTAGGCGATGTGGCGGCCGTCCGAGGACCAACTCGGCATGGAGTGGTATCCGGCCCCGGACGTGAGTTGACGGGCCACGCCCCCCTCGGCCGAAACCGCCCAGATCCGCCCCTGGTAGGCGAAGGCGATCGACGCGCCGTCGGGCGAAAACGCCGGATAGGTGGGAGACGCCGTGACGGGAGGCGGGAAGTAGCTCTCCATGTACATCTTCCCGGACCCGCCGATCCCGCTCATCGAGGGATAGCCGCCGGGGAACGGCCCCGGATACCGATCCGCGTCCTGTCCGGACAGCGGAAGCGCGGCGGCCGCGCCGCCAACGAGCAAGAGGACTCCGAACAGTCGCAGGCGGTGCAGCTTCCGCGTCATTTGAACCTCCGTAGCGTCAAGCGGGGATCTGATCCTCGAAACAGTGGTTGGCAGGTGCGGTTGCCGCCAGACGACGACCGACTCGACCTTGACGCACTGCGATCCGCAAGACTAGACTAGGTGAAATAACTAGTTACACGAGATGGTTATGATTGAAGTCGGAACCTTCGAAGCGAAGACGCACCTGTCCTCCCTCCTCAAGCGAGTAGCGGACGGAGAAGAGGTGCTCATCACGAGGCGCGGCGTACCCGTAGCCCGGATCGTCTCGGCTGGGCATGCCACCGGCGCCGAAGTCGATCAGGCGATCGAGGAGTTGATCGCGCTCCGCGAGGGATCGCGACTGGACGGGTTGAGCTGGAAGGACCTTCGGGACGCCGGCCGCAGGTGAACCCGTTCGTTCTGGATTGCTCGATCGCCGCCGCATGGCTGTTCGAGGATGAGGCGGCGCCCGCTACGGATGCACTTCTCCGCCGCCTTAAGCCTGACGGCGCCTTCGTGCCCAGCCTCTGGCGGTTGGAACTGGGCAACGTCCTCGCACAGGCGGAACGCACCAGGCGCACCGACGCGACAAGAATCGCACGCTGGATCGAGCGGTTGGAGAAACTGCCAATCGTCGTCGACCCCGAAACCGGAAGCCGCGCGTTCAGGGAGATCCTGGGATTGGCTCGGCAGGAGCGCCTGACGACGTACGATGCAGCCTATCTGGAGCTCGCGATCAGAAAGGCAATCCCACTCGCGACTCTGGATCGCGCGTTAGCCCGAGCGGCGCGGCGCCGGGGTGTCGCGATCCTGCCTCGGAACGAACGGACGACGTCATGAACGCAGGACGAGGGCGGGAGGTCTACGGCGTCATGGTGCTCGGCTTGGCGCTCATGGGATGTGCGCGAGGCGATGTGCCCGGCGGGCCGGAGCCGTTCGACGTGTTGGTCACGGGGGCGCGGATCGTGGACGGGGCGGGGAACCCCTGGGTGCGGGGCGACGTCGGCCTTCGCGGCGACCGGATCGCGGCCGTCGGCGACCTGAGCGGCCACCCGGCGGCGCGCACCATCGATGCGGCGGACCGCGTGGTCAGCCCCGGCTTCATCGACATGATGGGCCAGTCGAGCGTCGTCCTCGTCACCGATCCCCCGAGCGCCGAGAGCAAGCTCCGCCAGGGGATCACGACCTACCTCTCCGGGGAAGGCGGGTCGGCCGCGCCCCAGAGCGACGCCACCCAAGCCGAGGGTCCGGTCGTGAACGGCGAGGAACTGCGCTGGCGGACGTACGCGGAGTACTTCGCGCACGTCGAGCGCATCGGCATCCCGATCAACGTGGTCCACGACGTGGGGCTCACCCAGGTGCGACGCGTGGTTCTGGGCGAGGAGGATGTGCAGCCGACGCCCGAGCAGTTGGAGGAGATGAAGGCGCTCGTCCGGCAGGCGATGGAAGACGGCGCCGTTGGGACCTCGACATCCCTCATCTATCCGCCCGCCGTGTACGCGACGACGGAGGAACTCGTCGAACTCACGCGCGTCGCGGGCGAGTACGGCGGCACGTACTTCACGCACATGCGGAACGAGTCGCACTCGGTGCTCGAGGCGATCCGGGAGGCGATCGAGATCGGCGTCCGCGCCGGCACCCCCGTCCACATTTACCACCTCAAGGCGGCGGGGCAGGAGAACTGGCCGCTGATGGCCGAAGCCCTCGCCCTCATCGACTCGGCGCGCGTGGCCGGGATCGACGTGACGGCGGACATCTATCCCTACATCCGCAACGGGATCGGTCTCGGGTCCTTCCTCCATCCGCGGCGCTACGCGGGCGGCGCGGTGCCTTTCCTGGAGACCCTGGCCGACCCCGCGGTGCGGGCCGAACTCCGCCGCGAGGTCGAGACCACGTCGGACTGGGAGAACTGGTACCGCCACGTGGGGATGGACTGGGACAAGGTCCTCATCGTCTCCGCCCCGGACGACGTGGACGGGCGGGTGATCAACCGCTCGGTCGCCGAGGCGGCGGACATCCTCGGGACGGAGGCATGGGATGCGTTCTTCGATCTCGTGCAGGCCGGCGGCGTGAGCGTGAACCCTCAGAGCATGAACGAGGAGCAGAAGTGGCAGGCGCTCCGCGCCGAGTTCGTGATGATCGACACCGATGCTTCGCCCACGAATCCGGCCGCGACGGCGAGTGCGCATCCGAGGGCGTTCGGGGCCTTCCCGCGCGTCATCGCGAAGTACGTGAGAGAGGACGGGATCCTGAGTCTGGAGGACGCGGTACGCCGCATGACGTCGCTCGCCGCCCGTCGGCTGGGGCTGGCGGACAGAGGCCTGATCGCGCCGGGGATGGCGGCGGATCTCGTGCTCTTCGATCCGGACGAGGTGCGGGACATGGCCCGGTTCGGGGACGCGATGCGCTATGCGGAGGGGATGGACTATGTGTTCGTGAACGGCGTGCCCGTGATCGATGACGGCGCGCTGACGGAGGCGCAGCCCGGCAGGCTCCTGCGCCGGGAGACGGGAGCGGGGCCGCGATGAGGGAGATCGGGACTTCACGGACCGTCGCCGTGCTGGCGGCGCTGTGCGTCGCGGGGCTGGGGCTTACGGCCTGCGGGGCGCCCCCGCGGGAGGCGGCGGATCTCGTATTCGTGAAGGGAGACGTGCTCACTCTGGGAGCGCCGGGGGTGGTGGAGGCGCTGGCGGTGGCGGACGGCCGGGTGCTGGCGGTGGGGACTTCGGAGGAGATTCGCGGGCTGGCCGGACCCGACACGCGCGTCGTGGAGTTGAACGGACGCACCGTGATCCCGGGGCTCACCGACAACCACTACCACGGGATCGGGGGCGGGCCCGGTGTCGACCTGACACGCGCGCGATCGATGGCGGAAGTGATCGACGCGATCGCCGCCTTCGCGCTGGAGACGGCCCCCGGGGAGTTGATCGTCACGAACCGCGACTGGCACGAGGGGCAACTCGCCGAGCACCGCCTCCCCTACCGTGACGATCTCGACGGCGCGGCGCCCGGACAGCCGGTCGTCGTCGTCCGCGGCGGGCACGAATACGTGCTGAACAGCGCGGCGCTCACCCGCTGGGGCATCGACGAATCGACGCCGGAGGTGCCGGGCGGCCGCATCGGACGCTACCCGGACGGGCGGCTCAACGGCGAACTCGTCGACCGCGCCAAGGACCTCGTGACGCTGCCGCAAGCCGCGCCGCCCGACCCGGGGGCCGTCCTCGATGCGCTGGCCGAGGAGTACGCCGCGCTCAACGCCCGCGGCCTGACGAGCATCCGCTACCCGGGCGGCCCCCCCGAGCAGTACCGGGCCATCGAGCGGCTCCGGGACGAGGGCCGGCTCACCCTGCGCGTGAACTACGTGCTCCGGGCGCCACGGGGCGCCGGAGCGCCGCCGCTTGCCGACGCGCTCGCGGCGTGGCCCACCATGGGCGAGGGCGATGCCTGGCTTCGCGTCGGCGGCGTGAAGCTCGGCGTGGACGGCGGCTTCGAGGGCGGCCTCATGCGCGAGCCGTACGAGGAACCGTGGGGCGAGGGCGGCACCTTCCACGGCCTGCAGACCGTGCCCACCGAGCGCTACATCGAGACCGTCCGCGAACTTCACCGGCAGGGTTGGCGCGTGGCGACGCACGCGGTGGGCGACGCGGCCATCGACCTCGTCCTCGACGGCTACGAGGCCGCGAACGCCGATGCCCCGATCGACGGCCTGCGCTGGGTCATCGAACACGGCTTCATTGCGCGCGAGGACCACTTCCCGCGCATGCGGGCGCTCGGCCTCTCCGTGACGGCGCAGAACCACCTCTACGTGGCGGCGCCGAGTCTCGTGAAGTACTGGGGCGAGGAGCGCGCCGCCCGGACCACCCCCGTGTGCGCCTATCTGGACGCCGGGATCCCGGTGTCGCTGGGGACGGATTCCCCCGTCATCCCCTGGGACCCGTGGTGGATGCTGCACCACTTCACCACGCGTGGCACGATCAGCGCCGGCGTGCTGGATCCGGCCCAGGCGATCACCCGCGAGGAGGCGCTGCGCGCGGTGACAAGCGGGTACGCGCACCTCACCTTCGAAGAGGAAGAGAAGGGGACGCTCGAGATCGGCATGGCCGCCGACCTCGTCGTGACGGCCGAGCACGTGCTGGAATGTGAGGACCCATGTCTGGAATCGATGGAGGTCGATCTCACCGTGGTGGGCGGCCGGGTCGTATACGAGCGGTGACCCCCCGCGTCAGTCGGACTTGCGTTCTCACCGGTGCTGTCCTCCTGGGCTCGGGGGCGCCGGGTCCGCCGGGGGAGGCCTCGCCACCGGCCGCGCACGGCAGCGAGGCCCGCTTCGTGGTCGAACTCGAGTGGCCGCGTGAGAACATCGCCCGCACGCTGGGCGTCGCCCGCTCGGAACTCGGCATGTACGGCCGCGGCAACCCGTTCCAGACGCGCGACATCGGCGACCGCACGTGCGTCGTGGGCCCCCTGTTCGCGCTCGACATCGACGACGAGTTCGCGTTCGACATCGATGAGCCCGTCGACCTCGTGGTCACCTACGCTCCGGAACTCACGGGGCCGTTCAGCGTCGGGTTCAACGACAACGGCGGCGACGGCATCGGCGCCTCGGCAACCATCGAGCCCGAGTCCGGCTCCGGATCAGGCCCCGCGCCCGGCTCTGCGCTCGCCACGGCCCGGGTGACGCTCGAGCGCGCCCGCTTCGCCGCGCACGGAATCCGCGACACGGACCTCGCCATCGGCGGCCCGGAGGGGATCGCCCTGTGCGACATCGAGGTCGAGCGCAGCCACGCCACACCCGTCCCGGTCGCCCATGGCATGCTGCGCCTCACGGTCGAGGATGCGGCGAGCGGGCGTTCGGTCCCCGCCCGGTTCGGTCTCTACGACGAGACCGGCCGCGCTCCGCTCCCCTCCGAGCGATCCGTGCTCGTGCACCGGTTCGTGGACGAGGTGCGACTCCTGTGGGTGAACCCGCGCACGTGGTGGCCCTCCGAGCACCGCCTCGCCTTCTACGTCGATGGGGAGTACGAGGCCCGCCTCCCGGTCGGGAGCTACGAACTCGTCGCCACACGGGGCCCCGAATACCGCGGCTACCAGCGGACCGTGGAAGTGCGCGCGGATGAGACGACGGATCTCACCGTCTCCCTCGAGCGCTACGCGGACCTCCCCGCCGCTGGCTGGTACTCCGGCGACTCCCACGTCCACATCGCGCGCGACCATACGGAGGATGACGCCGTGTGGGCGCAGGTCGCCGCCGAGGACATCCACGTCGCGAACCTGCTCGAGATGGGAAACATCGCCGTCACCCACTTCAAGCAGCCGGCGTGGGGAGAAGCCGGACAATACGTGCGCGAGGGCCACGCGCTCGTGTCCGGCCAGGAGGACCCGCGCACCGTCCAGCGCGGGCACACGATCCACCACAACCTGCAGCGTCCCATCCGCCAGGATCCAGAGTCCTACTTCCTCTACCACCGGGTGTTCGAAGAGTCGCATGCCCAGGGCGGGATCTCCGGCTATGCGCACATGGGCCAACTCTTCAACGGGGAACGGGGACTCGCGCTCGACGTGCCGTTCGACCTCGTCGACTTCATCGAGGTCCTGCAGGGCGGGCGCCTGTACGACGACATCTGGTACAGCTTCCTCAACCTCGGCTTCAACGTCCGTCCGATCGCGGGCGCCGACTATCCCTACTTCGGGCCCACGCTGCCGGGGGTCGAGCGCACGTATGTGAAGCTGGACGGGCCGTTCGCCCCCAGCGAGTGGTACAACGCGTACCGCTCGGGCCACACCTACGTGAGTAACGGCCCCTTCCTGAAGTTCCGGGTGGACGGCCGGGAGATGGGCTCCGAGCTTCGCGTCGCGCGCGGGGAGAGCCTCGAGATCGTGGCCGAGGCGTCGCTCAACCCCGATATCGACCGCCTGAACCGGCTGGAACTCGTCGTGCACGGGGAGGTCGTGGCCACCGCGACCCAAACGTTGGTGGACGGCGACCGGCTGCGGCTTGCCACGGAGATCGAGGCGGAAGAGAGCCTGTGGGTCGCCGTGCGCGCCTACGGCGACCGGGACGGGGAGCGCGACATGACCGTCGCGCACAGCGCCCCGGTGTTCATCATCGTGGACGACGATCCCTGGTGGAAGCTGGAGGCGGTGCCGGAACTCGTCGCCCGCCACCGAACCAAGCTCCAGGAACTGCTCACCGAGCCGATCCGGCCCGCGGGCGATCTCGAGTACTGGGAAACGACCCGCCTCCTCGAGGAGGAATGGGAACAGCAGCGCCTCCGCCTCGAACCGCGCGTACAGGAGGCCGACGCCCGCTACCAGGCCCTCCTCGACCGCGCCCGCGCCGCGACGACCGCCACGTCGTCATGAGCGGCTGAGGCCCATCTACGCATGCATTTTCGATTGGCCTGGGCCGATACAGGGGTGCCGGGATGCCCGTGATTGCTCCCGGCCACGGCTGCCCCTGCGCGCCCGACCGTCTGCTTCGTACGTTGCCCCAGGCACGATGACCGGCCCCGGCACGTCACCAGGAGGACCTCATGCGCCGTCCCACTGTTCTCGCTCTCTGCTTCGTCCTGTCCCTCACCGCCTTGGCGCCCGCCGTCGGGTCCGACACCCATGCGCAGAGCCGTTCGCCCATCGACGCCGAGACTCGTTGGACGCTGGCCGCGGTGGGGGACGTGATCATGAACCGCCGCACGGCGCCGTTCGACCACCCCGGCGATCCCGGCTTCCACGACCTCGCCAACATCATCCGCGCGACCGACGCCGCGTTCCTGAATCTCGAGCAGTCGGTCTTCCGCCTGCAGGAGTTCACGGGCTGGCCGGCGGCGGAGAACGGCGGCAACTACGAGGTGGGTTCGCCCGAGACGCTCAAGGACCTCGTGGACATGGGGTTCAACCTCTACAATCGGGCGAACAACCACTCGACGGACTACGGCGTCGAGGGCATGCGCCTCACGAACCGGCTGATGGACGATTGGGGCCTCATCCACTCCGGGACGGGGGAGAACCTCGGCTGGGCCAGCCGCCCCGGATACCTGGAGACGGCGAAGGGGCGGATCGCGCTCATCGGGATGGCGTCCACCTTCACACCCATGTCGCGCGCGGGCCGGACCGGCCCGACCGTGCAGGGCCGCCCGGGGCTGAACCCGCTGCGGTTGAGCACGCGCTACGAGGGGTCGCCGGAGACGATGGCCGCGCTGCGGGAGGTGGCCGGGCGGCAGGGCGCGAACGTGTCGGAGGACCCGAACGCGCCCGTCCGCGTATTCGGTTCCACGGTATTCCCGGGCGACGAGGACCGCGCGACCGTCTCCCTCAACGACGTGGATCGCGAGCGCGTACTGCACGAGGTGCGAAACGCCACGGACCAGGCCGACTACGTCGTCGTGAACAGCCATTCGCACGAGCCCGGCAACGCCTTCGTGACGGCGCCCGCGTGGATGGAGGAGTTCGCGCGGCAGACGATCGACGCGGGGGCGAACACGTTCATCATCCACGGCCCGCACCAGCTCCGCGGCGTGGAGATCTACAGGGGCCGGCCGGTCTTCTACTCGCTCGCGAACTTCATCTTCCAGAACGAGACGATCGACCCCATGCCCTCCGACCAGCGCGACCGCTACGGGATCCCGCTCGACCGGCTCGCGTCGGAGATTTACGACACGCGCTTCCAGGTGGACGAGGACGGGCACCCGACGACGGGCTTCCCCACGGGGGCGGAGTGGTACGAAAGCGTGGTCCCGGTGGCGACCTTCGAGGGCGACGAGGTGGTCGAGATCATCTTCCACCCGATCGAACTGAGCTGGAAGGCGCCGCGCGGACGGCGAGGCACCCCGCGCATCGCGCCCGAGGAGCTGGGCCGCAAGATCATCGAGCACCTCGCCGACCTGTCACACCCCTACGGCACCGAGATCGTCTACGAGAACGGCGTCGGCGTCTGGCGACGCTAGTAGCCGCCGGCCCCGGGCGCTGGGTGGCTCATGGGCCTCCGGGGTCGGCCACCATCGTCATCAGCGCCCAAGCGCATCGTCGCCCAGCTTAGAGAGACGTTCCCGCGGGAACGTGCTTGTCGGCTCAGTCAGTGCCGCGGAGCTCGACCGGCTGGCCGTGGGGGGTGTGGCGGTAGGCGTCCGCCCACGCCTCCTTGCGGTCCTCGAGGACCGCGGAGGAACTCAATCGGCGGTCCACGACGAGCCGTTCAAGGGCGGCGACCCAGTGGTGGTAGTACCGGGTCCCGTCGTCCGGTTCGCCGCGCGCCTCGGCCGCCGCGAGTTCGTCGGCGAGCGTCCCGGCCCACTCCTTCCAGGTGAAGTGGCCCTCCTCGGAGAGCCTGACCGCAAGCGCGAAGGCCTGCGCCTGCCACGGCGCCTCGAACACCGGGCCGTCGTCGTCGGCGGGCAGCGGAGGGAGCGCCGCGAGACGTTCGGAGTCGACCCGTTCGGCACCGCTGCCGGCGCTGCCCATCACGCGGGCTCCAGGTAGTCTTCCCACAGGTCGACGTACACCACGTCACGCGCGGCGGCCCGCTCGCCCCACAGTTCCCGTCCTTCGAAGCGCACCGAGTAGACGTGCTGCGGACGGTCGAGGGAGCGTCGCCCATCCTCGTCGGTATCCTGCAGCGCGTACACGCCGTGGTCCTCGACCACCGTCCCCTCACGCCCGCGCACATAGCGCGGCTGCCGGGTGTGGCCACGCGGGTGGAGGTTGCGGGCGCGTACCCGGTCGTTCGGTCCGAAGCGGGCGGGCAGGTCCATGTCGAGGAGTCCGGCCCCCAACGAACCGGTGTTCGACCCGGGGCGAAGCTCCGGCCGCGGCGCGTCGGGATCCGGGTACCCCGTCTCCAGTTCCGTCTCGGAGATGAGGCCGCTCACGAGCAGCCGGGTCGTCATCATCCGGAACCAGCGCTCGTAATAGGACAAGCTGAGGTACTCGACCGGCGGGATGCTCTCGAGCGTGAAACGGAAGGAAGGCCAGTCACGCCCCCGACCCCATGGACCGACGGCCCTCGTCAGGGCGTAGACCCGTCCCTCCCAGCGGTGGTGGAAGACGGGTTCGTTCTCCTCGGGCTCGACCGGGCCGAAGCCGTCCATGCCGCCCATGTCGTGGATCGTGTTCACGCGTCGCCTCCCGGGTTGCCCCCAGACGGCGCCTCGATCCTGGCCACGCCGATCATCGAGTCCCGGCTGACGATGTCCGCCAGTTCCTCTTCAGTCATGTGCTCGGTGCCCGCGGGCCGCTCGGGGAGCACGAGGTAGCGGATCTCCGCGGTGCTGTCCCAAACGCGGATCTCGACGTCCTCGGGCACGTTGAGGCCGAACTCGCCAAGGACCTCGCGCGGTTCGATGACCGCCCGCGCCCGGTACGCGGAGGACTTGTACCAGACGGGTGGCAGGCCCAGCGTCGGCCACGGATAGCACGAACAGAGCGTGCACACGACCAGGTTGTGCACCCGGGGCGTGTTCTCGACCACCTTCATGTGTTCGCCCTGTCCGCCGAGATAGCCGAGTTCCCCGATCGCGGCGGTCCCATCCGCGAGGAGGCGCTCCCGGTAGGCGGGATCCACCCAGGCGCGCGCGACGACCTCCGCTCCGTTCCGGGGACCGACCCGGTTCTCGTAGGTGTCGACGATCCCGTCCAGCGCCGCCGAGTCCACCATCCCCTTCTCCACGAGGACGGACTCCAGCGCCCGCACCCGGAGGGCGATGTCCGGCGGCACGTCCTGGTGGTCGTGATCGTGGCCGTGCTCGTGACTGTGGTCGTGAGTGTGCTCGTGAGACTCGGTCTGGTCCGCCATCAGCTTCCCCGGGGCGGCGAATGCGGCCGCACCCACCGCTGCGTCCTTGATGAACCCGCGCCGGTCGACCGGCCGCCCTTCCGATTCGTCCATACGCACCCCCTGCTGCGTTCATGGTGCTCACGGGTCGCCGCGTGGCGCAACCTGCCCGCCGTTTTGGCGCGACGGGTCGCCGCGCGAGCGGGATTGCGCGGCCCGAGCCGTCCACGCACCCTTCGCGCATGACCGTCTCCTACGAGCACTCGAAGGCCGTCTTCGACGGGATCAAGGCCGCCGGCATCCGCAGCATCTCGGCCCTTCCCGAGACCTGGCTCGGTCTCCTCCTGCAACGGGCCGAGGACGATCCCGAAGTAGACCTCATCCAGGTCGCCAAGGAGGAGGAGGCGGTCGGCATCGCGGCCGGGGCGTACTTCGCCGGCGAACCGCACATCCTGCTGATGCAGAACCACGGCTTCTTCGGGGCGATGAACGGAATCATCTCCCTCGCCCAACTCTACTCCGTGCCGCTCTGCATGCTCATCGCGGTTCGGGGCCACTGGGGCGAGCCGTACCCGTGGCACACTCGTGGCGGGATTGTGACGGAGGGTTTGCTTCAGGCGCTCAACATCCCCTACCACCACGCGAGAGATCCGGCGCTTGTCGCGAAGGAAATCGCCGAGGCGTACACGCTCTCGCAGAGTTCGCTCTCGCCGGTCGCGCTGCTGCTGACGCGCGACCTCATGGAAGTCTGAAGGGACGGAGGCCGATGGAACGGGTGCAGTGCCTCGAACTGATCTATCCCGAGATCGAGGATAAGCTGGTCGTCACGATCATGGGGGCCTGCGCCCAGGAACTGTACGACCTCGGCCACCGCGAGAACTTCTTCTACCTGCAGCACGCGATGGGACTCGCCTCGTCGATCGGTCTGGGTCTCGCGAACCACCTGCCGCACGAGAAGGTGATCGTGCTGGACGGGGACGGGTCGGCGCTGATGAACCTCGGCACCTTCGCCACGCTCGCGCGCTACCGGCCCCGGAACCTCCTCCACATCATCTTCGACAACGGGAGCCTGCTCTCGACGGGAGGGTTCGAGTCGCACACCACGTCGGGCGTCACGGATCTCGCGGCGATCGCGCGCGGGGCGGGGATCGAGCACGCGGTGGCCGTGGATTCGCCGATGGCGTTCGGGGAAGCGTTCGTCGAAGCGATGGAGCGGGACGACCTCGGCGTGATCGTGGCCCGGGTCGACGCCGTGGGTCCCGACAACTACGGGATGGACTTCGCCCTGCCCGAGAACGCCTTCCGCTTCAAGCGCTGCGTGCAGGAGCGCCGCGCCGCGACGGGCTGGACGCCGCCGCAGCAGCCGGGACACGCCGGCAGCGCCTAGCCCGCTTCTGCGGCCACCCGCGCCACCACCTCCCGCACCCGGTCGCGGAAGGTGTACGCCCGTTTCATGACCTCCGCTTCGTCGACCGAGAGTACTCGGCCGTCCCGGACGACGACGCGCCCGTTCACGAGGACCGTGGAGACATCGCTCCCCCGCGCCGCGTACACGAGGTGAGAATAGACGCTGTAGAGGGGCGTGAGTCCGGCGCGCCGCGTGTCGAGGAGCACGACGTCGGCGCGCTTGCCGGGCTCGAGCGAGCCGACGCGGTCGTGGAGGTTGAGCACGCGGGCGCCGCCCATGGTGGCCATGCGGAAGACCGTTTCGGCAGGCAGCGCGGTCGGATCGGCGTTCGTGAACTTGTGGAGCTTGGCTGCCGTGTCCATCTCGTCGAAGAGATCGAGATCGTTGTTGCTCGCCGCGCCGTCGGTGCCGAGTCCCACCGGGATGCCCGCCGCGAGCAGTTTCACGACCGGGGCCGCCAGCGGAATCCCCAGCTTGAGGTTGCTCTGCGGGTTGTGCGAGACCCCCGCGCCGGCGGCCGCGATGCGTTCGATGTCCTCGTCCGAGAGGTAGATGGAGTGTGCGAGCACCGTCCCCGGGCGGAGCGCGCCGATGGACTCGAGCGCTTCCACCACGCCCATCCCGGTGAGTTCCGTCGCCGTTGCGAGTTCGCTGGCGTCTTCGGCCGTGTGGATCTGAAACGGAGCGTCGTACTCGACAGCCAGTTCCAGCGCGGCGCGCACGTCTTCGAAGGGCGTCGTGTAGAGCGAATGTGCGGCCGCTCCGGGGACCAGCGTGGGGTGGTCTCGATACCTCTCCATGAACTCGGCGGCGTCCGCCAGCGTCGCAGCCGGTGACGCGAAGTCCGGGGCCGGGAAGCCGATGACATGCAGGCCCATGACGGCGCGGATGCCTGCATCGATGACCGCCCGCGCCGCATCGTCCCGGAAGTAGTACATGTCCGCGAACGTTGTCGTCCCGCTCTTCAGCATCTCGATGGACGAGAGGAGCGTGCCCCAATAGACGAACTCGGGATCGACCAGTTCGGCCTCGGCGGGGAAGATGTGCTCGTTCAGCCACGTCATCAGGGGCAGGTCGTCGGCGAGTCCCCGGAGGAGCGACATGGCGGCGTGGCCGTGCGTGTTGATGAGACCGGGGATCACGAGGTGCCCGGTCGCGTCGAGAACCGGCACGCCGGCCGGCCGGGGGGTGGCCGCCTCCAGGACCGCGGAGATCCGGTCCCCCTCCACAAGGACCGCGCCGCCTTCGAGCACGGTGCCCGCTTCGTCCATGACGACGACCGTACCGCCGTCGATCAGGAGCCGGCCGGCCTCCCGGGCTGCGTCGCCCGCGCCGGAACCCGCGGAGCACGCGGACACGAGCAGGCCTGCGAGCAGGAGCCCGCCTGCGAACAGGAGCCCCCCGCCGGCCCGTGCGGCGGTATGTGTTGCGGCGTGTGACAAAGGCTAGCCGTCCCGGGGCTGCGGGACGATCCGAATGTAGGGCAGCGGCTGCTCCCAGCCGTCCGGGAACCGCTTGCGCGCTTCGTCGTCGGAGACCGCCGGTGCGATGATCACATCGTCGCCCTGCTCCCAGTTCGCCGGTGTCGCGAGCTGCTTTTCGGCCGTGAGCTGGCACGAGTCGAGAAGCCGGAGGATCTCGGCGAAGTTGCGGCCCGTGCTCATCGGATAGGTGAGCGTGGCCTTGATCTTCTTGTCCGGGCCGATGACGAACACCGAGCGCGCCGTGGCGTTGTCCATGGGCGTGCGGCCCTCGGACGTGTCCCCCGAGTCGGCCGGCAGCATGTCGTACGTCTTCACGATCTCCAGCGTGGGGTCGCCGATGAGGGGGTAGCCGACGGCGTGTCCCTGCGAGGCCTCGATGTCCTTCGACCAGGCCTTGTGATCGCTCACGCCGTCGACGCTGACCCCGATGATCTTGCAGTTGCGCGCCGCGAATGCCTCCTCAAGGGCGGCCACCGCCCCGAGTTCCGTCGTACAGACGGGCGTGAAGTCCTTCGGATGGGAGAAGAGCAGGGCCCACCCGTCCCCGATCCAGTCGTGGAAGCGGATCGTCCCCTGGGTCGTATCCGCCGTGAAATCCGGCGCCGTGTCGTTGATACGCAGCGTCATTCGTTCCCCCGGAGTTGAGCCGGTCACCGTCGCAGTCGGGGGGCAATGATCGGCACTTTCGGCTACGGGGACAACGCCGGCAGCAGGGTGTTGCGAACCCAGGCATACGACGGCTCGATCTCCAGGGCCCGTTCGTACGCCATCAACCATCCGCTATGGCCGAACGCCGGCCCTCCCCCGCATGTTCTCGTTGAGCCGCGACAGACCTGAGAAGCTGATGACT
>LXNJ01000901.1_pt1 | contig 18923 bp, 13 predicted proteins | sample 809081 | NCBI WGS metagenome assembly LXNJ01 (sample SAMN04870510, study PRJNA318959) | sponge metagenome | biome: sponge; feature: marine sponge reef; material: water | host: Petrosia ficiformis | place: Greece: Milos, Mediterranean Sea | collected 2013-05-29 | depth 5-7 m
GGATCTGCACCTGGCTGGCCGCCGTGCCCTCGTGACTGGCGGTACCCGCGGCATTGGCCGAGCCATCGTCGAAGTGCTCGCCGAGGAAGGCTGCCGCGTGTCGTTCTGCGCCCGCCACGCCGGGCGCGTCAACACGACCGAAGCCGAACTGCGGGCTGCCGGCCTCGATGTGCGCGGCCATGTGGCCGATGTGACCGACGACGCGGCGCTTGCCGAATGGATCGCAGCGAGCGTTCGCGATCTCCGCGGCGTCGACATCCTCGTCGCCAATGCCGGCGCGTTGGCGAACACGGCGGACCTCACCGCTTGGCGGCAGGGCTTCGAGACCGACGTGCTCGGGACGGTGGCCACCGTGGAGCACGCGATTGCGCACCTCAAGGCGTCCGACGCCGGCGCCATCGTGATCATCTCCAGCGCAGCCGCGCTCGAAATCTACGCCGGCGAACGCCCCTACAACGCCATCAAGGCCACCCTGACCGCTTACGCCGGGGGCTTGGCGCAGCGCCTCGCCCCGGACGGCATTCGGGCCAACGTCGTCTCCCCAGGTGCCATCATGTTCGAAGGCAGCGTCTGGAAAAAGGCCCAGGTCGAGCGCCCCGAGGCGTACGCCGACATGGTGGATCGGACGGTGATCGGCCGACTCGGCAACCCGCGCGAGATCGCCCAGGCCGTGGCCTACATCGCAAGCCCGATCGCCGGCTTCGTCACCGGCACGAACTTCGTCATCGACGGCGGCCTCACCAAGCGCATCCACTATTGACGTATTGACGGTGCGCGGACGTCCGCGAACGGCTTGCCGTTCGCGTCCGCATTCGCGGCTGGTGCGACGTTCATTGCGGCGAGGACGGTGAGCGCACCCCACCTCATCGTCCGCGGTCGCGTGGTAGGTTTGCGCGCTATGGCGCATCGCAAGGCCAATCCCACAGCCTCGGCCCGGTTCGATTAGCGAACACCGGACCCGCTACACCGACGCCGACGCCGATCGGGCGGCGGCGGACCATCTGCCGCGCAATACGCTCGTCCAACTTGCCCACGGCATGTTCGGCCAGACCGGGTTCCGGCTGGTGTCGGCGCCAACCTTCCTGCCGGCGTACCTGTTCATGCTGTCGGGGTCCGACTTCGCCGTTGGCCTCGCCCGCTCGCTGCAGGCCGCCGGGACCATCGCGACGCCCATGGTCGGCGCATCGCTCATCGCCCATCGGAGCAAGATTCTGGGGATCACCCTGGCATCGAGCGCCTTGATGCGGCTGCAGATCCTCGGGCTCGCCCTGGTCGGCTTCTTCGCCGGGGCCGGCGCGGCGGTGCCGGCGATCATTGCGTTCCTGGCGTTGATGGGCACGTTCCAGGGCATCGCCCAGGTCACGATGAACTCCCTGCGTGCCAAGGTGATCCCCATCCACCGACGCGGCATCGTCGGCGGCGCGCGCAACTTCCTCGCCGGCTTGACCTCCGCGGCCGTCTCGTATGCGGCGGGCGCCTACCTGATCGACGGCAACGTCCTCGGCAACGGCTACGCATCGGTGTTCCTGCTGGCCTTCGGCGTGACCAGCGTCGGCCTTGTCGCCCTGGCGTTCACGGCGGAGCCGAAGTCGGTGAGCGTGCGCGGCCGCGAGTCGATCTTCGAGACGTTCAAGGCCGTCGGCCCGATCCTGCGCGAGCAGGACGATTTCCGGCGATTTTTTATCGCCCGCGCGCTGGCGAGCGCCGGACGCATGGCCCTGCCGTTCTACATCCTGTTCGCCGGCACGCGCATGGAACTGACCGGCACCGTGCTCGGCATCCTGACCACCGTTTGGATGCTCACGTCGAGCACAGCGAACCTCGGCTGGGGGATGCTCGCGGACCGGTATGGCTACAAGATCGTCATGCTGGTTACCCTCGCCTGCTGGACCGCATCGCACGTCCAGCTTCTGTTCGTCGACGGCTTCGCGGGAATCGCCACGTTCTTCGTCATGATGGGCGCGGCTTCCGGGGGCTTCAATCAGTCCGCACAGAACATGGTGCTGGAGTTCGGCCGCTTCGAGGACATCCCGATTCGGTTGGCCGCTTCGGGTTCGGCCGTCAACCTCATTGCCACCGTCGGCCCCGTCCTCGGCGGCGCGGTCGTTGCCCTGTTCGGCTACATCGAACTGTTCGTGCTGACCATCCTGTTGCAGACAGTCGCTTTGGTTATCATGGCGGTGTTCGTGCCGGACCCACGGCACGCGCGCGGGGCGAAATGAGCGGGGAGTCATGACGCATAGGAGACGCAACCGCGTGTGCCTTTGGACAGGCGCCGGCCGCTGGGCGGCCCTTTGCGCGGTCGCGGTGACCATCGAGGCGAACGCGACGCCGAGCACCGAGACCGCCTTCGTACTGAACACGTTCGCGTTCCTGGTCTGGGGCGCACTCGTGATGTGGATGTGCGCCGGCTTCACGATGCTCGAAGCCGGATCAGTGCGGACCAAGAACGCATCGGTCATCTGCCTCAAGAACATCGGCCTGTATTCGATTGCCGGGCTTGCCTACTTCGTCATCGGCTACAACCTCATGTATACCGATGTCGGCAGCGTCGTGGGATCGTTCACGCTGTTCCACGGCTCGTCCGCCGAGGAGGTCGCGCTGATCGGCGGCGACGAGGGCCAGGCGGCCGCAGTCGCCGAGTCCGGCTACTCGACCATGTCGAACTGGTTCTTCCAGATGGTGTTCGTGGCGACCGCCGCGTCCATCGTGTCCGGAACGCTGGCCGAACGCGTCAAGCTATGGTCGTTTTTCGTATTCACCCTGGTCCTCACGGCCTTCATCTACCCGATCGTGGGCGCGTGGACCTGGGGCGAAGGATGGCTCTACCAGTTCGGATTCAAGGACTTCGCGGGCTCGACGATCGTTCACTCCACGGGCGGATGGGCGGCCTTGGCCGGTGCCCTGGTGGTCGGTCCACGGCTCGGCAAGTACCGCACCGATGGCAGCGTGAAGCCCACGCCGCCGTCGAACATCCCCGCGGTAACGCTCGGCGTGTTCATCCTCTGGCTCGGCTGGTTCGGCTTCAACGGCGGCTCGCAACTGGCCTTGGCCGGGGTTCTCGACGCGGTCGCCATGAGCAACGTGCTGGTCAACACGAACCTGGCGGCGGCGGCGGGCGTCATGGCAGCGGTATCGGTCGCGCGTCCGATTCTCGGCCGCGTCGACTTGCTGGCGGTCTTGAATGGCGCGATCGCGGGACTGGTGTCCATTACCGCCGGGCCGGACATCGTCGACCACTACTGGGCGATCATCATCGGCGCGATCGGCGGCGTCGTCTGCACGGCCGGGATCAAGCTGTTGGAGACCATCAAGATCGACGACGTCGTCGGTGCCGTCCCCGCGCACTTGTTCGCGGGCGTCTGGGGCACGCTCGCGGTGTGCATCGCCGGCGGCGGCGACTTCGTCGCGCAGATCGTGGGCATACTGGCAGTCGGCGCGTTCGTATTCTCGGTTTCGTGGGTGCTCTGGATCGTCCTCGACAAGACCATGAGCGCTCGGGTCACGGCCACGGTCGAACAACTCGGCCAAGACGTCTCCGAACTCGGCATCGAAGCCTATCCAGAGTTCGTCGTGATGCCGGACGCCGACGAGGCGGCCGAACTCGCGGAGGCGGTCCGGCAAGATTCGGAGTAACGGCAGTCAGTGGAGGAAGCGATGGCCAGCGGTGAAGAGCGCCCGGCATTTGCGATCGGGCACATGCGCATGACGGTGGACGACGTCGGCGAGGCGTATGCGTTCTTCGCGAAGTACGGGATGCGCGGAATACTCGAACGGCCCGCGTTCGCGATCCTGGAACTGCGCGGCGGCACGCATTTGATCCTGTCGCAAGCCGAAGGGTCCGTCGAGCCCGGGCAACTCGCGCCGTTCGACCTCATGGTCGACGACGTGGACGCGGTGCACGCCCGGTTCGTCGAAGACGGCGTCGCGGCGACGGCGATCGAGCGCGGCAACATCCACGACTCGTTCTCGGTGACCGGACCGTCGGGGTACACGATTCCGTTCAACTCGTCGCACGTGGCCGGGGTCGTCTGAATGGCGAGTCATCTGTTCGATGGCCTCAAGGTCATCGACGCCGCCTACGTGATCGCTGCTCCCGCCGCCGCCATGATGCTCGGCGACTTCGGCGCCGACGTCATCAAGATCGAGCAGCCGGGCCGCGGCGACATGCTGCGCATCCTGTCGCCGAACGCGCCCGACCCGGCCAGCAACTGGTTCTGGCAGATGGACGGGCGCAACAAGCGCAGCCTGACCCTCGATCTCAAGTCCGAACGCGGCATCGATGTCCTGCGCAGGCTGGTGACGGAATGCGACGTTTTCATTACCAACCAGCCCTATGACGCACGCGAACGGCTCGGCATGACCTACGAGGATCTGAAGCCGCTCAATCCCCGAATGATCTACGCCTCGCTCACCGCATACGGCGAACAAGGTCCCGAGCGCTACCGCAAGAGCTTCGATCAAGTGGCGTACTGGGCGCGCAGCGGCCTGATGGACCTGATGCGCGAACCGGGCACGCGGCCGACGCAGGGCCTGGCCGGCATGGGCGACCACCCCACTGGCGTTGCCATCTACGCCGGCATCGTCACCGCATTGTTGCACCGCGAGCGCACCGGCGAGGGCGGCATGGTCCACACGTCGCTACTCGCGAACGGCCTGTGGTCCGTGGCGGGCGTGGCGGGCAACGTCATGGCGGGCCGCGACATGGCCGCCTGGCGTGAACATCACGACGTGCCCTCGGCCATGATGCGCGTCTACCAGGCAAAAGACGGCCGCTGGCTGCAGTTCAACATGGTCCGCAACGAAGAACTGCTGAACCTCCTGTTGACCGGCCTCGGGGTCGTCGACCTGCTCGCCGATGAGCGGTTTGCCGAGCCCGGCGGCCTATGGCGCCACCGCGGCGAACTCAGCGATGCCATCGCCGAGGCCGTGCAGACGCGAACATCGGACGCGTGGCTTGCCGTCTTCGAAGAGCTCGACGTCCCCGTGAACCGCATCGCCATCGTCGAAGAGACGGCGACCGACGAGCAGGTTCTCGTCAACCAGATGGCGGCCCGTCCCGACGACCCGGAGATCACGGTGCCGATGCTCGTGACCCACCCCGTCAAGATCACCAGCGTCCCCACGGTGGGGCCGAAGCGCGCACCGGATCTCGGCGAGCATTCGGTCGAAATCCTCCGCGAACTCGGCTACGACGATGCTGCCATCGCATCGATGCGCAAAGACGGCGTGATCTAAGGGGTACGCGGCCGGGTGGCCGCGCAAGGTCTCGACCTTGCCGAACCGCTTAGTGAGGCGCTCGACCTCGATCACGGCCCCAGGCCCATCCGCGAGGTGAAGATCGGGGCCGGCTGCATGCGATCCACGCAACTGCGGTCGAGCGCGCTCGTCTCGTCGATGTCGAGGAACTCGGCCGCCAGCCGCTGGCCGCAGCCCGTCATCAGCATGCCGTGTCCCTGGCCCGGAGCGACAACGTCGATCGCGTTGCCAAGACTCGCCGCAGCAAGCCTCGCGTAGCGCGGCGGCGTGATCGGGTCCAGCTCTCCGGAGAGCATCAGGACCGGCTTGTCGCTGGCGAGCGGTTCGTGGAGGTCATCGTCCATGAGCCCGCGCGGCCAGAGCTCGCAGGTTCCCGCCAGGACCTCCACGAACGCCGTGCCCATGTAGGTCGCGGCTTGCGCATCGATGTCAACGTCGCCGTGGAACGGGACATCCTCGGTGCACACGACCGCGTTGTTGAGTCCCACCGCGAGATCCTCGAGGCCCTCGGTGAGCAGGAAGACCTGGGTGGCGAGCGCGCGGTAGTCGCCGCGATCAACGGCGTCGATGAGAACGGGCAAGAGGCTCGCGGTCTGCGCCTGATAGACGAGCAGTCGGACAACGCCGATGAGCATCCAGTGATCCACGACGACGTCGACCCGATCACCCGTTCGAGGATAGTCCACGCTCACCTCGACGGCCGTCTCGCGCAATCGGGCCAGGAGGTCTCCGAATCGCCGGCGGAGATCGGGGTATGCCCGCCGGCAACCGGGATTCGTCTCGCAGCGGTCGAACAGAGCATCGAGGGCCGCCTGGCTCGCCAAGGCCACGTCCGTGCCGAGTGCTACCGCAGGCGGCAATACGCCATCCAGGATGACGCGTCGAGTGCTCTCCGGGTAGCGGCGCAGAAAATGCTGGGCGACGCGTGTGCCGTAGGAGATGCCGTAGAGGTTGAGCTCCGCGTAGCCGAGTGCCTCGCGAACGCGTTCGAGGTCGCGAACCGTCGTGCTGGTGGTGAAGAAGCGCGGATCGTGCGCAAGCCCGTCCAGGCAATCCCGGCTCAACTCGATCATCCGATCGATGTCTCCCGCTTCGAGGAGCAACCCGTCCTCGCCGCCTTCGCAGGTGAGCGGCGCAGACCGACCGGTACCGCGTTGATCGACCAGGATGATGTCGCGCTTGCGGACGACGCGCGCGAAGGCCGCCTCCGCCGTCGCGTAGAAGGTCGTTGCGGCTTGCCCCGGACCGCCCGCGATGACCATGAGCGGATCCGGCGCTCCCTGCTCCGCAAGCGCGTCGACCACGGCGATGAAAAGGTCAATAGTCTCGCCGCTCGGGTCACCCGGATCCACCGGCACCGCCAACGTCCCGCATTGCGCGTCAACTTCCTGCCGACCGCCGACCGCGGTCACCTCGCACGGGGCCAACGCGATCTCGGGGCCCTGCGCGCCCGCCGCGGGCAGACCGCCGACAAGCAGCCACGCTGCAACCCTGGCGTCGCGCACGATCACGGGACGGAGGTGACGCGCCGGCGTTCCGCCCACGCCCGCTCGATCAGTGCCAGTTGCCGAAGGCGCAAGTCCTTCCCCTGACGGATGGCCTGTCCGAACTCCAGGTACGCCTCGTTGCTGCGCGTATGGGCCGGCCACTCCGGCAGTTGGCCGCCGTTGGGATCCCCCGTTCGCGCGAACCGGACCCAGGTCCGCGCAAGCACGACCGCCATCCGTCGGTCGGCGTCCGTCGGCACGGCGTTGTAGGCGTCGAGATCCCCGAAGAGGTACATCTGGAATGCGCCGTGGAACGATCCATAGGCTTCCGGGCCGGGAATCGGCGGGGCCCAGGTGAACCAGTACAGGTAGGCGTCGCTCGACAGGGGCCCCATGCTTCTCGCCCAGGCACGCTGCGGGTAGGTAAAGGTCAGATCGGTGAACAGGTTCGCCCAGGCCTGCATCGCCTGGCTGTCGCTGTCGGCGGGATAGACGCTCGCGATCTGGTCCGTGGCCTCGGGCAGCATGGCCCCGGCGAACCTCTCGAATCCGGCGACACCCGTACCCATGAAGCGGATGAAGTGCGCGAGCAAGGCTGTGCCCTCGTCGGCGTTGGAGCCGACCAGGACCGGAACATCCGCCTGTCGGCCGGCGGCGAAGATCGTGCCGACGTCGTCCGGCAACACCTCGCCGTCCACCGTCGAGAGGTACTCGAAGGTGTTGAACAGCGGACTCGACTCCGCGACTTCGAGAATCCTCTCGGCCGGCGTCCGGCGCATGGCGGCGAGCGAGGTCTCCTCCTGGCCGGCGAGCAGCGCATCGGCGAACTCAAGGCCAACGGACTCCGACGACGGGATGTATGTCTTCGCCGACGTCCGGTGCGCCATCGGGTGGAAGGCACCGCCGCTCTGGCCGACGGCGCGGTGGAAGAGGCCCCGCGCCAGGGGGCTCGCCTGCAACACGGAAACGCTGTACGCGCCTGCGGACTCGCCGAAAATGGTGACGTTGCCCGGGTCCCCACCGAATGCGGCAATGTTGGCACGTACCCACTTGAGCGCCTGGATCTGATCCCGGTAGCCCTGGTTGCCGGAGGTGCCTGCCGGGCTCCCGGCCGACAGTTCGGGATGGGCGAGGAAGCCGAATCGACCGAGACGATAGTTGATCGTCACCAAGACCGCGCCGGCCTCGGCGAGCAGTCGACCCGAGTGCATGGAGCCGGAGCCGGCCTGCAGCCCGCCGCCGTGGATCCACACCATCACCGGCCGCCGTTCCTCGACATGCCGCGCTTCGGTCCAGACATTCAACGTCAGGCAGTCTTCGCTCTGCGGGGGAAGCGCGGCACCGGCGGGCGGATCGTAGAAGGCGACGCCCGAGTGTGTCCGCTGAATGCACACGGGCCCCGGTGCGCTCGCGTCGAGCACGCCGTTCCAGGGAACCACCGGCGCCGGTGGCGCCCATCGCCGTTCGCCCACCGGCGGCGCCGCGTACGGGATGCCGTGGTACTGGCGAAGAGCGGGCTGTTGCGGTTCGCCGACCACGCCACGCACCACGCCGCCGGTCACCGCCACGTCCGCCCCGATGGCCTGCGGTTCCGCGTAGGACCGAGCGCCGAGACCCGCGATCATGAAGGCCAGCACAGCCAGGCGGCAAACAACGCGGACCTCTCCGGTGCGCGGACGTCCCCGAACTGCTTGCTGTTCGCGTCCGCATTCCGGCCTCGTCCGGCGTTCGTCTGCGGGCGGGGACGCCCGCGTACCATGGGCGCCCGCCGTTCTCGGTGGTGGACTAACCACGCCGCTCGGCCGTCGCTTCGACATCGACACTGCGACCGTCCGCCGCGATCACTACGCCATAGTCGCGTGCGGCCGCGGCAATGGAGACCACCCCGTCGCGAACGTCGCGCAAGACCAGTTCCGGCGGCCGGGTCAATGGATCACCCCAGCCGCCACCCCCCGGCGTGTCGACGACCACGCGCGCCGGGCCGAGCCGCCGCACGCCGTACTTGGGCGGAACGAAGGTGCCGCCGTCGGCATCCCCGTCCATGGACGTGACCCACTTGTATCCCACCCCGCCGGTCATGCCGCCCTGCACACCGTAGCCGCTTGCGGTGTCGAGCCCCTCGGCGCGGAACGACCACGTGGCCGGCACCAGGATGTCCGCCTCGTAGCGCACGCCCGTGCCGCCGCGCCGAGCGCCCGCGCCCGCGTTGTCGATGCGCTGTTCATGGCGGACGTAGCGCACGGGATAGTTCTGCTCATGGAACTCCAGATTGGGCAGGTCGAGCCCGCCCAAGGTGATCAGGTGGCCCATCTGCGCGAACCCATCGCGCTCCGCCGTAGCGCCCGGCGTGCCCATCGCGTGCCATTGGTACATCACCCACGCCCTACCGTCCGCATCGCGAGCCGTGACATGGTTGTGCATCGTCTTCGACCAACCGGCGCAAGCCCGCAGCGGATCGGCCTCGGCCAGGGCCCGCCAGACCGCATGCACGATCTCGTGGGCGACGAACACCGTGTTCATGGTCATCGGCGCCGGCGGCCGCGCGTTCACGATCGTGCCCTCGGGTGCGATCACCGTCAGGCACCGGTACGTCCCCTCGTTGCGCGGAATGGTCGTGTCGAAGAACGCGGCCAGGGCAAGGAAGACGGCCGAGTGGGTGTTGGCCACGGAGCTGTTCTTGAACCCCGCGATCTGCGGATCACTGGCGCTGAAGTCAGCCACCAACTCATCGCCCGTGACCGTCAGCGTGACGCGAATGGCGATGTCCCGCTTCTCGAAGCAGTCGTTGTCGCTGTGATCCTCGCCCTGGTACACGCCGTCGGGCAGTTCGGCCACCGCCGCGCGCATGCGCCGGTCGGCGTGGTCGAGGACGCCGTCGAGGTAGCGCAGGTAGGCCTTGACACCAAGTTCCTCGGTGAGCGCGACCACCCGCTCGGCGCCGATCTGCGTCGACCCCAGCATCGCCCGCAGGTCGCCATCCAAGAGTTCAGGCGTGCGCGAATTGATGAGCAGCAGTTCCCAGACGTCGTCGCGCACGTGGCCTTCATCCACCAGTTTCAGCACCGGAAGTCGAATCCCCTCGTGCCAGATCTCCGTCGCTTCAGGGTTGTAGGTACCGGCCAGGCCCCCGCCGATGTCGGATTGGTGGGCGCGGTTGCAGCAGAAGCCCGCGACCACCGGCTCGTCGTGATCGCCGTCTACGAAGATCGGCCGAGCGATCACCCAATCCGGCAGGTGATTGCCGCCCGCCACGTAGGGATCGGAGAGCACGAAGACATCACCCGGCTTGAGACGGCTCCCGAACCGGCCGAGCAGCGCCCGTACCGCGAAGCCGCCTCCGCCGGTGTGGATCGGGATTCCGTCGGCGTTGGCGACCAGCGTCCCGTCGGCCGTGGTGATGAAGCAACTGAAGTCGTGGGATTGGCTGAAGATCGTGCTGCGGGCGGTCCGCGTCATCACCCAACCCATATGCCGTGTGATCTGGTCCAAGCGGTTCTGCATCAGCGCCAGCACGACCGGATCGAGGCCTTGCGGCTCGGCAGCCTCGCCACGACGTGCGTGCACGGCGCTCTCGGCCGCGGCTACTTCGATGAGGAACCCGCCGTCGTCACAGACCGTCAGCGTGTCGTCGGGCCCGACCAAGACGGTCGTCGTGAGCGCCTCGATCAGGGCGGGGCCCGCGACCTCGTGCCCTGGGCGAAACGAAGCCGCGTCGTAGACGGGCGTCTGTTGCCAGCCATGGCCGCCTTGCCACGTCGCCCGGACCTCGATGGGCTCCACCGGTGTGCGGACGTCCACCTCCGCATTGCGGCCGGGTACAAGGTCCTGTGCCGGACGGGAGACCCGCGCACCTTCGGGCGTAGACGATAGCGCGACGCCGCCCGTCGAGCCCTGCGCGGTGAGGCGCGCAGAAGCCAACAGGATGGTCCCGCCATGCTGAACGTGGCCGTAAAGACGCTGGTATTCGACCTCGAAAGCGCCGCGAACGGCGTCCGGTTGCACGATCCCATTGGGCACGGTCACCCGAATCGACCAAAGCTGACCCGGGTGGTGTAGTTCGAGCGCGTGCTCAAGGGCAATCTCGTGCGGCTGGAATCCCTCGCGGCCCAAGACCGAAGTCGCGTCGACACCCAGTTCGGCGAAGGCGGCGTTGACATCCCCGGGCACAATGTCGTCGATGGAACCGGTCATGAAGCGCACGAAGTCCTGGCGGATGTCGGCATGCAGCATCCCCACCGCACACAGCGCACCGGCATCCCGCGGCACGTAGACGCGGCGACAGCTCAAGCCCCGAGCAATCGCCGCACCGTGCATCGGTCCGGCACCGCCCGCCGCGACGAGGGCAAAGCGCGGTGGGGCGTGGCCGCGTTCGACCGACATGTGCTCCACGGCGTGCAGCACGTGCTGCTCGACCAGCTCGACGATTCCGGCGGCAGCCTCCTCGACGGACAGCCCCAGCGGGCCCGCAACAACCTTGCGGATCGCCTCGCGGGCGGCTTCGATGTCGAGATCGAGGATGCCGCCGGACGACTTCCCGGCACGCAAGCGGCCGAGCACCAATTGGGCGTCCGTGACCGTGGGCCGCGTGCCGCCGCGTCGATAGCAGGCGGGGCCTGGATCGGCTCCGGCACCTTCAGGCCCCACGTAGAGAAGGCCTGCGTCGTCGACCCCTGCGATCGTTCCGCCACCGGCGCCGACGGTGTGGATGTCCATGGCGGGCGTCGAGACGTGATAGCCGGCGACCATGACGTCGTCACGCGCGGCGACCGTGCCGCCGGACATCAGCAGGACGTCGCACGACGTGCCGCCGATCTCCATCGAGATCAGGTTGCCGGCATCGGGCGCTCCCGCGACGCCGTCGATGGTCTCGCCGTACAGGTTCAAGGCGCCGACCGCAGCGGACGGTCCGCTCAGCAGCAGGCCGACCGGGCGCTCGGCAACCTGGTCGACCGAGGCGGCACCGCCGTTCGATTGCAGCAGCAGGATGGGCCGCTTGAGACCGCGCGCCGCGAGTTCGCCGTCGAGAGCGCGCAGATAAGGCACGATGACCGGCAGGAGCGCTGCATTGACCACGGCTGTGGACGTTCGCTCGTACTCGCCCATGAGCGGAGACACCGCCGCGGAGGTGGTGATCCACTCGCCGGACCAGCGCTCGGCGAGCGCATGCGCCACCGCACGTTCGTGTATGTCGTTCAGGAAACTGTTCATCAGGCACACGGCAACGGCTTCGACTCCTTCGGCCTCGAAGTCCGCCACGATGTCGTCGAGCCCTGCGAGATCGAGAGGGGCGATCTCCGTTCCCGCCGCGTCGATGCGCCCGGGGATGGACTTGCGCAGGTAGCGCGGGACGAGAACGGGTGCGTAAGGCGCTCGGTGGTTGAACTGGTCCTCCCGCAAGCCGCGCCTGATCTCGAGCGTGTCCCGAAAGCCTTGCGTCGCGACGAGGCCGACCGTCGCGCCTTTGGCCTCGAGCATGGTGTTGGTCGCAATCGTCGAGCCATGCACGAACAGGGCGCACGGTCCGAGAAGCTCGCGAACGGAACGATCCAGGTCGTCAGCGAGCCGCTCCACCGCCGCGATGACGCCGCGGCTGGGATCAACTGGGACCGAGGGGACCTTGGCAACCCACGTCGCGCCGCGGGCGTCGGCGAGCACGAGGTCGGTGAACGTGCCACCGACGTCGACGCCGATCCGCCAGGGTGGTATTGGTCGGCGGGTTTCCATGGGACGAGGTGACCTCAACGAGAAGTCCGCAGCCGCCAATGGCGGGACGGTCCGTCCATCAGAGCGATCTGATCCGCGCCACGAATACGCCGTACAGCTCTGTGCGCTCAAGCTGGTTCTCAATCAGGACATAGGAGCCAGCTTCCTCCCGGCAGACAATATCGGCCCGAAACGAGCCGAGCGCCTTTTCAACCGCTTCTAACTCGAGCGTCAACCCGAGTGTCTGGCCTAGGAGATCGAGGTTATCCGGGTGCGCCAGCCACGGCGTGAACCCTTCGGCTTCTCGCGACCAGACCTTCCGCAGGTCAACCTGCTCAAGCCGTGCTGAGGGTCTCTCACGTAGTCTCGTAACGATCTTGCTCTCCCCGACGTCGTTCTGAGTCTTTGAATCCAAACAGTCCCCCGCGCCCCGATGAGACAGCGCATGCGATAGTCCCCAGTGTGCTGCCGTGCAGCCCAGCGCGTGTCCCCGTGCGGTAGCCATGACGCCTGAGTAACGGTCGCCGGAACGCACACTCATCGTGTGATGGTGCGCGCCCACCGTGGCACAGGTATGCTGCGCCAGCAAGCCCGGCGGCCGTCCTTTGGACGTAGGTTCCTTTGCTCTTCCCCGGCCGGGCGATCTGCCTCGGAGCCGGTCCCGCAATGGCTCGACACATCACCGAAACGGCGCGGAATCCGAGCCAGACACTCCAGGAGTCGCCAACGATCCGCTGGCGGGCCGACGGGTGGCCCGGTCGCATCGCTTGCTCCCATGCCCTATTCGTTCGTCATACGGTCCTCGTGCGAAATCTTCTCCGTGTCGGGGAAATCGAGAGCCTCGAGGAACACGGTGTGAGACTCGAACGCCTCGGCGACGGCCCGCCAGCCGCCGAAGGCGCGTTGGGCACCAGTGGACAGACGACGCGATGGTCGGTGGGGAGCGCTATGAATCCGCGCTCAAAGACGCCTGCCGACGGACTACACGCGCCCCGCGCTGGACGGTCAGTGGCCAGCCCAGTTCATCGACACGGTCGGAAACATCGGCGTTGGCGATGGGAGCGCCCTCGCCAACGACGTCCCGGCGCGTCTAGTTTGCGTGACCGCGGTTTAGGCTCGCAGTCAGGTTGCATTTCTCTGGCCGTATTACGTCCGTGCTCCTTGCTGGGGCGGAGCCCCGCTAGAAGTAGCTCCTCGGCCAGTTCGCGGGCCCCGGAGGCGAGAAAGGTGGCAAGTTCCACGCGGCCGAATAGCACTGCTCGCATGAGGACGTCGGTAGAGTCGGCCGCAGTCGGCTATGGGCGGGGACTCAGAGCGCCACCTCAACTGCTTCAGATCCCGGTGCTTGCGCCATAGCATCTCGGCGGTTCATTTCCAACGCCTCGCGAAGCACTTCGGTCAACGATGCGAGCAACTGCTCACGCGAACGTCCTTGGGCGTTAACACCAGGAACCTCGGCGATCCAACCGACCCACCATCCCTCTTCGTGCGAAATCACGGCAGTCCACGTATGGTCCATTCGGCCACCAGCGTTCCCAAACACTCTACACTCTACCGAACTACCGAACGTCGCTGTCGCGAGGGTGCCCATCCGCTGCGTTGGTAGAATCCCTCCGAACCCTGGGACGAACCGTCGTCGCTAACCCGACGTCGTTCGAGCGACTGGGGTGGCGCAGCCAGGTTCGGAACCAATCCGCCGTGCGCTCCCTCCTCGATTACCATGATGTAGCAGCCATTCGAACGGTGATCGTGTCTGGCGTCACACACCTAACCGTCCGCGGGTTCAAGTCGATCAACGAACTTGAACGGTTCGAACTCGGGCCCTTGAACGTGCTCATCGGACCGAATGGTGCCGGCAAGTCGAATCTGCTGGATGTGTTTCGCATACTCGCGGCGATGGCCCGTGGGCAACTGCGGTTGTTGGTGGCACAGGAAGACGGGCCGGACGCGTTATCCATGGTGGCCGCAAGCACACGGCCGACATGGAGATCGAGCTTGCCTTCCCCAACGGCTCCTACCGGGCCGGCCTGACGGCGGTCGGATCCCATTTGGTGATCACCCATGAGGAGACCAGCCTAGGCTGGGTTGGGAGCGGTCACAACGAATCGGATCTCGTAGTGGTCGAGAGAACCCAAGCCGACCCCTTCGCCCGTTACCTCCGCGAGGCCATGTCCGGATGGCGCGTGTACCACTTCCACGACACGTCCATCAGTGCCGGAATGCGCCAAGCGCAACCGATTCGGGACACCCTCCAACTCCATGCCGATGGGAGCAATCTCGCGCCGTTCCTGCGTCACATAAGGGAACGCCACCCGGCAGACTACCGCCATATTCTCGATACCGTGCGTCTTGCTGCGCCACACATCGAGGATTTCCACTACCGCGCAGAACCCGGCGAGAGGGTGGCTCTGGAATCGCTCGAGCGCGGTCTCGAGAAACGGACAATCTTCGGGCCACGCCAGCTCTCCGATGGAACGATCCGGTTCACATGCCTTGCCACGCTCCTCCTCCAACCGGTATGCATGCAGCCGTCGACAATCCTGATCGACGAGCCGGAACTAGGTCTTCACCCTGCAACGATCACGACTCTCGCCGCGTTGCTGAGTCGGGCCAGCGAGGCTCGTCAGGTGATCGTGGCCACGCACTCGATGGATCTGCTCAACGAAATGCGACCTGATGACGTCGTGGTCGCGGAGCGGCGCGATGACGCTTCCGTTTTCCGCAGGCTGGACCTGGACCAGTTGACGGAATGGCTCAGCGACCACGCACTTGGCGAACTGTGGACGATGAATACCTTCGGCGGACGGCCCTGACTGTGACCGAGTTGGTGGTCGAACGCTTGTGACGATGCGGACGCGGACGTCCGCGCACCAAGCACGATCACCCCGTACCGCGCGCCGATCGCTTGCTAGGATCAGCTTCCACCGCTGCCGGTGTTCACTTGAGGCAAACATGACAGCCCGACGCGGGGACAACCGATCGCGTAGCGCGGTGCTCTATGAACGGGCGCTCAAGGTGCTGCCCGGTGGCGTCAGCCGCAACACCATCCTCCGGCGGCCCCATCCGCAGTACGTCGACTTCGCGGCCGGTTGTCGCACGACCGACGTCGACGGCGTCGTCCGCCTCGACTTCGCCAACAACATGGCATCGCTGATCCACGGCCACGCCCACCCGGCGATCGTCGCCGCGGTGGCCGAGCAGTTGGCCAAGGGAACCGCCTATGCGGCGGCGACCGAGATCGAGGTCCGCTACGCGGAGGCGTTGTGCGCACGCAATCCCAGCTTCGAGAAGCTGCGCTTCGTCAACTCCGGCACCGAGGCGTTGATGTGCGCCCTTAAGGCGGCGCGGGCGTTCACGGGGCGACCGAAGATCGCCAAGGTCGAAGGGGCCTACCACGGCCAGTACGACTATGCCGAGGTCAGCGAGGGCGCAACCCCCGAAAGCTGGGGCAGCACAGACAACCCGGCAAGCGTCCCGGTCGCGAAAGGCACGCCGGCCGGTGCCCTCGCCGACGTCGTCGTCATTCCGTTCAACGACACCGAACGCGCGCTGGCGATCCTCGACCACCACGGACGCGACCTGGCCTGCGTCCTGCTGGACCTGATGCCGCATCGGGTCGGCCTGATCCCCGCGCAGGCTGCATTCGTCGAGGCGCTGGGAACGTGGACCGACGCCAACGGCGCGCTGCTCGTGTTCGACGAGGTGATCACATTCCGCGCGGAAGTGGCCGGACTGCAGGCCCACTACGGCGTCGCGCCGGACCTGACCGCGCTCGGCAAGATCATCGGCGGCGGCTTCCCGGTCGGCGCGGTCGCCGGGCGGGCAGAGGTGATGGACGTGATGAACCCGCTGGCCGACGAGGTCCTCTTTCCGCACGCCGGAACGTTCTCGGCCAACCCCGTGACGATGACCGCGGGGCTGACCACGATGTCCCTGTACGACGCCGCGGCGGTCGCGCGGCTGAACGCACTCGGCCGGCGCGCAGTCACGGGCATCGAGGAGGCCATCCTTGCCACCGGCGTTACGGCCTGCACGACCGGCTACGGCTCGATGTTCCGCATCCACCCGAAGCCAACGCCGCCGCGGAACTACCGCGAGACCTACCCCACCCCGGCCGAGGACGCCGCCAGGAAGCAACTGGTCGACGCCCTCTACGACCAGGGCGTGGTCGTCTTCAGCCCCTGCACCGTCACGCTCTCGACGCCGATGGGCGAGGCCGAGGTCGATGCGCTGGTTGACGCCTTCGAAGCGGCTTTCGCGAAGCTGGCCCGCGAGCCCTAGGGACGTGGATCAGGCCGCACTCATCGATCGAATCGCCGGGGTACTCGGGCGTTTGCCGGGACTCGATGGCGCGTTCCTCGGCGGCAGCCACGGTCGGGACGAGGCCGATGCGCACAGCGACGTCGACGTCTACGCGGTCGTCGCCGAGACGGCTGAAGTCCCCGACCTGCTGGCCCGGCTCGAACAGTCCGTCGACGAGATCGCCCCGATCCTGTACTCCAAGGTCCTGCCCAATGCGCGTACGATCAACTGCATCACGACGGACTGGCTGCGTTTCGATCTCACCGTGGTGAGCGGGATCGAACTGGCCTTCGCCACGGGCGGTGCCGTCAAGCCGCTGTTCGACCGGCGGGGACTTGCCGACGCGCTGACCACCACGCCCGCGAGCGCGCCCGAGCCCACCGCAGACGCCATTGGCGACGTCGCCAACGAATTCATCCGCGTCCTCGGCCTGTCTCTGGTCGTCAAGGGGCGGGATGACCTGGTCGTCGCGCAGACGGGGACGAACCTGCTGCGCGACATGTTGATCCGGACGATGGCCATGGAGAACGCTCCGCAGCCGCGCCGGGGCGTCCTCGCCCTGCGGCGCGACCTCACGCCGGACCAGGTGGCCGTGCTGCTGGACCTGCCGCCGCTGGACGCGACATGGCCGTCCATCTTCGCGCGAACGCAGGCGATCGCCGAGCAGTTCTTTCCGAGGGCGCAGGCGCTTGCGGAAGAACTTGACGCGCCCTGGCCCGAGACCTTCGAGCAGGTTACGCGTAAGCTCCTACGGGACCGAATCGGTCTGGATGTCTAACACCTCGTCGGAGAAGGTGCCAATGCCCACTGAGCCCACCCACGAAGGCGGCTGCCTATGTGCTGCCGTTCGCTGGCGCGCCACCGGTGCCCCGTTGCGCGTAGTGCACTGCCACTGCGAAATGTGCCGACGAAGCTCGGGCGCGGCGTTCGTCACGGCCGCAGCTTTCGCGCCAGCGGCGGTGCAATGGGAGCAGGGAGAGCCAACCTGGTACCAGTCGTCCCCCGAGGCCAGCCGTGGATTCTGCGCGCGCTGCGGAAGCTGGCTGAGCTGGCGCCGTGGCGACGACGTCTGGCTGACCGTCGGGACCTTCGACCAGCCGGAAGCCGTCCCGCCACGGGAACATCACATGGCCGAGTCACAACTGTCGTGGGTGAGGCAACTCGATGACGGTCTGCCCCGGCATACCGGGCAGCAGCGAGCATGACCGGGAAGCCGAACATTTTGCTCATCCTGACGGACGATCAAGGCTATTGGGCCATGGGTTGCGCCGGCAACGAGGAGATCCGCACACCGAATCTCGACCGGCTGGCCGCTAGCGGACTGCGGTTCAGCAACTTCTTCTGCACCTCGCCGGTCTGCTCGCCGGCGCGGGCCTCGATCCTGACCGGACGGATCCCGTCGCAGCACGGCATCCATGACTTCCTGCGCGCGGGGAACACGAACCTGGCCTTCGGCGCGGGCGCCAAGCCGGGAGACGAGGCGATCGAATATCTTGCCGGCCTCACGGCCTACACCGATCTCCTGGCGGCAGCCGGCTACACGTGCGCCTTGAGCGGCAAGTGGCACATGGGCTTCTCCGAGAAGCCGCAGAAGAGCTTCGAGTTCTGGGACGTGCACGCCTATGGTGCCGGCCCGTACTTTGCGCCGTCGATGATTCGCGATGGCGAGGCCTACCAGACGAACCAGTACGCGAGCGATCTGTTTACGGACAACGCGTTGCGGTTCTTGGAGCGGCACAAAGGCAGCGGACGGCCGTTCTGCCTGAATGTCCACTTCACGGCCCCGCATGCGCCCTGGCAGCGCGAGCATCACCCGGCCGAACTGTGGGACGACTACCACGCGAACTGCCCGTTCGAGTCCACGCCTGACCTCCCCATGCATCCGCATCAACTGGCCAAGGAGGGGCCATCCGGTTCGCTCGGCTTCACGACCCAGGGAAGGAAGGAGGCCTTGAGCGGCTACTTCGCCGCGGTGACCAAAATGGACGAGAACGTCGGACGCCTGCTCGACTGGCTCGAGAGGAACGGGGACCGCGAGAACACGCTCGTGGTGTTTACCAGCGACAACGGCATGAACATGGGGCACCACGGCATCTACGGCAAGGGCAACGGCACGTTCCCGCCGAACATGTTCGATACGTCGGTCAAAGTCCCGATGCTGATGTCCCGGCC
>LXNJ01000902.1_pt1 | contig 18923 bp, 24 predicted proteins | sample 809081 | NCBI WGS metagenome assembly LXNJ01 (sample SAMN04870510, study PRJNA318959) | sponge metagenome | biome: sponge; feature: marine sponge reef; material: water | host: Petrosia ficiformis | place: Greece: Milos, Mediterranean Sea | collected 2013-05-29 | depth 5-7 m
TCCGAGGATCGGGGGGAAGCGGGTGGACCGGATCACGTCGGCCGACGTGATGGGCGTGCTGATGCCGATCTGGAGCGCGAAGCACACGACGGCCAAGCGAGTGCGGGAACGGATCGGGACGGTGATGAAGTGGGCGATCGCGCAGGGCTACCGGGTCGACAACCCGGCGGGCGAGGCGATCCGGGCGGCGTTGCCCAGGCCCGGCCATGTCCAGAAGCACCTCAAGGCGCTGCCCTATGGGGAGGTGGCCGGTGCGATCGACGCGATCCGGCGGTCCGGGGCAGGAGCATCCGTGAAGCTGGGCCTCGAATTCCTCGCGCTGACGGCCTGCCGGTCCGGTGAGGTGCGCGGGGCTCGTTGGGGGGAGATCGACGTGGCGGGCGGGGTGTGGACGATTCCTCCGGAGAGGATGAAGGGCCGGCGTGGGCACCGGGTGCCGTTGTCGGGGAGGGCGCGGGAGATTCTCGCCGAGGCGAAGGCGCACGCGCCCCGGTCGGAGTTGGTGTTCCCGTCCGCGAGGGGGTTGCAGCTGCGAGCCTTGCGCTTCAGCGATCTGTTCAGGGAGTTGGGGATCGGGGCCGTGCCGCACGGGTTCCGTTCGAGCTTCCGCGACTGGGCGGCGGAACGGACGGATGCGCCGCACGCGGTCATGGAGGCGGCCTTGGCGCATGTCGTCCGCAACCAGGTGGAGGCGGCCTACGCCCGCTCGGACCTGTTCGAGCGCCGCCGCGTCCTGATGGAGCAGTGGGCGGAATATCTGGCGAGCCGGAGAGCAGACACCGAGGGCTGATCCGACCACTCGGTCCCGTCCACATGCCGAAACGGGCTCTGAGCCCGTTTTCTGGGTGTTCCAAGGGCATTTCGGGTAAGCTACGGGCTGTAGGATCCCCTGAGAGCGACCATCGCCGGTCCCCGAGGGCTACGGGTAGGGCGAAATCCGACCGGACGGCAGGAGCGCCGGGGTACGGCGGCGGGCCGTTTCGAGGCAGGTGGCCAAGAGGCCGGGGAGCTTGCCCGGCGACGGCCCGGTGGACGCTGTTCCGGGCGGCGGCCCGGGAGACGGTTTCGGCGGCTCCGCCGAGGGCTGGCTCACGCTCTTAAGGGGCGTCAGCCAGCCCACGCAGTGTTGAACACTGCGGCTGGCAAGGGGGTGGCTCCGCCCCCCCTTAGACCCCCTGGCTTTTCGCGCCGCTCGCGGAGCAGCGGGCGGGCGCGGGAGACCGCGCCCCGAACCCCATCGCCGCAGCCCGCACGTCGGTGGACAGCCCGAAGATGACGGCGATGGCCAGCGCCTCGAAGGCAACGTACAGGAGCAGGCTCACGGTGCGACCTCCGGGAACCGATCCGACTGCGCGCCCGCCGGTATCTGGCGGAGCTTCCGCACCGCGCGCGGGATAAGACCCGCTCCCAGTTTGGTCCCGTGCTGCACGGACGCGGTACTGTCGCAGGAACCACCCACAACTTTCCCGAGCAATCTAGTACTCCCACCCTCCAGCCCGAAATGCTGGCGTCGTCGCACGGAGGCGCTGTCAGGGGGTCCGTTCATGCTCCTTCCCAAAGGCGTGGCCCTGGCCCCTCCTGCACTGCCTCGCGATTCTGGCGGTATGGGTTGGGACGATGCTATTTTTCTTGAGTGAACGGGGATGAATCCGTAACCAACCCGCACTACGGGAGGTGTCGAAAATGAGCAAGTCGACGCGGAGTCTAGCACTGAATGCCAGACCGTTCTGGTTCTTCGATCCGAATGTCTTTGAGTGGGTCGCCGGCGGTCTCGCGTGGGATCTAGTAAAGCGTTCGTACCAGGCAATCAGAGCCAACTTCCAGCCCCAGCCCCCGGACGCGCCGATCGCCCCGGTGGCGGCGGGCCGACCGGGCTACCCAGGCCAGCGCTTGGCGGAGGAGTGTGACCCCGTCTTACTGAAATATATGCCCTGACCGCCGGGGAGCCATCATACCCCCCGTGGCCACACTTCGCGTGTCCCTGGAGGGGCTGACGAGGGGCTCCGCCCCCTCGGGCCCCAAAGGTCCCGCGCCGAGGCGCGCAGGATCGGCGGGCGACGGGTTTCGCCGCGATGGCCAATCGTGGCTTCGCCGACCGACGCAGGACGGCCATGGGCGCGTATGTGGACGAGGTTGCGGAGGCGGCACCGTCCTCCGCCGCGCCGAAACCGGCGCGAAAACCCAGGGGGTCCTAGGGAGGCGGAGCGCTCCCTTGCCAGGCCGCACCCTTGCCAGGCCGCAGTGTTCAACACTGCGTCGGCTGGCTCACGGCCAATAACAGGTCGGGGAGCCAGCCCCGCGTGAGGATCCCTCGCGGGCGGTCCTCGAAGCCGAGGTCCGAGACGGTGGAACCGATGGCTTCCGGTTCATCGAGGTGAAGGAGGGACACCCCGACCGGTGGTCCGCGCCCACCCGGGTATCGTCGGTTCCCTGGTCCCGTGCCGGCACATTCCACGTCCCATGCGACGACGCCGATCTCCCCGGCGGCCCGCTCTACCGGCGGCGCCCGCTCACTCCGTGAACTCAGGGCCCACCTGAAGTACAGGTTACCTCTTGTTGAACGCTGCGTTCGGGTAAAGGACGACCTCGCGGTGCGGCGGGGGGGTGCCGTAGGACTGGAACACGCCCGAGAGACCTAAGACTGAGCGTGTCAGGTGTGCGCCCAACAACGCATACCACCGGTAGAAAGCGTTGTCCGGTTCGCCTGCGTTGACTTGTAGGATCAGGTTCTCTCCGCGATCTCTCATGAAGTCGGCGTCGTACGGATTCCCGCTCTCAACGGAGTACCAAGCCGTGCCCGCATCGAGTACGCACAGGGTCTTCACCATGCTGTTCCGGTCCAGCATCGCGTTGATCGCCCCGAACCGGTTGGCCACGTCCTCGAAGAGCATCCCATCGGCCAGTCTCGTGGCGAACACGCTGGTGTGCAGGGGGTTCAGAACCAGCCCGGGCCGGTCGTGGTATGGCAGGTGCTGATTCTCGGTGATGTGCCCGTAGGGATTCTCAGCCCGGTCGAGCCTCGACAGCTTCACCATCTTCTCCATCGCCTTCTCCAGCGCGTCCCATCCCAACGTCTGCTTGATTTCGGCCGCCGCGTAGACTCCCTCGATCGGAAAATGCCGACGCCTCGACCGTGCCGTCGCACCAAGCTTGATGACCGGCGACCACAGAGGATCCCGAATCAGCACATCGCAATCGCCGGCCGTTTGGCCTGCGCGATCGTCTACGACACCAGGATCGACCGAGTACCTCTTCGGCAGCAGGTTCCCCAATTCTTCGCGGACGATATCTTCCACGCCGGCGCCAGAGTCGAAATGTTGGATGTTGAAGCGAATCTCTGCTTCCGCCCTGGACACGATGCGTTTCTGGGCAATCTGACAGGTAGTCATCAAGGCGGCGTGCAGGCTCTCCTCGTGGCTCGCCGAGGGTTTCCATCTGCTAACGTCCGGTAGGTTCCGGTGCATACGATTCCCTTCCGCTATCAATGCATCAACTAACGGTTAGCACGGCGAAGACCGGCCCGAATTCCGAGCTAGACCCGCGTACCACCGCCGAGTCCTGCTGCTCTTCAGGAGTCACCAAGTGGATCCTCGCAGGCACTTGGTGCCTGAACCTGCGAAGGCAACTCGGCCTAGCAGGCCAGCAACCGTCCTGCATGTTGACTCCCACCTGTGGTCCAGGATGCTCTGACTCGCCAAATCGGCTCCGCCGCTCGCAAGGGCGGACGAAAGCTCGGCATAGTGGCCTTCCTCAACAAGGCCAAATCCTGCGAAAGGGCCGGTTCTCTGCGACTCCGGGACTGGGCCGCCGATGAGACCGACCATCGCTGGGAGTTCGTCGAGGTCGCGCTGGCGCGTGTGTGCCGGCGCACCGACCTGTTCGAGCGGCGGCATAGGCTGATGGCCGATCGGGCCGAGTATTTCGCGGGCCGGAGGCTGCGCCCCCCCTTAGACCCCCGGCTTGTCACGCCGCTGCCGCAGCAATCGGCGGAGCAGGGCGCGGCGCCTCCCGGCTCGCGTCGCCGACCTGCTCGGTGGCACTTTACCCCACGTCCGCACCGCAATCGTCGGGCCGAGATCTCCGACTAGAGGAATACCCGGTGGGGCCAAGGCCTCCACAGTTTGCCCTGCGTGCCAAGTAGATCTTGGAGCGACACAAGCCCTGTCAAGCCGCACTAGTCCCACGTGTCGCAGTTGGGGCCCGCCCAGATGCGTGCAACCTCCCCGGCCAGCCATTCTCCTCGCGTTCGTATCGCTTGCTCGTTCCAGTCGGCTTCCTGACACAATCGCGCGTTTAGACGCAAGTGTGAGTGTTTCTTCAGTTCCGGGCACTTTTCCTCCCACGGAGCGTTGCTCATCGCCGGGTTGAGGCGTTTGCTGACCAGCGTGAGGTTTCCGATGCGGTGGACGTGCTCAGACCGCTCGCGCTCCAAAACGATCTCCTCACCCTGATCCGACGCTTCGACCGGCCAATGTTCTTGCCAGCTTCTCGGGAGCACGTGCTCGATCTGTAGCGCGTCGTACTCAATCCCCTTGACAGGCTCTCCCTTGTGGTAGTCTTCACGCTGGAGGCGGGCGTCAACCGCGGCCAACAAGAGTCGAAGCCGATACTGCGCGATTCCGCCGTATCCGTAGTATGCGGCGGTTCGGAACTGGCCGACCAGCTGCTCGTCCGTTGGCCATGGGTATCCATGCGGTCCTTGACGAAGTGCCTCGACGATAGCCAACCCAGGATGCGCGTCGACTTCTTGCGCGGCCCGAAGCACTTCGGCGAACGCTTGCCCGTAGGCGCGTGTCTGAGCTTTGATGGCCATACGCCGAATGACAAAGGATTCTATGGCCTTGAAGGCCATCTCCCTCTCTCCGGGAGGCAGTTCGTCCTTGGATCGGGTCAGAAGCCACAGGAGGACGGGAGTGGCCACCGCAACGTTCAGTCGATCAATCCGTTGGAACGACAAGCGCTCCCTGTCTGTCGCGCCCTCCTTGCGGCCGTGGAGCCTCTCGTAGGCGTCCGCGTAAAGGTCGAGTCCGTGAAGCGCGTCGAAAGCTTCTGTGCCACTGGAGTGCAACCAGCTGCGGAACTCGCCGTACAAGCGCCCCACGTTGATGACGCGACCACGCTGGGCAATCAACCAGTCTCCCATCAGCCAGTCCTGTCTCGCCCTGCGCGCGTGTCCCGCCCCGATCGACCGCCGCCACCAATCGTCCGCCCTATCGAACCGAGCCCAAACCTCGTTGTAGAGCTGCTGGGGATCGTGGCCCTTGGTTTGGGCGCGCATGAAGAGCAGGTTCTTCACCAGATCCGTTGCGGAGAGCGGAGTGTTGCGGGCGTTCAGCGCCTCGAAGATGACCTGCGCATCGTCGACGTCTTCCAGGTCGATCACTACCAGCTTCACGAGGGCCAACAGCGTGGACACGAGAAGCGATGCACGACGTTGGACCGAATCGCCCTTGGCATACGGATCCTGGAGCACTCTCTCGTCCTCCAAGAAACTGATCGCTTGTGTGAAGAAGAAATCGCGAGCGGCAGCGAAGACCGAATCGTCCGGCGGGAGCGGCTCTTTGGCAACCGCCCACCGATATCGTTCGGACTCCGTTTGGCGCGGCCAGACCTTGTACAGATCGTCGCCCGCCCAGATCTCCTCGTCGTTCCGGGTCAGCTTTCGCAGTTGTGCCAGTTGGAGCTTTGCCGCGCCCGCGCTTCGCAGAGCATCGAGCGCCCCCATCAACAGGAGTTGCAGCGTGATCAGACGTTGCTGGCCGTCCACCACCAACCGCGTCTTGATGTCGAGGGGACCCGTGGGGTACGGTTCCACGACGATAGCACCCAGAAAGTGGGGGGCTGCCTCGTCGTCGGCAGTGGACGCTGGCTTGCCGGCGCGGTACGACGCCAGGCGCGTCTCTGCCAAGCGCACAGCGGTCGATTCCACATCGGTCCAGAGAGGCTCCCACTGCCTTTCGAGGCTCCAGACGTACGGGCGCTGGTACACAGGAACGACAAAGCGCCGGTCGCCGTGAAGCACGTCTTGCAGCGTGTTGGTGTCAGCTTTCATGGGGTACTCCGGTCGTCCGAATCGCGCACCTTCGGTGTGAAGTGAAATCGGATCTCCGGGTTTCCGCCCCAGCCGAAGAGCGTCCGACCGGGGGCAGAGGTGAGTCATTGGGAGACGGGGTCATGGGAGGATCCGGGAGATGTCAGGACAGGGCACAAGTCGAGGTTATCAGGAGCCGGAACAACATGCGGGTAGCGGAGAGAGAGTCGCAAGGCGATCGGCCATGGCAACGCGGCGAACGGGAGGCGAGTCCGCCGCTCGCGAACGCAGCCGAGAGCGGGGGGATCGAAGGGGGCGGAGCCACCCCTCGCCAGCGCCCGACGCCGTCTCGGCGGCGGCCTCGAAGGGCTCTTACGCCACGCCCACACGAGAGCCCCTGTCCACCCGGCTGCGGAAGTGACTCGACGGCTTGAAGACCGGCGCAACACGCGGTGGAACCTTGACCGGCTCGCCTGTTCTGGGATTGCGCGCCGTGCGGGCCTTGCGGTGCCGCACCTTGAAGGTGCCGAAGCCCCGGATCTCGATATGGTCGCCGCGCGCCAGCGTGTCCTTGACGGCGTCGAGGAAGGCGTCGACCACGAGCCCGCAATCCCTCTTGGTGACCTGTGGTCCGATCACATCGGCGACCTGCTCAACGAGGCCGGCTTTCGTCATTCTCTTCTCCCCGCCCGCATTGGGGCCAAGTCCTCCACTCCATCTATGATAGCTTGAGGAGGCTGCCTCCGCGTCAATTCCGCGTCCCCGCCCAGGCCGAGCCGAAGTGCTTCGGGGAGACCGCATGGGATGAGAGAGGGTCTCACGGGACACCGGACGGCGAACGGGGAGGCACGGGCAATCCGTGGGATTCCACTACCTGGCGCGCAAAGGGTGATTGCAGGGGTGATCGATAGAAACCTATTGCGAGCATAACACTATGTATTATATGGGGTTATGAACTAGTGCGTTGCCGTGCGCCGCACCGCAATGCTCGCCCCGCGCGTCACGCCGGCGGAGGGCACGCCGCCTGGCGGGAGAAGGCGGCGGCGGCGGGCGTGTCGCCGTTCGAGTTGTTGCGCCGCGCGATGGCGCAGACCCGGACCTGGACCGCGCCCGCAAGGGCCATCGAGCGCGAACGCACCCGTCAGCTCGCGCGCATCGGCAACAACCTGAACCAGTTCGCGCTGTGGGCGAACGTCCACCGGGTTAGGTGCAACTCCATGGCGGTCCATGGATCGGCCCGTGAACCCTAGCCCCCAGTCTCCGTTCGAGGATCCATCGGAGCTTCGCCCATTGCCGTTCGGGAACGCTCCACCGTAACCGCGAGATCGTTGACGCCACACGGTTCCACCAAGATCCGAATGGCGGCTAGTCCGATGGTCTTCTGCGGCGGCAGGTCGCGCTCCAGGACCACGTGGAACTCCCAGGAGACGGGATCCCGTTGGTCTGCCGTGTCCCACGCCTCTCCGTGCCAAGCAAACACGTAGATGTCGGCATGGCGTCCGGTTTGGTCCACCGAAGCTTGCTTCTCATAGTCCCAGTACCGCGTTCTGGGAGCGACATCGAAGCGGGGGGGACTGCTCCTTTCCCTCCCCCAACCCTGCGCGAACGCGGACTGCTTGACCTCCAGCCTAACGCCGGCCTCGTGCTCGCAGTCCCAAGAATCCCACGGAGTCATGCGTTTCCAACCGCTGCCCTTGAGTGCCAGAGCCACGATGGCTTCAACGTACTCGGATCGGTGGACGTTGTTCATCACCGGCCGGTCGTACGTTCGCCTGACTTCTGACAGGACACTTGCAGATGTTAGTGATGATCGCATGCGAATTGAACTTGGCGACCGAGGGGAGCCAGCACCAGTCGACTGTGCGTCATTCGCGGATCGCCGACTCGCGTCGAGTCTGCGCTCGAACTGCCGAAGGCCAGCTTCCTTCCATGGCCACGCTTCGCCATGTCCCCGGCAGGGCTGCCGAGGGGCTCCGGCCCCTTCTATCCCCTAACCGCGCTGCCGGGATTACCGGCACGGCTTGCGCCTCAAGCGGCACTTCAAGGTCGTCCCTCCGGCGAGTCCTCTTGGGTGGATGCCAACTCTTCCGATCTGAAGGCGAGGCACTGGAAGTAGTCGTCAACGCGTCTGTACTCCGAATCGTCCGAATCCATCAAGTCTCCCAATCTTCGGATCACTTCGTCCTTGACTTCGGGAGCTGACATTCCGACAAGCTCTTCGTTGGAGAGGATCTCCTCACGATAGACCGTTTCCCACCCGTAGCCTGCGTCCTTGACGGAGTACTCGTCTGGCTTCTGTCTGTTGATCGGCGTCTTCTCCATGAAACCCTTTAGCCGATCCACGAAGGATCGCTGCTTGTCGGTTTCGCTGTAGAAAACGAAATCCATCTCGACATTGCGATGTGTGAATGCCATGTACCAGGAAAGGGATCCACGATGACCGCCCATCCTCCGCGCGGCGTCAGCCAGGGTCGCGTCCGTCCATCCAAGCCAGTAAACGGTCCGCGAGGGGTTGTGGGAATGCGACGGCGCAACCTCCCGGCCCCTCAAGTAGTCTGCCACCAGAGTTCGCAGTTGCTTCGGATCGTGTCTGGATTCCCTCACCAGCTTGGTGAGCGAGTCGCGGTACTCTGTCCGGTCTTCTGATACCCTCCCGCCGACGCCGTCGTCGCCGTCCTTCGCCAGGACCCGTCGCATCTCCTTCAGGATGGAGCGATGGTCGTCGAGAAGCGCCTTGAAGCTCTCGCTACCGGGACGAAACCACCTCTCAACCATGTCGAGGTACTGCCGGATGAACGCCCGCACGTTTGGAGACGGAACCCCCCAGCCGAAAGGATCGAACCGATGGCTTCGCGCACGGAGTCCCAACCGACATGGGCGATGCCTCGGAAGTTCACGCTTCCGTCCGGCGAGGTGGTCAACAGGACGCTTCTCACCGTGTGGTCCCTGTGCTCCCCGAGTAGCGTCTCTTCGTAGCCCATGACTTGGGCAAGATGGTGCGGATGCGCGGATTCCGGCTTGTTTTCGACGGCGATCAAACACTTCTCCTTCTTGAAGCGGACCGTGACGTCGACCCAGTCCCGCTCTCTCCACACATCGACATTCGCCGCCTCGAAGCTGGTAGCGGGAAGACGCTCCAAATCCGCCGCGAGTCGCCTGTTGACGTGGTTGACGAACCATTTCAGGAACCGTGAGCCGATTCCGTGGGTGTCGGCGGGCCGGAGCAGCCACGCCAGCACGTTGCTGTGGCGTATTTCGTAACCCGAGTACCGGAGAACATCGAACGTGTTGAATTCCCTTGGCTCCACGAGCTCTCGATGGTATGCCCGAAACCGGGGATCGTCGATCAGGCTCCGCAGGTCGGCTTCCATGCGTGCGCCCCCCTTCGAGTGGAGTGTGGCAGATAGCGTCTTTCGATACAGATGATCGGAAGCTCAGCGTGGGCCGCCGATCTTGCAAGGCGAATCGCGGCCTGATGAGCGACCGCCCCTCGCAGTCCGTCGGATCTCGGCCCGCCGATGAGAGGACGATTCGCGAGTCGAGCCAAGCGACCCGCATTGGCGATGGCGCTCGGGGGCGGAGCACCCCACCCACCCGCCGTCCCGGCAGGGGCGGGACATGCTGGGGGTTCAAGGGGGGCGATTGCCCCCTTGCCAGACCGCAACGTTCAACGTTGCGTGGGCTGGCTTACGCCCCTTAAGAGCGTGAGCCAGCCCTCGGCGGAGCCGCCGAAACCGCCTCCCGGGCCGCCGCGGAACAAGCGCCCACCGGGCCGGCGCTGGCAAGCTCCCCGGCCTCTTGGCCGCCCGCCTCCCGGACGGCTAGGGGGACAGGCAACCCGTCACTCCTCGGCGACAGCCGCGCTCTCTGCCGCGCGCCCCGATTTCCGCCCTAGCCGTACCCCTCGGGGACCCGCGATCGTCGCTCTCAGGCGATTCTACTGCCCGGCGACCGCCCGCGAAACCCTCCCGCGCGCCACCCGAGGCGGCGGTGGCCGGACCATCGCGGGTAAGTTCCCCCAACTTCTCGGTGGCCCGCCTCATTGACGGCGAGGGCGAACAGGCCGACCCGTGCCTCCTTGGGGACGGCGGCGCTCTCCCGCGCCGCCCGCTTTCCCCTTACCTGTACCTCGGGGACCGGCTACTAGCTGGATCACCCATCTTCTGATGGCAGTCAGCCCTCGGATGTAGTGGTGGCTCACGAACTCGTTCACATACCGATGAATGTGCTACTTGCTCCACGCCCGGAGGGTGCCTTTGTGGGCGCGCTTGATTGTCGCCCAAAGGCTCTCAATCCCGTTCACATGCGATGTGGTGGCCCCGGCCTGCTGACGGCCTTGTGGCGGGGGAGCCCGATCGGAGCACCCGAGCCGAGGCTCTAGCGCCGGAGTGACTCGTAGGCCGCACGGACGACCTCCCCGGCTGGCTTGCCGCGGATGTCATAATTCCGAGCGTGAGCCCAAAACCACGACCATCGTTCATCGCTCGCCATCCAGTTGTCCCACAGGAAAGCGCCGTCAACAACCCCTTTGTATGCTTCCATTGTGTTGAACAACGCTTCGTAGATGTTGGCTTGGGTCTCCCGTCCGTCGTCAATTCCGTTGCCGTTGGCGTCCGTGAACACGACGCGCTCCCCTTGGCCCGTAGTGTTGCCTGGGCTAAGAGGCGCAATGACCAGATCCATGGCGCCGTACTCGAGAAACACGATCGGCCGCTCCGGGTTGTCGTTGGCGAGCGGGATCAGGTACTCGCGGAAGATCCGGTCATAGGCCATCTCCAGGCTTGCGACGCTCATAACAGACGACGGCGGCGCATCTACAAGATCGAACCAGGCGCTGATCCCTATGACATCGAGGTTCAGGTCTTCCCACAGACAGAAGGAACCCGGCCCGTAGAAGTCTGGAACCTTGAGGACGTCGTAGTGCATGTCGTACGTCAATAGACCGTCGTATACGGCACGCACTCGGTCGACCATCGATGCCAGTTGCTCGCCGAAATGCGTGACCGTGTTGTACCCACCGGCGCGGGTCCGAAAGAGCCGGTCGGTCTCTGTTCCCAAAGAGAACATCCGTGCGCCCTCTTCCTGCGCGACTCTGGCGAAATGTACGGCTTGCTGCGTGTAGCTCTCCCAGAACTCGGACACGAACCTCTCGTGATCGGGATGGTCTGGACGCCACGGCCAATGTTCCAGACGCACCCCCCTCCCAGGATCTCCGGGATCTCCGAGCTGCCATCGCCAGACGGGGCGCGACGCTTGGCGGGCTTCCCAGTCGTCGATTGCGAGGGTCACGTAGACATCGATGTCTTCCGCCCTCAAGTCACGAATAAACTGTCGAATTGCTGGCTCGGGGAAGGTCGTCGGCCCGCGCTCCAGCGTACTATCCATGCTGTCGTCCAAGAGGAGTGAGACAACGATGCCAACCCAATTCACATGTAATCCCTTGATCCATGCGATATAGTCCGCCGGCACGAGGGGTCCGGTGCCTGCTTTCATCCATTCCGGCACGACCTCCTCATTGGTTCCCCAGTACCCCGATGCGCTGATCGCGCGAAGGGGGACTTCCAACATATTTATCGGTGGCGTAGCCACCTCGCATTCATACAGCCCCGAGACGAGCCCTGCCGAGAATCCGGTCGCAAGCTCTCCAGCAGTGGACACGGCCACCGATTGGGTGCGTCCATTCCCTAGGGTCCATTCCGTTGAAGCGTGGCCATCGGCGCCTGTAGTCGAAGTGTCGGGACTAACGGTGCCGCTTTCGGCGCCGGGCGAGAACGTTACCGACACGCCCGCGACACCACTGCCACCCTCGTCCTCAACACGGACCACCAAGGGTTCTTCCAAGGTGTATCCCTTGATCCCTTCCTGATGATCGCCCGAGACGGCATTCAAGCTCGCCGGTCGTTGCTCCACCGTGATGTCAGCGCCAGCGGATATCCCTCCGACCGTGGCGGTCACGGTGGCGGTCCCGTTCGCGGCAGCCGTTACCGTCCCATCGCCGGCGACCCTGGCCACCGAGGCGTCGGTGCTTGCCCAGATCACGGTGATCCCCGTCATGCTCTGGCCGTGCTGGTCACGCACGGTTGCGGTCAGACGCACAGTTTCACCCAACGAAACCAACGTCGCGGTCGCGGGAGAGATCGTTATGGTCGTCGGCGCAGAAGGGACCACCGCAACCTGCATGTCGTCCCCACCGCAACACACAGCCAGAAGCAAAGCGGCGCAGGCGGAACTTCGCAACCCGTAGGTCCCGACCGTAGTCGCGCTGGAGGTCTCCGCACCCATCCGGCACAAGAACGGGGCGAAGAGGCGACGAGCGCACCACCGCACCAGCGCTGTGCTGGCAAGGTCGAATCGCCATGCGCGAGCGGGCTTCTCCCATCTGGTGGTGGCGTCGGCCATCAAGAAGGTAGGCGCGTTCGCATTCGAGTTCCCTGGTTCCGACCGCGGCCGCGGCGAGGGGATGTCCCGGGAGCGGTCCAGAGGTGGAGCGACCAGCATACGGGCGTACATACGGCTTTCGCAAGTCGGATGGAGGCGAGAGGACCGGGCACGGCTATCTGGCCAAGTGCTGGATCCTTTTTCTTGAAGCTGGTCGGAGGGTGGAGGGCGCCGAGAGTCCGGTCATGCCCCCGCGTATGCGCGCCCTTGATGAGCGTCACCTCCTGCAGAGCACGGCTCGGGCGGATGTGTGGCCCGGAGCCACAGAACACCCCCCACTGAGCAAAGTCGCCAGTGCTACGTGCCGGTGGGTGGCGAACGGGTGCTTCGCCACCTCGAATGGTCGCTCAGCTGCCTTCCGGCACGGATCGCTGGTTCGGGAGCGACCCCTGGAAGGCAGGGGCGAGGGTGTGAAGACACACTCGGCGCTATGCCGCACCGAGCCCTTGGCGAGGGGGGTCGCTCCCGCCACGCCCGTTGCGCCCCGTCCGGCAACGGGCGGGCGGGGCGCGTGGCCGCAGGACGTTGCAGGCGCGGCGGATACGCACCCGCCGACATGTGAATCACCGGAGCCCAAGATCGTGAAATGACCCCCCGCGTCGTTTTCACGCTCCAGTGCGGCCTAAGTCGGAGCGGTCGGGCACCGTCCAACCCGACTCCGGCGAACTGCGGCCCTCCCGGCGCTGCCGCCGTGCTCAGCTGGCAACCCAGTCGGCTGCCGAGTCCGCTTCAGGACGAAACAGCGCTACGTGGCTCGGACGGCGGCGGGCAGGCCGAAGTGTCTCCACGGCTGGTCGGCCAACCGGCCGCACGATCCACAGCAGGCACTACGGCGTCGCTGGGGATCAAAGGCTAGGCGGATCGACTGCAGGCGATTCGCAAAGACACTTGATTCGGGGCCGGGGTAGGCAGGCGGTATGCTCACCGAAGCGGACGCGAGAAGGCCTTGGCCGCCGAGAGCCCCGACCGTGAGAGGCGCAGCCTCGTCTCAAGCGTGATAGAACGGCGCCCGAGCTGTCAAGCTGCGGGGGAAGGTGTCTGGGGTGAGTGCGGAATTCTACCAGGATCGAAATCGGGCTAGTCCGCTCGACATTTCCGGCGTATCTGTGTAGAGTGGTCCTAAGACTTCAGCCTGCGAAATCGGTGGATACGAGGAGCTTTGTCGTAGTGAGCACCCCCAAATATCCCTATCCTGTAGGGGCAGTCGCCAACTACATGATTGGCCGTGCCCTGCGGGGATCGAATCCGATCTCCTACCGCAGACTGGAAAGGCTGATCTACCTTAGCTCCGCCGCCTACTACGCCGTGCCGGGGGACGGAAACAAGCTGTTTCGTGAGCGCATTGAGGCTTGGCCTTGGGGGCCGGTCGTACCGGCTGTCTATCATGAGTTCAAGCGATACGGGCCCGCTCCGATCCGCCAGTGGTCTACGGATTACGATTTTCTGGATGGCGATTTCACAACGCACTACGTATCGGATGACGACCGGCGTACGCTTCTTGCCTTGGAGTTCACTTGGAAGCGTTACGCACGCGAGCCGATAGATTACCTGCGACACCTCACCTTGGAGCCCCCGGCCCCTTGGATTCGCGTTTGGCGTAAGCGACGAAGCGCTAGGCCTACAATCCCCGACAGATCCATCCACCAGCACTCTCGAGTCCTATTTCATGACATCTTCATCGGATCCACCCGAAAAACCTCTGGCATCCACGGCACAGGACCCCACTCCCTCCGATCCCTCGACACCATCTCCAAGAGCAGCAACCGAGGGGCCAAGAGAAGGCCCCCCACCAAGTAGTCGTCTGCCAATTCAATGGGACGATGATGACCCTGAGAATGAGCCTCCAGATGACTCAATCGTTGTTTCGGCAGAGGAACTCGATGCATTGGTTGCGCAGCTGGCTACACAGGAATTGGAAGCGCGGGGCATCAGGGTTCCCAAGAAAAACTGGGTTGAACGCGTATCGGCTTTGGCGGATGTCACGGATCACCTAGGCCGAGCGGCATTTCGGGTCTTTGAGGTGGCCGCTATGGGGGGATTGGTGATCTTTTTGTTCTTCGTGATTTTTCGCCCCGCAGACACCACCGATACCTTCACCGAACTGGCCAGAATCCTTGATAATGGGACTGCCTACGCGTTGGCTTTGATACTTGCGGCCTTGCGGATTCCCAAGATGCTGGAACGGCTTTTCCCGAGGAATGGACATGCTCCCAAGGGGAAGGATTCTGACTGATCTCTCTTGGTAGACGGGTGGGGTGCTGATTCCGGCGCATTCTAATCAGTGATTCCATTCCAAACCGATCACGGATTCCGGAGCATGCCGATCACCCTGGAGTGAGACCTGCCCGATCTTGCCCTCTTCATCCCGATTCCCCGTCGGCCAGGTGGTCCGCGTCGGCAAGCAAGCCCAGCGCCCACAGCACACCGAGGTAAGGCGGCTCCCGACACGCCCGGCCTCCCGTTCTCCACATGGGCTCCGTGGAGCGCGAGGCACCTATGCGGTCGGCGATATCCTGGATGCGCAGCCGTCGCCCGCAAGCGGGCCGTGCGGAAGTTTCCGTCAAACCCCGGAGGATGTCCGAGACTTCACCCGGTGGGCTGGTGGTGATCGTGGCGCGCGTTGGCACGCTCCCGGTGTTCGTGCGTCTTTTTCGTCCCTTACGGTGTCTGGTTGGTCTCCATTCCGTGTGCAACATATATAGCGGCCTCACCTAGCTACCAGATCGCAGTTTTCAGTGGCCCGTCGGGCTCCCATTTCCTGGAGTCGGGGCCAAGCGCATGCAGGTTAGGTCGACGTACCAACGACGCGAATCACCCCAATTCGTCGACCACCGCCGGTCTGCTGGCGCCGGGTCGCGAAGCGAAATAGCTTGTCGGCTATGCCTATTCGTCATCGCCTTTCGGTTTGTCTCGCTTTGGCCATCCTTTCCTGCGGAGACGACCCTTCCGCGGTGACGACACCGCCTCCCGACCCGCCGGTGCCCACCACGATCTCCATAACTCCGGAATCGGTTGTCTTCACCGCGATCGGCGACACCGCGCGATTGACTGCCCAGGTTCGCGACCAGAACGGCAACGCGATGACCGGAGCCACCGTCAGTTGGGCCAGCACGGACCCTTCAGTGGCATCGGTAACCGGCTCCGGGCTTGCGCGCGCGGCGGGGGACGGAACCGCGACGATTACTGCAGTCGCGGGCAGCGCGGCCGACAGCGCAGGCGTTTCCGTACGCAGGGATGTCGCCCAAGTCGCAGTCACCCCTTCCACGGTCGACATCGAGGTCGGGGACACCCTTCGCCTCACGGCAGAGGCGCAGGACAGCAATGGCAATCCGGTCGAATGGACCGAGTTCATCTGGGCGTCCGGCACCGAACACGTCGCCACGGTGGACTCCACGGGTCTGGTTCAAGCGCGGGTCAGAGGTGACGCGACAATGACCGCCCGGGCAGGCGCGATCACCGGAAGCGCAGAGCTTGCCGTGCATCTTCCACTGATCCCGCCCAACTTTGCAGTGGATCAAGGAACATCCCACTCGCTGCAGTTCGCGGGCATTTATGTCGACCACGTGAACCTAAGGCAGAACCCGCGCGAGTACGATTACCCCGCCGCCATAGCATATCTGGATTTCAACGGAGACGGCCACGTCGATGTCTTCCATTCCACGTCAAGTGGGTCAATGGACCGACAACCTGCGCAGGTGTATCTCGGCGATGGAGTGGGCGGCTTCGACTATGCTCCAGCGTTCTTTGGCGACCATCCGGGTGGCATCGCCCCCCGGAAAGCCCTGCCCGGAGACTTCAACGGTGACGGAAAGCCCGATGTCTTCGTGGTGGACCATGGATATGACCATCGGCCGTTTCCCGGTGCACCCGCCTATGCACTGCTGTCTTCGGACAGCGGGTACGTCAAGGCCGTGGGGTTGGACGAAATCATTGGATTCCAGCATGGCGGGGCATCTGCCGACATCGACGCCGACGGCGATCTCGATGTCGTTGTCACCAATGGGTACGGGTTCGATGCCCCCTTCTTCTTCGTGAACGACGGTACAGGGGGTTTCGTCTGGGATACGACACGAATCGATGGGATCACTGAGGCGATATACACCGCCGAACTGGTAGATGTCGACCTGGACGGGTACGTCGATCTGCTCGTTGCCGGGCATGAGTACGAAGGCTTCCCGACGCAGGTGCTCTGGGGCGACAATTCGGGCGTCTTCAGCACCGCGAAGGCTACGATTCTTCCTGAGATTCCGGGCCATGGAATTGTCGTCGACATCGACGTGGCCGACACGGACGCCGATGGCGACAAGGACGTTGTGGTCAACCGCACTGGAGACGATACGGGCGAGGGCTGGTACATCGGATACCGCCTGCAACTGCTGGAGCAGACGGCCCCGCGCAGCTTCGTCGACATGACGGAACATCTAGTGCACCAGAACGACAGTGTGAATGCAGGTTGGATCGTCTGGCTCCGCATTTTCGACATCGACGGCGACGGCGATCCCGATCTCCTGGATGACGATAGGGCGAGACATCTAATCTGGAAGAATGACGGATCCGGCCAGTTTCGACGTGGCTCGTTCGCGATCGTGCCACCGAATCCTTCGGTAGATGAGGGGACATCCCATTCCCTGCAGAACCCGCCGTTCAGCATCGACCACTCAGCCGTGCGGAGTGGTCGCCCCGGGTGGGCTGATGCCATCGCGTATGGCGACTTCGACCAGGATGGAGACACCGACATCTTCTATGCCCCGAGACACGACCCCCCTCGGCACCTTCCAGCAGAACTCTACATCAACCATGGAGGCCGCGAGTTCTCGCTGGATACAGGGTTCATGGACGGGCACCCTCCGCGACTGGCTTCGCCAACGAAGGCTTTGCCGGGTGACTTCAACGGGGACGGCCGGCTCGACATCTTTGTGACCGCCGCGCAGCACGGAGGTCCGGCTGAATCACCCTACGTCATCTTGTCATCGGGTGGGGGTGAATACACGAGAACGGTTGACGTTGCGATGGGACACAACACGGCCGCGACCTCAGCAGATGTCGACGCGGACGGAGACCTGGATGTTATCGTGTCAGACCCGCCGTCCGTGTTGTTCAACGATGGGAATGGATCGTTTCGCCGTGGGCGGAGCGCCGAGGGTATTCAGGTCGATGTACAACTGAATCAGTTTCTGACCGCGGCCGAATTGGTGGATGTCGACATTGACGGATATGTCGATCTGCTCGTCGGTGGGCACGAGCACGAGTCACCAACACAGATTCTTTGGGGTGACAGCACTGGACTATACAGTACAGGGGGTCGTAGCATGACCATCCCCGCAGTCGGCGGGCATGGTGTGATTCGCGACATCGATGTCGCCGATGTTGACGCGGACGGGGACAGGGACATCGTCGTTTCGCGGACAGGTGACGATCAAGGGGGCGTCGGATTCTACGAAGGGTACTATGTCCAGCTTGTAGAGAACCTCGGCGACCGTCGCTTCAGAGACGCTTCAACGCTGGTGCTCGAGAATCGGGATGATCAGGCCAACCCCTTCAGATGGGCTCGCCTCTATGATGTCGACGGCGACCTGGACATCGATATCGTAGTCGACGGCCGTGTCGGGCTGGTTTGGAAGAATGACGGGACTGGCCACTTTCGGCGCGAATTCTGAAGGCTGAACGCCGAGCATCGTGGCGAGGCGCTGGTTCGGCAACGCGTCTTCGCCGATGACGCGGCTCCGCTTCCTGTTGTCAACTCCTGCGTTCGCGTGCGCGAAAGGCGACGCGTGTTAGTCGCGATGGCGGCTGCCTTCGGGCTCGGGAGGGACCTCGACAAGGTTCACCCATGAAACACGACCATGGCCATTCGCATGCACGAACAGGGCGGTCCTGAGGTGCTCCGCTGGGAGAAGATCGACCTCCCCGACCCTGGACCGGGTGAAGTGCTGGTCCGGCATGAGGCCATCGGGGTGAACTACGGCGACACCTACCATCGTAGCGGGCTGTACCCTTTGCCTTCACTGCCGGCGGTCACACTGCCGGCGATCGTCGGGGTGGAGGCGGGGGGCGGCGTCGAGGCGGTGGGACCAGGGACGGCCCGGGACGCGGCGCCGGACTGCACCGAAGCCTTCCAGCCCGGTGACCGAGTCGCTTATGGTGACGTGCGGGGTGCGTACTGCGTGCGCAGAGTGGTTCCCGCGAACCGCCTGGTCCGTCCGGGGACCCGAGCGAGGGAATGATCACCGGGATCGTGGGGGTCGTCACGGATCAGCTGAGCGGGCAGCCGGTTTCCGGAGTTGTGGTCAACGTCGCTGGAATTGGGCGTGTGGCCACCACGGACGAGGACGGCCGCTTCAGCCTGTACGAGTTAATCCCCGGGCGACACGATGTCGTGTTTTCCCATCTGGGATACCGGCAGCGCTCGGAGTCGATCGAGGTGGAGACGGAGCATGTCGTCAAGCTGCACATT
>LXNJ01000903.1_pt1 | contig 18908 bp, 15 predicted proteins | sample 809081 | NCBI WGS metagenome assembly LXNJ01 (sample SAMN04870510, study PRJNA318959) | sponge metagenome | biome: sponge; feature: marine sponge reef; material: water | host: Petrosia ficiformis | place: Greece: Milos, Mediterranean Sea | collected 2013-05-29 | depth 5-7 m
TCCTGCAAATGCTGCGTGCCACCCCTCGAATATCCGCAGGGCCACATCGCGTGGGACCTCAGGGCGTGGGCCAAGCGGCCATGAGTTACACCCGGCCACTGCTATCGATGCCAGAACCGCCGCTGCTATCTTCATGTTCGTTCCTGGCACAATCGCTCTCCTTCCACTGGCCTGGCAGCTCCTCATCGTGATCAATGTGGACAAAGATCTGGGTCCTCTCCGTCCTCTAGGACACAAATGATAATATTGGTCGAGGCTTCGGTTCCATCAGCATCCGTTAAGGTGAGTTCCAGCGATGATCCCGTAGACCAGACTTCACCAGTGATTGAAGACCCGGTTCCGCTGAGAACACCGGACCACTCATACGAATACGGTGATGTCCCACCAAAGGTCAAAGCCAACCACGTCTCGGTTTCTCCGGGCTCGACGATCGTCGGCCCAGAGATCGTGGTAGAAAGAGGCCGTGGCGGTGGCAGCGTCTCCGAAAGCACGTCAAGCTGCCCAAGTTCTTCCTCGATGCCACCCAATGGGCTAAACCAAGAGGTGTAGTCAAAAAGCCACCAAGTCGACCCCCAGTGGATTCCCGTTAGGGTCGCGCCGCCCCCACTGCTCACCTTGAACACAGGCGCCCCGCTGTCACCACCACGCCTGCGGTAGTTGGTGCCGTACTGACACATCAATCTCCTTTTCATCCATCCAAACCACGTGGTGGCGCAGGTGGTCTCGATTGTACCTGACGTCCAGCCAGTCTCGTAGCCCATCTTGTCCACCCTTTCTCCATGCGAGGGATACTTGTCAACCCAGAAAATGTCGAAATACGGGTTGTCAGAGTCGATGGTGGTGGAACCGTCGTGTGACTTCCTCGTGGATCGCCACGTCGTCCGCGCGATCGTGCCGACCGCGAAATCCACACCATCGGCATATCCGGAAAGAGCAGATTCGCTGTATCGGCAAGGGAAGAAAAGGTTACATGTGTGGACTGCTTCTGGATCGTCTAGCTCGGCTCCGATGGAGTCGCCGCGTCCGACCCACGCTTGGTAGAAGGGCGTGCCATCGGTAGCCCACACTTCATAAGTGCAGTGACCGTTGGTGATAAACGCATCCACTCCGTCCCGCAACGCACTGAATCCCACCGTGCATAATCTAGCATTGGCAGGATCCGATGTGGGGCGAGCGATCTGCATACCACCCCGGACCGGCCGGAGGCGGCTGGACAGCGTCTGTGTCTGCTGTGCGTCAACGGAGCGTCTACCCAGCTCAACGTCAGAGTGAGTGGATACGTCCATTACGATGGACCCGGTCACTTCAACGTTGATCGCCCTGCTCGGGATACCCAGTTTCAAGAGTGCGTCCCGGACTGGTGCGGCGTCACCCGCTTCGACAACCCCAACAGTGATTCGGTTGTGAGCTTCGTCCAGGTCGAGAAACGTGACGCCCTTCATCCCGTCGAGCGGTCCGAAAGCCGCGTTACGCCAGTCGCGAAGCTGGGAAAAGGAAAATTCCACCTCGCGCACGACCACCGACTGCGGGACCGACATGGGGTCCTGCGTAGCCGAGACGGTCTGCAGTGCGGTCTGCGCGACTACCGATCGAGCGGCAGAGTTGTTGACCAGCGTAACCAGGGTGGAGCCCTCGTAGAAGAAGCCGGCGAACCCGGGCTCTTGAGCAGCGATCTGTTCGAACTCCAGTTCGCCGAGAAAGGTGAACGACGGGTTGTCATCACCCGACGCGAGGGAACCCGCAGTCCCTGTTTGCTGATGATGCTGGGTGGGAGCCTCATCGACGCAGGCGAACAGTGCCGCGGAAATGATCGCGACCAGCCCCTGCCGAAGCGGCAAGCCGAGACGGAACAAAGGCGGTCGGAATAGCCGGCGGCGCGCGGAGGGGGACGGTAAACGAAGAGCGAAAATCGAGATCATAGCGGTTGCTCCCGGGAGAAGTGGTCCTACTGCGTCGGACAGTCCGAGGGCAAAGCTAGCGTGGGCTCCGGCTGGTTCTCGAAGCCCTCGGGACCATTTGGCTCCGTTCTGTAGTTGAAAGGGATTCTACGGTCTGCGGACCTTTTGGGGCAAAGAGAAGGACGGATGCCAGGATGAGCGTACGGGCACGATCATCTCCCGGGGTCAGTCGCCGGCGGCGACCGTTATGGTGTTTGAGCCGATCAGCATTCGGGTCCCGCCGGGGGAGTCCTCCACCGCAATCCCCCGGGTCTGGAGTTCTTCGCGGATGGCGTCTGCTGTTGCCCAGTCCCGGTCCGCCCGTGCTTTGAGACGAGCCTCCGCCCTGGCCACGGCCCACGCTTCCAGGTCGCCGTCGGTCTCGGTTCCTTCTGAATCCCGAAGGGCCAGGACCCCCCAGACGCGGTCGAAGTCATCCAGGAACGCAAGCGTCGCGCGAAGCTCCGCTGCCCGGGAGTCGCCACTGCCGGCTGCGGTCAGCGCCTGGTTGGCCTCGCGGACCACACCGAACACCGCGGCCAGCGCCTGACTCACGTTGAGGTCGTCGTCCATGGCGGTCTCGAAGTCCCGGCGGGCGCGAGCTACGGCCTCTTCGAGGGCGGAGGTCGCGCCCGGCGGCGATTCGTCCTTCCCCGTCGCGGCGTCAAGGGCTTCGCGAACACGGCGGCGCAGCTGGTGGATCCGGTCAACGGATTTGGCGGCGGCTTCAACTCCCGCGAACGTGAAATTCAGCCTTGTCCGGTAGTGGCCGCTGAGCAGCAGGTAACGGAGCGACGACGGCCTCAGTCCGCGGTCCAGCAAGTCGGGGATCGTGTAGCAGTTACCCAGCGACTTCGACATCTTCTCGCCCTCTACCTGGAGATGTGCGGCGTGCAGCCACATACGGGCGAAGATCTTGCCGGTTGCTCCTTCGGACTGGGCGATCTCGTTAGTGTGATGGGGGAAGAGATTGTCGACCCCGCCGGCGTGAATATCCAGCGTATCGCCCAGGTATTCCATGGCCATCGCCGAGCACTCCAGATGCCAGCCCGGGCGGCCGGGTCCCCAGGGCGAGTCCCAGACCGCCCCGGCCGCCTGCTCGCCCCTCGCTCCCCCCTTCCACAGCACAAAGTCTCGGGCGTCTTCCTTGTCGTACTCCTCGTCCGCGGCCGCTTCAAACGCCCGTTGGGCACCGGCCGGGGCCGGGCCGGCCGAAAGGTCTATCCCGGCAAGTTGCCCGTACCCTGCCTGCCTGCTGATGGCGAAATACACGCTCCCGTCGCGCTCGTAGGCCAGGCCGCGCTCGGTCAGACGCTCGACGAGGCTCACCATTCCGTCTACGTGCTCGGTCGCCCTTGGACGGTACTCCGGTTCCTCCAGGCCAAGGGTGCCCCAGTCTTCGGCAAAAGCCTCAATCACCGGCCCGGTGGTCGCGGCCAGGTCCGCTCCCGATTCCAGCGCCGCGTTGATTGTCCGGTCGTCTACGTCGGTCAGGTTCATGACCTGGGTTACCTGGTACCCCTTCCACCGCAGGTAACGCCGAAGCAGATCCTCCCACAGGAAAGTGCGAAAGTTGCCGATGTGGGCGCGGTCGTATACGGTGGGGCCGCACGTGTAGATCGTCACCCGGCCCGGCTGGAGGGGTCTGAGTTCCTCCAACCGGCGAGACATGGAGTTATGCAGACGGAGTATCGCGCCACCTCCGGTAGGCCTCTGCCTCTTGGGGCATGCTCTCCCGCAGTTCGTCCAGACAACCCCCGAGCTGTCGGTCTCCAAGCTCCAGCGCCAGCCCGGCCAACACCCCCGCGTCCCGGGCAAACACCCATTGGTCGAGCGGTTCGAATGCCGGTCCGCCGAGGAGCGTGCGCGCCGTGATCCACCCGTCCAGGAATCCGTTCAGCGCCACCAGTTCGCGTTCGAGCAGCTCATCGCACGGTACATCCGGGTCCATTCGAACCGCCTCCATGCGTAGAACAGCGTAGCTGATGTAGGCCCGGCCCGCCTCCCTCAGGTTGCCGGGCATCAGGACCACCGCGGAGGAGTCGGTGACCACCTCCGTGGCGCGCCAGGGCCAGGCGTTTGCCGGCTGTTGTCCGTCGACGTCCGGGCCGTAGTCCGGGTAATAGAGAACATCCGGGTCTTCTTCCAACCAGTTGCGGAGAGAGTCGGTGTAGTCCCGGTAGGTCAGCAGGGTCGCGGCGTCGAAATCCAGCCTGCCACGGTCGGATAATTCGATCCACCGCTGCCCCTGGAGCTGCGAAGGGGCGGAGACGGCGAACGAGGCCGCCGTCAATGCCGCGCCCGCGAAAAACCCGCCTGGGCCGGGCCTACTCAACGGTCACGCTCTTCGCGAGGTTCCGGGGCCGGTCAACGTCACAACCCCGCATCACCGCGATATGGTAGGCCAGCAATTGGAGGGGAATCACGTTGATCACCGGTTGCAGGAGCGGCATGGTATCGGGAACCTCGATCAGGGCGTCGGTGGAATCCTCCAGATCACGATCTCCCGTGCTGACAACTGCGACAACCCGGCCACCCCGGGCGCGAACTTCTTCCAGGTTCATGACGACCTTTGAATAAACCGGGTCACGAGTGGCCAGGAACACCGCCGGCATGTCTTCGTCAATCAGCGCGATCGGCCCGTGTTTCATCTCGGCCGCCGGGTACCCCTCGGCATGTATGTAACTGATCTCCTTCAGTTTGAGCGCGCCTTCGAGTGCTATTGGGAAATTTGGGCCCCGGCCCAGGTACAGGAAATTCCCGGCGGCTGCGAACCGCCGGGCGATGCGCTTGATCTCGGCCTCGGCGGCAAGCGCTTCGGCGGCCAGGGCCGGCAACTCGGTCAGCGCCTCCGCCCACTGCTGTCTGCGTTCGCTGTCCAGCCCGCGTCGCCCAGCCAGTCGCAGCCCCAACAGGACCAGCGCCAGGACCTGACTGGTGAACGCTTTCGTGGACGCGACCCCGATTTCCGGGCCGGCACGCGTGTAGACCCCCGCCCCTGACTCCCGCGCCAGAGAAGACGCCACCGAGTTGACGATGCCGAACGTGGGCACGCCCCTCGATGTGGCCAGGCGGAGAGCGGCGAGCGTGTCGGCCGTCTCGCCCGACTGTGAAATGGCACCTACGACCGTTCGTTCGCGGTCCAGAACCGGCCCCCGATACCTGAACTCGGACGCGTACTCGACTTCCACGGGGATTCGCGCCAGCTCTTCGATGATGTACTCCCCGACCAGGGCAGCATGCCAGCTGGTGCCGCATGCGGTCAGGACAATCCGGTCCGCGCGGTCCAGGGCGGCGTCAACCGGTTCCATTCCGCCCAGAGCAACCCGCCCGTCGGCCGTGAGCCGTCCGCGGAGCACGTCCCGAAGGGTCTCGGGCTGTTCATGGATCTCCTTGATCATGAAGTGATCGTGCCCGGACTTGGTTGCCTCGCCCATTGTGCGGGGCACCTCCTTCACGGGCCGCGTTACTCGCGCGCGACCACCCACGCTGCCGAAAGTGGACCCCGCGTTGCGGATATCCCACCCGTCGGCGCTGATTACCGCCACGTCCCCGTCTTCCAGATAGCTGACCTCGCGGGCGTGGTCGATGACCGCGGCGAGGTCGGAGGCGGTCCAGATCCCCCGGGGGTGTGCGGATTCCTTGCCGGCCCGGTCTGCGCGCTCCGCCGCCAGCAGCAGCGGGGCTGACCGCCGCAGGGCCACGATCTGCCCGGGCGCGAGGTCCGAAACCACAACGACTCCGGCGGCACCCTTGATCAACGCCATTGCCTCTGCCGTCGCCTCGGCCAGGTCGCCCGCGAACAACCTCTCAATCAGGTGCGGGATCACTTCGCTGTCTGTGTCGGTCCTGAACTTGCACCCCAGGTCGGTGAGTTTGTCCCGGAGCTGGCGCCAGTTCTCAACCACCCCGTTGTGGGCCACGGCGATGCGTTGCCGGCAGTCGGTGTGGGGGTGGGCGTTGGTTGCCGTTGGAGCGCCGTGCGTGGCCCACCGGGTGTGGGCGATAGCCACATCACCCGAGAGTTCGGCCGCCTTGGCCTCGGCCACCAACCCGCCTACGTCCCCGGCACGTCTCACCACGCGCAGACTGGTCCCGCCGCCGCCAGCCCCGGTGGCCGCATTGGCTGCGGGAACCGCGATCCCGGCGGAGTCGTAACCCCTGTACTCCAACTTGCGCAGGCCTGCCAAGACCAGGCGGGCCGCCTCGCCCGCCCGAACGCACCCGACTATTCCGCACATTCCCCTACCCCCCGCCCCCTGCCCCGGCGGCCGTTTCCGCGGGCGGGGACTCGCGCAGATCACCGATTACACCCCCGGCCCAGTCGGCCCGGCCGTTTGCCGCAGCTTCATCTCCCGCCTCCACGATCACCCTGAACACAGGCTCTGTACCGGAGGGGCGTGCGTGCACCCAGGAACGGTCGGGCCAGTCGAGCCTGATCCCGTCGCTCAGGTCGATCTCGACTCCGGGCGGGGCGGCCTCTTCAAGTGCGTCGAGCGCGGCCTGCACCGGCATCCCCTCCACAGGAAGGCGTCGCTTGACGATGGTGTAGCCGGGTCGGCCGGCAATAATCTCGCTCAGCGGTTTTTCCTCGTTCGCCAGGAACTGCAAGGTCAGTGCGGCGGCCAGGGGTGCATCGCGGGTCAGCTGGAGGGGCTGGTAGATCACTCCCCCGTTTCCTTCGCCCCCAATGGCGGCGCGCCGGGCGATCATCTCGTCCACGACGTTGGCCTCCCCCACCGGAGACCTGTAGAGATCCGCCCCCGCCCGGCGCGCCGCGTCCTCAATGCAGTTGCTGGAGGAGAGATTGGTGACCACCGGGCCTTCATGCCCGGCCGCGGTCAACTCCACCGCCAGTGCCAGAGTCCAGTCCTCCCCCACGGGCCGGCCGGTCTCGTCCACCAGCGCCAGGCGGTCCACGTCCGGGTCTACCGCCATTCCGATGTCGGCACCCGTCGCCTCCACCCATGTGCAGAGGTCGCCCAGGTTATCCGGGAGCGGTTCCGGGGCCCGGGGGAAACGGCCGTCCGGCTCCCCCCCGATGACCTTGACCATGCACCCGAGCCGTTCCAGCAATTGGGGCATGATCACGCCGCCGGCCCCGTGCACGCAGTCCAGCACCACGCGGAGGCCCCTGGACGCGATCGTCGGCCGGCGCACCACCGGGAGGTTCAGGATCGAATTGATGTGGAAATCGGTTCCGCCAAAAAACGGCGCGACGCTGCCGCGCAGGCCCGACCAGGGGCCGCGGGGCGGCTTGGCGGGTGTTTCGAAAAGGCGCTGGACCTCCAGGCTTTCCGCACGTGTCAGGAACCGACCTTCCGATGATACCAGTTTGAGACCGTTCCACTCGGCGGGGTTGTGCGAAGCGGTGACCAGGATGCCGCCGACCACGGTGGGATCGCGGCCAATCGCCAGCAGGGCCGTCGGAGTCGGGGCAATCCCCATGTCGAGCACGTCGAACCCTTGTTCGGTCAGGCCCTGGCACGCCGCCTCGTGCAGCTCGGGACCGGACACGCGGCCGTCGCGGGCCGTAACCACGCTCCTGGGGCCGCCGGTGCGCCGCTTTCGGAGCCAACCCCCACGCCGCCGGCCGGCCGGCCCAGTGGCCCCGGCGGAATCGCGGAGCCGGCGGGCGAACGCACTCCCGTAACGCCGTGTAACCTCCGGCGTCAGAGATTCACCCGCGATTCCTCTTATTCCCGATGCCGATACGATCAGGTCACTGCCCATTCAGTCGCCCCTTGCCTGGCCATCTCGGCCGCGTCCACTGCCCCCACGGCCCGCGGGACCGCTTTTTCCCGCCGACTCCCGCGCCCCCTTCGACTTCCGTGCCGCAGCACGGTCTGGCAAAGAGGCCTCTTCCCACCGCACCGCAAGCGCCGCAATCCGCCGGCGGACCCGGGGCAAGTCGGACGGCCCGACCGTTGCGGAGACGAACGACCCCGCCCATCTGGTCACCTGTCCCGACTCCGCCATGAGCGCACTCAGTTCCGATCGCACGTGGTCGGCTGTTTCCCGCACGCTCGCTCCCGACGGCAGTTTCAACAGAACGTGCAGCCGGTCCGGCAGCGCCAACACTTCCACGGCGTCCGCCCCGAACCACCCGCACACGGCCACTGCGTGCGCCTCCACCGCCGACCGCCGGTCGCGCCGGAGACTGCTGCGTCCGCTGCACGACCACGCCAGGTGGACATACAGTCGGTGGGGATCGGGCCGTTGCACACCCACTACCATGCCCGCGGGTCTTAACCGGGTATCAACAAACACGGCGCCAAGCCCGACGCGAGCAGGCAATAACTTAACCCCGCCAAGCCGGCCACCGTGCGACCCGACCAACCCATCTGCAGCCAAAGCCGGCGAACGGCCGGGCGCCGTTTTGGCGCCGTCCGGGGTTGCCGGGCACCCGGAATGCACTACAACCAGGGACGAGCGAATGACTGAGCTTGCAGGAGTCGGGTTCGGAACACGGGCAATACACGCCGGGCCGCCCCCCGATTCGGCCACGGGGGCGGTGATGACGCCCATCTACCAGACCTCCACCTACGTGCAGGACGGGGTGGGCTCGCCGCGCGACGGTTACGACTACGCCCGCACCAAGAACCCGACCCGCGAGGCGCTGCAACAGACCCTGGCCTCGCTGGAGGGCGGCAGGCACGCGGCGGCGTTCAGTTCCGGGCTGGCGGCAATGGAGGCCATCTTCAAATCGACGCTTCGCCAGGGCGATCACATGATATGCGGGCAGGACGTATACGGCGGCGTGGACCGGATGCTGCGCCTGGTATGGTCGGGGCTCGGAGTTGAATTCGACTTCGTGGATTCGTCCGACGTGGATGCGGTCAGGGCGGCGATCCGGCCCAACACTCGCCTGATTCACGTCGAGACCCCCAGTAACCCAACCATGACGCTGACCGACCTCGCGGCCTGCGCCGAGGTGGCGCACTCCGCCGGGGCGCTGTTGACCGTGGACAATACATTCGCCTCGCCGTTCCTCCAGCGCCCGCTGAGCTTCGGGGCCGACGTGGTGATGCACTCGACAACCAAGTTCATTAACGGGCACAGCGACATGTTGGGCGGTGCCCTGGTGACCGATTCCGAAGAGCTCGCGGACGCGTTCGGGTTCCAACAGCGGACCGCGGGCGCAGTGCCGGGACCTTTCGACTGCTGGCTGGCCCTGCGCGGCGCGAAGACCCTCCACGTGCGGATGCCGGTCCACTGCTCCAACGCGATGAGGCTGGCCGAGATGCTCGCCGAGCGGAACGACCTTGATTCGGTGCGCTACCCCGGCTTGACGTCCCACCCTCAGCACGATCTGGCGCGCCGGCAGATGGACGATTTCGGATCGATGTTGAGCATTGATCTGGGTTCGAACGAACGCGCAGAGCGGTTTTGCGGCTCGCTCCGGCTGTTTCAGCTGGCGGAGAGCCTCGGCGGGGTGGAGAGCCTGGCCTCGGTCCCCGCCCGTATGACCCACGCGTCGGTCCCCGCCGAGAAGCGCGCGCGGATCGGGATTACCCCAGGGTTGACCCGCCTGTCGGTGGGAATCGAGAACGTGGCCGATCTGGAGCACGATCTGAACGCAGCCCTGGCTACCTGAGGGCCGGAACGGGGCCCCGGCGGCGCAATCCAGCGGAAACATCGTACCCCCGTTTCCGTAAGTTCCCAGAGCAGACTTGAACTGGCACGGAACCGGGCGCACGCGGGTTCTTACGAGTCTCAACCACACATGTACGACGGAGATGACGATGGCGGACTCTGAAAAGAACAAGAAGGCGGCGGGCAAGGCCGGCGGCAAGGGGAAAAGCGACGGCGGCAACAATCAGCGCAGGGTTCTCAAGGAGATCGCGCCGTCCTCGTGGGAACACCCGGCCGATCGCGCCGCCCTCAATGCCCTGCGCAGAATACCCGGTTTTGACGCCGCGGTGCGGAAGCTGTTTGCGATGTTCGGCGAGCGGGCCCTAAGGCTGGCTTTCAAGGCCAACGCGGTCCGTACGTCCGACAACCAGTACGGGTGGGTGCACCGCCGCCTGACCCGGGTTTGCCAGGTTCTGGACGTCGAAAAAGTGCCCGAGTGCTACATCTCCCAAACTCACGAGGTGAACGCGGGGGCGATCGGCTTCGGCGAGCCGTTTATCGTCCTGAACTCCTCGCTGCTGGAGATCCTCACCGAAGACGAGATGGAAACCGTCTTGGGGCACGAGGTCGGCCACATCGCCTCCGGGCACGTCGTCTATCGGACCATCCTTTTCCTGCTGCTCCAGCTCATGAAGGGGCGGGCGATTCTGGCCGGGATCGCGCTGTTGCCCATCACGATTGGGCTGCTGGAGTGGTACCGGAAAAGCGAGATCTCCTGTGACCGGGCCGGGTTGTTGTCGGTGCAGGACCCTATCCAGTCCCAGCGCGCGCTCATGAAGTTGGCGGGCGGAATGCGCGGCGGAGAGCTGGACCTCGACGAATTCGTGGCCCAGGCCGAAGAGTACCGGAACAACCGGGAACTCCTCGACTCCGTCTACAAGATCTTCAACATGCTCTTCACCACCCATCCGTTTGCTGTCATCAGGGTGGCCGAACTGAGGGACTGGATCGATAGCGGTGCGTATGACGCCATCCTGGCGGGCGACTACGACCGGCGGGGCGAGCAACCGGAACGACGGTACATCGACGAACTGCGTGAGGCTGGAGGGGGCTACGCACAGGGGGCTCGCGAGATGATGCGCGATCTGGACGGGGCCATCGATCGCCTGCGGTCGCGGTTCTCCGAAGGGAAGTCTCGCAAGAGCTGATGCCTGCACCCACACTGCTGGTAGTCGGCGGTGGGGGGCGCGAGCACGCGCTGGCCTGGTCGCTCCGGCGCGAGGCCCCGGATGCGGAAATCCTGACAGCACCGGGGAATCCTGGCATCGCCGGACTGGCCGAGTGCATCCCGGCAGGAGCCGGGGACATCGATCAACTGGCCCGCCTGGTTCGCGAGCGGAACGTTGATTTGACCGTGGTGGGCCCGGAGGCGCCGCTTGCCGCGGGACTGGTCGACCGGTTTGAAGAGCAGGGATTGGCCGCGTTCGGGCCCTCGCGGGCCGCTGCCCGGCTGGAGTCTTCCAAGCTGTTCGCCAAGCAGGTAATGCGAGACGCCGGCGTGCCCACGGCGCACTGGGAGACATTTTCCAGCGCGGGGGCGGCGCTGGAGTACGTGGACCGGCATATGGAACCGTTGGTGGTCAAGGCATCGGGCCTGGCCGCCGGCAAGGGTGCGATCGTTTGCGAGACCCGCGAGGAGGCCCGGGCCGCGGTCCGTTCGATGCTGGTGGAGAAGAACCTGGGATCCGCCGGCGCGCAGATTTTGATTGAGGAATGCATGACCGGGCCGGAGCTTTCCATCTTCTTCCTGTGCGACGGTCACGGCGCATATCCGCTCCTCACTTCAAGGGATTACAAGCGAGTCGGCGAGGGGGACCAGGGTCCCAACACGGGCGGGATGGGTGCCTACTCCCCGGCGGGGGCCGCCGGGGCTTTCGCCGGATCCGTGGACGAATTGGTAGAGATCGTTCGGATCAAGATCGCCATGCCGGTTATTGAGGCGATGGCGGCAGCCGGAACGCCTTACCGGGGCTTCCTCTACGCCGGTTTGATGTTGACCGGGACGGGCCCCCGCGTGGTCGAATTCAACTGCCGTCTCGGCGACCCCGAGGCACAGGTTGTCCTGCCCCTGACCATCTCTGGATTGATCGAGCCGATGGCTGCCGCTGCTCGAGGGGAACCGCTCGGAGACTGGGAGGCCGGGAATGCGGACCGTGCGGCGCTGACCACAATTCTGGCGAGCGCGGGGTATCCGGCATCCGCCGACAAGGGCCGGGCCGTCGAACTGCCCGATTTCAACCCGGAAGAAGTGATTGTGTTTCATTCGGGCACCGCGACCGAGGGAGGCAGGCTGGTTACGGCCGGGGGCCGGGTGCTGGCCGTGACGGGGTTTGGCGATGATCTGGATCAGGCCGCTCGCCGCAGCCGCCGGGCTGCGGGCAAGGTCAGGTTTGACGGTCGCCACTACCGAACGGACATCGGCTGGCACGAGACGGGTCATGGATCTCCGGTCGGCTAACCGGTGCCCGAGCTGCCGGAAGTCGAGACGATCCGCCGCGACCTGAACCAACAGATTCCGGGTGCCGAGGTTGCTGGCGTGCTGGTGCACCACCGCGACCTACTTCTTTCCGGTTGGACCCCGGGTCGTTTTGGCGCTGCGGTCACGGGTTCCGTGTTCGGTCCGCTGGTCCGGCGCGGCAAATTCCTTGGTTTTCCGCTCGGCAAGGGCGACGCGCGCCGCGTGATGAGGGTTCAGCTGCGAATGACCGGCCGGTTTGCCATCGGGGCCGATTCGCCGCCGCCGGAGGCCGGATTTCGCCATCCGGGCATCGATTTTGCCCTGGCCGACGGGCGCACCCTTTATTACGACGATGTCAGGCGCTTGGGCGGCATCGACCTGCTGCTCCCCTCCGAGTGGCGCCAGATGTCACGCAATCTGGGTCCCGAGCCACTTGCAAGGTCCTTCACGGGAAAACGACTGTACACGATCCTCGCACCGCTCAAGGCTCCAATCAAGAACGTTCTTCTGGACCAGCGTCGCGTGGCGGGAATCGGGAACATCTACGCCAGCGAGGCCCTGTTCCGCGCCGGCATCGACCCAAGGCGGCCCGCGGGCGAGTTAACCCTGGACGAGGCAAGGGGCCTGCATCGGTGGGTGCGCCGCATTCTGCGGGGAGCGCTTGAAGCTCGCGGAACCAGGCTGCGGGATTACCAGGCGGTCAACGGGCGCTCGGGCAGGTACCGCGACAAACTCCGCGTGTACGGACGGTACGGTGAGCCTTGTCCCCGGTGCCGCCGGTCGATCGACCGGCTCAACCAGGCCGGCAGGAGCACCTTCTTCTGTCCCGTGTGCCAGCGGTGACCGATTCCCGGACCGATGCCGAGCTTGCGGAACTTTGCCTCGACGGAGATGAATCGGCCGCCCGGGAACTCATCTCCAGATTCGAGCGCCCAGTCTTCTCGCTCATCTACCGCATGGTGCGCGACAGGGAGCTGGCGGAAGACCTGGCCCAGGAAGCGTTTGTGAAGACTTTCAACAACATGCGGATGTACGATCCCCAGCAGAAGTTCTCGTCGTGGTTGTTCAAGATCGCCTACAACCTGACCATCGATTACCTGCGCAGGAAACGTGTTCCGACTGTCTCGTTGCAAGGTGCCCCGGACGCCGTCACTCCCGATCAGCAAGCCGCCACCACAATCACGCCCGAGGCACCGGGGCTGGGTCCCGAGGACCGTGCCGAGGCGTCGGAACTGGGAACACACCTTGAACGGGCCATCGCCCGGTTGAGGCCCGAATACCGCACCGCCATCATTCTTCGCCACGTGCAGGGATACCCCTACGGAGAAATTGCCGATGTCATGGACAAGCCCCTTGGAACCGTGAAGACCTACATTCACCGCGCGCGCCACGAGCTACGCGACGCCCTCGCGTACCTGCGGGACGAATGACCTTTTCCGGGGCCGGTGTCGGCGGGACAGCCGCACAACCATCCGCAATCGCGAAACCATGCGCCGAATCCGCGCGTAAAGAAAACCGGTCATGACCAGACACAACAACGCTGGGCCCGACGCCAGCGGAGCTGCACGCAAAATGCCCCGATCGCCAGCCCCTACGGGAGACGTTGACGAGCAGACCTTGCCGGTAGTCCGCGAGCTTGGGCGCGCCCCCGAGTTTGCGCCGTCCGCGGGTTTCGCCGCGTCAATCCTGGCGCGCATTGCCAGCAGGTTCTTCTGGCGCCGGCGGCTCGCGGAACTTCGCGGCGATCTGCGGTTCTTGACGCGGCGTCCCGTCACAGCGGCCGCGACGGCTGCCGTTGCCGCGGTCGGGCCCGTGATCGCCTGGCTTGTTATCGGCCCATCCGCCACGGCCCAACTGGGCCGGTCGGTGGTCGATTTTCTGGCCGTCGCGGCCGCCGACGCCGTGTTGCTGGTGGGTCGGACGGCGCTGCGGTTGGGGCTCCTCGACTCCACGGGCTCTGCGGGTGGTGTGCTTGACCCGACCACGGCGCTTATTGCGCTGCTCGCGTTCGGGGCTGTCGCCACGGCCTCGGCGTGGATCATGGTTCGTCAGTTGGCCCGGGTCGGTCCCGCGCCGGCAGCGGAAGCAACAGGAATTGAAATATGATTTACTATCAACCTTCCCCCGCGAAGACGGCTGCTGTTGTCCTGGCAGGCGCTGCAGCGGCGTTTCATCCCGCAGGGGCATCCGCGCGGGGCGGCTCCGGCGCCCAAACCGCCCAATCGGCCAAATCTGCCGGTGCGGCGGTCCAAGATGCGGTCGGGGAATGGCAGCTAGACATCGAGTTGTGGTTTGAAGGCAACATTCTCGCCTTCGACTTCGCCGAGACCATGGGCCGTTTGGAATCACTGACGGGATACCTCGCCGAGGAAGGCCCTCTTGGGGCTCAGGCGGCGGAAGCCGCGGACGGGAGCGCGGCCTTGCCGGGACTTGCCCTGATTGTGCACGGCGACCGCACCGTGGAGGCGAGCCGGACCATCGAGGGGAGCGTGGCTCTGTTGCAGGGTGAACTGACGGTCCTTGGCCAGATCGAAGGTGACGCATACGTCCTTGACGGCCACCTTTCGCTTGATGACGGTGCCCGCGTAGCGGGCGGCATCGTTGTTCTGGGCAGTGGGCGTCTTTCCGTGAATCCGGAGGCCACGGTCGCCGGCGAGACGATTTTTGAGCGCGCCGCCGATGCCCCGATCGTGCCGACCGCGGCCGACGCGGTTGAATCCGCTACCGGCTCCGGGGCCGGCACGGTGACCGGCGCTCAGTCGACCACGGGTGGCGACGCGGTCGTGGAGGTCCGGGCACTCTCCCAACAACGGGCGCTGATCGAGCGCCGTGAACAACCGAATTTCTTTTCTCGCGCGGCGGGCAACCTGACCGACGCCGTCGGGGGGCTGTTTGGAGTGGCCCTGACCTTTCTGATTTCGGCTTTCGCGGGAGTTTTCACTGTCCGGTTTGGGGGTTCGCGCGTTGAGACTGTCTCCAACACCGTGGCGAAGGAGTTTTGGCGGTCTGCCGCTATGGGGGTTGCCGGCCAGATCCTGTTCGTGCCAGCGATATTGCTGCTCGCAATCCTGGTTGTTACGGCTTTTGCGGTCCCATTCTTCATCGTGGCAACCCTGCTCGCTGCGGGGGTGGGCTATCTGTGCGCCGCGCACGCGGTCGGGACAATGTTTTCTTCGGTCGACTACAGGTCCGAAATCTTGCAGCGATTGCGCGGCTACGGCTCCGTGAGGCATGTCCTGAACGGGCTCGGTATCATGCTGTTACCGTTCGCCGCGGTGGCGGTTCTGGAGGTTCTGGGCGGAGCGGCCCCTGTCGTGCGGGGCCTGACACTGGCGGCCGCGATTGCCTTCTCGTGGCTGATGGGAACGGCCGGATTCGGTGCCGTCCTGTTGACGCGGGGCGGGAGCCGGGCCGTTGTCGACGATTGGGCCGGAGGCCAGGCCTCTTGAGGCCTGCGCGAGGTCTGGCCGCTCTGGCGGCCCATCCGATGTCCATCGCCGCCGTGGCCGGCGCGGCTGCCGTTCCGGGCGCCGCCGCCCGGGAACCAGCTGCTTCCGCCCGCACCGTTGCGACCGGCACGATCGTCCAGGAGCGGGACTGGCGCGACCTTCATGTGTCCCGCGGTCCGGCCGGAGTGGAATCCTTCGCGGTTGAGATCATCTTCGCCGCGAACCACATCGATATCGCCCCCGGCGACGGTGACATGCTCTACGACGCGCATGTGCGGTACGACGCGGGGGGTAAAATCCGTCCGCTGCGCAGCTGGAACTTTGTGGATGGGCGCGCCACGCTTCGGTTCTCCCATCTGGGACCGGAGGACACTCCGGGAATTACCGGACCGTTCGAAGACGAACAGGCAATTGAGCGGTTAAGCGCCCCGCTGGACGGGCTGGGATCCTTCAGCCTCCTCCTCAATCCCCGGGTAAGGACCACCGTTGAGACGGCCGTCGGGGGCTCCGATGCGCGTCTCGAGCTCGGCGGGCTTACCCTTGACCTGGTCCGTCTCTACACGGCAGCGGCCCAGATGGAGGTTTCTTTCGGGGCCCCCAACCGGACTGCCATGGACACGCTTGTGGTGGCAACGGGGGCAGCCGTCCTCCGCATGGAGCGACTGGGCAACGCACGTTTTCGGCACTTCGGTTTCAAGAGCCTGCTGGGCTTGTCAAAGCTTGATTTTTCCGGAGACTGGGAAGCCGATGCCGAAATGGACTTACAGGTGGTCCTGGGTGACGTCGAGATTCACGTGCCCACGACCCTGGGGGTGGAAGTGGTGCGGGGCGGCGGGGCGGTGCTCGTGTTGGCTTCGGACTTCTCCGAGGCTCAGGAGAACGACAACATCCTCAGAAGTCCGAACTGGTTCGGCGCGGAGCACAAGCTGACGATCCGGGTGGCGTCCGACGGCTTGGGGCTGGTCCGGATCAGCCGCGGGTATCCGGAGGGTCGCCAGTAGCACCGTAACCCCCTCCAGTCGGCCCCGCGCCTGGTCGACTCTTCAGTCCGCGGTCGCCTTTGCCAGCCCGGCCAGAGAGTCAAGGCGTGCTGCAGCCCGTCGGGCGATTTCGTAAAACGCCTCCGCCTCGGGCGAATCCGGACGACCGACCGTTGCCGGAACCCCCCGGTCGCCTTCCTCCCGCACCGCCAGCCCCAGGGGCACCGCCCCCAGGAACGGCAGCGACAGCGACCCGGCCAGCTTCTCCCCGCCCCCCGCGCCGAATATGTCGTGGACGCTGTCACAGTCCGGGCAGGCGAACCCGCGCATGTTCTCCACCACGCCCAGCACCGGGATTTCGAGTTTCTCAAACATCCTGATGCCCCTGAGCACGCCTCCCACGGCCACATCCTGCGGGGTCGTCACCATCACTGCGCCGTTGACCCTCACCAACTGGCACAGCGACAACTGGGCATCACCGGTCCCCGGCGGCAGGTCAATCACCAGGTAGTCGAGCTCGCCCCATTCCACTTGCTGCAGGAACTGCCGGATCACCCCCATGATGATTGGTCCCCGCCAGATGGCCGGGGCGTCTTCCTCGATCAGGAAACCAATGCTCATCAGCCGCACCCCGTGGGCCTCGATCGGTTGGATCGACTTCCCGACCACACGAGGTTTCTCCCGCACCCCGAACATCGTCGGGACATCGGGACCGTAGATGTCGCCGTCCAGCAGCCCGACGCGGTGGCCCATGCGCGCCCACGCGGCGGCCAGGTTGGTCGACACGGTGGATTTGCCGACTCCCCCCTTGCCCGAACTGACAGCCACGACCGAGCCCACGCCCTCCATGGGCGGGGCCTGCGACGGGTGACGGCTGGCTGCGCCCCCGTCGGCTACCCGGTCGGGGGTGGGGGGCGGACGGGTTGTAGGTGTGCCCGCCGAAGCGATTGGAAGGGGTCTTCCCCCGGAGTCTTGGGACGCCAAAAAAAAGCCTCGTCGTTTGGTCGGTTAGTCGGCTTAGCCGGGGAGACGCTGCAAAGTGGTTGGAGTCGGTTGCAGGCGCAACACTGGTCCGTCCGCTCGCTCCGACTCGGCGGCTACCGGGTCAGCAATCGTGTGGAAGGATACGGGCGATACCTCAATGAGGCGGGAATCCGGCCACCGGGCAGCCATGTCCCGGTAGTGCCCGTCCAGGGGATTCCCGGATTGCCCGGAAGGCAATAGAAACCATGCCCGCGGCCCGTCCGGCGACATGCTCGCCACGAACCGCATGCTGGGCCCCGCATCACCGACCCTCGGCCAGGTCCAGGCCCCTTCGCCCGGTGCGGCCCACCCGAATCCCCGGGCCACCCGCACGGTGAACCGCCCACCCCGCGCCGGGAACGGCCCCACATTCAGGCCGAAGAGCCGATTCAAGGGCTCCACGCTCCCCATGGCGTGGGACGATTGCTCCCACCGGGCCTGCCCCCAGCGCAGACCAGCGGTCAACGCCGCGGTGCGGGCAGCCTCTGTTTCGAGCTGTTCCAGTGTCTCCGTTTCCGGGGTGCGAGAGTCGTCGATCCACGCCGGATCGCGCTCGGTCAGGATACGGTGGAAGTTCAGGTCCGGCAGGCGACCCGGGTGCACCAGCTCGTCACTTGCGATCAGGTCACGAAGGCGGAACAGCCAGGCGAAGAAGGGGGCGGGCCCCTGCGCATCTGTCTCGGTCCGAAGGTCCCAGTCCGCAAGAATCTGGGCGAGCCGTTCTTCACCTGCGCGCCGGGCCGCCGCGACGGCGCGCGGGCGGAATTCCGCGGCCAGCAGGCTGTGCGAATCCAGCTGGAGCAGCCTCATTTCTTCGACCGTCCAGCCGGTGGCGTCCCTCACCAGGTCGTCGATCCGCTTGGCCCGGTAGGGCAAATAGTACCGGGTGTTGATTCGACCAGCGGCTTCGGCGCTCTGGAGGTTGTTGGCCGACACAAGGTACCCGGAATCGGGGTTCCTGAGGCGCGGTAGTGAATCCGCGGGCCAGTAGCCAGTGGTCCACCCTCCCCTTGCAAAACCCGCGGACTTGGGCGGAGACGAGAGGGTGGGACCGAGTGCTCCGGGCTCCCTCACGGGCAGGCGTCCGACCAGCCTGAACCCGATATCCCCGTCAGTACTCGCGAAAACCAGGTTCTGGTGCGGCAGGGCAAAGTCCCTGGCGGCTGCGTCCAATTCGTCCGCGCTGGATGCACGCCCCATTCCGTAGAGGGCCGTGGCGCCGTATGGCTCGAAGCCGGTCCACGCCATGGAGAGAGCAACACCGCCCCCTGGGCGGAGGTCGGTGATCAGAGGGCCTCTGGGTGTACTCCGCACCGAATGGACGTACGGTTCTCCGGCCCCTCGCACCTGGATGTGTTCAACACGCTCGCCGAGAGGCTCCCAGCCTCCGCCTTCGGTTCGGTACATGCGGCGGGCCAGGCCGAGC
>LXNJ01000904.1_pt1 | contig 18875 bp, 13 predicted proteins | sample 809081 | NCBI WGS metagenome assembly LXNJ01 (sample SAMN04870510, study PRJNA318959) | sponge metagenome | biome: sponge; feature: marine sponge reef; material: water | host: Petrosia ficiformis | place: Greece: Milos, Mediterranean Sea | collected 2013-05-29 | depth 5-7 m
ACGATGAATAGTAGAGCGAAGCCATTGGATACCACGGTTTACAGATATTTCATTCTCACCGAACGCAAGCAACGCCTCAATTGCGTGCGCCGTGATACTAACACAACCGACATCACCTTGACCGGGTTGGTATGTGCTCCAACTCCCATCACTGCCTTGATTCTGTTTCAACCACTCAATTCCCCGTTGAATTGCGCTGTTTGCGTCTGTAGATGTAAGTTTTGCGCGAATTATGGCAAGAGTACCTAAAGCGGTGTCATCTGCATCACTTGGAAGAGAACTATCGCACATGCCAGAGAATGCCCAACCACCGTTGTCATTTTGGTGATCAACAAGCCATTGTGCTGCTTCGCTGATTATATCTGAACTGTTGGAATAACTTGCACTGACTTCTGTTAAGGCGATGATGCTTAAAGCAGTATCCCAAACATTGAGGTTTAGTGCCTCTCTGCACCCACCATCTGGGTTCTGCGTAGCACGTAGCCATTCAATCCCTTTTTCTATTAACAGTTGAATTTCAGAATCAGCACTCCCATTTTTGTGGACTTCAATCAGTGCCAATACCGATAGTGCAGTGATATAGTTTACACGAAACCAACTGCCATCACTCAAAACACGCGCTTTCAACCACGCTACCAATGAATTAATGATTTCAGGGCGTTTTGTTGTGTTCAGCTCTATTAAAATGAAGACGGGAACTAAAGTATGCTGTTCAGCGATAAACAATTCTTCAAAAAGAGGTGTGTTGAAAAGGTCAACGGGCGGGAGTTTGTTTCTCGGAGGTTTTAATAATGCACGCAGCGCTGGAATACGCGTTAAAAGTTTGACGAACCTCATCAACGGCAAAGCCCTTTTAGAAACGGTTAATTTATACCAGTCAAACCGATTGAAAGATGCGTAGGAAAGTTTAACTAAAGCGAGGTCAAGCGGATAATGCGGAATGCACGACAATGTTTCCTGAAGCCGTGGCGTTGACACATTTTCGGATACCTGTTCCAAAATTAATTGCGTAAACAACGTTGCATCCGGATTTGATTGATTTGCAGTATCCAATCCCCACGCGCCATCTTCATTCTGGTTTTTGATAAACCAATCAATTAATGCTTTTTCTGGTGTTTGTCCTTGTGTGAGTTGAATCCAAGCGTAAGCACAGGACGGAAACGTGCTTGAGGAAAGTTGTCCTTCAAAATTTCCGTTTGCATGCTGCTGTGAAAGCAAAAAATCGATAGCACGTGCTAAGGCAGATGTGGTTTGTTCCTTAATTTCTGAATTAGGTTGGAGGTTTCGGTTTTGCCGCATCGCTTCATATTTTGGGAATGAAATGTGAAAGAAGTATAGCATATTTAAACACACAAGACAACCTGTTTATTCTGTAGGCAGGGTTATTTAGTTCTCCATATTTTCGGTTATTCTTGAATGCCCTCTTGCTGTAGGAGCGAGCTCCAGCTCGCGACTTTTTGACGAAAATGTGCAAAAACCCTAAAACTATAGTGGGCTTTAGAATTAATCAGACACGCCGCACCAGCGAGGTTAGGAAACCTCGTCTACCGTGGGGGGAAGTGTCTAATTATTTTTAGGTTTCACTATAAATAACCCTGTTCTGTAGGTTCTTAATATAATGCTTGTCAATCAAAGGGAATTATGATAAGATAATACGCAATCAAAGGAGAAAGAAAATGGCAATAGGATTAGGTGTTATCGGGATCAATCCTACCAATATGGGTTCAACCGCAACATTGTTAAAAGATGTGTCGGACCTAAATTATGAACTTCGCGGCATCTGCGCGAGACGGGAAGACGTTCTCCAAAACTATGCTAAGAATATTGGAGTTGATTTCTGGACGACAGACTACCGTGAATTGATACAACGTGATGACATTACCGTGATTGCAGTTTATTCACCAGATCATCTTCATGCTGAACATTGCATCGCCGCCATTGAAGTTGGTAAGCATGTGGTCTGCACTAAACCGATGGTAACAACGTTGGCAGATGCACAACGTTTGGTAGATTTAGTTCGGGAACAAGGTGTCAAATTCCTTGTCGGGCAAACAATGCGATTTGATCTGCAGTTTTTAACGATGAAGAGGCTCTATGACGATGGTGATTTAGGTGACATTATGGTTGCAGATGCCTATTATGTCCACGATTTGCGCGATGTCTACGATTTTACACCGTGGCGGCTACATGCCCCACAGGACCTCATGTTTGGCGGTGTTGTGCATCCTGTTGATATTCTGCGCAGTTTTCTTGGCGATGTTGAAGAGGTTCATGCTTACGGCACAAAAGGCACACTCACGCCTGAGTACCCTATAAAAAATAACTTCTTTCTCAACCTGAAGTTCAAGAGCGGCGTAATTGCCAGAGCAATGGGACTTTACGATGTTGTTCACCCACCGATGCCGATGATGCAAGTCTCCATTTACGGTAGCAAAGGCACAATGATTGGTGACTTTACGGATAATAAAGGCGGGCAGGTAAAACTCATGCTTGATAAAATGTCTGCGAGAGAGCCTTTTGAGATGACATGTCCCCCTGAAGTTGACACGAGCGTTTATGGACATGGGCAAACAGTTATCCGATATATGCGGCATTTTCAGCAGTGTCTTGAAGAAGATTTAGAACCGTCTCCAAATGTAGTTGATGGCGCGAAGTCTATCGCTGTAGGTGTTGCAGCGTGGCAGTCGATTGAAACAGGAAAACCTGTGAAAGTATTTAACGAATTTTAGCGAGGCACGAACATTGAAAGTTCAAAATTTCTCTTGACGTTAGTTAGGTATTAATATATAATTTAGGTATGCCTAAAATAAATTCTCAACGTTTACAACAATTTTAGCATATATTGCCTAAAATCAGGTAGGTTTACCCTACCATATACCGCAAAATGAGGAATTACACGCGTCGCGTACTTCCTTGCGGATTGGAAAGACGAATGCTTACACAAGCGGCTGAGGACTACCTCAAGTCAATCTATAAGTTGCAAGAGAAGGGTGGCAAAGTTTCTACCGGTATTTTAGCAGAATATCTTGACGTTAAACCGGCGTCTGCAACAGGAATGATCAAAAAACTGAAAACGATGAACCTTGTGAGCCATGAACGCTATCAAGGTGTTACACTTACGGATGCAGGACAAGCTATCGCGCTTGAAATCATCCGGCACCATCGTTTATTAGAGCTTTATCTTTTCAAAGCGCTCGGTGTGCCGTGGGATGGCGTTCATGAGGAAGCAGAAAAGTTAGAGCATGTTATTTCAGAAGATGTGGAGGCGCGAATGGATGAGTTTCTCGGCTACCCTACTGCTGATCCACACGGTTCGCCGATTCCAGATAAAAACGGTGTTGTGCCAAAAAAAGCGTCTATGCCGATGACAGATTTACGGAACGGTCAATCCTGCGTTGTTGCTGAAGTAAGTGATAGCGATTCAGCATTGCTCCGACATCTGGGAAGTTTTAATCTTTACCCTGGCACAGCATTCCGGGTTATTGAGGTTGCCCCATTTGAAGGCCCCTTCACTATCGACATTGCTGGGCAGCAAGCAGTAATCGGGCGCGAGGTTGCAAAAAATATATTCGTTAATAATGTACAAGAAACAGATAATGTGTAAGCGCGCTTTGAAAGCGCGCTAATTATCACAAAGGACCTAAAATGGAACAGCAGGAAAAGATTAAACCAGATGATAAAACTATCAAGACATGGAAACACCATCTACAAGATGAAATAGATGCGAGTTTCCTCTATAGTATTTTCGCCAACCTCGAACCAGACCCTGATCGGAAAGATATACTTCTTGAACTTGCTGAGGTGGAAAATCGACATGTTGCACGTTGGGAGGAGATGTTAACTTCTTACAATGTCAAAATTAAGAAGCTCCGCCCAACATCAAAAGCAAGGTTAATGGCGTGGTATGCACGGAAGATTGACAGAGCATTTCCACTTTCACGGATGCTGAACGAAGAGGCGAGTGAAGTTAAGGATTATCTAACGCTCCATAGAAACAGTACGTTGCCAGACGCGAAAGAAACAGCACTTGATTTGGCAAAAGAGTCTGCAATGCATACTGAAAGTTTAAAGGAACTCACGGGTTCAAGTGATGAACCGTGGCACAGAACTGAGTCCGGCGGTACGTTGGGAAATATTATTTACGGTTTTAATGATGGATTAACGGCAAACTTTGGTTTACTTGCGGGGATTGTTGCTGCGACTTCGGAAACTCCCCATATTCTTGTGGGAGGAATTGTTGCTACAGTGGCGGACTCACTTTCTATGGGTGCTTCGGGATACCTCGCTGCGAAGAGCGAACAAGAGGTGTATGAACATGAAATTGAGTTAGAAAGGGAAGAAATTCGCCTCATGCCGGACATTGAGGAGGACGAACTCACACTTATTTATGCTACCCGAGGTGTGCCTAAGGAACATGCGCGACTCCTCGCAAAAGAAGTGATGAGTGATCCCGAAAGAGCATTAGAAGAAAAAATACAGGCTGAACTTAAGATTGGCGAAATCCACACGACACCATTAAAAGATGGATGGGTTACAGGACTTGCGACTGCCATTGGTGCTTTCATACCTGTTGCTCCATTTCTTTTCACCTCTGGTGCAACAGCGATATGGATCTCTTTTTCTCTTGCGATGTTTTCGCACTTTGCAGTCGGTGCAGCACGCAGCCTTTTCACTGGACGTGGCTTAATTCGGAGCGGTTTTGATATGTTTGTTGTCGGTCTTGGCGTCGCAGGGGTCGGCTATCTTGTTGGTAAACTTTTAGAACGTTTTTTATTTTAAAATATTTTTTTGGAAATTGAATTATGTTTAAAATATATCTTTCACTATCAAAAATGTTAACACGATATTTAAACGCGTTTACACTGCTAATACATATAATGTGTGTTGCACTTTTTCTTATTTCCATTTTGGCAAATATTGGGTGTGATTCAAAAAAGCCACCGAACACATCTGAGGCAGGAAAAATTCGTGTTGTTTGCACAATTGGTATGATTACGGACATCGTCAAAAATGTTGGTGGTGATCAGGTTGAAGTAATAGGTATGATGGGGCCCGGTGTTGACCCACACTTTTATAAACCGACTACTAAAGATTTCCAAAGACTAAGATCAGCACACATCATCTTTTATAACGGATTACACCTGGAAGCAAAAATGGCAGACGTGCTTGCTAATATGTCGGGTGATACCAAAACCGTTGCTGTAACAGAGGGCGTTGATGAAAATTTGCTATTATCACCGCCGGAATTTGAAGGACAGTCCGACCCACACGTATGGTTTGACGTAACACTTTGGATGAAAGCTGTGGAAAAGATTCGCGACACTTTGCGTGAGTTTAATCCTGATGATGCGGCAGTTTATCAAAGCAATGCTGAACGTTACCTTGCGGAACTCGCGAAACTGCATGAATACGTTAAAACACAAGTAGAACTTGTACCACCCGAACAACGTGTGCTCGTGACAGCACACGACGCTTTTAACTACTTCGGCAAGGCCTATGGATTTGAAGTACGCGGATTGCAAGGAATTAGTACCGTCACGGAAGCAAGTATCGCTGATGTGCAGAATTTAGCGGCCTTTATAGCAGAACGACGCATTCCTGCTATTTTTGTGGAAACAACTGTCTCTACACGGAGTGTTGAGGCAGTGAAAGCTGCGGTAAAATCAAAAGGGTTTGATGTGCAGATCGGTGGCGAGCTTTTTTCTGACGCTATGGGCAATGAGGGGACACCTGAAGGCACTTATATCGGCATGGTTCGGCACAACGTTGGGACGATTGTCCAAGCATTGACAAGAGATACTGTTTCTACGAAGGAAAACTAAATTGCAAACCTATGAAACAAACGCAATTCAGGTAACGGATCTGACTGTCGCATATCGTGAAACTCCCGTATTATGGGACATTGACCTTGATGTTCCACCAGGCGTGCTTTTAGCGATCGTTGGTCCCAACGGCGCAGGCAAAACAACGTTGATCAAAGCAATTTTAGGATTAGTGCGCCCCGCCGCTGGTAATGTCTTAATCTATAACAAACCTTATGCGTTACAGCGAAAGATTGTTGGATATGTGCCACAACGAGGAAGCGTCGACTGGGATTTTCCGACAAACGTTCTTGATGTCGTCATGATGGGAAGATACGGCGCACTCGGCTGGATAAGACGGCCCAGAAAGCAGGACCGCGAACTGGCGATGCATGCCCTGGAGAAGGTTGGCATGGAGAAGTATACTACCCGACAGATTAGCCAACTCTCTGGTGGACAACAACAACGTGTTTTTCTCGCTCGTGCCCTTATTCAAGATGCCACAGTGTACCTGATGGATGAACCTTTTCAAGGTGTTGATGCGACTACCGAACGCGCAATCATCGCCTTACTTCAGGAACTTCGTGAAAACGGTAAAACAGTGGTCGTGGTGCATCATGATCTGCAAACTGTAACCGACTATTTCGACTGGGTAACGTTATTAAACATTCGACGTATTGCGAGTGGCCCGGTTGATGAGACATTTACCTCTGATAATTTGCGAGAGACTTATGGCGGACGAATAGCATTCATAAAAAACCGATAAGATATATTTGTGGAAGCGGTTTTCAACTGCGATTTCCACGTGTACCATCCCAAAATCATGGAAAATTTTTACTTCCTAACTTATTTTGATTATACATTGATAATTGTTTCTATTGGTGCTGCCCTGCTCGGCACGGTGAGCGGTGCACTTGGCACCTACGCTGTTTTGCGGCGTCAGAGTCTCCTCGGTGATGCTATTTCACACGCCGCACTACCCGGCATTGCGATAGCATTTATGCTGACAGGAAGTAAGACACGGCTGATCCTGATTCTTGGTGCTGCAATCGCGGGATGGTTAGGGACACTCATCATTTTAAGTATCGTGAGATTGACGCGTATCAAATATGATAGCGCTCTCGGTCTTGTGCTATCCACTTTTTTCGGATTCGGATTAGTATTGCTCACGCTTATACAGCGCAGTGGCAATGCTAATCAGGCAGGGCTGGATGATTTTATCTTCGGGCAAGCTGCCACAATCCTAAAACGTGATGTCCTAACGATTGGCATACTCGGCGGCGTTGCACTTATTATTATGGTTATTTTCTGGAAAGAGTTGAAAATCCTCATTTTTGATGAAGGGTTCGCCGCATCTATCGGGTTGCCGACTCGCGCACTTGATATTCTACTGACCAGCCTTCTTGTTATAGCGATTGTTCTCGGTCTACAAGCGGTTGGGGCAGTGTTAATGAGTGCCATGTTAGTTGCCCCTGCTGTCGCTGCGCGGCAGTGGACAAACAGACTCAATCTAATGGTAATCCTCGCTGCATGCTTTGGAGCATTTGCTGGAGTGAGTGGTACTATTATCAGCAGTAGCGCAACAGGTATTCCCACTGGTCCAACAATTATCCTATGCGCGACAGTTGCGGTAGGATTTTCAATCGCTTTCGCACCGAACCGTGGGTTACTATGGAACAGTATCAAACAACACAGGAATAGGCGCAGCTTGAAGATAGCCACAAATAAATTAGTTGGTGCAACCGCAGCAGAAAAGCATATAAAAGAAAATGATACAAGAACATCTTGATATACTACTGATTGCTATTGTCACAGCGTCCGCATGTGCTTTACCCGGCGTATTCTTAGTGCTACGCCGAATGACGTTGATGAGTGACGCTATTAGTCACGCGATTCTTCCCGGTATTGTCTTGGCATTTTTTCTTACGCATAGTCTTTCATCTCCGCTACTAATTCTCGCTGCCGCTGCAACTGGTGTTCTCACCGTTGTTTTCGTTGAATTACTACAAAAAACGAAACTTGTGAAAGAGGATGCTGCGATAGGATTGACATTCCCCGCTCTTTTTAGCATCGGTGTGATCCTTATTTCTCGATTTTCAAGCAATGTTCACTTGGATATAGACGCAGTTCTGCTCGGTGAACTCGCGTACGCACCACTCAATCGATTAGAGATTTCTATTTACGATCTGGGGCCTGTATCTCTATATGTTATGGGTGGAATGTTCCTGTTGAATCTCGCCTTTATTATCATATTCTACAAAGAATTGAAGTTAGCAACATTTGATGCAAGTTTAGCCGCAACATTAGGGTTTGCACCCGTTCTTGTCCATTACGGATTGATGACATTGGTTTCTATGACAACTGTAGGTGCGTTTGATGCAGTCGGTTCAATATTAGTTGTCGCGCTTATCGCTGGTCCGCCTGCTACCGCTTATCTTATGACTGATAGTCTCACACGGATGCTTATTTTAAGTGTTGTTATCGGGTGTGTGAATGCTGTGAGCGGCTATTGGCTCTCCTTTCTGCTTAATGTTTCAATTGCGGGCACTATTGCGACGGTGACATTCTTTGTTTTCGGACTTTTCTTTTTGATTATCCCGAATCGTGGTCTTATCTCAATTGCGCGTAGGCACATCCGCCAAAAATGGGAGTTCGCGCAAACAATGCTCGTTATTCATCTTTTTAATCATGAAGGATTGCCAGAAGCACAAGATGAATCTGAAATAGCACACCTTCATGAACATCTTCAATGGGAACCGACATTTGCAACACGAGTCGTTAAATACGCTTTGAACAACCGATATGTGTCACAGAAAGCAACGCAGCTCATGCTAACAGATCGGGGACGCTCCATTGCTCAGCAAGCGCTTGTGCAATAACAATCCACATGAATTACACGATAACTTTATAGTCAATTCCCAAATATATGAACATTCCCTTGTAGGCGCGGTTTCAAACCGCGCCTACCATAGCGTATAAGAATATAGGATTTCAAAAAGATATAGGTTTGTATTAGTGCGATCCATTGTTCGTCATAATTTAACAGAAAAGGTGGCAATTATGAAAAATACGATGCGAAACATTCTTTTTAGTCTAATTCTGATTAATATCGCATGGATGGTAAGTGCAGATGAAAGCGCGCTCAAAAATCCGGACGGTTCATGGAAATGGACCAATCGGCTTGTCCATGAAACAAGTCCTTATCTATTGCTGCACGCACACAATCCTGTTGAATGGTATCCTTGGAACGATGAGGCGTTAGAACGCGCGAAAAAGGAAAACAAACCTATTTTTCTCTCTGTTGGATATTCTACGTGTTATTGGTGTCACGTAATGGAGCGGGAAGTTTTTTCAAACCCAGAAATCGCTGAACAGATGAACAAGAACTTTATCAATATCAAAATTGATAGGGAAGAACGTCCTGACCTTGACGAAATTTATATGACCGCAACGCAGATATTGATGCAACGTGGTGGATGGCCCAACTCCGTCTTCCTTACGCCTGATTTGAAACCCTTCTTTGCTGGCACCTATTTTCCACCTACGGATATGCCGAATAGACCCGGTTTTCCAACGATTTTGACCGCAGTGCATGAAGCATGGGTATCGCGAGAAGCAGAAGTGATTGACTCTGCAAATCGGATCACACAAGTTATTGAAGGCGCAATAAGCACAGGATTCACCGCTCTCACTGCTAAATCCCTTGATCGTTCCCTTATCTCTGCCGCCGTAGCACACCTAAAAAACACCTACAATAATGCTTACGGTGGATTCAGTGGTGCTCCTAAATTTCCAAGTCCTGCAAATTTGGAGTTCCTTTTGAGAGAATATGAAAGGCAGTTGAGGTTACAACCCTCTCCAATCGGGGTTGCAAACCCCTCCAACAAGACAACTCCTCCCACAGATAATGAATCGCTCATAAAGATGGTGACACGGACCTTAGATATGATGGCTTACGGCGGAATTTATGACCAAATCGGCGGCGGATTTCACAGATATTCCGTTGACGCAAAATGGCTTGTTCCTCACTTTGAAAAGATGCTTTACGACAACGCACAATTAGCAAAAATATATCTTCAGGCGTATCAGCTAACAGAAAAACCGCAGTACCGACGTATTGCTGAAGAGATATTCAGTTTTATTTTCCGCGAGATGACAGCACCTGAAAGTGGATTCTATTCAGCATTAGATGCTGAAACGGACGCTGAGGAGGGAAAATACTATGTTTGGACAGCAGACGAAATCGAGAAATCTCTTTCCGCAAAAGATGTCAAACAATTCACTGCCGTTTATGGTGTAGACAAGGGACCGAATTTTGAAGGCAAAAATGTCCTCTATATTCCCAACGCAGCAAAATCGGAAGCCTCTCTCAAGTCATTAAGATCTGCGCGAGAAAAACTTTTAGCAGCTCGGTCTGAACGGGAACGTCCGCTGCTTGATACGAAGATTATTGTGAGTTGGAATGGCTTGATGATAGATGCACTTGCCTATGGATATGAAGTTCTTGGTGAAGAAAAATATCTTAGCGCTGCATCAAAAGCCGCACAGTTTATTCTTGACAACCTAAGAAAACCGAATGGTGAATTGTGGCACACATATACCGATGGGGTTACCAAGTACGATGCATATCTTGATGATTACGCCTTTTTCGTGCGTGGTCTGCTCGGATTGTCCAATGCCACAGGAGAAGAACATTGGTTACGTTCCGCGACAACGCTAACCGACAAGATGATCCAACTCTTTTGGGACAACAAAAATGGAGGGTTCTATTTCACAAAGGCAGATGCCAAACAGTTGATTGTACGCACCAAAAAACCTTATGATTCCGCAATTCCTTCAGGTAACGCGGTCGTAGTCAACAACCTCTTAATGCTTGATGCAAGTTACCGAAATTTCGCCAAGAAAACACTTCTTAGTTTTGCGCAAGCGACAGAGCAATCTCCCTCGTCCTTCATGCACATGCTCTATGCGCTCAACGGTTACTTAAGCTTAGGCGAGAATCGTGATGTGTCAACACAGCGAAACAAACAGAAACTTGAAAGTTTAACGCAATCACTTGTAACAGCAACCGCAAAGATTAAAACGCTTACTAAAGACGAGAAAATTGACGGGGAAGTTGAGGTAAAAATTGCGGCGGGCTGGCACATTAACGCAAACCCTGCAGGTCAAGATAACTTAATTCCGACTACTATCACTGTAGCAAAAGATGCGCCAGTTGAGATTTCTGAAGTAAAGTATCCGAAAGGCAAATCAGTAAAGTTTGAGTTTAGCACCGAATTCTTGAACGTATACGAAGGAACGTTTACGATTCCTCTGAAGTTGAAACGGAAATCGAATGTACCTGTCAAGAAAAACACCCCGATAATTCTAAAACTCGACTTCCAATCTTGTAACGACACCGAGTGTCTGTTACCAAAGACGTTGGACATTCCGCTGAAACTAAAGTAAATCACAGACTTCTTTCAAATTCTTATGCTATAACTCATCAACATGTGTCCGAATTTTCTGGAACGCATCTAAAATCAGTTGCATATCGTCTATACCACCTAAAAACATAGCATGCCCAAAACTACAGACCTCTTCCTGATACACGCGTTCTGCTTCTGGGCAGTGAACGCTGCTATAATCAATAGCGCGGTCGCCCAGATATTCACGAGGCAATCCGAGTTGGTCAAACCATTCTGGATTACTAAAAGGACCTTCGTTATAGATAGGTTGTCCGTGTGCCCCGACACCGCATGGAACACCTTCTGCACCAAGTGCTTCTAAAAATCTTCCGCGTGAGATGCCACCAAACTCCGCAGGGACAAAGCGGAAATCCCAATAGTAGAAACACCATCGCGTAACACGTTCGTCGCGCGGAATCGGATGGATTCCCTCTATCGCTTCCATACCCTTCATAAGATATGCGATATTGCGTTCGCGCGTTTCAACCTGCTCATCAAACCGTTCCAGTTGCGATAATAGAAGTGTAGCTTGGAGGTTTGTCATCCGCATGTTTAAGTTTGCGACTTGACCTGCGCTGTTTGCGAGCGCTTCATCGTTTGTTATCACCATCCCACCTTCGCCGCACGTAAGTGTTTTGCCTATCTGAAAACTAAACGTGCCGAGATGCCCAATTGAACCCATCCCTTTGCCACGCCATTGTGAACCGTGTGCGTGCGCGCAGTCCTCAATTACCTTAAGATTGTGTCTTTCAGCAATATCCATAATCGCGTCCATATCGGCAGGATAACCCCCGTTATGTACTGGGATAATTGCCCGCGTTCGTGAGGTAATTGCCGCCTCAATCGCATCAGGAGCGATGTTATAGGTGAGCGGGTCTACATCAACGATAACCGGCACTGCATTGACGCACACAACCGATGTTCCTGTTGCCACAAATGTGAGCGCTGGAACGATGACCTCATCACCTGCAGTGACACCAGCAGCCTTTAGTGCACACTGCAACGCCACAGTCCCGTTTGCAAGCGGAATACCGTATTTGGCATCCTGATACGAGGCAAATTTTTCACCGACTTCATCAACTTTTTCGCGCCTATTCCATGCACCGCTGCGCAAAACCTCTAACAGCGCATTTTCTTCTGTTTCATCAAAAATGGGCCAACTTTTACCTAAACCGCTTTTGACAATGGGTTCACCGCCATTTATTGCTAACTTTGTCATGTTCATACCTTCCTTGTGATGCTGTTAATTGTATGAAAAATCTTCCCGTTAATAACCCATTCTTTACTTCAAGTTGATTACGGATCAATTTTAATGTCCACTCTCAACTCCGGATTTTGTTTACGAAGCCTGCGAATTGGCGACATATCCTGAATTGGATTCTCGCTAATAAAAAGATGTGTTAACCGATTAAAGTTCTCAACAGTGCTGATGTCCTCAATTTGATTATCCGATAAAAATAACCTTCTTAAGTTTGTCAATTCAGCGAGCGGTGTGATGTCACGGATTTGATTTTTGCTAAGTGTTAAGCGTGTGAGTTGCGTCAATTGTGCAAGCGGAGTAATATCACTAATACCACTGTTCTCAAGCGATAGTTCCGTAAGATGAGGTAATCCCGTCAGAAGCGGAACAAGGTCCGTGAGATCAGGAAGGTTTTTACCACCAAAACCTAACCATGTCAATCTTGTTAAACTCCTGAGTGGTGAAAGATCGTTAATTTGATTTTCTCCAATTGACAATGATGTAAGTCGTGTTAATTCAGCAAGAGGTGTGATGTCCCTAATTTGATTTCTGCTTAGATTCAAACCTGTCAGTTGTCTTAATTCAATAAACTGCTGTGTATCGCTAATTTGATTACCGCTAAGATGCAAGATCGTAAGATTTGTTAGTTCAGTAAGGGGGGTAATGTCTTGAATTTGATTATCGTCAATGAGTAATCGTCTAAGTGATTTTATAGTTGCAATATTCGTAAGATCACTAATTTGATTTCCTCTTATCCATAGCGTATTAAGTTGTGATAATTTTTCAAGTGGAGGCACATTAGTTATTTTATTATTTTCAAGCCTTAAAGAATGAAGCTGTGTTAATTCAGTTATCGGGGTAATAACGCTAATTTGATTTTTATTCATTTGTAGGTAACTGAGCTGCTTCATATTTTGGATTGGTGTAATATCACTAATTTGGTTTTCATTAAGCGATAATGCTCGAAGGTTTCTCAAGTTCTTGATAGGTGTGATGTCGGTAATTTGATTACTGTTAAGATATAGCCAGGTTAATTGTGTTAATTCTGCAATGGATGCTATGTCGGCAATTTGATTGTTCATGAGATACAGCTCAGTTAGCAGTGTTAATCCGGCGAGTGGTGTAACATTGCGGATCTTATTATTCGTGAGATCTAAAACCTTTAGTTGTGTCATATTAGCAAGTGATGCTATATCATTAATATTATTATTTTCAAGATCCAACACCTCAAGTTGTGTCATATTAGCAAGTGGTGCTATATCACTAATCTCATTATTGTAGAGATTTAACTTCTTAAGCTGTGTCAATTTTCCAAGCGGTGTGACATCACTAATCTGATTATCATTTAGTAATAGTGATGTCAGTTTAGGTAAACCTTCAAAAAATGAAACAAATGGAGTCAAATCTCGAATCTCAGTCTCGCTAAGTGCAAAGTACGAAAGTCGCTTTAATCCACTAATAACTCCAAAGTCTTTGATTTGGTTTCCTCCAAGCGATAAATTCCTAAGCTGAGTCAATTCAGATAACGGTGAGATATCGCCAATCTGATTGCTGCCAAGATATAAGCTCATCAGTTGTTTCATCTCCGCAAATGGTGTGATGTCCCGGATTTCATTATTACCAATAGATAAAGTGAGCAGTTTAGGCAAATTAGCCAGTGGTGCAATGTCTATTATTTTATTATACCATAAAGATAAACTTTCCAATTGTATAAGTCCTGCCAAAGGTGTGATGTCTTGGATTCTATTTCTTATAAGGGTTAAATCTGTAAGTTGTTTCAATCCTCTGAGCGGGGTGACATCACTAATTTTATTTCCCTCGAGATTTAGGGTGTAAAGTTGTATTAACCCAGACAAAGGTGTAATATTGCTAATTTCATTATACCTAAGATTTAATTCCTTGAGTTGTATTAATCCTGTGAGCGGCGCAATATCACGTATTTTGTTGCTATAAATTTCTAATTTCCTCAGTTGTGTTAACTCCTTGAGAGGTGTTACATCTTTAATACGATTTTCATATAGCGTTAACTCCCTAAGTTGTGATAATCCTTCAAGTGGCGTAAGATCACTGATTTGATTGTTATCAAGTGATAACCTACTGAGTTGTGTTAATCCAGAAATGGGTGTGAGGTCCATAATTTGATTAGAATTTAGGTGTAAAGTCGCCAGATTTCTTAATCCTGCAAGAGGTGTGATATCTGCAATTTGACCACCAATAAGTGATAAACTTGTTAAACCCGTCATTTTTTCTATACCTGTTAAATCGCTAATACCTTTAGTCCATGTAGACAACACCTCTAACTTTTCTAACTTCTTTTGTGTAATAGGTTCATCAGGAGATAAACCTAATGCCTGCCGTACAGCTGCAGCTAAATTCGGATCAGGAATCTCCACCGGTTCCGGTGGCGAACAACTGGCAAATGCAATGAGGATCGCAAAAAGTAGACAAATATGTTTCATGACACAAATTTTTCCATGAAATTAAACTGATTGCATTATAGCAGTATATTCAGATCCTGTCTATAATCTGGTTTGATAATCTTTGAATCCAATATCTCTTGCAGATTATATCTGAATCCGCTATAGTTATGATATGGCATCAACAAACCAAACACTCACGGCAATTGATGGAATCAAGGTCGGGCACGCTACCAATGCAACTGCACGGACAGGGTGTACCGTCCTCCTCTGTCCAGATGGCGCAACAGCAGGCATTGATGTGCGCGGGGCTGCCCCTGGTTCACGAGAAACAGAAGCAATTCGTCCCGGACGCTTAATTCAAAAAGTACATGCAGTCTTACTAACAGGCGGCAGTGCTTTTGGGTTAGATGCCGCAGGCGGTGTTGTCCAATACCTTGAAGAAAAGGGTATAGGATTTCCGGTTGGTCCCGTTCATGTGCCGATTGTGCCTGCGGCTGTCATTTTTGACCTGCATGTCGGTGACGCAAGGGTGCGTCCTGACAAAGAAATGGGGTATCAGGCATGCCTTAATGCTACTAACGAACCAGTGACAATGGGTGCTATCGGCGCAGGGACGGGTGCAACTGTCGGTAAAGCCCCGGGCGTTACGCCTTCTCAAGGCGGTGTAGGTTCAGCGTGTAAGCATCTTGATAACGGTTTAACTGTTGCTGCGCTTGTAGTTGTAAATGCGCTTGGAAACGTTGTGAATCCTGCCACTGGTGAAGTTGTCGCGGGTGGGAAAATAGAAGGTAGTTTCGTGGACATCACGGAACGCCTTTTGGATGCCAGTATCGTTCCCGGAACGAATACAACCATCGGTGTAGTTGCCACGAATGCCACGCTTTCTGTTGCAGAAGCGACACGGGTTGCGGAGATGGCACACGATGGCATGGCACGTGCAGTCCGTCCATCGCATACAATGTTTGATGGTGATACGCTCTTTACGCTTGCCACAGGTGCACATACCGGTAGCAGTGTGAATACTATCGGCATTCTCGCCGCAGAAGTGGTCGCTGAGGCGATTGTCGCTGCTGTAACCACCTAAATCGATTGTCCCCGCATTGCATCTGGAATGTCAATGCCGAATTCATTTAGCACTGTAGGAGCAATGTCGTATATGCTTCTCGTTGGGACTTGTCCATGTGTCTGTTTACCGTCCTTAATAATAAATATGCCCATCTCCGCATGATTGCAATCGTCAGGACCGGTGTCGTTTTCATAAGTATAGATACTGTTGTATCCTACACTTCCCACCGAACGCCAATACAGATCACCGAAATAAACGATGAGGTCAGGTGCAATGTTTCGGCACTCGCGATACACCTCCTCAGGTTTAAAAACGCTGGTATTGATGTTCTGTCCTGATTCGTCTGTGATCGCTTCAAGTTGTGCCTTTAATTCATCGCGGACACTCTCATAATCTTGTGTTTTGACAATGCCATTAGGCTCTCTACCTGCAACATTAATAAAGATTCGGGCATAATATCCGCCTTCTCCCCACGCCTTTGTGTGCTGCCAGTCCACCATATCTGTTGTCCATCGCGTAATACCTCGCGGTTCGGTTTTCAGCGTCAGGTAACCGTGCTTTTGTAGCCATTCATTGACACAGATACCACCATCCATCCTTTTCGCACCGTGGTCAGAAACAACCATAACAGTCGTATCATCATCAACACGCGCCAACATCCATCCCAGTTCTTCATCAAGTGTGCGATAGTAGTTCCGCATTGTCCCAGCAAACGGTGAATTCGGTTCATACTTAGGATGCGTTTTATCCCAAAATCGCCAGTATGCGTGATGAAGTCTGTCAGAACCCATTTCCACCATCACGAAGAAATCCCATGCTTTTTCCGCAAGCAGATAACGAGCGAATTTAAAACGTTCACGCGTCATTTTGATGAGCTGCTGTTCCAATTCGGCACGTTTATCGGTGCGAAAATTTGGAATATCAATCATGTAGTCAGGAGCAATTTGCGCTATTTCACGTGTAAGCCTTGGTGGAAATGTCCACTGTAAGTTATGTTGTGTCAACGGAGAATTGAGATCACCTGGCGTGAGAAAACTGGTAACCATCCATCCCGGAAAAGGCTTCGCGGGATAGGTGAGTGGCACTCCCAAAACAACAGATCGTTTTTGTGCTTGTCCAAGCAGCTCCCAGAGTGCCGGCACTTCAACAGCGTGTGCATTGGCAATGGTCAGCGCATCGTAGGAATAATCCGAACGGTTGCGAAAGCCGTAGATACCAAGTTCACCCGGATCACGGCTTGTCATCATACACATCCACGCTGGCACGGTGATCGGCGGGACCGTGCTCTCTAATTCCCCATAGATACCCGCTTGCATCAAGCGGTGTGTATTGGGCATGTCGTCTTTGAATGCCTCAAAAACCAATTCAGGCGCGGCACAATCCCAACCGATAATGAGTACCCGCTTTTTCATGCTTCTTCCTTTTATGCCCATCGCGGATTTCTGCCACCAAACCGCTGCTCACTGATGTTCCACAATTCTGCTAAACCGAGTTGTCGGATATGGTCTAAACCGGGAAGACATGGATCGTTGATGCGGGTTAGCCACTGCTGAAGTTCCGCCTCTAATTCTGCACGGATCGTTTGTGAATTAGGATCGTCAATAAGATTGTTCATTTGATACGGGTCGTTATCGTTATCGTAAAGCAGCCAACCTGTTTCATCGTAGTGTCGTGCATAGGTGTAGCGATGTGTTCGGACACCGCGCCATTCACGGAGACCGAAATTGAACCCTTCACTCCCGTGTAATGGGATTTCAAGCAAAACAGATTGCGGTTCGTCAATTGTCTTACCGAGCATAGCACCTGAAAGATCAATACCTTCAACGCCTTCTGGAATTGACAGATCGCATAAGGATAGCATTGACGGCATGAAATCGACAAGACTTAGTAAAGTGTCACGTGTAACATCTGCGGGGATTTTGCGCGGATAACGAATCATAAAAGGGATGCGACTTGATTCGTCCCACGGACGTTCTTTTCTGTTGTGTCCTTGGCTACCGAGCATATCCCCGTGGTCAGATGTATAGACAAGGATAGTATCTTCAGCAATACCAATTTCATCAAGTGCGTCCATCAAACGTCCGAGGTTTTCATCTAAAGCCGTAATATGTGCGTAGTAACCAGAGATATCTTTTCTCGTAGCAGGTGTATCTACCGCGTTCGGACGTAATTGAATATCCTCTGGTGGATACATCTCTTTATACCGCTCTGGCACATGTTCATACGGATTGTGCGGCGGTCCCCAACTTACATAAAGACAGAAAGGTTCATCCGCGTGGTCTCGGCAGTATTGAATCGCCTGATCAGTTTGGAATTCCGGTTCATAACCTTCAATCTGCATCTTATTCCCATCGGAATCATGGTAGGGCGCATTGAAATAGTTATGATGACAATTCCATCCGATCCAGTGGTCAAAACCGAATCGCATCTCAGGCGTAATAAATTTATCCCTCGGCATGCCGCCGAGATGCCATTTGCCGATATAGCCTGTTGCGTATTCGTTGTCCTTGAAGACTTGTGCAACGCCTGTTTCAGATAATGGAAGCGGCAAATCGTTGGAAACTGCTTTGTGGCTCAACGGGTGTTTACCGGTCATCAGGCATCCGCGCGCAGGCACACATATCGGCACGTTCGTGAAGGTGTTTGGAAAGAACATTCCCTCCTGTGCGAGTTTATCCATAGCAGGTGTTTGTACTTGCGGGTTGCCTGCACACCCGACATCACATTGACGGTGTTGATCACCAAAAACAAAGATTAAATTGGGTTTTCGTTCCATTATTTCTCCTATTTCTAATACTATACTTGGACAGTTTTAAGTTTTTTTGACACAAAAGCAGAAAAGAGGTTATCCTTTCAGAATATAACAACACTATTTTGAAAGGACATCAAAATGGATCCTCT
>LXNJ01000905.1_pt1 | contig 18866 bp, 13 predicted proteins | sample 809081 | NCBI WGS metagenome assembly LXNJ01 (sample SAMN04870510, study PRJNA318959) | sponge metagenome | biome: sponge; feature: marine sponge reef; material: water | host: Petrosia ficiformis | place: Greece: Milos, Mediterranean Sea | collected 2013-05-29 | depth 5-7 m
AGTCCGTTGATAAAGTCGCTCTGCAGGCGAGGCCGAGTCATTGTGACCGTAGACAAGGCGCGCGACCGCGTCGAATCGGGGGATTCGAGGAGGGAGCGCAACGCAGTATTTCGGCCACAAGGACCGGACGCAGCCCGGATGGACTTTTTCAACGGGCTGTTAAGGCCTTTCGAATCTGTCGACGCGCAGGGGTTCGAGGTCAACGGATGGCGTCCGGCCTGTGATCACCTGTGAGACGAGCTTGCCGGTGACCGGACCGAGCGAGATCCCGATCATGGCGTGTCCGGCGGCAACGGTAAGGTTTTCGAAAGCAGGGCTGCGGCCCAGGAAAGGCAGGCCGTCCGGGGTACAGGGCCGGAGGCCCCGCCAGGTCTCGACGTGTTTCAGTCGTTTCGGGTTCAGGTCGGGCAAATAGCGTGGGACGGCGTTGAGAATGGCCGCCACCCTTCGTTTGTTGATGGAAAGGTCCAGGCCCGCCAGTTCCAGGGTGCCGCCGAAGCGGAGCATGTCGCCCATGGGTGTAACGGCCACCTTGGCCTCCGAGAGCGAGGCCGGAATCGAGGGGCACCGGTCCGGCCGTTCGAAGGTGACGCTGTAACCCTTGGCCGGCTGTATGGGCAGGTTCAAACCGAGTTCCGAGGCGATGGCCGGCGACCAGGCGCCGCCGGCGAGAACGATTTCGTTCGCGTTGAATTCTCCCCGCGTCGTGACGACCGTTCGGATCCGGCTGTTCCGTCGCCGGAAGCCGATCACTTCCGTTGAAGGATGTATCCTGGCGCGTTTATCGTTTGAAGCAACGTGACGGGCGAGTTCGCTTACGAATTTCGCGGGAACAAGGTGGGCGTCCTGTGGATAGTAAACGGCTCCCGCGGCGTGGTAGTTGGCCGTGGGATCCAGCCTTTGGAGGCCGCCCGGATCGAGTATTTCTGTCCGTATTCCCTTTTCAGACAGGATGCCTGCCTCCGCGATACCGCCCTCAAGCCCCTTTTCGGTCCCGTAAACCATAAGGCCGCCTCTTTTCTCAAACCCGAAATCCAGGCCGTCGATGGCGGCGATTTCCGCGAAAAGCGCAACGCTCGCCAGATTGAGATCCCTCAGGGCCAGAAGGGACGGTTGCATGCGCGCCCGGGTGCAAGCCGCCTGAAATTCCAGCAGCCACCTCGCGAGGTCCAGGTCCATGCGGGGCTTGATGTAGAACGGACTTTCGGAATCGAACATCCACCTTAAAGCTTTGCCGATTACGCCAGGCGCGGCAAGGGGAATGCTGTGGCTGGGAACGATCAGGCCCTGATTGCCGTAGGAACTGCCCGCGCAGACGTCGGTTTTGTCAACGAGGACAACTTCCCTACCCGCTTCCGACAGATAGTGGGCACAGCAGACACCGATGGAGCCGCCGCCAATAACCAGGATATCGGTGTTGGTCTTCATTGAACACATGGCCCTTGGCGGTCAGCCGAAGGTGTCGCCGAACGGTTCCGCGGTCCGCAGCCGCCGGCCGGGATTCGGATTCAGGGGTCTTTCCGCACTTCAACACCCAGAACTTCCTCCCAGACCCGGGTCATTCCGCCTTTGTTCAGGTTTCCCAGACCCCTGTCCAGCGCCGCGCGAAACGTATTCGCTGCGGCGGCGACCACGGGCAGGCTGACTCCCTCTTTCTCAAGTATCCCGGTAATGGCGTCGATATCCTTGCGTGCGTTTGCCATAGGATAACCGGGTCCGAAATTCCGCTCGAGGACCAGCGGCGCAAAGGTGTCGAAGCCGTAACTCTGTCCGCTTCCGGTCATCACGGCTTCGCACGTCTTTTCCGCGTTCAGGCCGAGTCTGACTGCAAGCGGGAGCATTTCGGCCAGCGCGGCGCAGGAGACGTTGAACAGGGTATTGTTGACGATCTTGGCAAGCTGCCCGTTACCGGATCCGCCCATATAGTAAATGGACGAACCCACGGCGTTCAGGAGCGGCTCGACGGCGCAAAAGGCGCCTTTGTTGCCGCCCACCATCAGGGAAAGGGTTCCATCGGCCGCGCGGCTGCTCATTCCGGAACAAGGCGCATCCAGAAAGTGAACGCCGAGATTGCCGAGAATCTGTGACGCCTCGCGTGTAAAATCGGGATGTGTCGTGCCGCAATCGATGATGATGTGCCCGGCCTTCAGCTGTGGCTCGAGGCCTTCGTCACCAAAAAGCACGGTCTCCACCACACGGGTATCGGGAAGCATCAGAATGATCCGTTCGCACGTCCCGGCCACGTGGGCTGCATTCTCCGCACACCGTGCGCCGGACGCGGCGATCCGGTCCAAAGCCTTCCCGCACGTATCGTAGGCGAGCAACGGAAATTGCGCTTTCATCACATTGCGCGCCATTCCTCCGCCCATTTCGCCCAGGCCGATAAATCCCACCTGCGAAGGCGCGTGAGATCCGTTCATTTTTAGTCCTGAGTTGGCGTCGCGGGTGTTCCCCGGGATGTGGTTTCACGCGCCAATGCGTTCGACTTCCAGGTCGTCGAACCAGCTCGCGCCGCTGCCGTCCTGACGCAGGATCAGGTAGACGGCTCCGCTGTCCGACGGCGATGGTCCGTGGATCTCCACGCTGACCCGGGTCCAGTCATTGGTACCGGTGAGTTTTTGCGAACAGATGTACGGGTATTTTTCGGGTTCGTTGAACACCCCCCAGCGGACGGCCAGAAAGGCGCCGCGCCCACGGACGTTTTCGGTCTTGATGTATGCGGTAACGCGAAAGCCGGTTGACCGGGTCCAGCGTTCGGTCCAGGCGCCGTCGCTTTCGCGATCCATGATCCATTCGGTGGGCCCGTCCGTCTGTTTGTCGATCTTGAGCGAGTACGGGTCGGAGCGTCCGTGATTCCTGCACCATTCCGCGCCGTCTCCCTCGGGCAGCCAGGGCCAGGGATCGGTGTTGCACGGGGTGGGTCTGTTGAGCTTCAGACCCCTGGAGAAACTGGTTCTGCGTTCGTAGACGGGGAGTTCGTCAAATCCGTTGTACGAAATCCGGGGAACGGCCTCCGCACGAGCCATCATTCGCGCCGCCTTCCGGTCCGGGCACAGCCGGATGCGATAGTGCGGGCACAGAGGCGCGTAGAGTTCGTCGCGCGTGTAGTGACCCGCGAAATGGACGTCGTATCCCCAGTTACACACGCCCACCGTCGTGCGATCGGCGGTGTCGCCCACAAATTCAAAGGCGGGATTGTTACCTTCATCGTATGCCAGGACAAACAGTCCGTCCTGCTTAAGCGATCTGGGATGGGGAATGCCGGTCGCCATGTGATTGAGCGGCATCTGCCAGACGGCGCCGTCTCCGGTTTCGGCCAGGAGATGCGAATACCTTTTCTCCCACATCCCCGGGAATTCGACGGTTGGCCCCGGGACGTCGTTGTACCAGGGGTCGCAATACTCAAAGTGGACCGTTTCTTCCCGGTCCAGAGCCTCCGGACTGTGGACGTCCAGGTGGGCCTTGAAGTCGTAGATGTAAGACCTTATCGTGGCGTCGTACGTCAGCGTGAGCACACGGCGCGAGGTGGCCACGCCTCCCGGATCCGCCGTGATCACCGTGAGCACAAGGCGGTCGGTTTCCTGGCCCGTCACCTGGACGTCGATGAGATCGGTCGTGGCGAGGACACGATGCTGAAACACCCAGTACATCTGCACGCCGCATACAAGCGGACGTCCGCCCGGGGCCAGTTTCAGGTCCCGCAGGTTGACCGGTCTGGCGTTGCCGTTGAAATAACGGAGGTTCTGTTCGGGCTGTTCGATCAGCTTGTCTTCGAGACGCGCGATGGGCTCGTCACGATCGTAAATCCAGGTCTCGCCGGCACAGACGCCGCCGTGGGTCTGGAACGTGAAGACGCTTTCGTGGGACATGGTATGCACCTCCGCGGCGTGAGCGACCGACGGGCGATATGATAGGTGGGACGGAATCCCAAGTCAACCCATATCGGCAGGGCCGGGGGCTGTCAGAGTGCGCGCGGTAACAAAACCGTTGATCATCGTGCGGGGCGCGCGTATCTTGTCGCATTCGCCACAAAAGATCGGTTTCGGTACGTGTAAGGAGGTTCGCTTGAAACGATGCGGGCGATTGCTTACGCCTGAGCAGGTGAGAAACGCCAGGCTGAACGCGACGCGGTTCGAATGGGCGGCCGCCCGACGGGATATTGCCGTCGAAAAGGCGAAGCGATGGGTGCGCCTTGACGACGATGCGCTCTGGGCGCTGGTGACGGGCCAGACGATCGGGCGCAGCACGAATGCGAGCGTTGAGAAGGGCTGTCCGCAATGCGGTCAGGCAATCTACCAATACGGCGGCCGCTTCGAAGTCGATGTGCTGGCGGATCCGTGGAAAATCAGATGCCCTTCGTGTAACGGACGCTTTCCGGCCAATGACTTCCAGGCATATTACCGCAGCGGGATTGCCGAAGACGGTCTGTTCGACCCGGAACGCGCGGATCGATCGTTGCTGTACAATACGAACCATCCGGATCCGGCCGATCCGGAGCACAGGTTTGCGGTAGACGACGGGACGGGTTGGACCGATGAAGAGGGAGAGTCGTTCAAGCTTGTCGGGGTTTACGCTCACTATGGAATCTGGTCGGAGATCAGTTCAGCGTGCAGCGCGTTCCGTGAAGCGTTTCTGCTGACGGGAGACCGGATATACGCCCACAAGGCCGGGCTGCTGCTCGCCCGTATCGCCGATGTCTATCCCGATATGGACTGGTCTTTCTGGGCACGACAGGGGTTTTTCAATTCCGACGGACTCAGCGGCAGGGGTCGGATCTACGGTCGGATCTGGGAGCCCGGTCTGCTGAAGGCGTTTACCGAGTGCTTCGATCTGGTTCGCACGGCCTGGAACGACGATGACGGGCTGTTTCGGTTTCTCCGGGCAAAACAGCTGCGGCATGGCCTTGTCGAGCAGGGCGATGCGGACGCATTGAGCAGGCATATTGAGCGCCACATATTGAAGGAAGGGATCGATGCCATCCTCTCGGGCGATATCCACCACAACGAGCCGGGAGACCAGGCCACCATGGCCATGCTTGCGGTCGCGCTCGACGATGATCGGACGGATGACCGGCTGGATTGGATTTTCAGGGAGGGATTCCTCATCGGCCGCCGGCCCACTGGAGGACACATTCCGCTGCTGTTTGCTCGCGAGATCGATCGGGACGGCGTGGGATCGGAGGGTGCTCCGGGATATAGCCTGGGTTGGCTGAGGTGGCCGCTTGGAATGCGGTCGCTCGAAATGATTCTCAGGTCGCGACCGTCATATACGCGCCACAGGATCCGCGACTTTGCCAGATACCGCCAGATGTACCTGGCGTTCATGCGTGTGACGGCGCTGAATCGTTTTGTTCCTTCCATCGGCGACAGCGGAAGCACAGGAAGCCCCGGACTCGGCGGACAGGACCTGGAGCAATACCTGTACGGTTTTGAGATGTTTGGAGACGATGAGCTGGCACAGGCGGTAGATCACCTGTCGGACGGCGATCTGTCGAAGGTGCACGGAGCGATCACGGATCCGGACCCGGAGGCTGTACGGGTCAGGGTGGAGGCAGCGGTCCGCAGGCGCGGTCCGCTGCGGCTGGCATCGGACGTGATGACGGGATATGGCCTGGCCATGCTGCGCGACGGAAAGGGTGAGTTCGAAAGGACGCTGTGGTTGTATTACGGGCGTAATGGGGGCCACGGACACGCGGACCGCCTCAATCTGGGACTCTACGGCTTCGGACTGGATCTGTTGCCCGATCTGGGATATCCCGAGCACGCCCGGGTCTGGCCCAAACGGTCGGGCTGGACGAACCATACGGTTTCGCACAATACGGTCCTGGTGGATCGAAGTCCCCAGAAAGTCACCTATTCGGGAAAGGTCGGTTTCGCGGGATTCACAGAGAACGTGAAGGCGGTTTCCGTGTCGTCCCCCGACGTCTATCCGCAGTGCCGCGCCTACGGTCGGTGCAGCGTTCTCGTGCGGGTATCGGACGGGGATTTCTATGTTGCCGATCTGTTCCGTGTGTCCGGCGGGCGTTCACACCATTTCATGTTCCACGCGGCCGAGGGTGACGTGAAGACGTCGGGCATGCGTCTGCGGCCGCAGGCTCGGGGAACCTACGCCGGCGACGACGTCGGTTTCGGCGAGTTTTACGATGGATCCGTTGTGGATTTAAACGGTTACAGGGGAAGCGGCTTCCAATATCTTTACGACGTCAGGCGCTGTCCTTCGCCGGAACGCGCCGTATCGGTGGACTGGAGGGTGAAAGACACGTGGAAGATCGGAGGAGATTCCCGCATTGCCGGGAAGCCGCTGATGACCGACGTACACCTGCGGTGGAGTCTGTTCAGTCCGCCGGGTGAAGTGGCGCTGTGCCACGGGGACCCGCCACAGAACAAGCCGGGAAACCCCAGGCGGTTGACCTATGGTGTGGCCTCGCACGAGGGGAACGGCCGGCTTGATTCCTCGTTCCTGAGTCTGATCGAAGCCTACGACGGCATTCGCGTCGTCCACTCCGTCGAGGAGATCGAGGTTTCCGGCGCCGCCAGGGCGCTGAAGGTCCACTTGCCGGGTGGCCGGGTCGATACGTTGATTTTCGGCGACGGCGAATCTCTCGTCGAGGTGGACGGACGGATCATGTTCGACGGGAGCCTGGGCGTGTATTCGGAGGTGAACGGATCGGCGCATTGGGCAGTACTGACGGGAGGCACGGTACTGGGCACCCGTGAACGGTCCATCCGGAAACCGTCGGGCGTATGGCGGGGCACGGTCGAAGCGCGCGAGCCGGGCCGGATCCGGACGTCCGCAGAACCGCCCGCGGACCCGCTCGAAGGCGGGTTCATTTCAATCGAAAACGACAACGAGCGCGATGCGACCTACCGGATTCGCGAGGTCCGCCGTGAGGGTGACCGAACGCTGATCGACGTGGGCGCCGTGGATTTCGTACGGGGAATGGTGGACGAACTGGATTATTCCAGGGGATTCCTGTACGATTTTGAAGTGGGCCAACCCTTTCGCGTGGTACGGACGTGCGAAGCCCGGTGGTAAGCATCTCACTTTAATTTTCCCGGGGAACAACGCGATGGCCGAATGGCGCGACGATGCCGGACTTTTCGAGTTGATGCGGCGTGAGCTGTTTAGCGCCGTGGTCGGCGACGTGATGGACGAGGTGGGTCTGGTCAGGCAGTTCCTGCCGCCGGAGATTCAGCCGCTGCGTGACGACATGGTCGTGGCTGGGCGGGCAATGCCGGTTCTGGAGGCCGATTGGACCGAACGGGACGGCGGTCTCAAGGGCGACGAAGGGCCGTTCGGCCTGATGTTCGAGGCGGTAGATGATCTGGGTCGGAACGAAGTTTACGTTTGCACCGGTGCATCGCCAACCTACGCGCTCTGGGGTGAACTGATGAGTACGCGTGCGATGAAGCTGGGCGCGTCGGGCGCCGTTCTGGATGGATTCAGCCGTGACGCACGGGGTATTCTGGAATTGAACTTCCCTACGTTCTGCGCCGGTCGATACGCTCAGGACCAGCGGGTGCGGGGTCGCGTGGTCGACTATCGTTGTACGCTGACGTTGTCAAACGGCGCCGGTGTGTCGCCTGGCGATATCGTATTTGGAGACCTGGACGGCGTGGTGATCGTCCCCGCAGCCGCCGTGACCGACGTCATCAACCGGGCGCTGGACAAGGTAAGGGGCGAGAACCGGGTCCGGGAGGCGATCGAAAACGGGATGTCCGCCAGAGAAGCGTTTGAACGGTACGGGATTATGTAGATCACCGACCCCTTTTAAACCGGTCAAAGGAGGGACGTGGCGTGAACGTCGTTCCCGTTGAATTCGTGCGGGTGATGCCGGATGACATGCGGAAATTCGTGTTCGACATGTACCGGCGCGTGAATATGTCCGAGGGCCGGTCGCGGCTGATGGCAAGACTCCTTGTGAATACCGATATTCGCGGCGTGTTCAGTCACGGGACGAGACAGTCGGCGCGCTACCTGCGTCTCCTGCGCGAGGGAGAACTGAATCCGAACCCGAAAGTTTCCACTGTGCAGCAGACCTCGGCGACGGGAACGATCGACGGGGACGGGGGTTTGGGTCATTTTTCGTCGTGGCGAGCGGCCCGCCTGGCAGTGGACAAGGCCGGGGCCGCGGGACTGGCAGCGGTGGTGACGCGAAATCATCATCATTTCGGCGCGGCGGGGAAATATTCCAGGGTAATATCCAACGCCGGCATGGCGGGATTTGTCGTGTCCTCGCACATCCGAAATTTGGCTCCGACGCACGGGATCATGTCCGCCAACGGCGCTTCACCGATGAGTTTCGCGATTCCTGCCGGCAGAGAGCATCCGGTGGTTCTGGACATGTCGACGGCGGTGGGACCTTCCCGGAACGCGGATTTCGAGATGATTTACCATCGCATGCCTGCAACGTTTTTCAAGAGTCTCGGTCTGGGTGCGGTCTGTCACGCCCTGGGCGGTCTGCTGGCGGGGATTCAGACGCATGACGAGCAGGGATCGGCCTGGCCGGCGGTGAACCAGGGTTCGTTCATTCTGGCCGTGGACGTCTCGGCTTTTGCGCCACGGGAAGCGTTTCAGCGGCAGATGGATGACTTTATTGCCGCCGTGCGAAGGCTTCAACCGTTTCCGGGCGAGGACCGCGCGCTGCTTCCGGGGGCCCTGGAATGGGAACGGGAGCAAAGCTGGGCTTCAGAGGGCATACCCATCGGTCCGGATCACCAGAGGGATCTGGCGGCGGTTGCGGCGGAACTGGGTGTGGAGACGCCGTTTTAGGACGCCGGCGGCCGGGCGTGCTCTCGAACTGAAGGAGAAAATCGTATCGTCGGCGCAGCTGGAGCAGAGTGGTGATGCTCCCGGAGCACACGAAGCGCGCCTTGCAGGAGTATCGCAAAGCGGCCGGCATTTCAGACGCTGGTCCGAATCTTTTGACGTGGAGAGGCTGCTATGAAGATCAGGTTTGCGCAATACGGTATCCTTCACGCTCACGCCGCGGGCAAAGCTGCGGTCCTGAAGGCGAACCCGGACGTTCACTTCTGTGGTGTCTATGAACCGGATCCGGCCGTTCGGGAAGCCCGGGCCGGGCTGGAGGCGTACCGGGGCGTCAACTGGTACGGCACCCGTGAGGAGATGCTCGACGACGACTCGATTGCGGCGATTGCAGTGGAAGGCGCGATCGCACAGAATCTGGGATTCGCCCGGGAAGTCCTGGAGCGCGGAAAACACGTCTGGCTGGACAAGCCCGCGGGGGATAACTGGGAGGATTTTCAGGCGCTGGTCGCCCTGGCGAAGGAAAAGGGACTGCTTCTGCAACTCGGGTACATGTTTCGATACAACGCCGGTTTTCGGTTTATTCTCGACTGCGTGAAATCCGGCAGGCTCGGCGACGTTTTCTCTGTCCGCGGGCGGATGTCCACGCTCGTTGCCGACGACAGGCGTGAGGGACTGGCCGTGCATAAGGGCGGCATACTGTTCGAGTTGTTGTGCCATCTCATGGACGTTGTCGTGGCCGTGCTGGGAAGGCCCGATCGGGTCACGTCGTTCCTCAGAAACGAGCGTGGAACCGTGCCGGCTTTCCGCGACAATACCGCGGCCGTTTTCGAGTATGAAAACGCGTTGGCAATTGTCGAGTCATCCTCTCTGGAAGTGTCGGCCTTTCCGTCGCGGCGGTTCGAAGTTTATGGAACCCGGGGGAGCGTGGTTATGGAGCCGCTCGAGCCGGACCCGGAGGTACGCCTCTGCCTGAACGAGGCCCGCGACGGCTTCAGCGAGGGATGGCAGGTCGTGCCCGTCGAGAACGAACCCAGGTACGTCGGGAGCCTGCGCTCAATGGTCGCCGAGATCAGGGGCCGGAGACCGCCCGTCCGGTCGCTCGATCATGAATTGATCGTTCAGGAGACGGTTCTCCGGGCGGCGGGTGTCTTGTAGGTCGCGGTTCACGATCGTTCAGCTGCTGAATCTGAGGACATCCAGTCCAGGGAGGAAGCTATGGGTCTGTTGAGGCACCTGGCGCTCCGCTGCGCCGACATGGAGCTGTCCAGGCGGTTTTACGAAGAGGTGATCGGCTGGCATTTCGTTTCCCGGCGCGCACACGGCGACGCGCTGGATATGAGTGACGGAACGAACAACGTTACATTGATCCAGCAGCCGACGGATGCGGATCGACCCCGACTCTCCGAGGGGAATGAATATATCCATTTCGGCGTCGTCGTGGAAGATCTGGACGCGACGTGGGCCCGCATCATGGAATGGGGAGCGGAGGTCGTGCGGGAAAACGTGAAAGAACGCAACCCGGTCCATCCCGACGTGCGTCCGCCGGTTTCGTTCAAGGTGCTTGATCCGGACGGCAACGTCGTGGATATCACGTGCAACAGGAGCGAATGGGTCGGGGCCCTTGTGGATTAGCCCAACAAGAAAAACAGCAACTCGGCGACGCGAGGAAGACCACTGAAGCGGGGCGTAACGGTCGTCCGGAAGGACGTTTTTTCAGTTCACGTCCAGTGACCTGGTGTATCCTGATAATCAGAAGTCTAATCGCCTCTATCTACTTGCATATATTCGGTTTTACTTCCCCGAAGCATTACGAGTCAAGGTTAGCTTTTTCCGCTGACCGACCGCGCACGGAGAGTACAGGCGGCGGATTTCGTCCCGCATATCGGGACGAATGTATGAACTGAATTGAGATTGGTGACGAGCGGACGGGAATTCGACGGAAGGAAATCGCACGCATGATCCTGATTACGGGTGCGCCCGGCTGGCTGGGCACCCGACTGGTCGATACGATCGTCAATGGCAGTACCGGTATGTCGTGGCTTACGGGGCCCTATACGGATCGCCGCATACGTTGTTTTGTGTTGAACGGCGTGAACTCGGAGGAATTGTGCGGCATATCCCGAAAGGTAAGCGTGGTGGAGGGAGACGTGCGCGACGTAACGTCCCTGAAGCCTTTTTTTGGAAAATGTGAGGGGGCTACGCTCTTTCATCTCATCGGAGTGATTCATCCGAGGCGCGTCCGTGATTTTTACGACGTGAATACGGGCGGCGCGCGAAATGTCGTGAATCTGGCCATGGAACAAGGCATAAAGCGGCTGGTCATGATTTCGTCCAACAGTCCGGCCGGCCATCACACGGACAACGGGCGCCTGTTCGACGAGCATTCGCCGAATCGGCCGTATATGAGTTACGGCAAATCGAAAATGCTGGCGGAAGATATCGTCAATGCGGCGCACGCGTCCGGAAAACTCGAAACCACGATTCTTCGTCCATGCTGGTTTTACGGCCCGGGTCAACCGCCGCGGCAGACACGGTTTTTCAAGATGATTCAGAACGGGCGCGTGCCCGTCGTGGGCGGGGGCGGGAACCGACGTTCCATGACGTATATTGACAATCTCTGTCAGGCCATCCTGCTTGCCGGTCATTTGGAGAAAGCGCGTGGACAGACGTACTGGATCGCAGATCGAACGCCCTACACGATGAACGAAACGGTGGACACCATCGAAAGTCTCCTGGAGCATGAATTCGACCTGCCGGTCGCGCAAAGGAGGTTGAGACTGCCGGGAATCGCCAGTGAATTCGCTGTGGCCTGCGACTGGATCATCCAGCGCGCGGGTCTGTACTGGCAGGAGGTGCATGTCCTGTCGGAGATGAATAAGACCATCGCGTGTTCTATTGAAAAGGCCGAACGGGAACTGGGTTATTGCCCTCGAATCGGCCTGGAGGAGGGTATGCGGCGGTCCATCAGGTGGTGTGTCGACCGGGGTTTCCTGCCGTGACGAAAAGGCCGATGGTTGTGGTACCGGAAGGGCTGGCCAAAGACTCCCGTGGAAGGACCCTTCCCGAGCCCAGCTTTGTTTTTCGCCAGGTATTGGACTATGTTTCGAAATTTGCAACTTCGGATACCGACGTCTATCTGGCGCCGGCGAACCGGTTTGGCGGCGAAATCTATGAACAGGAGGCAGCGTACGCTTACCTGAGCCACAGGGCGGTTTGCAGGCGGATTCACTGTCCCGTCTTCCCGGGCCCGGGCTACGTCGATACGTTTGGCAATGCGCTTCTGTTGCGAAGATACCTTCTCGACAGGAAGCGATGGCCGCCGGGTCCCGTCGACCTGGTCTGCGCCGACGTTCATTCCTACCGGGCGCAATACTGTTTCGCCAGGTCGGGCTACAGTTTGGCGCGGGTCCACCGCGTCCCGTTCAGGGTCTGTTCCGGAGAGCGCGTTGTCGACCGCCTCTGGTACTATCGGGTCAGACCCGCGCACCTGGTTTATGAGATTTCTGCGATGGCGCGCGACGCCATTCGCGGCGCAGTGTTCCGGCGCGGAAACAGGTTACCTGAATCGGCGGGAAAATGGTGAGGAATGTCCGGGACAGGACACGACGAGCAGGCAGGTCTTTCCCATGGCAATGCACCTGGTAACGGGCGGCTCGGGTTTCCTGGGAAGCCATATCGTCCGGCGGTTGAACGCCGCGGGCGAGGGCGTGAGGGTTCTGGACGTCATCGATTCCCCGGAGCGTCCTGCCGGCGCCGATTTTGTAAGATGTGACATCCGGGATCGCCGCGGCGTACGGGAGGCGATGACGGGTGTGCGATACGTGCATCACACAGTCGCCCTCGTGCCATTGGCGAAGGCGGGCAGGGAATTCTGGAGCGTCAACGTGGGTGGCACCCGGATTGCCGCGGGCGCCGCGCTTGATGCCGGCGTCAGGCTGTTTATACATACGTCGTCCTCGGCCGTGTTCGGCGTCCCCGAGGCGTGTCCGATTACCAGCGCCACGCCTGCGGCGCCCGTAGAGCACTACGGTCGCGCGAAGCTCGCGGCCGAGCAGGAGGTCCGATCAGCGGCGAAAAAGGGGTTGCCCAGTCTGATTCTTCGCCCGCGGACCATCCTCGGGCCTGGCAGGCTGGGCATTTTTCAGATCCTGTTCGAATGGATTCGCGACGGCCGGAACATCTACGTCATCGGCAACGGCGACAACCGGTTTCAGTTCGTTCACGTCGACGACCTGGTGACGGCCGCGCTGCTGGGCGCCGAGAAAGAGACGCAGGGCGTGTTCAATATCGGCGCCAGCCGATATGAGACGCTGCGCAAAGACCTGGCCGCAACGATCAGACATGCCGGCAGCAGGACCAGAATCGTGGGATTGCCGGCGGGGTTGACCGTACCTGCCCTGAAGCTTCTGGATGTTCTGAAGGTCTGTCCGCTTGCGCCGTGGCACTACCTGACCTACCACAAGCCATTCTATTTCGACCTCTCGGAGCCGATGAAACACCTTGGCTGGAAACCCCGGTACGGCAACGCGGAGATGATGATCCAGGCCTACGACTGGTACCTGAAGCATGGTTCTCCTGCAGACGGGGCGGGCTCGAGGTCCATTCACCGGGACCCCGTAAAACAGGGCGTACTCCGGCTTCTCAAGTGGTTGTCCTGAAAAAACCGATGCCGGCCCCATAGGATTCCGGCAAAGCAGCGCGGGCGCGAATACCGGGAACTCCGGGCAGGATTCGGTCGTTATTCCCTTGAACAACATGCGCGCGGGTTCGCAACGCCCTGAAGCCCGGCGAAAACGCCGGGCTTCAGGGCGTCAACGCGTGATCGTGAAATATATTAAAGTAACTTTGAATATTATTATATTTTTATTCTAATAAATGGATAATTGGATTAACAATATTGATAAATCGATTCCATAAATTTAATGGTTCCGGAGACATGCCGGCCGCGATATTCAGGCAGGGCCCAAAGGAGTTTAAGACGGCTGGAGGTGTTTTGGCGTACGTCATGCGAATGCTGATTCCGGTTTTCCTTCTGCCCGGCGTTGTCGGGGCCGCCACGCTGAGTGGATTCGTAACGGACCGCACCAGCGGGGAGTCGCTTCCCTACTCGAATGTGGTTCTGCGAGGCGGCCCATCGCCGCTGGGCGCGCTGAGCAACGTGGACGGGTATTACGCGGTTCAGCACATTCCACCCGGCGAATATACGCTCGCCGTCTCCTATATCGGGTACCGCAGTTTCGTGGATACCCTCCGGTTCTCCGGCGCCGAGGTGCGGGAACTGAATGTACAACTGGTCCCCGAGCCGATTCTGTCCCGCGAGATCGTGGTCGAAGGCGACCCGTACGAGGCCGAACGGAACGTACAGACGGGGTTTGTCACGCTGGAGACGGCGCAGTTGCAGGAATTGCCCGCAGTCGGCGAAACCGACCTGCTGCGCAGCCTTCAGTTGCTGCCCGGCATACAGGCGGCTTCCGATTTCACCAGCGGGTTGTATATCCGCGGCGGCGGGCCGGACCAGACGCTGATCCTGCTGGATCAGATCCCGCTGTACAACCCGACCCACGCATTCGGTTTCTTCTCCACGTTCAATCCCGACGCCATCAAGGATATGAGCCTGCACAAGGGCGCTTATCCAGCCCAATACGGCGGACGGCTCGGTTCCGTTCTGGACGTACGCAACCGCGACGGCAACCGGAAGGGATTCGAGGGAACGGGTGGGATCAGCCTGATTTCCGCGCGAATGACCCTGGAAGGACCGGCGGGAAACGGGTCCTGGATGGTCTCCGGCAGACGCACGTACCTGGAACCGGTTCTTTCCCTGATCAGGGACGAGGACACCGAAGTACCGTACTATTATTTCTACGACACCAATGCGAAGTTCAATCGTGATATCGGCGATGGCGACAAGCTGATGTTCAGCGGTTATTTCGGCCGCGACGACCTGGAACTCGATCTGGATGACGGGAGTTTTTTCAATGTACGGTGGGGCAATACGGCCTTCACCGGCAGATGGACCCACGTGTTTTCCCCCGCGGTTTTCGGCAATCTCGTGGTCTCGGGAAGCAAATACGAAAGCAACACGGAATTGCGGGTGATCGAGACCCCAGTTGAGTTTTCCAACGGGATCACGGATATCACGGCCAAGGGGGACGTGGACTTTTTCGCAAGCAGCCGGCATTCCCTGAATTTCGGGTTTATCGGCACCTGGTTCGATTTCGCGTACAAACAGAGTTTCAACCAGGACGATCAACTGGATATCCGCGAAAAGCCTTTCCTGTTTTCGGCGTATGCGCAGGACTTGTGGCAGCCGCGGCCAAAGACGAGCGTGAGGCTGGGCGCACGCGCGAACTACTTCAGCGAAGGAAACCGATTTCACGCCGAACCCCGATTCGCCATGAGCCACGGTCTCACGCCCGCGCTGAAGCTTAAATTGGGCGGCGGGTCGTACAGGCAGTACCTTCAGTTGGTGACCACCGAAGCCTTCAGCGGCGGCGACGTCTGGGTCCCTCTCGATCGGACCGTGGAGCCCGGTCGTTCCTGGCAGGGGGTGGCGGGCTTTGAATGGGAACCGTCGAAGCGGTATCAGCTGACGTTGGAAGGATACGTTACGGATTTTGCCAACCTGGTGCTTTTCGACAACAATGTTGCCGTCGGCTCGGAAGCGGGCACTTCCGAAGATACGTTTGTAAGCGGCGGAACCGGAGTCGCAGCCGGCCTTGAGGTCTTCCTGCAGAAGCGCACCGGGCCGGTCACCGGCTGGATCGGATATACGCTGGGATGGACGCGACGGCGATTCCCGGAGTTGAACGGCGGTAAACGGTTCCCGCCCAAGTACGACCGGCGGCACGATCTTTCCTTTGTCGGCAACTGGCGCGCGGGCAGGTGGACCTTTGGCGCCAGTCTGCTGTACGCGACGGGGCAGGCGTTCACCCCGGCGTCGGCGGTATACAGGTTGAGGCGCCCCGCCGAGCCCGAGGCCGGAATCGAGAACTATGCGCTTCCGGCGGACCGGAACAGCGGGCGGCTGCTGCCGTACCACAGGCTGGATTTGAGCATCAAGCGCGGGATCCGCCTTTTCGGAGTTGACGCGGAGGGGTACATTCAGGTGTTCAACGTTTACAGCCGCCGAAACGAATGGTTCGTCCAGTTCGATCCGGACGCGATTCTAACCGATCCTGAGGTCGTGAAGATGTTGCCGGTCGTCCCCACGCTGGGCGTCAATTATGCCTTCTGAAATTGACACGGATCTGGTGAAACTATGATATTGCGGAATGCGGTTTCGTTGATATTGACGGCCACGTCCTGCCTTGTGATCGCGGCCTGCCAGGCTGAACGGACGCCCGAATCCTTATTCGGTCCGGACGCGGCGGGCAAACTCGTGCTTGACGGTCTGCTGATTGTGGGACGGCCGCTTCCCCCGGTATACGTGACGCAGACGGTGGCCGCAGTCGACCGCGACAGTCCGAGGCACGCCGTCGTGCCGGACGCGGTTGTGGAAATACGTCAGGGGGATCGCGTCTTTCGGTATGCACGGGATCCGGATGCAGGTCCATTTCAGTATTCCCCTCCGCCTGATCCTCCGGAGGTCGTTCCAGGAACGAAGTATGTTATGGTCGTCACCGCCAGGGGGACGACGGCGCGGACGACGACGGTCACGCCCGGGGCGTTCCGGGTGCGCGAGGGCGTTGTTCTGGATCAGAGAACCGAATCGGTTCAGCGGAGACTGAAGACATTTGCGGACCTGGCGGAGGGGGTTTTTCTCGCACCTGAAAACAGGGTGGTTTACAAGGCAGGGTTTCTCGAGGCCAGGTTCGATCCGATCGACGTGCCGGGCTATCAGGTCGGTATTGTGAGTCTGGACCGGGATGCCGAAGAGGTCGCAAGGGAAATATCCGAAGACTCACCGGATCGGACGGGAAGTTCGCCGGCGATCGAGTCAACCGAGGGGCGCGTCAGGCTGCCGTGGTTCGCGATCTATTACACCGGGCGTCACCTGATGCGGATCTATGCGGTGGACAGGAACTGGTACGACTACGCGCGTTCGGGGGCGGAGGCGCAGGAGAGCTGGTTCGGCGGGCTGGCAGGCGAGAATTTCAGGCGGCCGCTCTTCCACGTGGAGGGAGGGATCGGACTCTTCGGGTCCGCATCCGTGGATTCCATTGGCTTCGTTATCGTCGAGGATCCTTGAGCCTCACGGATTCCAGGCCGATTCTCGAGCAGTCCGTTGAAAAAGTCGCTCTGCAGGCGAGGCCGAGTCATTGTGGCCGAAGGCAAGGCGCGCGACCGCGTCGAATCGCGGGATTTGGCAAGGGAGCGCAACGCAGTAATTCGGCCACAAGGGCCGGACGTAGTCCGGATGGACTTTTTCAACGGGCTGCTAGCCCGTCGGATCTACCGCCGGGCTTCTCTGTTATGGAAGCGGGCGACCGAACGACTTCGCGAATTCGATGAAGTCGGAGAAGTCAACCACGTTGTTACCGTCCAAATCGAAGGTCGGGTCGTCCGTGTTGAATGCTCTCGCAAAGCCGATGAAGTCGCTGAAATCAACGCTCCCGTCACCGTTAAAATCGGCCCTGGGATTGGCGTAGACGACGACAGGCGGTGGACGCTCTTCCAGAATCTCCAGCGTCTGATTGGGCTCGATTTCGTTGAATGTCTGAACAATACCGCTGGGCCAGCGGATTTCGATGGCGTCGATCATGGTGCTCTCGCCAATGCCGAACGTGGGCCACAGGCTGTTCTGCGAGAAACTGCTCCCGCCACTGGCCACGTCGCGGATCTGTGTCCTGCCGCCGGCCGTAAGCCGGATCCTTGCGCCAATGGCCGACCGGTTGCTCTCCGTGCCTTCCAGTTTCAGACGAATCCAGTTGTTGTCGTCGAATTTCTCCGTAAACAGCATCGGATAGCCCGTTCGGAAATTCGTTCCGGCATTTGCGACGAAAATATCCACGTGGCCGTCGCCGTTCACGTCGCCGGTCGCAACGCCCACCGCGATCGAGTTCGTTCCGGTTCCGTCAATCGTATTTAAACCGTAGCGCGCCGTGGAATCGGCGAAGGCACCTGCGCCGTTGTTGATCAGAAGGTAACCGGGATTGAGATATGCCTCGAGCATCTCGAAATTTCCCACGAAGTAGAGGTCCAGGTCGCCGTCGTTGTCGAAATCCGTAAAGACCGTGCCCCAGCCGAAGTGCAGTTTGGCGAGCGTGTTGTTCCGCGACACTTCAAGTTCCTCCGCGATATTCCTGAACACGCCCCCGTCGTTGCGGAAGAACCCGTGCAGATCGTACTCCTGGTGTCCCTTCTTGTCCACGAAGGAGCCTCCGACGTTGGTGGCGAACAGGTCGAAGTCGCCGTCCAGGTCATAGTCTCCGAACGCAAGTCCCATCCAGCTTCCCGTGATGCCCAGGCCGGACTCCCTGGTGACGTCGGTGAACCTGAGGTTGCCGTCGTTCCTGTGAAGCCGGATGGGAGACCACTCGCCCGCCAGCGCAATGCCCTGGTCGTTGGCCGTAAACAGGTCCGGATCGCCGTCGTCGTCGTAGTCGCAGAAGCGGGCGGACCAGGTGTACGTCGCTTCGGTACCGGTTTCGTCGGTAACGTCCCTGAACGTGAGGTCCCCGTTGTTCAGATACATTTCGCCCGTGCCCACGATTCTGTTTAACTCCACGCCGTCCTCGCCGCCCGCGCCGCCCACGTAGATGTCCACGTACCCGTCGTTGTCCACGTCCGCGAACGCAACGGTCGACGAAAAGTAACGGGAAACGATCCCAGCGGATTCCGTGATGTCGGAAAACGTCCCGTCGCCGTTGTTCAGGAAGAGATAATTCCGCCCGTCGGTGGCCGCGAACAGATCCGCGTCGCCGTCGTTGTCTATATCGGCGCTCGCCACGCCGTGGGTTTCGACCTCGACGTTTACGCCTGCCGTCCTGGAGACGTCCCTGAAATTTCCGCTCCCGTCGTTTTCGAGCAGGTAGTTGCGATACCCATGTCCGTTTGCAACGTAAATGTCCAGGTCGCCGTCGTTGTCGAAATCGAACATGGCGGCGCCGGGCAGCCCGCCCATTTCGTCAAAGGGACTGACTTCGTGCGGGAAATCG
>LXNJ01000906.1_pt1 | contig 18864 bp, 16 predicted proteins | sample 809081 | NCBI WGS metagenome assembly LXNJ01 (sample SAMN04870510, study PRJNA318959) | sponge metagenome | biome: sponge; feature: marine sponge reef; material: water | host: Petrosia ficiformis | place: Greece: Milos, Mediterranean Sea | collected 2013-05-29 | depth 5-7 m
CTCGAATTCGCCTTTGGCGTCGAACAAGTGGTATGCACGATGCCCTATGTCGGCGATTACGACCCGGCCGCCCCGCATGACCACGAGTCCATCGGCGTTTTGGAACTCGCCGGGACCCTCTCCCCGCCGCCCGAAGGCGCGCACGAATCCGCCGTCGGGGCTCACCACGGTGATGCGGTAGTTCTGGTTGTCCAGGATGTACAGCTGTCCCGCCCCGTCGAAACCCACCATGCGCACATTCCCGAATTGCTCCCAATCCTCGCCGGACAAAACTCCGACCCGGTAGAGCTCTTCGAACCGCAACTCCAGATGGCGGTCCTCCGCAGGCAGACTGATGATCTCCTGAGCACCTCCCGGGCCGCTTACCACGAGACCGGCTACTACGAAAAAGCCTCCGATTGATTTTCGGTTCATGCCCTTACGCCCTCGTCCTGCCGCCGCCTTCCGCCACCTTGCGCATCTGCGCTCTGCCGAGTCCGATGGAGAGCAGGATCCAGAGAGCCGCGAGGGGCCCGGTGGACGCTGCCGCCCATGCGAGGGTGAGGCCGAGAAGAGCGAAGACGGCATCGACGCCGGCTCCCGCCGCGTCGCCGAAGCGGTAAAGGAAGACGTCCACGACGGGTTTGGCCTTGTACTTTTCGGCCGGCGACAGCACGCTGAAGAGAGTTTCCCGCGCTGGACGTGAAATCGCGTACCGAGTCGCGCGGTGGATCGCGGCGAAGATGAGCATGACGCCGAACACGGGCCAGATCGCCAGCACGACGAAGCCCACCAGCGTCACGAGCGGCAGCACGGCGAGCGTCCAGCCGACTCCGACCTTGCGAATGACGTGCGTGGTTATGAGAACCTGGATGATCAGGGTCACGCCCTGCGCGACGTAGTCGAACTGCGCGAAATTGGCCACCAGGCTGCTGAATCCGTCGGACCCGGTGAGCACGATGTTCGCCTGGGCGAAATAGACCAGCGTGTTGCTGACCGCCATGAAGACGATCCAGAGTCCTACGCCCAGGAGGTAGCGCGATCTGAAGACGGCGGGGATCCCCTCCCAGAACGAGCCGCCGATCCTGGCGTCGGGTCCGGTGGGCGAGGGTTCGGTCTCGGCCTCGGCGGTCGCCGAGAGTCCGGATTCCGGGCCCGTGGTCGCAACGGGTTCGTCGGTGGCGTCCGACCTTGCCTGACGTGCCATTCCGTCGAGCACGAGCATCACGACGATCGCCAACGCGAAACAGAACGCACCGGTCATCATGAGTCCGGCCGGAAGATAGGGCGTGTCCGTGAGCGCGCTGATCCGGTTGGCGGTCCAACCGCCCGCGAGCGCTCCCAGGGTTCCGCCGATTCCAATGAATGCGAAGAGTCGTTTGCCCTGATCCACGTTGAAGATGTCCACCATGAAGGCCCAGAAGACGGCCGTGGTGAAGAGATTGATGGTCGTCAGCCAGATGTAGTAGGTGTACCCGATCCCTCGGGAGAGACCGGTCTGAGCGTCGGTGCCGATCACCCCTCCGCCGGACCTCACGTCGTAGACCAGCAGCGCCGCGAAGATCAGCAGGCACCCGATCACGAAGAGATAGGCCGTCGGGATGAAGCCGCGGCGATTCATTCTCGCCACCACTCCCCCGAAGAAGAGCACCGCGATCAGGGCGACAGCGGCGTTGACCACGAAGAGCACGCGCAGCTCGCCGAGCCCTCTCGCGACGCCCATCGCCTCCCGCAGAGGCCGCAGGAAGAAGTAGCCGCAGAGGACCAGGAAAAAGAAAAGCGCCGACATCGCGGCGAGCGGGAACTCTCCGCGCTTCATGTTGAAGAGGCGCCTCATGGGCCTGTTCGGCGAGACTTCCCGCATGTGCGACTCCAGGCTGTTGAGCGTGGCGGAAGGGGGGCGGCGCTCGGCTAGCCGGTCGGCTCTCCCATCGCGTGCCATTCGGCGAGCGCTTCGGCTTCGCGTTCGGCCGAGACTCCGGACCGGAACTCCGCCTGACGTTCGGCGGAGCGGGAGAAATGGAAGGCGAGCGTCGAGGCGGTCGTGTCGGCCAGCGAGCGAAAGGTCAGCCCCTTCTCGACCTCGGGGGTGAGATCGAAACGAGCGAAGCCCTCGGCGCCGTCGCGGGCCGGACGCCAGACCGGGAGTTCGGCGTAGGGGCGCAGACCGGCATTGATGAGGAAGTCCGTTTCCACCCAGGTGAAGGTGGTCTCGGCCGTGGTGACCGCCCTCATTCCGTAGAGCAGCTCGGTCATGGGCCGGGGAACGGCCGGTCCGACCACGTTGTACGTGCCGCTCTCGCCGTCTTCGCACATGCGCACGAGCCAGTCGCCGAAATCGCGCACGTCGATGACCTGTACCGGGTCGGTCCCGTCGCCAGGCGCCAGCACCTCGCCGCCGCGCTGGATGCGAACCGGCCAGTAGGTGAAGCGGTCCGTTGGATCTCCGGGGCCGACGATCAGGCCGGGACGGAAGACGATGGTGCGATCCGCACCGAAGTGATCGCGTGCGATCTGCTCGCTGAGAGCCTTGGCGAGACCGTAGTGGCTCGACTCGTTGCCGGGTTCGATCCCAGCGGTCTCGCGGGTCCACACCGGCGCCTCGATGTTCATGGGAACGCGGCTGGTGTCGGAATAGACCGACCGGGTGGATACGAAGACGTAGCGCTCGCAGGAATCCTTGAGCAGGTCCGCGCTCAGATCGACCCAGTCCGGGGCGCGGGTGGCCGAGTTGTCGACGACCACGTCCCAGGTACGCCCTTTCAGCGCCTCCAGATCGTTGGCGCGGTCACCGATGAGCGTCTCGACGTCGGTGAAGAGATCGGGATTCGTGCGACCTCGATTGAAGAGCGTGACTTCGTGACCGCGCGAAAGGGCGTAGCCGACCTGATGGGGGCCTATGAAGCCGGTGCCGCCGAGGATGAGGATGCGGAGCGATCGTGAAGGCGGCGGTGGCTCGGGACGGCCCGGGAACCCGGCGGCGTCCGGTCCCGCATTCGCGTTCCGGGCCCCCTCGGTCTCCGAGCTCTGAAGCGAGCAGCCGCCGACGGCGGCCGATCCCACCCCGGCCGCGAGAACGCCTCCGGCCGCGGCCGAGGTCTTGAGGAAGTCGCGTCGAGTGGTGTCCATGGCGCCGGATCCTTGCGGGTTGAGGGGTCGAACGGCTCACGACGCCCGCACGGGCCGCCTGCCGCTCACATATTACGCCGGGGGAGGCGACGAGCGCAACCGTTCGTCAGGGCCCGCTTCCATCACTCGGGGATCCGTAGCCCGGCAGGCCTCATCCGTCCGTCTCCATCTCCACCGCCCGGGCCTCCGATTCTCCGACCGCCGGCTCCCGGCGGCGAAAGACCGAACGAAGTCGCTCGCTCCACGACCGCCGGCGCGCGAGCACGATCTGCACCCGCTCCCCCGCCGTCGTGACGTCTCGCTCTTCACGGACGCGTCCAGCCTCGCGTCTTGCTCCGCCACCGAGACCGTCCACGTGGACGAAGTGCACGTCTTCGCCCGGTTCGGGGCATGCGATCCGGTATCTCCGGCCGTCCCAGATGAAATCCTCGTAAGCTTGCCCGCGCCACTCCCGTTCAAGGAAAACCTCGTCCTCCACCGCCCATGCGCACGGTCCCAACCGCTCCCCGCGACGGTAGTAGTCCGCCTCGAAGGAGTCCCCGCGGTATCTGCGGAAGCTCTGCGCCATCGCGTGGTCGACGTCGCCGAGATCGTCCGTGTCCACCAGGGTTTCGAGGTGGTGCTGGAGCTCGTGGGTGACGGTCTCGTAGATCTGTTCGTGCCAGTCGAACTCGGGGTCGATCTCCGCAAGCGCCCGGAACGAGCCCCAGTGGAGAATGATGAGCGAGCGGACGGTTTCCGGCCCCTCCCAGCCCGAGGGATATGACTCGGTCAGGCACTCCCCCAATGTGAACACGTCCTCGAAATCAGGGTGTGCGAGCCTCTCCCTCTTAATTGTGAGCCCGTCCACACCGGTCCGGTAGGCTGGGGGTATCTCCTCGAAAATTCGTCGCGCCGCGACTTCGAACGAATGGAAATCCATCAGGCGGTGACGGACGGTCTCCGGCCCGACCGGCTCAGGGTCCCGACGGAGTCACCGGCAGCGGGCGGTTCCGGTGCCGCGGCCTTCAAGCCGCACCCTGTCAGGGAGACGGCGACGGGGCTCGCCGCCGGCCATCGAAGGATTTCGCGACGGCTCGCGGACGCCCCTGGTCCTGCGGACGTGCTCGACGGCTCGACCATTACCGACATGAACGAGCCTAAACCGGCTCGGCCAGCGCCCGCAGGATCTCCTCGGGGCTCGGAAAGCGTCGCAATTTCTTCTTCGAGAAAATGAGCCTGCCGTCGGACTCCACCTCGAAGCGACCGCCAGATGACGACACCAGCTCGATGTCGGCGTCAGGGTGACGGTCGGTGATGCTGGCCGCCAAACTGACGGCTTTAGGCTTGTAGTTTCACATCGAGCAGTATTCGATCGAGATGCGCATTGCGGTTCGATGGCTGGATGGGACGGGCGTCGGGCGGGCCGGACGCGGCTCCCAATGTTAGCCGGAAATCTGTGGCCGGGCACGGTTTCCCGGGCTGGGCTTGAGCTTCCGATGCGAGGGCGTGAGTCCGGGAGTCGAGACGAGAGGTCGGGTGCCGCCGTGCTGAACACGGGTCCTGGTCGCCCGCACCCTGGGTCGACAACGAGCCTGGTCGCAGGCGGTCCGGACCTCATGGGCAGGGGATTACCAGCCCAGACTCTCGCCTCCGTCCACTACCAGCGTCTCGCCCGTCACGTAGGACGCGCTCGCCAGGAATACCACCGCGCGGACAACGTCCTCGGGCGACGGATTCGCGGCCAGCGGCACCATCCGACGAACGCGCGCGACGTCTTCCGCGTCGAAGTGCTTCGGGGAAAGCACGTCGCCGGGCGCGACCGCGTTCACCCGCACATCGGGAGCCAGTCGTCCGGCTGCGATCCGCGTTAGCTGCAGAAGCCCCGCCTTCGCGACCGAGTGGTGCGGATGGCTCGTCCACGGCCGCACGGCCGAAAGATCCGCGATGTTGACCACCGAACCTCGCCTGGCGCGCAGAAGCGGCGCCGTCTCCCGGATCATTAGGAAGGGCGCCCTCAAGTTCAGGGCCAGCACCGCGTCCCACTCGTCCGCGCCAGTGTCGAGAATATCTCCAGAAACGAAGCTCGCAGCCGAGTTCACGAGCAGATCGAGCTTCCCGAAGGCCTTCTCGAGCTTGCGGCACAGGGCAACCGCGCCTGCTTCTTCGGTGAGATCGGCCTGCACGACATGAGCGCGTCTTCCGAGCCCCCGGACCCGGGCGGCCGCGGTCTCCGCCTCGGCTTCCGACCGATTGTAGTGAAGGAGGAGGTCCCAGCCTCGTTCGGCCAGCCCGACCGTGATCGCGCGGCCGAGTCGAACGGCTCCGCCCGTGACGAGCGCCACCCGGCGATTCCCGGTCCGTTCCCGGTCGGTACCGCCCCGATTGTGGAAACCCTTCGGCGTCGGGCGATGCTCGTCCACCGTGAGAGGTCGCGTGCGGACCGTCAGGTCAGGTAGCGCCCCTTCAGCAGACGTCGGTGATGATCCGAGTGACCGGCGACGATCCAGAGCAGTCCCCGCACGGAAAACTTCCGCCCCGATGCCTCGCCCACCCTGTCCCACATGTCCCCGTCGAGACCCTGCGCCAGAGTGGAGGTCGCGGCGCGCACGCTCCGGAACTCGGATGCGAGCTCCTTGAGCGGCCGCTCGTGAGCGTTCGAGTGACGGGCGTAGGAGTTCTCGTCGAAGCCGGGGTACGGACCGCGGTCGCCGCGGGAGAACGCGAGCGCTCTGGAAGCGAACATCCGCTCGGCGTCGACGACGTGGCCCACCACTTCGCGGACCGACCACTTGCCCTCCGCGTATCGGTGGCGCTCGAGAGCGGGCGTGACGTCGGCCAGGAGCTCCTCCCAAGCCTGCGAGTCGTTTTCGAGAGCCTCCTCGAGCGTCTCGCCGACAACCCGCTCGACGTAAGGAACGTAGAACGGATGAATCTCGAAGGATGCGGGTCGGTGCGACAAGGGAGGACGGATCATGGATTCCGGAGCTCGGTGAGCAGGGGAGCGAAGTGCGTCCTACCGCGCCAGTCCGGCATGGTTTCAGCGGAAACCGAACCGTCGACTCAAAGGCTCGCGTGCTGATCCGGCGGCTCGCACCGGGAATCCCGGCTAGTTCCGCATCTCTTCGAGCTGGGCGACGTCGAAGCCGTCGCGAATGCCCTCGAACTCTTCCACGGTGACGGCGTCGGCTTCCATCAACACGAGAAAGCGGCCCTCGACCAGGATCGCGAACTCGACGTCTCCCTGCCCGCCGTCAGAGCCGCGCCGAGGTTTGAACCTCATGTACCCGGGGTGGCCGCGGTACGTTATCGAGCGAGCCCAGCCCTGCCCGTCCCGTTCGTCAAGCTCCTGCCCGAACTCTCCGATCACGCCGTCGGGTCCGTGTAGCGGAAGCGCGCCAACGTCGACGACGACGACCTCAAGGTCCGTCCTGCCCGGACCCGAGTACGTCGCTGTCGCGATCGCAAGCGTGTATCCGGCCAACCCCACGCGCTCCCGGTTACGGTCCAGGCGATCGAGCTTCCCGAGCTCGTCGGGAAGGAGGTCGTAGAGGTCCACCGGATCGACGGCCTCTTCCACCAGCTTCTCGCCGAGAAGCGAGTCGCTCCATTCAAAGGGAAGGGCGTAGAGATCCTCGATGATCGCGGGCAGACTCGCCTGGATCTCTTCCGCCAGCTCCTGCACGCTCTCGGAGATCGCGTCGGCGACGTCCTGAACGGCTTCGGAGATCGCACCGGCAAGCTCGGCCGATCCCTCGTCCGCCTCACGCCGGAGGTCTTCCGCCGCCTCGGAGATCTCAGGCACATCGACGTCGTTCTCGTCGGAATACTCGCAGCCCGCGACCGCGAGGCCCGCGAGCGCAGCGACGAAAACGGTGGTGCGGGTTATCTTCAACGACATGGCTGTTCGCTCCGTTCCCGTGATACGTGATAGTTAAAGGGTGTTGCACCTGCGGGCCGTTACGCTCGGCGGGTGGTCCCGGTTTCAGAAAAGTACGACCGTCGAGGCCAGACCGTCCATCGCGGAACGGGATGTGCCGACCCGGACGTCAGTTTTCGCAACCTTGCACATCACACCCGACCCGCGCCATCTTCCGCGCATGAAAATCTCACCTCTCGCGCTGATCTGCATGCTGAGCGCCTGTTCCGCAGCCACCATCGGCCCCGGCGCCTCCGCGCCGAACTCCTCGTCGGAGCCAGCGACCGCGAGTGCGCCGGAGGAGCCGACGCCCCTCCCCGCCAACCCTGCGGCTATCCCTGCGGAAGAGGCCCCGGCCTCCCCTTACGAATCCGAAACCGAGGCGCCCGCTCTCGCCTTTTCCATCGACCAGGCCAACTTCGGACGCGACGTCTTCAGGGCGTCGTGCACCGCGTGCCATTCGTCGAGCGAGTTCAGCGACCGTTCCTTCAAGTTCAAATGGCGCAGACGCAGCGCCGGCGATCTCTATCGGCACATGTACTCCACCATGCCGGAGGACGCTCCCGGATCCCTGGCGCCTTCGGAATACGTGGCGCTGGTGGCGTACGTGCTCCGGCTGAACGGAGTGGATGCAGGCGAGGGCGAGCTCCCGGCCGACGAAGAGGCGCTCGAAGGCCTCAGCTTGGCCGCGATCGCCAACTGACCCCCTCCTCAAACCACCACCCAGATGATCGACAGACGCGATTTCCTGAAGACCGCCGGGAAAGGGGTAGGCATAGCGGGCGCCGGCCTCGTCCTGCCGACCGGAGGCCCGGCGTCTGGAGGGAACCGCAGCCCTTCGAGCGAACGGCAGGAGGGTGGGGCGCCGTTCGTCCGTTCAGGGCAAATGCCGGACGTGGTGGTCGTGGGCGCCGGCAACTTCGGCACCTGGACCGCCTATCACCTTCGGCGGCTGGGAGCGAGAGTCACCCTCGTCGACCAGTACGGACCAGGCAACTCCCGATCGGCGTCCGGAGGCGAGACCAGGGGAGTGCGCACGTCCTACGGGGACCGCCCGCACGGGATCGACTGGTCGAAGTGGGCCGCCCGCGCGATCGAACGCTGGCAGGAGTGGGACGAGGAGCACTTCGCGAAAGGCATGCTCCCGCGCCTCTTCTTCACGACCGGCGACATCATCATGCGAGACGAGATGACGCCCTTCATGGAGCAGTCGATCGAGAACTGGCGGGAGATGGACTGGCCCTACGAGGTGTTGAGCGCGGACGAGATCCGCTACCGCTGGTCCGTCATCCGCACGCCGGACGTGGACGTCGGCCTCTACGAACCCCGGGCCGGCGTGGTGCGCGCGCGCAGGGCGATGGAGTCGGTGGCACAGGTATTCCAGATGGAAGGCGGCGAGCTCGTGATCGGCAAGGCGCGGCCTCCGGAGGCTGCCGGGCGGCGGATCGACCATGTCCTGGTGGGCGACGGCGAGAGGGTGGCCGGAGGCGCCTTCGTCTTCGCGCTCGGTCCGTGGTTCCCCAAGTACTTCCCCGAACTCATGGGGAGGCGGCTGCGCACGAGCACGGTAGGCCACACCTACTACTTCGCGACTCCGCCCGGAGAAGAGGGCTACCGCCACCCGAACTGTCCCAGCTACAACGTCCCGGGTGTGACGGGCTGGCCGGCGCTCGGCAGCGATTCCCGCGGATTCCGGATCCGCACCGGCGGCGCCAGCTTCGACGATCCCGACACAAGCATCCGCTGGATCCCGGAGGATCGCCACGACCGCCCGCGCGGAGTTCTCGCCAAGTACTTTCCGGCTCTCGCCGAGCTGCCCATCAACGAGACCCGGGCCTGCCACTACTGCGGCACGGTCTCGCGCAACTTCATCATCGACCGGCATCCCGGCTTCGACAACGGTTGGTTGGCGGGCGGAGGATCGGCCGAGTCCTTCAAGCAGGGGCCGGTCCTCGGCGAGTACGTCGCCCGGCGAGTCCTCGACCAAAGGGCTTCCGACGATCCCGACGTCGCTCTGGACGAGGGCTTCCGGCTCGCGGAGGAGGAGTTTCCCGAAGACGAGGGCAACTGGTCCGATGGGGAAGGGGAGGGTTGGGTCGACCGGTAATCGGTCGCAATATCGCTGCGGACAGTGATTCCGAGACCTCGAAGCATGATCGGGCGGCACGGCCGCGGGGGTGGGCGCTCCGGCGACGTGATCGCACATCCGGACGGAACGATCCCGACGGTCGGCGCTCTCCGAGCTCCGACCATGGACCGCCAGCTCACCCTGACTCGCTTCATCGAACGGGCCGGGTCACTCTTCGGCGCCCGCGAGGTGGTGAGCTGTAACGGCGGCGAACGCGAGCGGCTCACCTGGCGTGGGATCGCGGATCGGACGGCACGTATGGTAGGAGCCCTGAGGCGGACGGGCGTGAAGCCGGGGGACAGGGTGGCGACGCTTGCCTGGAACCATCACCGCCATCTAGAGCTCTACTTCGCCGTTCCGGCGATGGGTGCGGTGCTGCACACGGTCAACCCGCGGCTCGCGCCCGGACAGATCGACCGCATTCTCATGGACGGCGGCTCCAGACTGATCTTCGCCGACCCCGACCTGCGCGACCTCGTGCCCCACCGGCTGGAGGTGGCCGACCACGAGGCCCTAGTGAACGCCGGACCGTCGGAGCCCTTCCCGGAGCTCTCGGAGTGGACGGCGTGCGGTCTTTGCCACACTTCGGGAACGACCGGCGACCCCAAGGGCGTCCTCTACTCTCACCGTGCCCTGGTGCTTCATGCGCTGGCCATAGCTCTTCCGGACGGCTTCGGTATCGCGGAGCGCGACACCGTGCTCCCGGTCGTGCCGATGTTCCACGCTTCGGCCTGGGGGATGCCCTACGCCGCGGCAATGACCGGAGCGGGGCTGGTGCTTCCCGGTCCTCGCCCGAACGCCCGGCGCGTCGCGGAGCTGCTGTCGGCGGAATGCGTGACCTTTGCCGCCGGAGTGCCCATGATCTGGAACGAGGTGCTCGATGAGCTGCGCCGCGAACCGCGGCCGCTTTCGCCGGACTTGCGCATCCACGCCGGCGGCGCACCTTCGCCACCTTCTCTTGTCGACGCCTGGGAGAAAGAGTTGGGCGTCGAGGTGATCACCGGCTGGGGCATGACCGAGATTTCTCCGGTGGGTGCCGTCACCCATCCGCGAGCGAACCGGCGGAGGCCGGGCTCGGCTACCGCCCCGGTTCGGCCTCGGGACCCGGAGGGCGCCCCGGATTCGGGCTCGGCGTTCGGCTGGGCGGAGGGCTCGTCGGCCCGGTACTCGCAGGGAACACCGCTGCCCCTGGTGGAGACGCGCATTACCGACGACGACGCCCGCGAGCTGGCCCGTGACGGCATCGGCGTCGGCGAACTTGAGGTGCGCGGACCGTGGGTTGCGGGCTCCTACTTCGGACGCGACCCGGAGGACGACCCCGATGCCTTCCGCGACGGATGGCTGCGTACCGGCGACATCGCCACGATGGACGCCGAAGGCTACATTCGGCTCGTGGACCGCTCCAAGGACCTGGTGCGTTCAGGCGGCGAGTGGATATCGTCCGTTCAGCTCGAAAACGCCATCGCCGGCGTCGGCGGCGTGGCCGACGCGGCGGTGGTGGCGATGCCCCATCCGCGCTGGCAGGAGCGGCCTTGCGCCTTCGTGGTCCCGAAAGCGCCGCCCGATACGTACGCGGAGCACTCCCTCAGAGGAGAGGTCCTCCGCGAGCTCGGCTCCCTTTTCCCGAAGTGGTGGCTTCCGGACAGAATAGAGTTCATCCGCGAGATTCCGCGCACCGCCACGGGCAAGATCGACAAGCGCCGGCTCCGTATCGCCGCAGCTTCGCCGGAGGACGGAAAGTGAATCCCGACTCGAACGCCCGCTTCCGCTTCCACCATCCCGTGGAGGTCCGGTTCGTGGATCTGGATGCGGCATCGCACGTTCACCACTCCAGGGTCCTCGTCTACTTCGAAGAAGCGCGCTGGGCCTATTGGACCGAGCTGATGGGGTGGCCCGAGGAGGGCGAGTGGGGTTTCGTGCTCGCCAGGGCCCATGTGCGCTGGCGAAGGCGCATCTTCTGGCCGCAGACCCTCGCGGTGGGAGTGCGCGTGAGCGCCATCGGTCGCCGCAGTTTCGAAATGGAGTTCGAGGTCGCCGACGCCGAGGGTGACGTTCTGGCGTGCGGAGGCAGCACCCAGGTCACCTACGACTTCGCCAAGGGGCGCTCGATCGCCGTGCCTGAAGACCTCCGGGAGAAGTTCACCGACTTCGACGGCCCCTTTTCAAGTGGCTGACGGGCGCGAGTGGCTTCCGCGGCACCCGGACCTGGAATGGCGAACGGACCGCGGACGGCGAGGGGCGTGAGCGGGCGGGATGGCGCCGGATGCGCCGACCGCGACCAACTTTACGTGGTATCGTTATGTGCTTAACTTATTCGTCCACTTTAGACCGATGGCCAGTGAGAGCCGGCTACCGGAGAAGAGCCCAGATACGTCGCGGAACCTGCGACGGACGCACACCCGCGAGGGTGTGAAGCGGGGAAGGCACCCCGGGAGAGAACAGGAAATGGTTGGAAGGTTCGTAGCTGCCGTCGCGCTCGCGACTCTGATCGTCGACGCCCCGGTTGATCTGGCGGCGCAGGATGCCGCGCGCCCGCGCATCCTGATCCCGTACTTCACGCCGGCCGAGGAGGTCAGTGACCGCTTCGGGAAGGAGATCAGCAAGAAGCTTCAGGAGATCATCAACCGGACGCACCCGCTCTACGTCGCGATCCCCGAGAGAGAGATCAAGGACGCCGTCAAGAACTTCGACCTGAACATCGAGGACCTCACCTGCGTCCAAGCCCGGCAGCTCTCGAGCCACATCGACGCCGCCATCGTCATGTGCGGCTCCTATACGGAGGAGGCCGGCAAGCGCTACGCCTTCGTTTCGGAAATCTGGGACATGAAGACGAGCGAAAAGCTCGATATCACGCCCCGCACGGTTGCCGAGAAGGATTACGAGCAAGCCGCCGACCACATCCTCGGCGAGTTCGACACCTACGTCGAGATTGTCCGGTCTCGCCAATTCTGTGCCGAGTCTCAGGCGAGCCAGCAATGGGAGAACGCCCTGCGCCAGTGTGACAACGCCCTCCGACTCAATCCCACCGCAAACTCGGTCAGATACCGTCGGGCCCGCATTCTCATGGAGATGAACCGTCTCCCGGAGGCGCTCGAGGAGCTGGAAACCGTGATAGCGGCGGACGCCGTTCACGCCGAAGCCTACGAAAGCGCCGGCTACGTCGCGACGCAGATCGCCGAGACCGAGGAAGACAAGCTCGTCGCGCGGGGCTATTTGGAGAAGTACCTCGAGCTGAACCCAATGAACGCTGGGACACGTATGACCGTCGCGTGGGGGCTGGCCCAGGCCGGAGACCCTGTCGGCGCCATGGGGCTCATCTCCGCCGGTCTCGAACTCGACGCCGAGAACGTCGACCTCTGGGAGCAGTACGGCAACTTCGCCTTCAACGCCGCCGAGCAGGCCAACACCGGCGGGGCCGGCGCCGAGCTCAATCCGGAGACGGAGCGCCACTACCGCGAGGCCATCGACGCTTACGGTCGCTTGTACGACGCGAGGGGTGCCGAGACCCAAGTCGGGCGGCTTCGCAACGTCATGGCCGCCTACCTCCAGTTAGGTGATGTCGATGGCGCCTTGGAGCTGGGCGCGAGGGCGACGGAGACCCACGCGGAAGAGCCCGACATCTGGTCGATTTACGCCCAGGGGCTCTTCGATTCCGGTCACCTCGACGAGTCCTTGGAGGCATTGAACCAGCTCGAGGCCATCAACCCGAACTACCAGAACCTCGCGGTTCGCAAGGCGACGATCCTGTTGGTGCAGGACCAACTCGAGGATGCCGTCGCTCTATTGACCCGTGCGGTCGCCAGCGGTCGGACCGACGCCGATGCGGCCGGCAACATCCTGTACAACGACGCCGCCTTGAACGGCTACCAGAAAAACGACTGGACGTACACCATCACGCGTCTGGTGCCGGCCAAGCAGATCGAAGGCGTATCGTCCGGCTTCGTGAGCAAGGCGGATTTCCTGCACGGCTACTCTCTCTATGAGTCCGCTGTCAGGCGCCAGGAGCCTAGCACCTTGGCGAGCGCGAACGCCACGCTGCCCGACTTCAGGCGGGTAATCACCCTTATGGACGGAGCAGCCGAATACGCTGCCTCCAGCGGTAGGACGGCCAACGTAAACGAAATCGTGGCGGCGGCGACCCAGTACGTCGACATTCAGGAGGCGATCATCCGCCGGGGCGGCGTCTGACGAACCGACTTTTCTTTTAGACACCCGGTCTTCCCTCCCCCGGTGACGGGAGGGGGATCGGATCAGGCCCCGGAGCCGCCTGATGCGGCCTCGGGGCTTTCTGTTGCTCGGACTCTCTCGGGTTTTCTGCATCAAAGGCGACCGCTCGGCCGCTCTGCCAGCGTCACGGGCGACCGTCTCTCGGCGACGAAAAACGTCGAAACGCGACAATTGACGCGTCATGGACGGTCCGAGCGGACGTTCGGTATTATCGGGAAACGTTCGGAAATAGCCCGTGTTTCAGAGCCTTGGCAATAGGCCATAAACCCAGTGTTCGTAAGGGTTTACGGCACGTCGGCGACCTGCCGCCCCGGACGAGGAGTTTCGGTAAACTCCAAGTTGCGTATCTACGCCCCTCCCGCTAACTTACTTCCACGGCATCTTGTAACCATTCTCTCGCCAACTCACTACCAGGTTACCACCAAGGCTTCATGCAAGGCGACTTCGCGACCGGCTACGATCATCGCATCGACGGTGCGGGAAGGATCAATTTGCCTGCACAGCATCGCCGGGCCGTGCCCGGCGGATCGCTCTGGGTCGTGCAGCTCCACCGGGATTTCCTGACCCTCTACACCGCCGAGGGCTTCGAGGCGTTGAAGGAACGACTGACGGCCTACCGGCTTCAGGGTCCGAAGCAGGCGAGAACGTACAGAAAGGCCTTCGGAAGCGCCACTCCGTTAGAGGTCGACGCGACGGGTCGCGTCCTGATTCCGAAGAAACTGCGGGAAAAGTGCGGCCTGGCCGGCATCGTGAAGGTCCTGGGCGCCGGAAACCGGATCGAGCTGTGGAACCTCGACAGATATAACGAGGTTGTCGGCGACGACTTCGAGGATGTCGACATCCCGGAGGACATCTTCTGATGACCGGCCCGAGCTACCACGAACCGGTGATGACCCGGGAGGTCGTCCGGCTGCTCGCGCCGAGGGACGGGGCGCTCTACCTGGACGGTACGGCAGGCGGCGGTGGCCACGCCCGCGCGATTCTGGGCGCGGCGGCCGAGTGTCGACTTGTGGCGGTCGATATCGACCCGGAGGCGATAAGCGCCACGGGTCGAGTCCTCGGAGATGGAGGATTTACCGGGCGGTTCCGGCTCGTGCTCGGCAACTTCTCCGAGATATCCGCAGACGATCTCGACTCGGATGGGCTCGACGGAGCCCTGCTCGATCTCGGTGTGAGCTCGCATCAGCTCGACGACGAGGCGCGCGGTTTCACCTTCGCTCGCGGCGCCCCGCTGGACATGCGCATGGCGCGGGGCGGAGAGGATGATCGGGAGAACGCCACCCAACTGCTCGCCCGTTCGACCGGGGAGGAGCTCACCCACTTATTCAAAGCGTACGGCGAGGTGGTCGGAGCGCGGGCGTTGGCCAAGCAGGTCGCGCGCAGGTGTCGAGAGGGGTGCATGGCGACGAGCGACGACCTGGTGGCCGCCCTCGCCAGAACCCTGGGTCGCCTTCCGAAAGCGCGGGAGAAAGCCAGAGTCTTTCAGGCCGTGCGCGTCGCGGTGAACCGGGAACTGGAGTCGCTCGGTCGCGGACTGGAGGTCATAAGGGACCTGCTCCGCGCGAATGCCGTGTTGGTCGTGATCAGCTACCATTCACTCGAGGACCGCATAGTCAAGCGGGCCTTCCGGGAGTGGAGCGGGGGCTGCGTCTGCCCGAGTGGACTGCCGGCCTGCGCCTGCGGAGCCCGTTCCTTGGGCGAAGTCGTGACCCGGAGGCCGCTCCGGCCGTCGGATTCCGAGATCGGGCGCAACCACAGGGCGCGATCGGCGCGCCTGCGGGCGTGGAGGAGGGCGGCCTGATGCGCGGCCGAGTCTACCTGGGAATCGTGGTCCTGATACTGGCGGCGCTCGGGGTGCTCGGCGCGGTCGCGAGCCGGCAGGCATCGAGCCTGGACGCGCTGGAGCGCCGGGACGAGCTCCGCCGCCAGAACGCGCAGATGGAAGAACGCGTCACTCTGGTGAGCGAGGAGCTTCGGGCGCTTCTCTCCCGTCGGATGGTCTCGTCCCGGGCATCCGAGCTCCTGGGCATGCGCACGCCCTCAGGAAACGAGCTGGTGCTGCTTCCGGTGGGGAACGACCGATGAAGCTCTTCCGATCGAGGAGACGACGCTCCCTCTCGCCGGGTTCGGCCCTGCGCAAGGCCACGAAGCGCCCGCCCGCCCCCGACAAGGCGGTCCTCAGGCCGCCGGCGCCGGGACCGCGTTCCCGCGACCGGGAGGCGCCCGCCGAGGACGCTGGCCGCTCGACCGTCCTCCTCGTGCTTCTGATGCTCGTCGGAGCGACCGTCATCGGGAGGGCCGCCCAGGTTCAGCTCGTGGAGCATCGCGAGTGGAGCGAGCTCGCGGCTCGGCAGCACATCGGCCAAGAGGAGGCTCTCGCCCCTCGAGGTCGCATCCTTGCCCGCGAAGGCACTCCCATCGCGATCTCCGTCACACGTTACTCCGTAGGGATCTCTCCTCGGGAGCTCAGGGAGGCCGAGGCCGCGATCGGACTCTTGAGCGCCGAGCTGGGACTCGACCAGAGACGGGTACGGAAGGCCGTCGAATCCGACCGCCTCTGGGTCGTGCTGCCGGGACGCTATTCGTCGATCGCGCTCTCGGCCTTGAACGAACTGGACGGCGTCTATCTCCTTCCCGAGATCTCGCGCCACCTTCCGCAAGGCGAGCTCGCGCGCCATCTGATCGGCCGGGTCAGCGACGGAACCGGACTCGGCGGGATCGAGCAGGCTTTCGACTCCTTCCTGGAAGGCACGCCCGGACGCGAGATGCTCGTTCGGGATGGGCGGAGGAGGGAGATTCCCGGCCGCCGCGTCGTGGTCGTGCAGCCGGAGGCGGGGCTCGACGTCGTGACCACGATCGACCTCGGGCTCCAGGAGATAGCGCTTCAGGCCATCGACGAAGCGATTCTCGAAACCGGGGCGGTCGGCGGCGACATCGTCATGGCCGATCCCAGAACCGGAGAGATACTGGCTCTGGCGTCGAGGAGAGACGGCGCAGCCTCGCTCGCGGCGGTCACCACGCCGTTCGAGCCCGGTTCCACCCTGAAGCCGATCACGGTGGCGGGGCTGCTGGAACGCGAGGCGGCCTCGCTCGACGATTCGGTGGAGGTGAACGACGGTAGGTGGACGATCAACGGCCGCACTCTCCACGACGTGGGCGCCCAAGGGGCGATGACGGTCGCCGATGCGCTCCGGATCTCTTCGAACGTGGGAGTGGCGAAGGCGGCGCAGGCCCTGAGTCCGGGAGCCCAGTACGAGCTGCTTCGCGATTTCGGGCTGGGCACCCCGACCGGGATAGAACTGCCCGGCGAGGTCTCCGGGATGCTGAGGCGTCCCGAGGCGTGGACCGCCCAGTCGGCGGCTTCGCTGGCCATCGGCTACGAGGTTTCGGTGACCTCGATCCAGCTGGCCATGGCCTACTCGGCCCTTGCCAACGGTGGCAGGCTCATGAAACCGCTCCTCGTCCGGGAGGTTCGCGACCGGAACGGCGCCGTGGTGGCGTCGAACGAGCCTGCCGCAGTTCGGCGTCCGGTCTCGGCGGCGACCGCTGACGCGATCATGGAAGTGCTGACGGAGGTGGTCGAGGACGGGACGGCCACGGCGGCCCGCCTGGCAAGCTTCAAGGTCGCGGGCAAGAGCGGCACGGCCAGACTGTACGACCCGGACAGGGGCTATGAAGACGGGGCCTACTCGTCGTCGTTCGTCGGAGCCTTCCCGGCGGAGGCGCCGCAGCTCCTCATCGTGGTCAAGCTCGAACGCCCGCAGGGGGAATACTACGGCGGTGCGGTGGCAGCGCCGGTCACCCGCGCCGCCATGCAGGCGATTCTCGCCTCGCGCGAGCAGCATCTCGACCGACGAGCTCTGCTGGCTCAGGCCGAGGAAGGTCGCCCGAACGCCTTCGTCGGCCGATCCTTCCGGTCGGACGGTGAGGCTGCCGGCCCAAGATTCACCGCATTCGGATTCGAAGGCTCGGGACCGTCCGGCTCCGGGTCACGGTCGCTGGGAAGCCCACCGGTTCCCGAACCGGGCGTCGTGCCGAGGGTGGAGGGTCTGGAGGCCCGGGTCGCCGCCAGACGACTGCACGCCGCAGGCCTCAGGATCGTTTGGGCAGGTTCCGGTCGGGTCGTCGGGACCGTCCCGAACGCAGGCGAGGCCGTCTCCCGAGGCGACACCGTTCGCATCATGACCCGGGGTTCCCCGTGGGTGGGCAGACGCTAGCGGCCGTCGCTCAGGTACTGGCCGGAGCCGGGGTGCTGGTCGGCTCCCGGGGCGACTTGCGCACCGAGGTTGCGGGCGCGAGCCAGGATTCGACGAATACCGCGGCGGACGACCTGTTCTGCGCCTGGAAGGGGAGCATTGTGGACGCTCACGACTTCCTGCCGGTTGTAGCGCGGCGCGGCGCGTCGGGAGCGGTGGTCGAACGAGCCGTGGAGAGTGTGCAGATTCCGCAGCTCGTGGTCTCGGACGGCAGACGGGCGGCCGCTGTGGCGGCGGCGTTCCTCGCCGACCACCCGGACCGCAGCATGACGATGGTGGGGATCACCGGAACGAACGGCAAAACCACGACCTCGCTCATCACGCGACACCTCCTGGGCCGACTCGGGCCGGCGGCGGCGGTCGGCACCGTGGGCGTGGTCGGTGCGCGGACGCCCGCCGAGCCGGGATCGGCCCTCACGACGCCGGGACCGGTCGAGACGGCCGCCACCCTGCGCTCGCTGGCGGACGCTGGCACCGTCTCCGTCACCATGGAAGCCTCTTCTCATGCGCTCGACCAGCGGCGCCTGGACGGGATCGAGTTCGACATCGGCGTCTTCACCAATTTCACGCAGGATCATCTCGACTACCACGGCGATCTGGCTAGCTACCTCGACGCCAAGAAGCGACTGACCGAGCTGATCGCCGCCGACGGCTCGATCGTGGTAAACGCCGACGATCCCGCCTGGAACGCTCTGGATGGCGGAGGAAGGCGGATGCGGACCTTCTCGCTCGCCGGCGGCGAGGCGAGCGTCGGAGCGGAAGATGTGGCGGCCTCCTCCCTCGGCTCCGAGTTCACCTGCCGCTGGTACGGCGAACGGATCTCGGCCAGGCTGCCGTTGCCGGGCCGGTTCAATGTCTCGAACGCCTTGGCCGCCCTGAGCGTCGCGGAGCTGGCGGGCGTGGATCGGCGCGACGCCGTGGCCTTGCTCGCCGAGGCCCCCCAGGTACCCGGGCGGCTCGAACGGGTCGTGGAGACCCCCTTCTCGGTCTACATAGACTTCGCGCACACCGCCGATGCGCTGAAGAACGTGCTCGCGACACTGAAGCCGCTGACCAAGGGCCGGCTGATCGTGGTCTTCGGCGCCGGCGGAGACCGGGATCGAGGCAAGCGCGCCCAGATGGGAGCCGCCGCGCGTTTGGCGGACACAGTCGTTCTCACATCCGACAATCCCCGCGGCGAAGATCCGGAGAGGATCATGGACGACATCGCCGCCGGCCTCGGCGGAACCCGGTTCGCGCGCGACGCC
>LXNJ01000907.1_pt1 | contig 18841 bp, 20 predicted proteins | sample 809081 | NCBI WGS metagenome assembly LXNJ01 (sample SAMN04870510, study PRJNA318959) | sponge metagenome | biome: sponge; feature: marine sponge reef; material: water | host: Petrosia ficiformis | place: Greece: Milos, Mediterranean Sea | collected 2013-05-29 | depth 5-7 m
ACAAGGGCGGTAAGGATACCTCTGGTGACTATATTTATTTGAGAAATAGTGACGGGCAGTATAAATTAGATAAAAATGGCCATCTGATTGTTGAACACGATCTACACAATCACAATGGCGAACTACCAGATGGGATTGCCGAAGTTTTTATTGCATGGGCAAAGGGAGAAAGTTTAAGTTTTTGGCAGTAATAACCTGAATTAAATCCCTTGATAAGGGGCAGGACCCTATAGCGATAGCGTATGGGGAGTGGGAATCAACACTAAATACGCATTTGGTATTTAGTGGGTTAAAATTCAACAGTAGATCAGAACGCTTTTAGGAGAGCAATAAGAACACCAAGTACAGCAAGTCCAGCTGTCACCGTCCATTGAAGCGTCTTAATCCCTGCCTCCAGGCGATCCAGACGTTGTCCATTAGACCGAACCTCATCGCGTAGCGAGTCTAAATCCGCTTTATCAGCTTTTTGGTCTAATTTTTCATTAACAGACTTCAGTTCTGTCTTAACATCGTTGACATCTGCCTTGAGTTCTGTCTTAACGGCCTTGAGTTCTGCCTTAACGTCGCTGACATCTATCTTATCGGCTTTTTCGTTTATGACATGATCCGCGCGTCCCTCAAGCCGCTCCAATCGGACACCTATCTCTTTGAGTGTCTGTAATAATAATTCGTTGAAATGATCTGACATCAGAACCCTCCTACATTGTAGGATAACAGAAATTCGTGGTGGATGTCAAGCAATTATTAGGAATATTAATAATGCAGTATTCAATCGTTAATTTTAGTGAAGTAAATTTGCACAAAGATAAGAGGTTAGATGCAGATCATTACCATCCCTACCATTTGGAAAATCTTAGAAAATTTGAGAACAAGTCACAACCACTCTCTGAATATATCACACATATATCTGGCGGTGCAACACCTCTTGGAGCGGTTTACCCAGAAGAAGGCGTCCCTTTTCTGAGAGTACAAAATATAATGCCAAACTACATCTCAGCCGCAGGCATAAAATATTTATCCCTTCTCAAAACCAAGAAATCATAAGAAGCCAATTAAAGAAAGACGATGTTTTACTGACTATCACAGGCGTTTCCTATGGAAAATCCGCAGTTGTGACAGATGAGTTTGTCGGTGCAAATATTAATCAACATTCCGTAAAAATGACGGTTAGAAATATCTCACCTTATTTTTGTCTACCTTCCTAAACTGTAAATACGGGTATTCACAATCTACAAGGCACGTAGTAGGAATTACACGTCCCGCTTTAGATTATTCAGCTATAAAGTCTTTTTTAGTCCCAGAATTAGATGGAAAATTCCAAGAAACAGTAGCGAAATACTGCACTCAAGCAGAGAAATTAAGAACAGATTCTAAACAACGTTATACCGATGCACAAACCCTCCTCCTCTCCGAACTCGGGCTCACCGACTGGCAACCAAAGCAACAGTTAACCTTTGTTAAAAACTTTTCAGACATGGAATCCGCTGGACGTATTGACGCTGATTATTTTCAACCGAAATATGATGAAATCGTCAACGCTATTAGAGATTATCCGGACGGTTGGGATACGTTAGAAAAACTGGCGCGCTTGAAAGATAGTAAATTCAACCCTGAGGTCGAGACTGAATACAAATACATTGAACTTTCAAACATCGGTAGTAATGGTGAGGTAACAGATTGTATGGTTGAATTAGGACAAGATTTATCGACCAGAGCGCGGCGCAAGGTAACCGCAGGAGATGTTATTATTTCATCTGTTGAGGGTTCATTGGATAGTATCGCCTTGATAACTGAAGAATATGATAGTGCGTTATGTTCAACTGGATTTCATGTTATCCAATCAGATGTGCTTAAATCCGAAGTTTTACTCGTGCTTTTGAAAAGCATTGTCGGGCAGTTACAACTTAAAAAAGGTTGTAGTGGAACAATCCTAACTGCTATTAACAAGGAAGAATTTAGTAAGATTGTCGTCCCAAAAATTAGAGAAGAGAAACAAATTGAGATTCAAGAAAAGGTGCTTGAATCCTTCAACGGACGCAAGCGTGCCAAAAACCTCTTGGAATATGCTAAACGTGCAGTTGAAATTGCTATTGAACAGGACGAACAGGCTGCTATTGATTGGTTGGAATCTGTTTCACAGGTGCCAGATGCTTAGCGTGTGTCCCTTCAATCACCAGAGGATTCTTAAGAGCGTTCAACAAAGAGCTGAACGTATCTAATAATCGTGTAGCATCCTCATTAGAGAACATATTTAAAAGCGTTTCGGTATCAATACCAGTTCGTTTGCAAATTTCAACAACTCCACCTTGTGATTCTATAAAGACCCGAAGCTCCTTCAGGAAGAAGGGCAGATCGCCATCAGCATGGTATTCTTCCAATGTCAATTGGAGATAGTTAATTGCTGCCTCCGGATCATCAGCAAGTCTTCTAATTTGATACTCGCGCCAGCTCCCCATTTCTCTCATTGATGTGTCTCCTTATATTCCCGCCAATAGGTTTTTGCGATTTCAATATCCCCTTGTTGTGATTTCCTATCCCCACCACAAAGCAAATAACAATATGAGAAGTAAGCGTGCCAAAATAGATCCGATATCCTGGTCCGTAGTTTATTCTCAGTTCATATAAATCGCTACCCAACCTTTTACAATCACCGAAGTTTCCCTCTTGTAGACGTGCAATTCGTCTCTGAATGTTTGCGCGTGTTCTTTTATCTTGGAGTTGTGTCAACCACTGACGGAACGGGTTACGTCCTTCTGGTGTGATATAGTTCCTGACCTCTCTGGCAATGACTTGCATATTTTGTAAGTATAACACATCTGCACGGCATTTTCAAATTATGCATCTTGAAGGGGTGTGTAAAGTTTTTGTAGAAATCCGCCCTACAGTGGAAAACGCCGCGTAATCATTGCAAATTGAACCTATGTAACCAAATATTTACACACCCTGCTAAACAAATTTTCTTGACTTTTCCACCAATTTGTGATACTATTAATTGGGTAACTATGGTAGATTTTAGAATTAATTGAATCTGTGGACAAGCGAGGTTAGGAAACCTCGCCTACCGGTGAATGTCCGAGGCGCAATGAATTGCGCGACTACAAACGGCGTAAATTCTAAGAAGATGTTCACTTGATTTTATAATTCACTATAAATTTGAAAACGGGGCGTGGCGCAGCCCGGAAGCGCGCTTGAATGGGGTTCAAGAGGTCGCTGGTTCGAATCCAGTCGCCCCGATTTTTTGGGTGTTGAAGCGGATTGATATACCGTTCGTTGCCCATTTTCAGTTAATAAGAATATCAGAAAAGAGGCAGTTGTAGTCGTGGATAAATCGTGTATCAATGTAGGAATTTTAGGATGGGGAACAGTCGGCACTGGTGTTTCCAAGATTCTGATAAATCAGAATACGCTCATATCCAAAAATAGTGGCATCCAACTATGCGTAAAAAAAGTCGTAAAACGGACACTTCCTGCTTCGCGAGAGGGGATAGAACTTCCCGCTGACTGTCTAACTTCCGATCCTGCTGAAGTTGTTGACAACCCAGAAATTGATATTGTCGTAGAGCTTATCGGTGGCATTTCCGAAGCACATTCACTCATTACTCGTGCGATTCAAAACGGTAAGCACGTTGTGACAGCAAACAAAGCTCTCTTGGCAGAACATGGAGGTGAGTTATTCCAATTAGCGAAGAAACATCAGGTGAGTCTCAATTTTGAAGCAAGCACAGCGGGCGGCATACCAATTATCAAAACGCTCCAAGAAAGTTTCACGGCTAATCAAATTCAATCTATCTACGGCATTGTTAACGGCACTTGCAACTATATGCTGACTGAAATGAATGAACGTGGTGTTGATTTTGCTGATGTGCTTACAGATGCCCAAGAGAAAGGTTTTGCTGAAGCGGATCCCACACTTGACGTTGAAGGTATTGATGCTGCCCAAAAGTTAACACTTCTCATTGCGCTCGCCTACGGTGTGAATCTCTCAGTTGACCAATTTCATGTTGAAGGTATCACAGACATTTCTCAGCAAGAGATTCAATATGCACATGAACTCGGCTATGTAATCAAACTGCTTGCTATTGCGAAATTAACCGATGACAATCGTGTGGAAGCGCGCGTACATCCAACACTTCTGCCAGAACGAAGCCTATTAGCAAACGTTGGCGGCGCATTTAATGCTGTCTGTGTTATCGGATCGGCTGTCGGCCCAACACTTTTTTATGGACAAGGGGCAGGTGAAATGCCTACTGCAAGCGCTGTTGTGGCAGATATTATTGATGCTGCAAAATCTATCCAGTGGGGTGTGAGTTCACCAATCTCTCAAGCATGGCTTTCGAATTCGGAGACTGAAATTACTGTCTGTTCTATTGACGATATTGAGACACGCTACTACCTCCGCTTTGTCGTTATTGATCGCCCAGGCGTTTTGGCAAGTATTGGCAACATATTAGGAAACCATAATATCAGTATTGCTTCAGTTATTCAAAAAGAGCCTCACGGCACCGATACCGTTTCACTCATGATGCTAACGCATAAGGCACGAGAAAAAAATATGAAAGCCGCGCTTAAGCAGATTTACACACTTGAAGTTGTCAAAGGCGACGCGAAACTTATTAGAATTGAAGAAGAAGTAGCCTTTTAAGTCCACCAGACAAAACAATGAAAGACACGTTAGTTTTTGACGCAAGAAACATTCGAGACGGGGTCTTCAATAATCATGAAGTAGAAATCCTAACCTCGCAGCTTGAATTGGATCTTGATGATGTCCAATTTATCAGTCCAGTGCGGGGCACCGTTCAACTACTCCGTCACAGCGAGGATAATATTTACGTCAAAGCTGAAGTATTCACGGATATTGAAATGCAATGCGGTAGATGTCTTGAACCTTTTGAGGAAGACGTCACAGCAACTTTTGAGCTGCAATTCACGCCAGTTCGCAACCCCGAAGATATAAAATCTGAAGGAGACGGAGAACGCTACTATGATGGTGAAACGTTTGACATCTCTGAAGATGCCCGACAAGCATTGGTAATCCAGATACCAATTTGGCCTCTCTGCTCACAGACCTGTGAAGGCTTATGCCATGGATGCGGTGTAAATCTCAATGAAGAGCATTGTACTTGTCAAAATACAGATAAAATTGAATCTGAAACGCCCAATGTAAATTCACCTTTTGCAGTGCTCCCACAGTTATTAGAAACAGCGAAATTGGAGAACAAATCCAAATCAAAAAATCGTAAGGAGATAATTTCTAAAAATGGCACATCCAAAACGTAAAACATCAAAATCGAAAAAAAGAATGCGTAGAAGCCATCATGCACTTCGGAGCCAAGTTGTTACAGGCTGCTTATATTGTGGAGAAATGATGGTTTCACACCGAGTCTGTCCGCATTGTGGGCACTATAAAGGGAGATCAGTTCTAAAGTCTACAGAAGAACAGTTGTAGGTAAGACACCAGCGTCTCAATTCTCGCCGATTAAGCCTTCACACTGTGTTGATTCTTCTAAATCGGCTAAAAAGGATTTTTTAGCATGGATCGATATACAGCAATCATAGGGACGGGTTCTTATCTACCTGAAACCGTTTTAACCAATTCTGATCTTGAAAAGATGGTAGATACCAGCGACGAATGGATTCTTCAACGCACAGGCATTGCTGAGCGACGAATCGCCGAAGACGACATCGCCACTTCGGATCTCAGTGTGCAAGCGGCACGATTAGCTATAAAAAAAGCACAAATTGACCCACTCGAAATTGAAATGATCCTCGTTGCTACCGTTACACCCGACACATTTTTTCCATCAACTGCTTGTTATGTGCAGAAAGGGATCGGTGCTAAAAACGCGGCAGCAATGGATATATCCGCTGCATGTGCAGGATTCTTATATGGGCTTGATTTAGCAAATGGCTTGATTGTATCTGGACAGTATGATACTATACTTGTAGTCGGAGGCGAAGTTTTTAACAATATCGTTGATTGGAACGATAGAAACACATGCGTCCTCTTTGGAGATGGGGCAGGCGCTGCCGTTGTCCAAGCAACTGAAGAATCGAAAGGAATTCTCGCCTCTTACATCGGATCTGATGGGGATTATGCTGACATTGATCTACTCGGTATACCCGCTGGTGGGTCCAGAATGCCGGTAACATCAGAGGCAATTGATCAAAAACTGGATAAAATTCAGATGAATGGGCGCGAAGTTTTCAAACTTGGGGTTCGTCTCATGCCAGAAGCAGCACAACGCGCCCTAAGCAAAGCAAACCTCAGTGTTGAAGATATTGATTTGTTAATACCGCATCAAGCAAACTTGCGTATTATTGAAGCGGTCGGCGATAGGCTCGGTGTGCCACGAGAAAAGGTATATATAAACGTTGACAAATACGGCAATACCTCAGCAGCAACGGTAATCATCGCATTAGACGAAGCAATCCAGGATGGACGCGCAAAACCGGGGGACCTGATATTGCTCGTAACTTTTGGTGCCGGCCTGACATGGGGAAGTACGCTTTTAAGATTGTAAACTGCACTAATTGTTGTTACGTGCCAGATTTAGGTTTCATTTATAGTAAAATCTAAAACATGTGAACACTCCCTGGTAGATGCGGTTTCCCGCCAAATACCACACGCGTATTTGGCGTTGATTCACTGTATCTATGAGACTAAACAAACACCGGTTCGGTTGGGAAACTGAACCTACCACAGTGTCCAAATAATTATTGGTTCCTATAAGCGCCACAGACAAAATGACGCAAATCGCCTTTATTTTTCCAGGACAGGGTTCACAGAAAGTTGGTATGGGATCGGAATTGGCACAGACTCACGCAATTGCCAAAACCGTTTTTGATGAAGCAGATAATTTCTTAGAAAGGTCATTAAGCCAACTCTGTTTTGAGGGACCAGCAGCAGAATTAAAACAGACAGAAAACACACAACTCGCTATTTTAACGTGCAGCGTCGCTACGTTGCAAATTCTCACACAATTGGGGGTTGTACCGAAGATTGTAGCAGGCCATAGTTTGGGGGAGTATTCCGCGCTTGTAGCGTCTGGCGTTCTTGAATTTGTGGACGCGTTACAATTGGTCAGTGCCCGCGCACAGTTTATGGCAGAAGCGGGTAAAAAACAGAACGGCACAATGGCAGCAATCCTTGGCATGGAGGCAGCGCAGCTTGAACACTTCTGTGAGAGGGTTGATGGTGTGGTGAAGATCGCCAATTACAACTGTCCAGGACAATTGGTAATTTCAGGGGAGGTTGATGCGGTTAATCAGGTTGTCGCTCTTGCATCTGATGTAATTGGAGCGAGAAGATGTCGTCCCTTGCCTGTCAGTGGTGCTTTTCATTCGCCACTGATGGAATCAGCGCAACAAAAGTTTCAAGATGTGCTTGACTCGGTAAAGCTAAATCCACCGCAAATTGATATAGCGATGAACGTAACAGGCGAGTTTGCAACAAATACGGATGACATCAAACACTTACTCTTTCAACAGATAACACAACCTGTCCAATGGGAAAAGACACTGCACACTATTGAGGAAACCGGAATCACAGATTTTATAGAGGTTGGACCAGGACAAGTTTTATCTGGTTTAGTGAAACGGACACTGCCCGAAAGTACTGCCTTGAACGTTGAAGATGTTGAGGCACTTTCACTCGTGACAGATGAATATGGAAGTGGTGAATAAATGGAACAGCGTGTTTTTATAGAGGATATGCTGAATGGAAAAACCGCAATCGTAACAGGTGCGTCGCGTGGTATTGGTGCAGCAATCGCCCACAGACTATGTGAAGTCGGTGCAAACGTCGTTATCTGCTCGCGTTCTATTGAAAGTGTCTCCCAAACCGCCACTGCGTTGAAAGACAAAGGCTACACCACGCACGCAATGGCAGCCGACATTTCCAAAAAAGAAGATGTTGAAACGCTTGTTGAAGAAACACTCGAACAGTTTTCGCAGATTGATATCCTCGTGAACAACGCTGGAATTACACGGGATATGTTACTGATGCGTCTCAAAGATGAAGACTGGGATGCTGTTTTACAGACAAATCTAACCGGAACGATGTATTGCACCCGCGCTGTTCTTCGTCCTATGATACGCCAAAAAAGTGGGCGTATCATCAATATCTCGTCAGTTATCGGATTGATGGGAAATGCAGGACAAGCGAGTTACGCTGCAGCAAAAGCTGGCATCATAGGTTTAACAAAAACGACTGCAAAAGAAGTTGGTACACGGGGCATAACTGTAAATGCTATCGCCCCCGGATTTATTACAACCGACATGACAGCGCAAATACCTGAAGAATTTCAGAAAAAACTGCTTGAACTTATTCCATTACAGAACTTTGGCACGCCAGAAGATGTCGCAGACGCTGTCTGCTTTTTGGCATCCGATGCCGCCCGTTATATCACCGGACAAACCTTTCAGGTTGACGGTGGCATGGTGATGTAGCTTATATCTCTAAATTCTGTCAATAGGCAGCAAAATTTGTATTCTTAATAGTTGGCTTACCGTAGGGACAGTTACTAAAAATATGGGACTCTCCCTGCAATTAACCTTGATTTTTAAATTAGGAGCGGACCCGGCAATCATTCAATTGTCGTTGATTTATCCGCCCGTTTGATAGGAGATTAAAATAAAGAAATGGCTACGAACGAAAAACGACTTATTGAAATTATTGCCCACCAACTCGGTATTGACGCAGATAACGTAACACCTGATGCTTCATTCATGGAAGACTTGGGAGCGGACTCGCTTGATCAAGTTGAATTAGTCATGGCACTTGAAGAGGAATTTGACCTTGAAATCCCTGACAGTGATGCTGAAAAGATACAAACTGTTCAAGATGCCCTTGATTACCTTGATGAGCATGTATAAATTCACATAATTTGACACATCTCTTGAGGGCGTGTAGCCGAAAACTGCTGTCCTCTTGACTACTTAAGAAAAGGATCGGTCTCGTGGAGCGTGTAGTTATTACAGGAATCGGAGTTGTCAATGCGATTGGCAATACGAAAGAAGAATATTGGGATGCGCTTGCTGTCGGTAAAAACGGAATCGGACCTTTAACCTTTTTTGATGCAAGCGAATATCGGACTCAGATCGCCGCTGAAGTAAAAAACTTTGAAGCGGAAAAGTATCTGGATAAGAAAGCTGTCACCCGTTTTCCGCTTTTCATTCAGTACGCACTTGCTGCTTCAATGATGGCGCATGAGAATTCGGGTATAGACTTGTCTGAAGTTGATCCCTATCGCGCAGGAGTCCAAATCGGTTCTGGTGTCGGTGGCATCGGTGTGCTTGAAGAAAACGCAGCAGTACTTATTGATAAAGGTCCTAAACGCGTCAGTCCATTTCTTGTGCCATTTATGATCATTAACATGGCATCGGGACAAGTGTCTATCCATTTTGACCTCAGAGGGCCCAGTTCTGCGTCTGTCACTGCTTGTGCAACTTCTAACCATTCCATGGGTGAATCATTTCGCTTGATTCAACACGGATATGCGGATGTGATGTTTACAGGTGGTGCTGAATCAGCGATTACACCATTGGCTGTTGCGGGCTTCTGTTCAATGCGTGCAATGTCCGAACGTAACCATGAACCTGAACATGCTTCTCGTCCATTTGACAAAGAACGCGATGGGTTTGTTATGGGTGAAGGCGCGGGGGTTCTTATCCTTGAATCACTATCACATGCCCAAAAACGTGGTGCCTATATCTACGCTGAGGTAGTCGGTTTCGGAATGACTTCGGATGCGCACGATATGGTGAGTCCACCCAAAAGCGGTGAAGGTGCAGCTAAAGCGATGGAATTTGCGCTTAGTGATGCAAAACTGCCGATAGACGCCGTTGACTATATCAATGTACACGGCACCTCTACGCCAATTGGCGATGTTGCCGAAACTAACGCTATTAAATCCCTCTTTGGTGAACGCGCCTACAAAATTCCGATTAGTTCTACTAAATCTATGGTTGGACATCTGCTCGGAGCAGCGGGTGCGGTGGAACTTATAGCCTGCATAGGTGGTATGGAAAAAGGCTTTCTACCACCGACTATTAACTACGAAGTGCCGGATGAAGAGTGTGATTTAGATTACATTCCGAACGAGAGTCGTGATGCCAAGATTGAAGTAGTGCTCTCCAACGCCTTCGGTTTCGGCGGACACAACACTTCTATCGCTATCCGCAAATTCTCCGGTTAGCCGTGTCTCTGTCCACTTCTTACCATTCAAATTCTGTGCATTCAGCATATATTGGCTTCGGAAGCAACATCAACGATAGACTTTCGTATATTGAGGACGCTATCCACGCCTTATCGCAAGCGAAGGGAATCACCTTACAAAAGATTTCCTCGCTCTACAAAACCGCCCCGGTCGGATACGAAACGCAGGCAGATTTTCTAAATGGTGTTGTTGCAATCAAAACCAGCCTTTCCCCTCACACCTTGCTGCACACCTTAAAACAGATCGAAACCGACGTTGGTAGGCAACACCGCGCCCGCTGGGGGCCGAGAGAGATTGACATGGATATTTTAATCTATGGAGATATCTGCCTGCAATCCCTCTATCTTATTATCCCGCACCCAGAGATGCATCTCCGCCGCTTTGTGCTTGTCCCGTTAGCTGAAATCGCTCCAGATGTTGTCCATCCTGTTTTCAATGAAACTATCCAAACTTTACTTGAGCGTCTTGAGGATGATAAGTCCGTTGTGAAAAATAAAGATTATGATTTTTCATCCTACCCACCATCTTAATCAAATTTTATCGCACAATCTGTCAGTTTGTGCTACCTGTCCCTGTCAAACACTCTTCTTTTCTTATAGACTTCCATACTGCAATCTGATATAATTCCTTCAACGACTTAAGGAGAGTAGAGAGATGCGATGGTTTGAAACCCGCGGACCCGTGTACCCTGAGGATAACTACGTTGTCGCCCGAACAGAAGAACTCGCGGATTTTGTAGAGCGATTGGAAAAGGGGAGATACATAGTCCTCTTTGCGCCACGCCAGACCGGTAAAACTACATTTTTCCGAAACGGACTCGATACACTTGAAAATAATGAAGACACATATTTCCCAATACAACTTAATTTTGAGGTGTACGTAGACATTGATGCTAATGTCTTCTATGGTTCTTTCTGTAACGAAATTTGTAAAAAAATTAGGGACGTATACCAAAAACGGAGAGAAAATCTCTCTGAAGAACTCAACCAATTTTTGGTGAGTGCACAGATAACCGATTCTGTTTCAATGTTAGAGTTCTTTGAAACTCTTGGAAGTTTGTTGGAAAAGCAGCGGTTTGTCATGATTATTGACGAATTTGATGCTATTCCACCACCTGCTTTACGAGGATTTCTACATACACTCCGTCAAATTTATCTTTCCGAAAAAACCCGATGTCCACATAGTGTCGGCATTGTCGGTGTCAAGAGCATCACACAACTGAATTATGATCGCTCAATATCTCCATTTAATATCCAAGACGAATTCAAATTGCCCAATTTCACACTTGAGCAGGTGCAGGAACTTCTTTCACAATATACGGACGAAGTTGGACAACCTTTTGTCTCTGAAGTAATAGTATCTATCCACAAACAAACTGCTGGACAACCAGTGCTTGTCAATCGATTTGCGCAAATTCTTACCGAAGAATTGGACATCCCGAAAAGCGAACCAATTACAATGGAACACTTTTCAAAAGCACACGTAAAACTCCTTCGCGAACGAAACACCAATATTGCCCATCTGACGACCAATATCCGTAGAGATCGGCGGTTTGAGGCATTACTCATGAAGATCGCTTCTTACGATGAAGGGGTGGAATTCACCCTGCACAATGAACTCATCAGTGAACTAACGACTTATGGCGTAATCACCGAAGGTACTGATGGAATGTGTGAAATTGTCAATCCAATTTACCACTATTGCATTATGCAAGCATTCAAACCTGCGGTTAATGGATTAGAACAAGATTACTTACCTGAAGAAACCCATGACGGATTTAAGGATTATCTCACATCGGACGGACATATTCAGATGGAGGCACTCCTTGACAACTTCCGAGACTTCATTGCACGCGTAGGGTTCAAGATTCTACAAGTGCCAGAAACACCACAAGAATACGTTGGGCAACATCTACTCTTCGCTTATTTGAGCCAGTTTGTTCAGATTGTGGGTGGAACTATGTATCTTGAGGTGCAGATGGGACGTGGCAGAATGGATATCCTAATTCTCCACAACCAACAAAAATACATCGTTGAAACAAAAATATGGGGTGGAGATACTCGATATCAGTCAGGCAAAGCACAACTTGCCGCGTATGTTAGATTGGAAAAAGCACAAGAGGGGTATTATGCCGTATTTGATCATCGGAAAACACCGGAACCACGAGTGGAAACTGAAACATTTGATGGATTAACTATTCGCAGTTACGTGATTCCTGTGGTACAAGAACTTCCTTCATCGATTCAACCATAATCAAAACTTGCAATTACCAATCAAGTATAGTATAATCTTTAAACATTTTAACCTTGAAATAGGTTGACAATATACCTCATACACACATAAAAAATGAACATACACGAATACCAAGCCAAAGAGATTTTAGAGTCCTTTGGTGTTAGGACACTCCCTGGCAAAGTCGCTGAAACACCAGAAGAAGCGGAAGCCATCGCGAAAACAATTGATTGCACTAAATACGTTGTCAAAGCACAAATTCACGCAGGTGGGCGCGGAAAGGGTGGCGGCGTTAAACTCGCAAACTCTACCGCTGAAGTAAAACAGCTCGCCACGGATATGCTCGGCATGCAACTTGTAACACCTCAGACAGGTCCCGAAGGCAAACTTGTCAGAAAAGTTCTTATTGTCCAAGCAGCAAAAATACAGAAGGAATTCTACCTCGCCATCTTACTTGACCGGGAAACATCACAACTCACCCTCATAGGTAGTGAAGAAGGTGGTGTCAACATAGAAGAAGTTGCGGCACAAACTCCCGAAAAGATTATCAGAACACAGATTCATCCCGCCTTTGGGTTAACCGAGTTTCAAGCGCGGGAGTTTGCATACAAACTGATCACTGACACAACCTATCGGCAGCTTATTCCAAGTGCCGTTGAATTGATTACCTGTCTTTACAATGCGTTTGTTGAATGTGATTGTTCACTGATAGAAATTAATCCGCTGGCAATTGTAGGTGAGGAAGATAACTTAGAAATCGTAGCACTTGATTCTAAGGTCAACTTTGACGACAACTCCCTTTGGCGAAATCCCGATATTGCTGCGATGCGTGATCCGCATGAAGAAGACCCCAGTGAATTAGAGGCGAGCGAATCTGGCTTAAGTTACATCCGTCTTGATGGTAATATCGGTTGCATGGTAAACGGCGCGGGATTGGCAATGGCAACGATGGACATAATCAAACAGAAAGGCGGCGAACCTGCAAACTTCCTTGATGTTGGGGGAGGTGCATCTGTTGAGGCTGTCGCACATGCCTTCCGTCTTATCCTTGCAGACGAAAACGTGAAAGCTGTTCTTGTGAATATTTTCGGCGGCATCATGAAATGTGACACCATCGCCACCGGTATTGTTGAGGCAGCAAAGCAGGTCAAACTCAACGTCCCACTTGTGGTCAGATTAGAAGGTACAAACGTGGAACTGGGAAAACAAATTATTGCCGAATCTGACTTGAACCTTCAACTTGCAGAGGGGCTTTCTGAAGCGGCGGAACTTGCTGTGACCGCAGCAAATGCCGCATAGAGGACTTTTGAACAAGCGAAGTGAAAAACAAGCCGCATCTGACGAGTTAATCTTACCACATCAACAATTTGACATTGTGGCAAAAGACCCGTTTTGTAACTTTCCGGAGGATATGTTCCAATTTCTAATGGATGGGAATGATTTTGAGTTTATTGAGCATGTAGACAGCAATTTAACCACTGTTGAAGTTCGCCACATGGACATCCTGATAAAGGTGCTAAGGGATGAAAAACCTGTTTTAGTACATTGTGAAATCCAGACAGACGATAGCACACATCCAAACATGGTTCAGCGGAATGTAGGCTATCTCGGCAGGTGTTTTGAAAAATATGGGTTACCGATCTATTCTTACGTGCTTTACCTTCGGTCAACTGCGGGTGTTAGAGACCCAGGCGGATATTTTCAAGATGTGCCAGGACATCGCTTCATTGTTGAATATCAAGTAATTCGGTTAAACGAGATTGACGGTGAGGAAATTCTTCAGACACAGCAGCCAGGACTGATGCCATTTACACCTTTGATGAAACCACCTGTCAATATGTCAAGCGTTGAGTGGACGACACATTGCGTAGAAGTAACGCAGTCATTGTCCGTGGATACAGCGGCACGGAATAATTTACTGGTAGAACTATGGGTAATGAGTGGTTTAAGGCATGAACGTCAAAACCTATTAACAATATTATCGGAGGACATTGTGAAAGAATCGTCAGTTTATGAAATGATTATTGAACGTGGTATGGAACGCGGTATTGAGCAAGGTAAGCAGCTAGGCATTGAACAAGGTAAGCAGCTAGGGGCCAAAACAAAAACTATTGAATTTATCACGGATTTACTTGACAAGCGTTTTGAGATGAGTACTGCCGAAATCTTAACGCCTTTGCTTCAACCGATTGACGATTTAGAACAGCTCAGACAGTTGTTTCATGAAGCATTAGAAGTGGAACATTTAGAAGATTTTATCCGGTCAGCACAAACGGCTCAAAATGGAACATAGTGGGTATTGAAGAATCGCTAACGGAGTCATTAGCGGTATAACGTATATCGCATAGAAAAGAAAAAATGGCAAAACTTGAATTAGCAGATATAGACATTACTGGAAAACGGGTTCTCGTGCGTGTGGACTTTAACGTCCCCTTGAAAGATGGAAAAATCACGGACGAAACCCGTATTACTGCTGCTCTGCCCACCCTTTTAGACCTTATCCATCGGAATGCGAAAATCATCCTTGTTACACATTTAGGCAGACCAACAGTAGGATCATCCACAGATCGCGAAGAACTTTCTACTGCGCCAATTGCTATTGCACTTAGTCAAAAACTGGGAAAACGTATTACACATGTTCAAGATTGCATCGGTGAAGATGTTCAAAGTGCTGTTGAGTCGTTGGAAGGTGGTGAAATCCTACTCCTTGAGAACGTTCGGTTTTATGCAGAAGAAACAGACAACGATTCTGAGTTTGCAAAACAACTCGCCTCACTTGCAGATGTTTATGTTAACGATGCTTTCGGTACTGCTCACCGTGCACATGCCTCAACAGAAGGCGTGACACACTACTTGACAACATGTGCCACAGGTTTACTCATGGCACGCGAGATACACTACCTCAGCATGAGTCTTGAGAACCCCGAACGTCCATACATAGCAATTCTCGGTGGTGCCAAAATATCAGATAAAATCACACTGATTGAGAATCTATTAGGAAAAGTTGACAATCTGCTTATCGGTGGTGGTATGGCTTATACGTTTCTTGCTGCGATAGGCGTTTCAATCGGGAACTCACTCGTTGAAAAAGAAAAACTTGATGTAGCTGCATCCCTAATAAAGAAAAAAGGGTTTGCAGATACCGTTCTCCTACCAGTTGATCATATTGCAGGACAAACGTTTGACCCTGAAACCGAATCTCAGATTGTAAATGAAGTGGCTGTCCCTGACGGATGGCAAGGATTAGACATCGGTCCCAAAACTGTTGCCGTGTTTAGTGAACGAATTGCCTCCGCAAAAACAGTTGTATGGAACGGTCCTTTAGGTGTCTATGAGTTCAAAAAATTTGCCCAAGGCACAATCTCGGTTGCTAAAAAGATCGCTGCTTCCGATACAGTAAGCATTATCGGTGGTGGTGATTGTGTTGCAGCAATTCAACAAGCAGGTGTCGCTGATCGGATTACACATGTTTCCACTGGTGGTGGCGCATCATTGGAGTTTTTAGAGGGAAAACCTTTGCCGGGAATTACGGCATTAACTGACAAATAATCAAAGCGAAACTAAAATATGTTTGATAAAATTACGCCTCGTAGTGAAGACTACTCAAAATGGTATACACAGGTCATCCGCCAAGCAGAGATGGCAGATTACGCCCCCGTGCGTGGGTGTATGGTGGTGCGCCCTTACGGCTATGCGCTCTGGGAAAACGTCAAGGAACAACTGGATATCCGCTTCAAAGCGACAGGACACCAAAACGCTGCCTTTCCGCTTTTCATTCCGATGAGTTTCATTGAGAAAGAAGCAGAGCACGTCGAAGGTTTTAAACCTGAACTCGCTGTTGTTACCCACGGTGGCGGCAAAAAGTTGGAAGAGCCGCTTGTTGTACGTCCGACATCCGAAACCATCATCGGCTATATGTATAGTCAGTGGATACAATCTTACCGAGACTTGCCCGTGCTTATCAATCAATGGGCAAATGTGGTGCGATGGGAATTGCGTCCCCGCCTTTTCCTCCGAACGATGGAATTTTTCTGGCAAGAGGGACATACTGCACATGCCACGCATGAGGAAGCAATGGAGGAAACACTTCGCATCCTTGACATTTATACCGATTTTGCTGTTAACGAAGCAGCAATACCGGTCATTCCCGGTCGTAAAAGTGATAGTGAAAAGTTTCCCGGTGCCTTAACCTCCTACACCATTGAGGCGATGATGGGTGATAAACGCGCACTCCAAGCAGGCACATCACACGATCTCGGACAGAACTTTGCCAAAGTCTTTGATATACAATATCTGGATGCGAATCAGAAACAACAGCACTGCTGGACAACCAGTTGGGGTGTTAGCACCCGAATGATTGGCGCGATTATTATGACACACGGGGACGACCAAGGCTTGGTTCTACCCCCACGACTTGCTCCCACGCAACTTGTTATCGTACCTATTATTCCGAAAAACAAGGATGAAGCGAAACAGGTCGTCACACAAACCGTTGAAACTATCTGTGAGACGTTAGGCGATATCCGATACCATGTTGATGACCGATATGAGTATTCTCCGGGTTGGCGATTCAACGAATGGGAACTTAAAGGTGTGCCATTGCGGATAGAGATTGGTCCACGCGACATTGAAAATGAACAGGTTGTTTTTGCCAGACGAGATATTCCCGGTAAAGAAGGCAAAACATTTGTCCCGATTGCCAATGTTGCTGAGACAGCAACGCAGCTGCTTGACACAATTCAGGCGGATATGCTCAGGCGTGCAACAGAATTCCGAGATGCAAACACCTTTGAACCAACAGATTACGGTGAATTTAAAGAGATTGCTGAAAACGGGTTTGCACGTGCATGGTGGTGTGGAAACGCTGAATGTGAAGATAAGGTCAAAGAAGATACACAAGCGACTATCCGATGCATCCCGATGGAGCAACCTGGCGGAGATGGTGCGTGTATTGTCTGCAGCACGTCAGCGAAAGAGATCACAATTTTTGCACGCGCATACTAACATAACCCAAGTTTCCACCTAAAAAATTATAAACGAATCTTATTGGAAAAAAATAAATGAAATACGTTATCTGTGCAACACCCCGCACACGCAGCACCGTTTTATGTGACTTGTTGGTTTCATCTGATGTAGCAGGGTATCCGAGAGAATACCACGAAGGACACGAATCGCTAAAAGGCTTGGACATAACCGATCCAGCAACATATCAAAAATACGTATCCGTTTCCACTTCACCGAATGGGGTTTGTGGTATACAGGTCATGTCCACAGAAAAGCATATCGTTGAAAAGTTTATAGATTTTAAAAACGTAAAATGCATCTGGCTCCGCAGAGAGAACAAAATAAAACAAGCCATCTCCCTTTTGAAAGCGCACAAACGCAATTGCTTTTACCAGACAGATAAAACCCGGAAAAATGACGATCTCAATCAAATCAAAATTACGCGTGATGAGATCGCATACAGCACATTTGAATTGACTGCACAGGATATGTCGTGGGGATATTATTTTGAAGAAAACAAGATTATTCCCCTAATAATTTGGTATAAAGACTTAGAAACAGAAACACAGCAGAAAGAGACCCTCAAGAAAGTCTTAGATTTTCTTGATATCTCCGACACGCCGAGTGAACCTAAAGTTTGGGCTACACGTCAGGATGCTAAATGGGATGAGGACTTATATAAGCAAATTGTGGATTCCTATCGGCTATGAATCACTATTTAATCCAAGTTGCTACCCTCGCTGATGGGTGGAGTTGATTTGGCAGAATACCATACGCGTATTCTATATGATAGAATTAGTCAATGTCCAAACATAGTCTAAATAAGGCAGGGCTATACTTATTGCCTTCCTTTATGGTGTAATATTCAGATTTATTTCTTTATGCCTTCTATAGAATTCTATGAAGTTTTTATCAAAGTTTATATCAATATTGTAGTTCATGAGAATATCAAGTCCGATAACTCCATCTATAAACATGTTATCAAAATGTTCATTACATAGAACTTTATGATCTCTATATTTTGATCCAGCAAAATCAATCTGTTTAACTGTAATTATCGATAATGGTTGTGTTCCGCCAGCAGTATCAAAATCTTGGGGGATACCATGTTGTAGTAGGTCATATCCTAATTCTATTGCTAAATTTTCGCTAATTCCACTTATTGTTGCACCAGTATCCAAAACAAGTTTTATGTCTCTATAATTAGAATCAGGAATTCCATGTATCTTACATCTAATCGTGATCTGCCCATTTCTAAATTCTATACGTGTTTTGTAATCAGGGACCAAAATAATGTCCTTCTTTAAAGCAAACCCTTATTGCACTCTTTATGTTGCAACAAGGGTTTGTGCTTGAATTATTTAGAGTTCTTCGGTTTATATGAAGTT